>ERZ1370068.1820-contig-11766_pt1 | contig 61979 bp, 94 predicted proteins | sample MGYA00561227_ERZ1370068 | MGnify/ENA primary metagenome ERZ1370068 (study PRJEB38410, sample SAMEA6850437) | metagenome | study: Metagenomic assessment of the ecological functions of the soil: analysis of the soil microbiota associated with the...
GGTAGCCACTTCGTTCAGTTACGTATTGCTCGTGCCGATGTCGTGGAGCAGGAAATCCCCGAACGGGCGGATGACCTTGTTCCCGAGGAGGCATGGACTCTGAGCTGCTCGCTGATCAACGTCCCGGCGGCCGTCGCGATCCGTCTCGTGTGGCCGAGATGTCGCAGCCGATGTCGTCGAAGAGAGTTGTTTCTCCCTGTTTCACCGTTGTGTTATTGACGAGCGAGGCCTCCCGCGGCGGCACCAGCGGTAGCCCGCATGAACCGCGCGAAGACCTCCAGATCCCGCCCCGTCGTCTTCCGGTTCGGGCAGCGGGTCGAACACGCGGTGCCCGAAGCCGACGAGACGTGCCCGTTCGACGTGTTCTCGACGGGGAACATCGGCGTGGTGATGCCCATTTCGTTCAAGTGCGCGTCGCCCGGAAAACGGGAAGCCAGGCTGGCCTGCTGATTCTTTGTGGCCGAAGCGGCCGACTCTCGTGGCGTTCGGGACTTCGCCGAGCGGCACGTCGATGGTCTGCCCCCGGATCGCGCCGTTCGTGTTACGCGACTGATCGTCGGCAAAGGGCTTCGAGCGTGCTGGTGGCGATCCCGCTTCCACAGACCGCACGTCGCCCAGGACGCTGAGCGATGTCCGGAACGATCGGACGGTATTGCCGGGCTGGATGCGCTCCCTGGATCGACGCGAAAGGTCGCGCGGCTGTGAATCAGCGAGTCTCCGGGATGGCTCACGAACAAGGCCGTTGACGGGGAAGGCCGGCCGGCGCGCGTGCTTGCTCGGTGATCTGGCTCGAACTGCCCGGTCACCGGGTTCTGGTGGCATTCGCCGCAGGACTGGGCGTTGTGCACTGGGCCCAGAATCCATCGCGCGACGGTTTCCTGCTCGGCGAACGTCTCAGCGTCCGCGTCGTGCGTGGTCTGGTCCACGAAGCCGTTGGTCAGGCCGTCGAACCCCGCCGGCGCTTCGGTCGGACCGGTCTGCGTGCCTGACTGACCGACGGCTTGCAGCAAGACCCGGAGATGCCGACCGCCATCCAGGCGACGATCGTCAGAGTGGATACCTTTCATCATCTGCTTCCCCACCTTGCGTCGTGGCGGACGATGACCGTGACGAGCGCGAGGCGCCGCCCGCCAAACGGAGTTCGATCCGCAACTCAGCGTGAATCGTTTTTGAAAAAAAAGAAACGACGATCGACGTGTGGGGGAGCAGCGCAACGTTCGCACAACCTCGCGATGCGAAGAAGAAAAAACGTTCGTATCCGATCCAGTTGTGCGCTTATCGGCTTCGGTGGTGTGTGCGCACGCTGCTGACGATCGAGTAGTCACCGCGATCGTCGCACCGTGCGCTTTCCGCGCCGATTTGAAATCGGCGAACGGCCGTGTTAGGGTTCGTAGGGCTAATAGTTAGCAAGGCTAATCAGATGAACGCAGTCGAAGCGAGATCGCTGGTGCGGAAGTTCGGGGATTTCACGGCGGTAGACGGCGTCGACTTCGACATTGATGCAGCCCGGCCGAGATCTTCCAGTTCCTCGGCCCGAACGGCGCCGGCAAGTCCACCACCATCAACATGCTCTGCACGATGATGCGGCCGACCTCGGGGACCGCCGTGATCAACGGTCACGACGTCGTCGCGCGGCCCGATCGTGGTCCGCCAGTCGATTGGCATCATCTTCCAGGACGCGAGCCTGGACGATCGCCTGACCGGCCTGCGAGAACCTGCGGTTCCACGCGATGCTCTACGACATCCCGCGCGAGACGTTCGCCGCGCGCTCGAAGGAACTGCTCGCGATGGTCGACCTGGCCGACAAGGCGGGCGAGCAGCGTTCGCACCTATTCGGGCGGCATGAAGCGGCGTCTCGAGATCGCGCGCGGCCTGCTTCACCATCCCAAGGTTCTGTTCCTCGACGAACCGACGATCGGCCTCGATCCGCAGACGCGCCGCCACATCTGGCAGTACCTCGCTGAAGCTCCGCCTGCAGGAGGGCGTCACGATGTTCATGACGACGCATTACATGGAGGAGGCCGAGCACTGCGATCGCATCGCCGATCATCGACCACGGAACGATCGTCGCGCTCGACACGCCGGAAAACCTGAAGCAGCTGGTCGGCGGCGACATCATCACGGTGCGCACGCCGACAACGCGCGCGCCGCGGCGCGGCTCAGGCCGCCAAAGGCGCTGACATCGCCGGCCGGGCGCCTGACGGGCAGTTGATTGTCGAAACGCCGAACGGCGATCGGTTCATCCCCGTGCTGATCGAGGCACTGGCCAGTGACGATCCTCCCATCGCGGTGGAGAGCATCGGCCTGAGCCGGCCGACGCTCGAGGATGTGTTCATCAAGCTCACCGGACACGCCATTCGCGCGTCCGAAGCCGACGCGACGCAGCCGCTGCGCCAGATGCGCCCGGATGTGACGGCAAGGAAGCATGACGCCGGAGCGCGCGCATGCTGAGGCGCAATCTCAAGGGCGCGTATACGATCTGGTACCGCGACGTGATCCGGTTCAGCCGCGACCGGCCGCGCATCATCGCGGCGCTCGGCGCAGCCGATGCTCTACCTGTTCGTGTTCGGCACGGGCCTGCGATCGGCGATGTCCGGCTCGCGGGCGGGCGCCGTGGATTTCCGGCAGTTCATGTTCCCGGGCACGCTCGCGATGACGGTGCTCTTCACCGCGATCTTCTCGGCCATCTCGATCGTCTGGGACCGCGAGTTCGGGTTCCTCAAGGAGGTGATGGTGGCGCCGGTGTCGCGCACGGCCGTCGCGCTCGGGAAAGTGGCGGGCGGCGCCACGGTGGCGATGTTCCAGGGGTCGTCGCGCTGCTGCTCGCGCCGGTCGTCGGCGTGAAGCTGTCGGATCGACCAGATCGTCGGCGATCGTCGGCCTGATGCTGCTGCTGGCCACCGTGATGACGTCGTTTGGCATCCTCATCGCCGCGCGCCAGAAGTCGATGGAAGGGTTCCAGATGATGATGCACTTCCTGTTGATGCCGATGTTCTTTCTGTCGGGCGCGTTCTTCCCGCTGCGGGGCGTGCCGCCGTGGATGGCCTGGCTGAGCGACGCGTCGATCCGGTCACCTACGCGTAGCCGATTCATTGCGCCAGAACGCTCGGGCGTCAGGGCAGCCTGCCGGCCGGATTGCTCTCGACGCTCGCAAGCTTCATCCGATCGCGACGGACGTCACGATCATGCTCGCGCTCGCGGTGGGGTTCATCGTGCAGCGGCGGTGGCAGTTCGGGCGGCAGGAGTGACTACGTGAAGAGTAGGGCTGGCTAAGGGCTGAAGGCTGAGGGTAGGGCGGAGCGCCGAACCCTCTTCCCTCCACTCAGCCCTTCAGCTTCAGCTCTACGCTACTTCCACTGTTATTGCGAGCGGATCTCAGCATGGCCGTGGGACTTGTCGCGGCCCCGATTGGCACCGGCGTCGAGACGAAATGCTGATAGACGGTCAGCCGGTGCTCGGTCTTCGGCACTTCGGGCTCCAGGCGGAATGTCATCTGTCCCTGGCCCGTTGAGGCGCGATCGGGCATCTCCCGCGCTCGGTGCCGAACCGGTCGATGCCAAACGCGACCGCGCGCGTCGCATCCAAGATGTGGCCCCACCCGAACACGTGTCTTCGCGGCGATTGGCGACGGCGCGCTCGGCATTGCGGCCGAAGCTCACCCTGGGTGCCCGTCTGCACGTCCCACGTGCTGCCGCGGGCTGACGCAATGGTCTGCTGCAATCGCGCGGAATCGCCGGCGTTGCGAACGCGCCATAGGTGCCGTTCTCGCCGCCGAAATCCGAGAGCCACGGCTTCTCCCTCGAGAGCCAGGGGCGTCTCGAGCGTGACGTCTTTTAACGCGCCGTCCCCGGATCGGCGATGACAATCGGCGTCTTGACCCATGACTTGCTGTTCGGCATCTCGCACGTGACGGTGAACGGCCACGGCGTAGTCCTGGCTCGGTGGCAGCCGCCCGGTGTACTGCAGCACGACGAGCAGCGGTCGCGCTTCACGATTTCGAGCTTCACCGATTCGGCTGCCGACAGGCTGCGGCGCAGGCCGGCAGCGTCTCCGATGTACACCCCGTTATTGCCGGCGCCGATCAATTCTCCGCGGTAGTTGGCGGACGCGAGGCAGCGGCGATCCGCTGCGCCCGAAGCTGACGTTGCCAACGCCAATCGATTCGGCGCTTTCGTCGATCGTCAGACCGCGCGCCGGCGGCGTCGCGGATACGTCGGGGCCGTAATCGAGCGCGTAGTTCCTCGACCTCGCCCGGCCCGATGCTCGCGTTGAAATCCACGTCCAGGACTCGAACCGAGCCATCCTCCCACTGTGACTCGGCGGAGAACTGCGCGGGCGTTTCAGTCTCGTTCGTGACGCAGCTTCGCGTGCCGAGGCGTCGCTGAGCACGCCCCTGGACAGGCTGACCTGCACGCTGACCGGATTACTCGGTGCGCCGGATGCCAGTGGTTTCCCCGAGATCTGAATGGAAATTGTTTTGAAGAGTCTGGGCAGAAGCAATGCCGTAGGCAGAGATCAACCAAGCAGCAGCGCCATGCGGCCATGCTTACCCCGCAAGCGCGTAAGCGCGCAGCGGGAAAGCATCAGCAGTAAGAGCTGCGCTGGGGGTGCCCGCCTTCGCCAAGCCCTATGGCGAGGTCTCGCCGTAGCTCGCGAGAAAACGATGCGAGCGGAGTGCGGAGAGGCCCCAGCGCCAGTGCAAAAAAGTTCGCCATAGTCGCCACTACTCTAGAACTCGAATGCGATGATTTTCACTGTCGCTGACATACAGCACGCCGCGCCGAGAGGAATAACCCATGCGGCCGTGCGAGCGCGCAGCGCGGCGGATCGCCATCCGGTCCATCCCCTCGCGCGCCGGTTCCCCACACACGGTCGTGATTGTCCCGCTCTTCAGATCGATGCGCCCTGATCACGTGGCCTCTCGGTATCAGCAATGCACGCTGCCGTCGGGCGAGTAGGCGATGCCTTTCGGTCGTTCAGTTTCGCGGCGCGGGCAGTCCGCCATCGCGCCGGGTATCCGGTTTCGCCCGTTCCGGCGATGCGCGAGGGAAACGCTTCGGTCTGCCGATCGATCTTGAAGATGGCGTTGCCCTCGCGGAGGGCGCAGGATACACGTTGCCGTCCGGATCGGTGTCGATCGACCGCGGCCCGTTGAGGGCGGCTCCCTCAGTCCTTCGTCAGGCGCCGGCCCGCGCTTTCGCCTGTGCCGGCATAAAAAAGTACTGATCACGGCGGTCTTCCCAAGGTTTGACGGCGCGGATGCGCGCGTTCTGAATGTCTGGAACCAGTATTGCCGGACGCGTCGAGAAGGCGATGCTGTGCGGCTTGCCGGAACTGCGCGCGGCTGGCCGGCCCGCCGTCGCCGCTGAAGCCTGCGACGCGTTGGTCCCGGCGAACGTCGAGACGACGCCGATGCTTCGCGTCGTGCGCCGCACCACGTGCGCGTCCCGCTCGACGATGAACAGGTGGCGGTCGGTATCCGAAGCGGATTTCGTGCGGCGCCGAGAACGACGCCGAGCGCCGCGCCGCCATCTCCACCGTACGCCTTCTGCCCGTTGCCCGCAGTCGTCGTCAGGCGGCGTGCGGCAAAGATCGAGGAAGCCGGCGCGTGCGCCCGGTATCGACTTCGCAAGTAGAGCGCGCCGTCGGGCCAGCCGACCAGGCCGTACGGGTTGTTGACCGCGGCGGTCGCCCCGTCGACCGCGGCGTCTGTTGTGATCCGGCAGTGCCAGTCCCGACAATCGTGCGGACCCGCTTTGCCCTGCGCCCACGCACGTCAGACGGATGCTGCCGCCGACGGTCGGCGCAACGAATTCACGTCGAGTCATCCCGCGCATATTGTAAGGTCCGCGCTGGGAGATGTACTGGGTCTTCCGCCTCCGCTCGCCGGGTAGCCATGCGAGCTGCGGCGAGACTCGCCGTAGCGCGAAACACGGGCGAGTTAACCCCGCATAACGTGCGTGCTGTCGAACACGGCCCACGGGCACTCGCTTGACGCCTCAACGAACTCACGTGGAAAAACACGTCCTCCGGCGTGACCTGCCGATGGACCGCGTCGATTCAGCTGATTCCACCGTCCGGTCTTAAAACCGGTCGCATCCGGGTTCATCCACCGCCATTACGGGCGGGGAGGATCGACGCGGCAGCCTGGCCTGCGAGCGTGTTTTACCCAGCTTCGCGAGTCACGTGAGTTCGAAGTCGGCGTCAAACGAGTGCCCGCGGGCCGTGCAGATGCTCGTGTGCCCGGCGATCGCGCGCGAGCGAGCGGGCGGACCGTCGCGCAGGCGCGATACTCGCCAAGCGTCAACGAACGAAGTCTCACAAAATGGGCTGGCGGCTACCGCGGCTCGGGCCAGACTTGGCCCGGGCCCCAAACAGCTAAACGACAGTATTGCCGACGGCACCATTTTGTTCGCGCAGGCGAGCTGAGCGACAAGCGATGGTCGTCCTGCCTCTCGCTCGCGGTCTGCGATCGGCGGGTACCGCCGCCTTCGCGCTGCGCTTCGGCGAGTCTCGCCGTAGCTCGCCGGGCCTTCTGGGCGAGGAGAGCGGAGGCGGAAAGACCCGGCCTGCATGCGAATCGCGCGCGCGATTTGCCACAGCGCGGTCAGAAGCACCGCGCCGACTGGCTGGTGCGATGCCGAGCCCGGGATCGCCCGCATAGAACCGGATGCCGCCAGGAAAAACGAGAGGGGAGGAAAGATGCTGGCCCCCACCAGAGCTTGCGACGCCAGCCGCACCTCTGCAGGCTGGAGAGCGCGGGAACTGCGCGAGCTCGAGGCCGAAGACGATGTGGACGACGCCGAGCAGGGTGCGTGCGCGTGGGCGAGCGTCACATCAGCCGCCGCGTTTCATTGGAGGCGTCAGAGTACGCGCCGACTTTGAAACCGATGGAACGCGGTACCAGGCCGAGCCCGGCGAAGCCGAACTTACCGACCACCACCCTACGAGAAAGTGCTGCTGGCTGGAGAATGTTCACGGCAGGGAATTCTAGCCACTATCCAGTTGCGGGCCTGTCCAGCGCCGATTCACCGTTGAGCGACAGCGTGAAGTGGCACGCCGGAACTGTTGACAAAGGGAGGACTGGAGGCGCAGCATGAGGCGGAAACCAGCCCTTCCTTTTCGCGGCTCGGCGCATCTGATTTTGTGAGGTCACGATGAGACTACTGACTTCGTTGCTGGCGGGTGTGATTCTCGTGCCAGCGTTGGCGTCGGCCAAGGGCCGAACGTCCATCACGTTCACCAAAGACGTCGCGCCGATTCTGCAGCGCTCCTGTCGTGACGCTGCCATCGGCCGGGCGAGATGGCGCCGATGTCGCTGCATGACCTACGAAGATGTCGCGGCCGTGGGCGCGCGTCGATCAAGCACGCGCGTCGTCGACGCGCGAGATGCCGCCGTGGCACATCGACCAGACCATCGGCATCCAGCACGTTCAAGGACGACCCGTCGCTGAGCGACGAGGAGATCGCGACGATCGTCAAGTGGGTCGACGCCGGCGCGCCGCGCGGCAATCCGGCCGACATGCCGCCGCCGCGCCAGTTCGCCGACTCCAGCAAGTGGCAGATCGGCACAGCCCGACATCGTCATCAAGTATCCCGGCGTACAAGGTCCCGGCGGCCGGGCCCGATCCTGTTCGGCAACCTCTACGCGGACATCCCGATCGACCAGGACCGCTACATCAAGGCGATTCAGACGCGCGCGGCGACCGCCGCCTCGCGCAAGGTCGTGCACCACGCGCTCTCGTTCGCCGTGGACGACCCGAACGCACGACGTGAACGGCGACGACAGCACGGGCGTCGGACGGCGGACAGTTCCTCGTCGAGTACGCATCGGGCAAGAACGCCGAGGTGTACCCGGACGACATCGGGCGTGCTGCTGCAGGCACGGCAAGAAGGCGCATGGTCAGCTACCACCTGCACTCGATCGGCGAAGAGACCGAACGCCGAGATCGAGCTCGGCATCGTGCTCTATCCGAAGGCGTACGTGCCGAAGCACATTCGCTGGTCGAAGCAGCTCGCGCAGCCGACCGCCGCCGCTCGACATCCCGGCCGGAACGGTCGCGCGCATCGACGGCTACACCGTCGCTGCACAAGCCGGCGCGCATCATCGCGTTCCAGCCGCACATGCACATCCGCGGCAAGCGGCAGTGTCTCGAGCTGATCTACCCGACGTCGGGTTCGCGCGCGCGCAGCCGAGATCGTCAACTGCGCGAACTTCAACTACAACTGGCACCTGACCTACAACTACGCCGACGATGTCGCAGCCGCTCGTGCCGGCGGGCACGATTCTCCACACCATCAGCTGGCACGACAACTCAGCAGGCTAACCAGGCCAACCCCGATCCGAGGAACTGGGTGGGCGACGGCCAGCGCACGATCGACGAGATGGGCTTCGCGTGGATCGGCTGGTTCGACCTGACCGACGACGAGTACAAGGCGCGAGTTGCGAGGCGCGGCAAGACGCAAGAACGTCGCGCGCGACGCAGCAGCAGCAACAGCAGCAGTAACGTCGGCGAGACGTACGGGGCGGAACTACTGAGCAGTCCGCGCCGTTTCTTCAGAATCCAATGCCACTACATTTCCTCATTCTGCATCGGAAGGCTTCTCATGTCATTCCAGTCCATCGGCGGTTCGTGGCTGCACGGCTCGTCGTCGTGTTCCTCGCTGCGCCGCAGACGGCGCGCGCAGGTCGAGATCGACAACAACTTCAAGTACAACTCCGGGCAGGACGTCGCAGCCGGTGTTCGAAGGGCTGGTCGCATACGCCGACGGCAGCGTTCAACATGCACTTCGGCTATCTGAACCGCGAACTGGGTGCAGAGAGCCTGCGATTCCGGTCGGGCCGAGCAACAGCGATCGAGCCCGAGCGGCCCGGACCGCGGACAGCCGACGTAATCTTCTACACGCGCACGCAGCGCAACACTGTTCACCGTGAACGTGCCGAAGGAGTGGGACAAGAAGGAGAGTTGATCTGGACGGTCACCGCTGAACGGCAAGACGCAGAAGGCGTTCGCGCTGGCTGCAGCCCGAGTGGGAAATCGATCCGGCCGGCGGCGCGGCGACCGGCGGACGGACCGACAAAGAATTCGTCAGCAACAACAAGGCGCCGGCGATCACGATCGCGCCGGTCGAGCGGTGAGCCACTGCCAATGGCGCCGTTACGCTCACGGCGGCGGTGACCGACGACGGCATGCCGAAGCCGGCGGCCGCCGAGCAAAACCGGCGGTCGGGCAGGAGACGCCGCCGGCGCTGCAGGGCGGCATGCGGACGCACCGGTCAACGTGCCCTCAGTGGCTGGGCGCAGGCCGGCAGGCCGGTGGCGGCGAGGCGCGGCGGACCGCAGGGGCCGACGCGTGACCTGGATGGTCTGGCGCGGTCCGGCAAACGTCGAGTTCACGCCGAGAATCTCACAGGTCGAAGGACGCCGCGGCCCAGACCTCCGCCGTCTTCACCGTGCCGGGTGAATACATTCTTCCGCGGGCGCGCCAGCGATCGCTTCGCTCACGACGGACGCCGAGGTCAGAGTCACGGTGAAGTAACGTTCGAATTGTCGATTGCAGATTGTCGATTGTCGAACGAGTCGGGACCCGAATCGACAATCACCAAATCGACAATCACCAAATCGACAATCGACATTTGAAGCCGGTGAGTAGTCGGATCCTCTTCGTGCTGGTGGCGATGTCGGCTGCGCCGGCGTCGCCGCCGCCTTCTTCCGCGCCGCCGCTTCCTTCCAGAATCCTCGATTACCGATCGTCCGATTCAGGTCTCCGAAGACGGCTACGTGTCGTCGCAGACGTGCAAGGCGTGTCACCCGAACCAATACGACACCTGGCACAGCTCGTATCACCGCACGATGACGCAGGTGGCGACGCCCGGAACCGCTGCGCGCCGATTTCGACGGCGTCACCGTCGACGGCGTGCACGGGCGGCCGATGCGTCTCGATCGCCGGCGACGGACAACTGTGGGCCGAGTTCGACGATCCGGATTCGAGCGTGCGGCCGAGGAGCGCTCGCGCATCGAGCGCCAGGTCGTGATGATCACCGGCTCGCATCATCAGCAGGTCTACTGGTACGCGACCGGCCGCAACCGCCTGCTCGGACAGCTGCCGGGCGCGTATCTGATTCGCGAGCGGCGCAGTGGATTCCGCGCCGCGCCGCGGTGCTGCATCCGCCGACCGATCCGCCGTTCTCGGAGACCGGCCACTGGAACAGCACCTGCATCGCGTGTCACGCGACCGTTCGGCAAGCCGCAGTTCGACACGCCGTTCGGATCGCAGCCGATCGCCACGCAGGCCGTGCAGACGACGCGCCGCCGAGTTCGGCATCGCGTGCGAAGCGTGTCACGGGCCCGGCGGCCGAGCACGTGCGCGCGAATCGCAATCCGCTCCGCCGCTACGGCCTTGCACCTGATCGGCCTCGGCCCGATCCGACAATCGTGCAGCCGGCGCGGCTGATGCACGGCTCGATCCTCGGAGGTCTGCGGCCAGTGCCACGCGCATCTGGGAGTTCTTCAATCGTGCAGACGAACGCGCCGCCAACAGCGCGCGGGCTGCCGTATCGGCCCGGCGACGAGCTCGCGCGCAGCCCGCTTCGTCGCCCAGGCCGACCGATCAACCGCGACTCGCCGGCGATGCAGACGCTCTCGGCCGACGACAGCGGATTCCTCGGTCGATTCGTTCTGGCCGGATGGAAGGTTCGCGTTCCGGGCGCGAATACCGCGACTGGTCGAGTCACCGTGCTTCAAGGAGGGGCGCGCCTTCGCTCGAGGCGCCCATGCCTCGCGAACGCGATTCGACCAAGGCGTGCACGCTGTCGTGTTCTCGTGTCACACGATGCACAAGGCAGACGACGACACGGCGATCGGTGGGCGAGTGGGCGGACGATCAGCTCGGCGCCGCGGCACTGGACGGCAACGGCGCGTGCCTGCAGTGTCACGAGTCCGTATCGAGCCAATCGTCACGGCGCACACGCGGCACGCGGCCGATTCGAGCGGCAGCTCCTGCTACAACTGCCACATGCCGCGCACGACCTACGGGCTGCTCAAGACCATTCGCAGCCACACGATCAGCAATCCGTCGGCGACAGGAGACGCGTCGATGACCGGCCGGCCGAACGCGTGCAACCTCATGTCACCTCGACAAAGACGCTCGAGCTGGACGGCCGACAGCAGCTCGAATCGCTGGTACGGCATGCACGCAGACCCACGCTCGAGCGACGATGACGCGCACGATCGCGGCATCAGCTGCTGTGGCGTGCTTCGCGGCGACGCCGGCCAGCGCGCGATTGACCGCGCAGGCGATGGCGTGGCCGCCCGCGCAGCAAGGCGTCAGGCGCTGGCTGGATGGCGCCGCATCTGGCGACGCTGCTCGAGCGATCCGTACGACGCGGTGCGGTTCATCGACTGATCCGCTCGCTGCAGATCGCTGCCCGGGTTCGCAGGCTTCCCGTACAACTTCGTCGCGCCGGGCCAGGACCGGCGACAGGCGCAGCTGCGGCACGATGACCGCGTGGGATCGCGCGGAAGACCTCGGCTGGCACGTGCCTTCCCAGACGCCTCGTCCGCGGTGATGGGTCGCTGGACGTCGAAAACGTCCTACGGATCCTCAAGACGCGCAACACACGGCGCGTGCTGCTGCGCGGAAGTAGAGGCGTCTTCACGCCGGCGAGTGTCGGCCCGGTCTGGACTCGCCGAAGTCGCAGGGCTGAACGGCGCGAGCAGAGTCGGCCCACGTCCGAAATTGAGACGTTCATGGCGCGCTTTGTTTGAAACACACGCGCACAGCTGAAACGGCCCGGCTAGCTGGTAGAATGTCTCATCTGACTCAGTACGAGATGGTGTCCACCATCAGGGAGCAGCTTCATGTCGGTTCAAGTCTCTGGCAGGTCTTCGATCGCTCTGAGTGCCCTCGCGTTCGGCGCGCTTCTCGCGCTGCCTGGCTCTGCGCTCGCGCAGACGCCGGCTCCGCCGACGTTCTCGAAAGATATCGCGCCGATCTTCCAGGAGAAGTGCGAGGCGTGCCACCGGCCCGACTCGATCGCGCCGATGTCGCTGCAGACCTACGAAGAGGCGCGGCCGTGGGCGCGCTCGATCAAGGCGCGCGTCGCCGATCGGCAGATGCCGCCGTGGCATCTCGACAAGAACGTGGGCATCCAGAAGTTCAAGAACGATCGGTCGCTCAACGACGACCAGATCGCGACGATCGTGAAATGGGTCGACGCCGGCGCGCCGCAGGGCGATCCGAAGGACATGCCGCCGGCGAAGCAGTGGCCTGATGGCCAGGGCTGGAACTTCGCCGCGGAATTCGGGCAGAACCGGAGCCTGACATGATCATCAAGTCCGAGTCGTTCACGATGCCCGCGCACGCGCAGGACGCGTGGGACAAGCGCGTCAGACCGACACCGGCATCACCGAGCCGACGTGGGTGCGCGCGATTGAAATCCGTCCGACGACGATCAAGGGCCGCCGGATCACGCATCACGCGATCGCCTATCTCGCAGCAGACCGAGCCGGGTGCGGCACCGACGGCTTTCGGGCTGCCGCGCGCCGCTGATGGAATGGGCCGTCGGCAAGCAGGGCGAGATGATGCGTCCCGACACGGGCAAGCTGCTGCTGCCCGGTTCGAAGTTCCGCTGGGACATTCACTACTCGCAGGCCGGTGAGGAGATCACCAACCAGGTCGAGATGGGCATCTACTTCTATCCGAAGGGCCAGGAGCCGAAGTTCCGCACGTCGCTGTCGCTCGTGCCCGCGGCGCTCGGCGACGATGGACATGCCGCCGAACACGGATCACCATCACGCGAGGGCTTCACGATGCTGCGCGCAGGCGCGCGCATCGAGAGCTTCCAGCGCGCACATGCACCTGCGCGGCAAGGCGATGATGATCGAAGCGATCCTGCCGACGCGGGCAGAACGCAGGTCCTGAGCCTGCGTCAACAACTTCAACTTCAACTGGATGACAACTCGTACGTCTACGCGGACGACGTGGCGCCGCTCGTGCCGAAGGGCACGGTGCTCAAGATCACGGCGTGGCACGACAACACCGCCGCGAAGAAGAGCAATCCGGATCCGAACCAGTGGGTGGGCTGGGGCGATCGCACCGTGGACGAGATGGCCCACGCCTGGGTCAACATTACTTCATATGAGCGACGAGGACCTGCAGGCGGAAATTCAGAAGCGCCGCGCTGCAACGCAGAGCAACACTCAGCAACAGCAGTAAGGGTTCTTCGGGGTTCTCAGGGGTTCTCGCGGTTCTCAAGGTTCAGCACCTCGAGCACCCAGAGAACCTTGAGCACCTCGAGCACCTCGAGAACCCCTTCAGTTTCGATTCACTCCTCAGCACAGCCGCACCCAGCACGTAGAACGCAGAACGAAGAACGGCTAGGATCGATCTTGTGGGTGTGCGCTCTCTGCTGTCGTGGCCGGGCTTGATTCGAACGGTCGTGTCGAACGTGCGGCTGTCGGTTCGCCTGCTGCGCGAGCCGCGCGTTCCGCTGGTGAGGAAAGCGGTCCTGGTTTTCCGTCGCCCTGTATTTCATCTCACCACTCGACTTCATCCCCGACGTCATGCCAATCATCGGCGAGGTCGACGACTTCGCCGTCGGGCTGCTCGCCCTTCAGTTTTCCTCCAGTTGTGCCCGCCCGAGGCGGTGGCCTATCACCGCGCGGCGATTGCACAGGGCCATCGATTTACGCGCATGCCGGCTTCCGGCCCGGTCATCGACGCCGAATTCAGGCGCCAGGACTAAGAGGATCGAAATACGGCACGCCGGCGACATTGCTGTCTATAATGAGCGCCGTCATCATTCCGCTGCGGGCGTCATTCTTTTCATCAACAGGAGAGACAAAATGAGGCGACGATTCCTCGAGTCGCTGGGCGTGGCGGGCGCGATGGCGGCCGCTGATTCTGTTGCTGCACCAGACGGCCGCAGGCCAGGCCCGGCTGGCGAGGCCGCGCCGTCGAAACCCGCGGCACCTGCGACGGCTGCAGGCCGCGGTGCCCAAAACGGCGTGGGGCCATCCCGATCTCCAGGGGATCTGGCTCGACGAGTTCGATACGCCGCTCGAACGGCCCGGCAAAATACGCCAACAAAGAGTTCTTCACCGAGGAAGAGCGGAACGGCGCAGGATGACGAGCGGTCGGGCAACCTCGGCCGCAACGAGCGGGCGGAGGTCGGGAGCCGGCAGGACGTCGCCGGCGCCTACAACGCGGTGTTCACCTCGGCGAAGCCGACCGGCCGGCGAACGTCGCTCGTCGTCGATCCGGCCAAACGGCCGACTGCCCGCGCTGACGGCGCAGCCGCAGGAGCGGAACCGCACTCGACCGCGAGTTCCGCCTGGCGCTCCTGCAGATACACCGACACCTGCAAGAACAAGATGAACGGCTGCGCCGGCTGGGAAATGCGGTCCGCCCTCGCCGAAGCGTCAACGAAGTGTCCCCGTTCTACAACACGCAGCGCATGAACCGCCACGACGGCCCTGAGGATCAGAGCATGGGCGACCGCTGCATGCTGGGAGCGGAGCCTGACTTCGGCGGGTTCCGCCGCATCGTGCAGGGGCAGGACATCATCGCGTTCGGCATCGACACCGGGCAGGGCCAGGGATTCCAGCGCGTCGTCTATTTGAGCGGCAGCCATCCGCCGGCCAACGTCCGCCTCCGCCACGGCGACTCGCGCGGCCACTTCGAGGGCAACACGCTCGGTCGTCGAGACCACGAACTTCTCGCCGAACTTTCCGATCCGCGGCGCCGCCGAGAACCTGACGCTCGTCGAACGGGTCACGCGCCTGGATGCGAAGACGCTCGAGTACTCGGTCACGATGACGGATCCGACAGTGTGGACGGCGCCCTGGACCGACCAAGCAGGAACTGACCATGCAGTCGGACACCGAGAACCGCATCTACTACGAGCCGCGGTGCCACGAGGGCAACTACGGCCTGCCGGCGCTGCTCGTCGGCGCCCGCCTGGACGACAAGAAGTTCAAGGACGGGAAGGGCCCGGATCCGGCGTCGCAGGACACGGCGAGCTGCCTCCTCAATCCCGAGAATCCGCAGTAGTCGGTCAGTAGCTCAAGGAGACATCATGCGACGCCGTTGTCACCGCGTTGATCGCTGCGGCCTGCGAGCGCCGCCATCGCCGATGTTCGGTGTCGTGCGCTGCGCAGTCAGCCCGCGTCAGACCGGCCGACCGGCGCGCACGGCAGACGGCAAGCCGAACTTCAACGGCGTCTGGCAGGCGCTCAACGAGGCCAACTGGGATCTGCAGGCGCACGAAGCGCGCCCGGGCATGGTGACGCAGAAGGGCGTCTACGATTACGAGTACGCCAGAGTCCCGGCGGCGCCCGTCGTCGCGCTGGGTGCCGCGGCCGGCGTGCCGGGATCCATCGGCGTCGTGCAGGGCGACGGTCAGATTCCATACAAACCGGAAGCCGCCGACGATCAAACAGCAGAACGGCGAGAACTGGATCGATCGCGATCCCGAGCTCAAGTGCTATCTGCCGGGCACTCCGCGCGCGATGTACATGCCGTATCCGTTCGCGATCGTTCAGGGCACCGACAAGATTCACATGACCTTCGCGTTCTCGAACGCGGGCCGCGTGATCCACCTGAACAAAGTCGAAGGCCCTCCCGACGACACCTACATGGGCCACTCGGTCGGCCACTGGGAGAGCGATACGCTGGTCGTCGAGGTGACGAACTTCAACGGGAAGAACTGGTTCGACCGGGCCGGGAATTTCCACAGCGACGCGCTGCACGCTGGTGGAGCGTTACTCGCCGATCTGTCCGCGACGCCATCCGCTACGAAGTGACGATCGAGGATCCGAAGACGTTCACGCAGCCCTGGACCATCGCGATGCCGCTCTATCGCCGCCTGGAAGCGAATGCGACGGTCATCGATTATCCCTGCATCGAGTTCTCGGAAGAGTTCATGTACGGGCATCTTCGGAAGACAGCAGCTGGTCAAGCACTGGGAAGGCGAGACGATGATCGTGGACATCACCCGCAAGATTCCGCCGGGCGAGCGTCTTCACGAATGGTACGACGATAACGTAGGAGGTTGACGCCCATGACAGTGAAGCTGGCCATCGTGATCGCGGCGATCGGCTTGTGCCTTGGTGGCGCCGTCGTGTCGGTATCGGCGCATCACGCATTCGCGGCCGAATTCGACGCGAACAAGCCGGTCGAGTTCAGCGGGACGGTCACGCAGGATGGAGTGGACCAACCCGCACGTCTGGATACACATGAACGTGAAGAAGCCCGACGGCACGCGTCGAGGAGTGGGCGTTCGAGGCTGGGACTCCGAACGTGCTCTTCCGGCGGGGCTTCACGAAGGCGTCGCTGATGCCCGGGACGCAGATCAAGGTCGACGGCTACCAGGCGAAGGACGGCACACGAAGCGCGCGAACGGTCGCGACCTGACGTTCCGCCGACGGCCGGAAATTGTTCCTGGGTTCGTCGGGCACGGGCGCTCCGTATGAGCTGGCTCGCCCGGGCGTCGACACCAGGCTCCCAAGCGACAGGAGTCACGTCCGAGCCGTCTCGCGCAGGATTTGTCGCCGGGACGCGCGCTCGTCCTGCCGCTTCTCTTCACCGCCTTGCTGATGGCGGGCGCACTGTACGCGCCCGTTCATCAGATCCCCGGACTGCTCTGGTCGTTTCTCGGAACCGGCGCCGTGCTGCTCGCGTGGAACGGCGTGCTGCTCGTTTCCGCTCGCCGCAAGCGCCGCAGGTTCGCGCTCTGACGATCGTGCTGCGAAAGCAGCACTACGTCCAGGCGTGCGCCCACATCGTCGATCTTTCTGTACTGGGGCTGGTACTGGCGGACGGTCTACGAATCCGCCTCATCTGATCGTCGCGCAGCTCCTCTTCGCATACGCGTTCGACATGTTGCTCAGCTGGTCGCGACGCGACACCGCGACGCTCGGGTTCGGACCGTTCCCCGATCGTCTTCAGCACGAACCTGTTTCTCTGGTTCAAGCAGGACTGGTTCTATCTGCAGTTTGTGATGATCGCGGTCGGCGTTCGCCGCGCAAGGAGTTCATCCGCTGGAACAAGGACGGACAGCAGACGCACATCTTCAATCCGTCCTGCGTTCACGCTCACGATATTTTCTCTGGCTCTGATTGTGACCGGCGCGAGCGACATCACCTGGGGCCAGGACATCGCCATCACGCAGTTCTATCCGCCGCACATGTACCTGTTCCTGTTTCTGGTCGCGCTGCCGGGACAATTCCTGTTCGGCGTGACGACGATGACGATGGCGGCGGTGGTGACGACGTATCTGTTTGGTCTGGCGTACTACGCGCTGACCGGCACGTATTACTTCTTCGATTCCTACATTCCGATTGCGGTCTTCCTCGGAATGCACCTGCTCTTCACGGATCCGTCCACGGCGCCGCGGACCGAGCTGGGGCGGCATGATCTTCGGCGCGCTCTATGGGCTCAGCACGATCGCGCTGTATGCGCTGCTCGGCGTCGCCGGCCTTCCCGCCGTTCTACGACAAGCTCCTGCAGGTTCCGCTGCTCAACCTGTCGATCAAATCGATCGACCGGGTCGTCCGATCCGAGGCGCTGCGGCGGTTCGATCCGGCGACGATCGGACGTTCGCTCTCTCGTCAGCCGCCGCAACCTGGCGTACATGTCGGTCTGGGCGATCGTGTTCGCCATCATGAGCGCTGCGCAGGGCGTGGGCGATCGCCATCGTGGCCAGTGGATTCCGTTCTGGCAGCAGGCCTGCCAGCAGGATCGCGTCGACGCGCTGCCGGTATCTTGCCCAGCTGCACGCGACCTATTGCCGCGCCGGCTTCCGGCTGGTCGTGCAACGAGCTGGGCATTCTGCAGGCCGACAAGGAGATGGATCGGGCGGGCGCGTTCGCGTCGATGGAACGGGGCTGCGAGCTTGGCTTTCAGCCCGCGTGCGCCAACGCCACCGACCTGGCGAGCGACCGGCATCGTGGTCCAGAGGATCTCCCTCGCTCGAGGAGCTGCCAATTCTCCTGCGAGGGAGCAAAGGGCCGATCACCGATCGGAGTGTCGTGTCGCTGTACTCGCGCGCCTGCGACCAGGGCTGGCCCGACAGCTGTGAGCGGATCGCCAAGTTCGGACGACCGGTAGTCCAATCCAAGTCCCTCCTCGCGTTTCCTGACCGGGACGGCGGCTTCCGCGTGAGCCTCACACACGTCGTGTGACGATTTTGCCACGCGAGCTCTTCAATTCTGTGATGGGTCCTGCGCGTTAAACCCTGCGGCAGTGCCGTCGAAAGACCGCCCTGTCGTCCGGATGCGTTTTGGCACCGTGCCCGCCCTGACAAGTGATTGCTCGAAACCCCTCAAAAGGAATGTTTGAATGACCGGACGACTTCGTGCCGTCGTCGCCGAGCGCTGCTTCTGCGGCCGTGATCATGTCGTCGCAGACGCCGACCGCGGCGCAGCAGCGATCCGCGAACATCGCGGACCACACGCTGCTGGTGAATTTCCGGAGCTTCTGGCGAATGGACGCTCAATTACGGCATCGGCTGGACCCAGCTGCATTCCCTCTCTCCGGAAGAAGTGCGTCGCCGGCGACATGGACGGCAACGGCATCGACGAGGTCATCATTGATTTCGGCTCGTCCTATGGCGTTTGGGTCCATCTCAACGACACGAGCTGGGTCCAGCTTCGCAGCCTGAGTCCAGTTTAGTCGCCATGGGCGCCGCCGGATATGGACAACAACGGACTGGACGACGTGATCTTTGAGCTTCAGCGACGTATGGCGTGTGGGTCCGCCACAACAATGCGACGACGGATCGTGCTGCATCGCGCAGCAGACGGGCGACCAGTAAATCGTGGCCGGCCAGCTGGACGCCACCGCCGGGCGAAGACGTGGATCTTCAACTTTCCCCGGTTCTGGCCTCGTGGCAGCGGCTCAGCAACACGAGATGGGCGCAGCTGCACGTCATGAATTCAACCGTCGTCGCCACCGGAAACAGCGACCGGGGTCATGGGGTCGACGGATCGTCGTCGACTCCCAGGTCGTCGTGGGGCTTGTGGACCTTCGTGGACGGTAAGCGGACCTGGTGACCAGATGACCCCGCTGACCGCATCGAAGGTGGCACATTGGCAAACATTGACGAGAACCCGCATGCGAGGATCTCGATCGCCGACTTCGGTTCAAGCTGGGGACTGTGGCTCGCTCGCAACGGCCCGAACTGGTCGCAGCTTCATGCGCTTCCACAGCGGAAGGATTCGTCATCGGCGACCTCGATGGCAACGGCAGGGGCGAGAGATCTCGATCGATTTCGGCTCGAGCTTCCGGGTTGTGGATCTGGTTGAACGGATTCGTCCTGGACTGGCGAGCGCACTCGGCCAGCCCCGAGAGGTCTGGCGATCAAAAAAGCACGCGTCACGCCACCGGCGCCACCACCGCCGCCACCACCACCGCCGCCACCGCCACACCACCGCCACCGCCACCACCGCCAGCAGTCATAAGCGCGGAGCCGGCGCATCGACTGGAATCAGGCTGGCGTCGTCGGAGGCGTGCCGAACCGGACGATGGTGTGTGCGCCACGCCTCAATCGCGGGCGCGACGCGCCGCGCTCAAATCAACAGCGCGATCGCGTCGTCCCGGCCGGTCAGGTGGTCCAGCTGACTGCGGGCACGTTCAATCTTTCGTCGGGAATCGATTTCAATGGGCGCAGCAACGTGCACCCTTCGAGGCGACGGGGCCCGAGCAGACGTTTCTGGTCTTCAGCGGCGGGCGTCAGCTGCGGAGGATTGGGCGCTGATATCTGCTCAGGAAACAGGTGCGGCGTTGAACAGCACCGACAGTCCGGGCAACACTGCCGTCTGGACCGGCGGTTACTGCAGTGGGCACGACATCGATCACGCTCAGTCAGACTACGAACCTGGCCGTTGGCAGCACGCTCATCCTCGATCAACTTGACGACAGCGCCGATGGCGGCGGGATCTTCGTCTGTCAGGCGACCGGAGTGTGCGCGACGGAGGGGCCGGGGAGCGGGTCGTTCAGGACGGGCGCAGGAACAGATCGTCAGGGTGACGGGGATCAGCGGCACGACCGTGACGATCACGCCCGCGATCTACCTGCCGAACTGGAGAAGCGGTCAGAGTCCCGGCGCGTGGTGGTCGTCGGCTGTTCCGATCACCATGAGCGGGATCGAGGATCTTGACCGTCAACCACACCGGCCAGCGGCTCGGTCGATGTCGGGCACCCTACTTCTTCAACGCCGATAACTGCTGGATGAAGAACGTGAAAGAGCATGAACGCGAATCCGCAATCACGTCTGGCTGTATCAGAGCGCGCACGTGACGGTTCGCGACAGCTACTTCTACGGCACACGGAACGCGCGCGTCACAGAGCTACGGCATCGAGACGTACATGAATTCGGACAGCCGGGTCGAGAACAACATCTTCCAGCATGTGACCGTCGGCATGATGACCGGCGGATCGACGACACGGGACGGTCTTCGCTCTACAACTACTCGATCGACGACTATCTACAACGTCGCGTCGTGGATGCAGAGCAGCTCGCAACTCCACGACGGCGGCATCGCGTTCGTGCTGTTCGAGGGCAACGAGGGCATCGGGTTCCACGGCCGACGCCATTCATGGCACGGCGGAACTTCGGCACGATGTTCCGCAACGTGTTTCACCGGCTGGGAGCCCGGCAAAAGTCTCCAGACGGTTCCGCGTGCACATCTATGCCTTCAACCGCTTCATGAACGTCGTCGGGCAACGTGCTGGGAAGAAGCCGGCTATCACAATCACTACGAGTCTGCGGCGCCGTCTGGCACCAGCGGGAACACGTCAGGATCTCATACGCTCGGGTGGTCCGGCAACGCGGCAGGACACGACCGAAAGGTGGGATGGCGAACGACGTGCGCGTGAAGAACACCTCGTTCCGCTGGGGCAATCTACTGACGTGATGAGGCGGGGTCCGCTGTATGGGAACGCGCTCGAAGCGCCCCGGCCCCTGGCCTGCCTGCTCGCCAATGCCGTTCCGGCAGGTCAGGTTCTGCCGGTGTCGATGCATCTGACGGCGAAGCCTTCATGGTGGGGCGCGACGCCGTGGCCCGCGATCCGGGCCCGGCAGCGACGGGAGGATGCGCTGGTGGACCCGACCGGAGCATGCGTTCAAGATCCCGGCGCACATCTGGCGCGAGCAACACGCCGAAGACAAAAGCGGTGCATCCTTGAACTTCAACGTGGCGAACCTCTGTTACCCGTAGCTGCGCTGCGCTATCATCGGCGCGCGGCCCGGACGGCCCGAACGGAGGACGGGGACCATGGTGAGGCTTCTGTCGTGTTTCGCGACCGCCGTCATCCTCGCTTCTGCGCTCGTCGGCGGCCGCCGCTCAGCTGACAAGAAAGCGGCGTCCGGCTGGCCACTCGGGCAATCGGTCGAGTGTTCGACTCCCAAGGGACGCGCACGTTCGACAACGGCACCTCGATCGTCGAATCTACCCTCGTGACGTCCGGCACGCTCCAGAATCTCCGACACCGTCACGATTCCAGAATCTTCCGCCGTTCTGCCGCGTGCAGGGCGTCAGCAAGCCGTCGGCCGATTCGGACATCCGGTTCGAGGTGTGGCTGCCGCAGCTGGCCGCGTGGAACCGCAAGTTCCTGTCGACTGGCGAAGGCGGCTTCGCCGGACAGTTGAACTACCAGCGAAACGGCCTGGACGGCGCGATGGATGAACTCCTGCGACGGGGTTACGCCACGGCATCCACCGACACCGGCCATCTGTCCTCCGACCAGTGGTGGGCGATCGGCCATCCGGAGAAAGCGCGCCGATTACCTCTACCGCGCCGAAGCATGTGACGACGGTGGCCGCCAAGGCGATCGTCGCGGCGTATTACGGCCAGGCGCCGTCGCATTCGTATTTCAGTTCCTGCTCGAACGGCGGGCGCCAGGGCCTCATCGAGGCGCAGCGCTATCCGGACGACTTCGATGGGCTGATCATCGGCGCGCCCTGGAATTTCCAGTCGCATTCGAACGCGGGTTTCATCTGGAACGCGCAGGCGCTCGCGGCTCCGGGCGCGGCGATTCCCGCAGAGAAGCTCCCGGCGATTACTGACGGCCGCGGTTGCCGCGTGCGACAGGAACGACGGCCTGGCCGACGGCGTCATCGCCGATCCGCGCAGCTGCAAGTTCGATCCGCAGTCGCTGACGTGCCACGGCGCGGACGGCAACAGTTGCCTGACGCCGCCGCAGGTTGCAGCGCTTCAGAAAATCTACGACGGTCCGAAGCAATCCTCGAACCGGCGAATCGATCTTTCCAGGCTTCGCGCGCGGTTCGGAAGCCGGCTGGACGGGCATGGTCCGGCCGACGACGGCCGCTTCCGGCCTGCTCGTCTACTTCTCGAACATCGTCTATCAGAACCCGGAATGGGATCTGCGGTCGTTCAACTTCGATGGCGACATGGCGCACACCGACGAGACGGTCGGACGCCTGGGCAACTGCCACGTCGACCGACTACGCGGCGGCGATTCGCCGCGGCGTCAAGATCATCCAGTATCACGGCTGGAACGATCAGACGCTGCAGCCGGCCGTACAGCCCGCAGTATTACGAGCAGGTCGCGAAGGCGAACGGCGGTCTCGAGAAGACGCAGGAGTTCTACCGGCTGTTCATGGTTCCGGGCATGAACGCATTGCAGCGGCGGGATCGGCGCGTCGAATTTCGGTGGCGTGGGCCAGCAGATTCCGCCCGGTGCGCGACGCGGCGCACGATCTGCAGACCGCCATGGAGAACTGGGTCGAACGTGGCACGCCGCCGGCTCAATTCATCGGGACGAAGTTCACCGACAACGAGGCCGCTACGAAGACTGTGCAGTCAACACGTCCTGGTCTGTCTCTATCCGGCGGTGGCGCGCACAAGGGGACGGGCGATCCGAAGGATTGCCGCGAACCTCGCCTGTGTAAGGTAGATGTTCTCGCCATCGTCCCGCGGTCGTCTCACCGCCCGGGACGTCAATCGCTTTCCGGACGTGGGCAATACGCTCTTCCACCGTGTCGTGCCAGGGCCGCCCGCCACGCCGGATGTCTGCCCTGGCAAAGAGTTGCACGGGAGCGCGGGAAATGGCGCCGGCGGGGGTGCGGCGGATCTTTCGCGGCGGGCGGGTCGTCGATCTGGGCGCAGGACACGGCCTGCTCGCCCAGGTCATGATCCTGCTCGACGACTCTTCACCGGGCGCCCTCGTCGTCGACAAGACGCTGCCGCCCTCGAGCGCGAAGCTGCATCGAAGCTGGGCTAGGAGTGGCCGCGGCTGTCCGACCGCATCGCATTCGTCGCCGCCGAGCTCGGATGATGTCGAAATTCTGCCTGCCAGACATCGTCGTCTCGCAGTCATGCGTGTGGAGCGCTGACGGATCGCGTGCTGTGACCGTGCCATTGCCGCGCGCGCACGGTCGCCGTGCCTGCCATGCTGCCGCGATCTCGATCCGGGCGACGCGAGGACTTGGCGAGCTGGGTCGATCGTCCCGGTTGCCATAGACATCGTGCGGGCCATGAGACTGACCAGCAGCAGGGCTATCGCATCTGGACGCAAGCGATTCCCGGCGAAATCACACCAAAGAACCGCCTGCTGCCTGTTGAGATCCGTCTCCGTCGATCGCAGAAAGTTGATACGCTGCGTAGGTGCCCACGATCCCTTGTCCAATGTGCCGGCAGAGTCAGTCACGAGCGGACCCGTGTATAATCCACACTGCCACCTTCGGCTGCCCGGCGCTCCCAGCGTGAAGTCGCGCAGCCAGGCGCAGTCCACGTCTCGCAGCTCCGCGCCCCGAGTTGCCCGCGCATCGACGCGGAAACCGGCGAGCGATGCGCCGCTTCCAGTGCCCCGCGTGCGCGCACGCCATTTCAGCCAGCGACGAGTGGTGCAAAGTGGTGTCACTGGCCCGTCAATCGTCCCAACTGAGTCGGGCTGCTCGTTCCCGTCAATTTATTTCGATCCAGGCATTTTCGGGAACTGATCCGGCGTCAGCGCGCGTGGCGTAAAGCGCGCCTGCCTCACCGCGCCATTGAAGTAGTTCACGTGATTCATCCGCGTGCCGATCGATGTCGCGCCGGGGCCGTGGGGCTTGAACGCAAGCTGGGCCTCGCCCTGAAGCACGCCGTTCACGTAGCTGCGGAACACGTGTCCGTCGTGCGTGGAGGCGACGTGGTACCACTGGCCGATCGGATGCAGCTTGTCGCGAAGAGCAGGGCTCGCAGCTATGCCCGGCGCCCCGCGACGAATGCATCAAAGGCACCATTGCTTGCTGTCGATGACGACGTATTTCGAACAGGAAGCGGGCGTTCGCGTCCCGTGTGCCGCTGTCGCCAGTCAGCGTGACGGAGTTGGCCGGTTGTCGGGTTGCGCTCGGCAAAGGTGAAACCATCGCTGCTCGGCAGCGCCGCCGTTTGGCCGAAAAATGGCCTCGAACGTGAACTGTTCGCACTCCGGCCAGCGGATGCCGGTCGGTGTATATCGGATCGTCGACGCCGTCGAACTCGATCGCTTTCCCGAGCGGCGTTTCGATCACTTTCTGGGTTGCCGTATACCGTGACGGGCAACCCGCCGATGGTGTCGAGCCGATCGAAGGTCCACGTAATCTGCGCGCCTTGCTGGGCTCGCATGACCCGCGGTCGCGACACGCCGGCAGCTGCGACGATCGCCATAACGATTCCGTCGCCGTGCTTTCGACATGGATGCGTCCTGCTGACTGGCGAGTTCACGCTACCGGTTTGCCGCAGCCATTCCTGACGCGTGAGGAAGGCCATGAGGTCTTTGAACTCGTCGGGCGTCAGTCGTTTGTCGTAATCGGTTGGCATCAGGCTCCTGGGCTCGACGGCGACCTTGCGCAATTTCGCCTTGTCGAACAGGTGGAGCTGCTGATCGTTGCCGATCATCTGCAGCGAATAGCCATCTTCGTTCAGGAGCACGCCATCGATGGTCTTGCCGTCGGTCGTCGTGACGTACACTGGCAGATAGGAATCCATGGTCGGGCAGCGATCCGCAGGTGCGCGCCACCGCTGCCGTAGACACGATGCTGCTGTTTCGGTCAGCGCATCGACGATCGAGCTGGACCTTTCGCGTACCCGCGATATTCGCGAGGTCAGGTGCCGTCAGTCCACCCCTGCCAGAGAGCATGTGGCACGTGCCGCATTGCCCTTTGCCCCAGAACACCGCCTCGCCGTGCGCGACGTCTCCGGGCAGCGGGTTGTCGATCGCCGTGCCGCGCAAGCGCGTGGATGTATGTGACGATCTTCCAGATGTCGGGATCGGGCGAGACGCTGAGGCGTCATTGGCGTACTCCGGCACTCCGTTCTTGATGATGTTGAACGTCTGCGCATCGGAACGCCCCGATATCCACGCGATCGCCTGACACAATCGCGGGTCCGATTTCTCCACCGCCGCCGCCGGCGCCATGACACGTGCTGCACTGTCTGATTGTAAAGATTCTCACCTTCTGAGATCGGCCTGCGCGTTGCCAAGAAACGGATTCTGCGCGTCCAGCTCCTCCGCCGCGCTGGCCCAGCAGAGATGCCGCGGAGCAGACGACCAGCAACCCTGCAACGACAAGACGTGCCCTCATGCACCGCCTCCTAACGGGAATCGGATAGGGCCAAAGGCGAACACATTGGTGCCCGACATGATCGCGAAGAACTGCTGACCATCGACGCTGTAGGTCGCCGGAGCCGCCGTGATGACGTCGCCGGTATTGAAATGCCACAACGATTGCCCGGTTTTCGCGTCGAGTATGCTCACCTGCCCAAACTGCTCGGGGGCAAAGAGGATTCCGCCAGCGGTGGACAACAGCCCAGGGCCGTAGTGGTTCGACCGCACGGCCTTAGCATCCCAGATCCTCTTGCCGGTGAAGGCATCAATCGCTCGCACGTAGGCCTGCCAGGGATCGCTGGCGCTTTCGTAGTATCCCGTGGCGGTACTCGGCATCGGTGCTGGAGGTGATGGTGTTCACGCCGCAGCCTTCGTGCAGTCACCACGTAGAAATAGCGCGTATCCGGGTTATAGCTCGGCGAAGGCCAGTTCGTCGCGCCCGTCAGTCGACGGACACGTCGTCGGTGCCTTTCACCGACGGCTCGTGGCCAGGCGCAACAATCGGTCTGTCCTTCCGGGGTCAGAGTCCGGTCGCCCAGTCCAACTTGATCGACAAACGGGGTCCCGAGGAGAAACTGCGCCGTTCGTTCGATCGAGGACATAGTAAAACCCATTGCGGTTGGCCTGCAGCGAGAAGCTTGCGCGGCTGGTCCGCGGAACGCTCGCGTCCACGAGCACGGGGATTTCCGATCGAGTCCCAATCGTGGACGTCGTGCGGCGTGTTCTGAAAATGCCACTTGAGCGTTCCCGTCTTCGACGTCGATCGCGACGATCGGCTTCGCTATAGAGATTGTCCCCGGCCGCGTCCTTGCCCTGCTCCATTCGAGGGTTCGGCTGCCCGGTGCCGTAGTAAATAAGACTCAACTCCGGGTCGAACGAGCCCGCTGAGCCAGATCGGGCGCACCGGCGGAGTGTCGCGCCTCCCCATGTCGCGTATGCCGGCTCGCCGGGCTTCGGCAGCGCCGACCAGGTCCACAGGTACTTTCCGGTTTCTGCGTCGTACGCCTGAATGAAGCCGTCCGGGCGATTGCCGGTGACGATGACCTTGCCGTCGGCGACAAACGGCGCGCCGCCGGCGATCGTGTATCCGCCTTCGGACTTCACATCCCACCGGACACCGCCGACACGAGCGTCGAGCGCAACCAGATGGCTGTCTGAGGTGACGACGTAGACCTTGTCTACCGTAAATAGCCGTGCCGCGCTGTCGTGGTGGCGGATGACGGGCTGGCGCTGATACCTCCAGATGATGTTGCCGCTGCGGGCGTCGATCGCGTCGACGTCGGTTGAAACCGGAGATGTACATCACGCCATTCAGCCACGATCGGCGTCAGTTCCAGTTCTTCGGCGCCGGCGACGTGATACACCCACTTGGCCTGCAGGCGCGACGGCGTTCGCCGTCGTCACCTGTTTCAACTGCGAATAGCGCTGCGAGTTGTAGCGTACCACCGTAGGTGACCCAGTCCTTCGGATCCGGATTGATCAGCATCTGATCCGGGTTTCGCACCTGTGCCGAGGGGCCGACGCCGACCAACAGAAGGCGTCAAGCAGACAAGGACGACGCTCTTCCTGGACACGAAGATCTCCATTAATTCAGCGGCGAGGCGGATTCCGGAACGGATCCGCATCAGGCCCTCGTCGGCAAATCCGCCGCGGACGAATCCTCCGCATCCGCCGATGATGATGCACATCGATGGCGGGGTCGGGTCCGCGCTTCTCCGCGAATGCGCTGCTCCGCGACGCGCGCGTGCCGATCAGCAGACGCCGCCAGGCCGTAATTCCCCTCGTGGCACCGCGGCTCGTAATAAATCTGATTGGCCGCGTCGCTCTGCTTCTTCAGCTCCTGCTTGGCGGTCCAGGGTCTGGTCCACGTCGTCGGATCCTCGATCGTCACGGCAGTACTCGATCGTGTCCTGCGTCGAGGCGCGTCCAGCGTTCAACGAGGTGCAGGTTCTCGTGAGCGCCCTGGAAATCTGATTTCGGCGAGAAATTCGTGACGTCCACGACCAGCGTCGTCACCGTCCCAGCGGCCGCGTGAGTCGCCCCACCATTGGCGGATGGTCGCAGGCAGGATGCGGGTCCGTTGTGATCGGGATAGTGCGGAAGCGATTCTGCCCGGTGCGCGATCTCGTAGAAGCATCGAGATCTCGCCTGGAGCCTGCACGATCTGATTGAAGCCGCTGATCAAATTACCGAAATCCGGAAGGGTACTGCCGATGCAGCGCTCGCCCTGGCCACGGTCCTCGGGCCGTCGGCGCGGTTGATATCCCGCCACCCGACGCCGCCACGTACATCGGAGGCGTCTCGTTCCGTCTCGGTGACACGGGTCCGTATTTCTCCGCCGGCGCAGCCGGGATGGTTCTCTTTGCAGGCCGCAGTTGGTTGCAGCAGAGCGAGCTGGAACTGCCGCAACGCGTCCCTGGCCTTCTGAGCCTCCGGCGTGAGAGGAGGAATTCTTCCGTCCGGCGGATCGACGATGAGTGAGGTCCGCTTGCCCGTCGGCAGATGCACGGTGAAGGGTGCCTGGGCTGAATTCGGTATTGACGTCTCGCTCGGTGCCGCGCGCCCGGCGGCTTCGGTGCTGTCTCGGCTGATGATGTCGGAGATCTGCCGATCGATCTCGGCACCGCTGTTCGTCGGTGAAAACCTCCTGGTTGGCGTCAGCTGGCGGGTCGCTCCAACGGAATATCGACCGCCCTGGACCAGATGCCCTGGAGGTCTGGCTCGCCCCATGGCGTCCTGGGCCGCTGGCTGGTTCGGACGACATGGGAGTCTTGATGGCCGGGTGATCCGCGTGACCGTGTAGATGGCCAGCGAGGCGAGCGCGATCGCCGGCAAGGCCCCGCCAGCTGTGAAGCGCTCCTTCATGGGCATGATTTGTTGCATCTCGCCCGTCCTGCTTACTCCGGCCTCTCCTGCCCTTCCCGCCCCCGCCGCTTCCGCTCGCTCTGAATCCCCGCAGGCTACGGCGAAGCACCCTTGCGGGCGCGGCTTGTTTTGTGGCCTTATTGTCCGCGCGCTAACTGATTCAGAGGAACCCTATGCGACATCATGCCCGCGGCCTGACCATCCTGGCCGGAGTCTTCATCGCGTCGGCGATTGCGTTCGCCAACAATCCGGATGCGATCACCGTCAGCCAGGATCGGCTGAACAACGCGCAGAACGAGCCGCAGAACTGGCTGCTGATGAACGGCGACTACGGCTCGACGCGCTACTCCAAGCTCACGCAGATCAACCGCGACAACGTCAAGAACCTGCGGATGGTCTGGGCGCTCGCGCTCGGCGGCATGCAGGACGTCGGGCAGAACGGTCCCGAGAACGAAGTGAACCCGCTCATCGACAACGGGTTCATGTACACGAGCGACGGCTGGGGCACGATCTACAAGATCGACGCGCGCAACCCGGAACGTCGGCGAGTTCGTGTGGATCGCCGACCCCGGCGTGCAGCACGAGGGCAACGCGCCGCGCACCCGCGGCATCGCGATCTGTCGAAGACAAAGTGTTCGCGAATCTGCCGGACGGTCGCGTCGTCGCGATCAACCGCGACAACGGTGAGATTCGTCTGGGACAAGAAGATCGCCACCAAGAATGAGTTCGGCGGGCATGGAGAAGTTTCTCACGGCGCCGCTCGTCGGCCGACGGCAAGGTGATCATCCAGAACGGCGCCGGCGACGGCGGCACGCGCGGCTGGCTCGCGGCGCTCGACGTGAAGACAGGCAACGAACTCTGGCGCTTCTACGTCGTCCCCAAGGCAGGCGACGCTGGCAGCGAAACGTGGAAGGACGATCACAACTCGTGGAAGACCGGCGGGGGCGGCATCTGGCAGACCGGTTCCTACGATCCCGCGACGAAGCTCTATATCGTCGGTACTGGCAACCCGTATCCGATTTACGACCCGCAGTTCCGCCCGGGCGACAACCTCTACACGAACTCGGCGATCGCGCATCGAACGTCGACACCGGCAAGCTCGCGTGGCACTTCCAGTACACGCCGAACGACTCGTGGGACTTCGACGAGGTCGGCGTGCACATGCTGTACGACGTGCTCATCGGCGGCCAGATGCGAAAGGTCGTCGGCCACTACGGCGAAACGGCTTCTATTACACGCTCGATCGCACGACCGGAAAGTTCATCAGCGCCCAGAAATACGTGAACGATCTGAACTGGACGAAGGGCATCAACCCGCAGACGGGCAAGCCGGTGGAATACAACCCTAAGCTGGACGTGCAGCTGTACAACCCTGAAGCGCGCGCGCTGCGCGGCGACGGCACCAAGCGTACGTGCCCGACGTGGCACGGCGGAGTGGCGCACCAGCCGCTGGCCTACAATCCGGTCAAACACATCGCCATGCGGCGTCGGCACGGAAGGATGCTTTTCGCAGAATGGCGCGGCGGTCGGCGTGTTGTCGAAAGACGGCGGCGTGAACAACAAGTTGAGCGAGCCGCGCACAGTTCAGCAGCGATCTGTACTACGGCGCGGTGACAGCGTTCGACGCGGCAAACAACAAGGTGCTGGCGAAGGCGATCACCGATATCGAAATCCGTTCGGGCGTCACGGCCACGGCCGGCGGCCTGGTCTTCACGCGCGCTGCAGGACGGCTGGGTCATCGCCTACAACGACGAGACACTCGAGGAGCTGTGGCGGTTCAACGTGGGCACGCCGCTCAAGGGCGCGCCGGTCACCTACGCGATTGGACCGAAGCAGTATCTGGCGGTGCAGTCCGGCGGCCGTCACCTGCACCCGGTGAAATTCGACAAGCTCGAGAACTCGAGCTACATGTTCGTGTTTGCGTTGAACTGAGGTAGCGGAGAGCGGAGGGAGGGAACGGGAACGGAGGTTGCGGAGAAAGCGGATTACACGGAGCAACGGAGGAACGGAGTATTTTTTGGTTTTCTGAAAGAATTCTCCGCTTGCTTCGTTTCTCTCGCTATGCTCGCTGTCTTCCGTCCCTCCGTTCCCGTTCCTCCGCAACCTCCGCTCACTCTACTGCGGGAATTCCTTGCACGCCTCGACGTCCGATCCCCAGTGCTCGATGCACGATGCGTGCGTCATCGGTCCCTTTCCGATCACCTTTGCGAACAGGAAATCAGCGACCTGTTCGATCTCGCGGCCGATGAGCGTGCGCAGGCGGGTCCGGCATCTCGAGATTTTTGCGCTTTCAGATCCGCCTGCTTCATGTTGAAGCAGCGACCGTCGCTGTAGGCGAGGCCGATCGAACGCGGGCATTCCGGTGCCCGGGCGCCCGCACTTGATCGTGTTTACGAGCCGCCGCGCGGTTGAGCCGCGATCGTGCGCAGGTTCGCGCCGTCGGGCATCTGCGTGTCCATCTTTCGCCCATCGGCCGCCCACCCGTGGCATGTCTGGCAGTCGGCCTTCGTCCGGAAAATCCGCATCCCTTCAGCCACATCGGCCGGATCTGGCGCCGGCGCCTGCGCCTGTGCCTTTGTCAGCCGATCGAAATCGGCCATGACCGAGGCGTCACCAGGTGAGGCCATGAGTGGAATGAAGCGCGAGCGATCGGTCAAAAGAATCCTCCCCAGGCGAAGGCGCGGATGACTGCTGCATGATACCGCAGCGCCTCTTTGGATTAGACTCTGCAGCAACGGAGAGTCCAGCATGAGCGGCACGAACAGAGACGAAGGCGCAACAGACACTCGTACGAGCCGCCGGCAGCTTCTTCAAGCTCCTGGCGGGCAGCCCGCTGCTCGCCATGGCGTATCCGAGCCTGCCGCCCGAGCTGGCAGCGAGGTGTCGAGCGCGAACTCGCGCGTCGCGCGACGCAAGCGGTCCGCAGCCTTCGGGCATCCCTTGTCCAGACTGCGGCCGCGACATGGTTTACATGTCGCCCGCCGACATCGGTCGTCTCGAGGCGCAGGCCTCCGACGCGCCGCGGCCAGGAGGCGAACGACATCAACCGCTATCTCGATCGCCCAGCTCGGCGGACAGATGATCGAGTCGGTCGCGACGAAGCGGTCAACGTCTGGGATTTCGAGCAGGCTCTTCATGCGAACAATTTGCCCGAGCACTGGGCGTACGCTTCACTTGAGCGTCGACGATTTTGAGACGCGCCGAGCGAACCGGGAGGCCGTTCATGCGCCTTCAGCTCAGGCCGAAGCGCTTGGGCGTGGACGTGCCGAAGCTCGATACGTCGACGACGCTGTTTGGACGCCGATGGGACACGCCGCTCTTCTCTGCCCGGTCGCGGCGCTCGAGGCGTATCACACGGAAGGCGAGAGCGGCGCGGCGCGCGCAGCGAAGGCAAAGGGCATTCTGCAGATTCAGTCGAACCAGAGCTCGCAGTCGTCGAGGACATCATGCAGGCCAGAGGGTGAGCCGCACTGGTTCCAGCTGTATGCGATTGCCGACTGGAACATGAACAAGCGGCTGCTCGACAGAGTGTCGAAGGCCGGCTGTCCGGTTCTCGTGTGGACGGTCGACTTGCTGGGCGGCAGCAATCGCGAGCTGTCGCGCCGCTCGCTCGGACGCGAAGATGCTGATCGGCCGCTCTGCCAGAACTGCCACAACCATCAACCGAACTACCAGAGGCCGATGCGGCGCGGCATCGACGGTCCGTCCGGGCCACGTCCACCGTTCGATGCGACCTATATCAAGCGCCTCAAAGACGCTGCGCCCTGGAAGGTCGTTGTCAAAGGCATCATGACGCGCGAGGAGGCGGAAGAGGCGGTCGAGGCCGGCGCCGATGCCATTTTCGTCTCCAATCACGGCGGCCGGGCCGAGAACGGTCTGCGCGGGACGATCGACGCACTTCCTGAAGTCGTGGCGGGAGTGCGAAACCGCGTGCCCGTGATGATCGACAGCGGCGTCCGTCGCGGCGCCGACATGTTCAAGGCCATTGCCCTCCGGCGCCAACGCGGTGGGCATCGGCCGTCCACGTAATGTGGGGTCTTGGCGCGTTCGGCCATCAGGGCGTCGAGAAAGTCATCGAGATTCTGCTCGCCGAGTTCACCATGGTCATGAGACAGACGCGCACGGCGAAGCTGAGCGACATCACGCCGAAGTTCGTGATGGAAGGGAAGTCGCCCATCATGATGCGAGACAACCGTTTTGATTCAATCTGTGATGGGAGTGTCTCGAATGTCGCTGCGTATGAGAATCGGGTCGCGCCTGCCGCTCGTCCTCTGCATGCTCGTCGGTCTGCACGCTCACGATGCCGTCGCGCAGCAGAATGTTGAGTTCAGCGTTTCGGGAACTTCCACGGTCCGCAACTGGACGTGCTCGGTGAGCGGCAGAGCAGTGGTGACGCCGGGCACGGGCAAGCCGGCGCCGGGTTTTGCGTCCGGCGTTCAGACGGTGACCATGACCGTTCCGGTCAAGTCCTTCAAAGTGTCCCAACGACGAGATGAACCAGCATCTCTTCGAGACGATGAAGCCCGACAAGTTCCCCGAGATCGTCTATAAACTGGAGAAGTACGACGTGGCGGGCGCGTCAGGCCCAGGCGACGGGAACGCTGACGATTCTGGGATCGACGCAGCCCATCACCCTCCCGATCGCGTGCTGACCGAGACGCCTCAGGGCGTCCAGATCGAGGGGAACACCCGAATCGACATGACGAAGTTCGGCGTCGAGCCGCCAGTGGTGATGCTGGGCATGTTGAAGGTTGGGCCTCAGATCCGCATCGAGTTCAAGGGGACTCGTCGCTAAGTAGGGCGTCACTGGATCTCATCAACAAGACCGTCGCCCAGACCATCACGCACGTGGTCGCGACCGCTGCGACGACTCTGGCTGCAGCGCAAAGGGCGGCGTGCCGCGATAGAACTGCTGATTGCCGATTGCAAAATTGCTGATTGAATCTCGAAGACTGAACTTAGCAATCAGCAATTAGCAATCAGCAATTCAACGGTCACGCCGTTTGTTTTTACACGTGAGTTCGCTGGAGGTGTCAAACGAGCGCGCGTGGGGTCGTGCGAACGTCGTCGTCCGACGACCGCGCGCGAGCGAGAGGGCAGGACGACCGTCGCGCAGGCGCGAGTTCTCGCCAAGCGTCAACGAACGAAGTCTCACAAAATGGGCTGGCGGCTACCGCGGCTCCGGGCCAGACTGGCCCGGGCCCCAAACAACTAAACGAATGTTGCCGACGGCTCATTTTGTTCGCGCAGGCGAGCTGAGCGACAAGCGATGGTCGTCCTGCCTCTCGCTCGCAACTTGCGTTCATCACACGCTCAGAACACGGTCCGCGGGCACTCGTTTGACCCCGACTTCGAACTCACGTGACTGGCGAAGCTGGAAAAACACGTCTGGAGGCCACGCTGCCGCGTCGATCCCTCCCCGCCCGCAATGGCCCTGGAATGACGGATGCGGACCGGTTTAAGACCGGACGGTGGAATCAGCTGAATCGACGCGGTCCATCGGCAGAATCCCGCCGGAAGACGTGTTTTCCACGTGAGTTCGCTGAGAGGTCAAACGAGTGCCCGTGGGCCGTGTTCTAAGCGCCCGCGTTGTGCGCCGGGTCTACCGCCTTCCGCTTTGCGCTTCGGCGAAAGCCCGGGTGGTTCATCACACGCTCAGAACACGGTCCGCGGGCACTCGTTTCGACCCCGACTTCGAACTCACGTGACTCGCGAAGCTGGAAAAAACACGTCTCGGAGGCCAGGCTGCCGCGTCGATCCTCCCCGCCCGTAATGGCCGTGAATGACCCGGATGCGACCGGTTTTAAGACCGGACGGTGGAATCAGCTGAATCGACGCGGTCCATCGGCAGATCCCGCCGGAAGACGTGTTTTTCCACGTGAGTTCGCTGGAGGTGTCAAACGAGTGCCCGTGGGCCGTGTTCTACAGCGTCACGTTATGCGCCGGGTCTGAAGACCCGGCCTACATACGCACTTGTGCTCAGCTCACGCGACCGACGAAGCCACTCAGGACAGGAACTCGACGTCCAGCGGCAGCAGCCGCGACATCGCTCGCGATCGATGGGTCGACGTCGGCGAGGAGCCGGATCGCCTCTCCTTCGAGCGCCGCCACCGGTACGCCGTTGACGTAGACGATGCGGTTGCCCGGCTGCTTCGCGAATCCGCTCGCCGGGTGTGACGATGCCGGTGAGGTTGAGCGGATCGGCGGCGCTGATCGCGAGGATGCGATCGTCGCTGCCCGAGCGGCGGATTTCACGCAGCCGATCGACCGCGTCCGGCAGCGCGAACTGCTCGCCAGGCATTCCAGCGACGAAGCGCCCGCCGCGGATCTCGCCGCGATCTTCGAGCCGGCGGTACACGCGAACCAGCTCGCGCCAGGTGACGCCGGTGGTTTCGCGGGTCGCGAGACGACGGAAGACGACGCCGTAGCGGTGGAGCAGCATCCAGGCGACCATTTCCTCGGCGACCGCTCGGCTCCGCGTTGTCCCGAGCGAAGTCGAGGGATTCCGCGCCGAGCACGAACCAGCGGCCGGCCGACGATGGGGGCCGCGATCGTCCGGTGCGCGGCGAAGACGAGCTCTCGATGATGCCGCGGAGACCGGCGAAGCCGTCCGAGCTGACGAGGCCTGCGGCGACGAGCTCGCCGAGCACAGCTTTGAGATCGTCGTTGCTCAGGCCTGTCGCGCCCGCGATTTCCTGCGCGAACGAGGCGCCTCGCGACCCGAGGTGCGAGAGCACCTGCCTGGCGGAGTCCGAGAGCGCCTGTTCCGGTGATGCCGGTTTGTCGCGGAGCGCGCGAAAAACGGCGGCATGTTCCCGCATCATCAGCGCGATTGGTGTTGCCCCGACGACCCTGCGTCGGGCCGCTCGAGAGGCGCGCCCAGGCGACCTCGCCCGTGAGGCACAGCGTGTCCAGATACGACGGTTCGCACTTCGACGCGCGCGCGAAGCACGTGCTTCTCCCACGCCTTTCGCGGGCACCTCGATGCCATCCAGCTGGACGAGCACCGCGCGCAAGCCGTCGGCGCCGCTCGAGCGCATGACTGGGATCGACGTGCTGCCATGCGAACAGAATACCGCATGAAGTCGGCGGCCGTGACCGGCGCAATCTCGGCCCGCAGCCGGTTGAGCGTATAGCGATGGATGCGCGCGAGCAGCCGGCGATCGCACCATTCCATCGACTCCGCGCCCTGCGTGAAGTGGCCGCGCAGAATCGCGCCGTCCGCTTCGAGGGCGAGCAGGGCCGGCTCGAGCTCAGATTCGTTCAGGCCAAGATCGGCCGCCGAGCGCTCTTGCAGTGGTCGGCCCGAGAATGGCCATCCGTCCGCGCAAGAGTTCGGCCAGTGCCTCGTCCTTCGACCACTGACGCGAAGCGCGCGACGGCGGTGCGCTGATCGACGGCTGCAGTGTCGCCGAGGGATGCACCGCGAGCGCTTCCGGCAATCGTTCAGCCGCGACCACGACCTGACTTCGCTGTCCGCCGACGGCACCCGGGCACGCGTCGCTCGGGATGAAGACGCCAGCGCTTCGAATTGCTCCGGCGTTGACCTCGTCGTTCAGGAGGTACCCGTTGCAGACCAGGGCGTCGTGGAGTTCATCAGGGTCGCGTGGGTCCGGCCGCTCCTCGTCGCGGACGCGTTCCACGGCGTGGGCGTCGAGCGCACAGAGCTCGTCGCCCTTGAAGTCCGAGCTCCGCCTCGTCTGCACCGCCATCGTCCTGCGCTCTTCGAGCGGGGCATCGTCCACGAACTGATACGGCTTGGCGTTGAGGATCTCGTGCGCGAACGCCGACGGCTCCGGCGTGTCGCGCGACACCAGCGCGCAGCTCGCCGCGATGGATGCGCCCGAGCACGCCGATCAAGCCATCGAGATCCATCGCTTCGTGCAGGCAGTCGCGCACGGTCTGGTTCACGAGCGGGTGATCGGGCAGCTGACGATCGCCCGGAATGTTCTCGAGGCAGGCAGCGGCGTCGGGGAAGGCAGCGGCCATCAGGTCGTCGGCCTGCATGCGCTGCAGCTGCGGCGGCACTTTCTTGCCGCCGCGGTTGCGCGGCACGGCAAGAGAGATCGTCGCGTTCCACCGCCATCTCGTCGCGAAGACCGGCGCATCGAGAAACGCCTGGATCAGGATGTCGCGCACGCTGGCCGGATGCAGATAGCGGAAGACATCGGCGAGCGGGAACGAATGCTGCGGTCCCAGCGACAGCAGCAGCGCATCATCGGTTGCTGCAGCCTGGAGCTCGAAGTTGAACTGACGGCAGAAACGTTTGCGCAGCGCCAGCGCCCACGCGCGGTTGATGCGGCTGCCAAACGGCGCGTGCAGCACGAGCTGCATGCCGCCCGATTCGTCGAAGAAGCGCTCGAGCACGAGCGTCTCCTGGGTGGGCACCACGCCAAGCGTCGCCCGGCCCGATGCCACGTAGTCGCCGACCTGTTCGGCGGCCGCCGTTGAAATTCCTGCTTCGTCTGCCAGCCACTCAGCAGCCCGTTCCGGCGATTGACTCTCGACATCGGCGCGCAGATCGCTGACCGCGCGCGACAGCTCGTCGCTCCTCGCCGGCGCTTCGCCTGTCCAGAAAGGAATGGTCGGCGGGCGCCCCATGCGCATCGGTCACTCGGACGACGCCCGGGCCGACGCGCGTGATCTGCCACGACATGTTCCCGAGCTGGAAGATGTCGCCGGCGAGGCTTTCGATCGCGAAATCCTCGTTCAGCGTTCCGATGAACGTGTCTTCCGGCTCGAGCAGCACGCGATAGTCGGCGACTTCCGGGATCGCGCCTCCGGAGGTGAGCGCGAGCAGCCGCGAGGCTCGCCGGGCGCGCAGCGTGGCATGCACTTCGTCGCGATGGACCAGCGCGCGCGCGACGTCCCTCTTCGCGTCGCAAAACCCTCGGAGACCATCGACACCACGGCGTCGAAGTCTCTGCGATCGAGCTCGCGCATGCGGCGATGCGCGGCGAACGAGCTGGACTAGCTCGTCCTCACCGTACTCCGCGGCAGGCGGTCTCGGCCGTGATCTGCTGCGCCAGGACGTCGAGCGGAGCGTCCTGGTGAAGGATCCGATCGAGCTCGCCGCGTCGGAACCGATCGCAGGAGCGCCACGCACTCGACCAGATCGTCGCGCGAGACCGGCATCAGCCGGCCCTTCGGTGTTGCCGCTGATCGTGTGACCCGAGCGGCCGAATCGCTGGAGCAGCGTGGCGATGCGATGGGGCGATCCGATCTGGCAGACCAGATCGACGTGCCCGATGTCGATGCCGAGCTCGAGAGAAGCGGTGGCGACGAGCGGCCTTCAGCTTGCCGGTCTTCGAGACGATGTTCGGCGTCGAGGCGATGGGCCTTCGACAGGCTGCCGTGATGCGCGGTGACCTGGTCCTCGCCGATACGCTCGCTCAGATGACGCGCCGCGCGCTCGGCAATCCGTCGCGTGTTCACGAAGATCAGCGTCGTCCGGTGAGCCGCAATCAGCTGGGCGAGGCGGTCGTAATACTCCTCCCAGACCTCGTGGGCCATCACGGCGTCGAGCGCGGAGCCCGGCACTTCGATGGCGAGATCCATTTCGCGCCGATGCCCTCGTCGACAATCACGCAATCCCCGCGGCTCGTGTCCCCGCCAGTCAGGTAGCGCGCGACTTCTTCCACCGGACGCTGCGTTGCGGAAAGGCCAAGGCGCAGAAACGGCTCAGATCCAACCGCCTGCTGCAACCGCTCGAGCGTGAGCGCGAGGTGTGCGCCGCGACGCGTGCCGATGACCGCGTGAATCTCGTCCACGATCACGGTGCGGACGGTCCGGAGCATCTCGCGGCTGCGTGCAGATGTGAGCAGCAGGTACAGCGATTCTGGCGTCGTGACCAGGATGTGCGGCGGCTTTCGCAGCATCGCCGCGCGTTCGGAGGCGGTGGTGTCGCCGGTGCGGACGGCCGCGGTCAGTTCTGGCGCCGCCAGGCCCGCGTTCGAATGCCAGGCGCTCGATGCCGCGTCGCGGCTTCTGCCAGGTTCTTGTGAATGTCCGCGCTGAGCGCCTTCAGCGGCGACACGTAGATCACGCGCACTTCGTCTGGCAGCTGATGCTCGAGGCCTTCGCGGAACAGCTCGTCTATTGCCGTGAGAAACGCCGCAAGCGTTTTGCCCGAGCCTGTTGGCGCTGCGATGAGCGTGTGGCGTCCTTCGCGAATCGCCGTCCAGCCGCGCGCCTGCGCAGAGGTCGGCCTCCCGAGCGTTTCCGAAAACCACTGAGCGACGACAGGATGGAAATGCGAGAGCATGACCAACACGTGATCTTACTCGCTTCCTCGACCGCACGCGTCAGCGAGCCAACACGAATGTAATCGCTGCATCCCACTCGACAGCGTTCAGCCGACTATTTCGTCGCCACGAGGTACAGCGCAGCCGCACAACTCACTGAAAAAACAGAGGCCGCAACAAAAGAGTTTTTGTCGAGCTGAGGTGGCAGCGCGCTTGCCCTGCTAGCCGGTCTTCACGTTGTTCGATTGGAGGACAAATGACCGCTCGACCGACTGCGCTTGTCGCAGCGGGGATTGCCCTGCTGTTTTCGATCTCGACCGTTCACGCACAGACATGGACACCACCGATCGGCATCCCGGCGCCACCCTTCGGCATTGTCGAAAAGGCACCCGCGTCGCCGTCGCCCTGACCGTTCCGACAACCGGCTTCTACTACGTCGACGGGAGCAGTCCCGCGGCCACAGATACGTCCAATCCGCTCGGCACACCGGCAAGACCACGCGCGACCATTCCCTCGTCGCTACCGGCGGGAGCCGTCGTCGAACTGCACGGCACCTACGACTTGTGCGCATGAGAGCCCGAGAACGCTCGTTGCCAACGGCACGGCCACGGCTCCCGTGTATATCCGCGGCGCGCAGCGCCACGGCGAAGCCTGCTGATTCGCAGAGGCTGGGAAGTGAAGGGCAACTACGCATCATTCTCGAAAATCTCGAATTCGGTCCGAACGGACAGTCGAACGCGGATTCCTCGTCTTTCTCTCGCCGCTCAACCACGCCGCGCTCAGGCACAGCCATCTCCACGGCAACCTGAACGATGGCGGCGTGGGCATGGACAGCTGGGACGGCGCCCTGGCGCAGAACATCGTCGTCTGGGACAACAACATCCACGACAACGGCGACGTGAACGCGACCTTCGATCAGGACGTGATGGCCGTCCACGTGGGCGTGCGCGTCAGCAACTGTGGGTCGTCGATAACCAGTTGTACCGGAACAGCGGCGACGGCATCCAGATCAACGCCGGCGGTCCCGGAGTCACCGGTACGACGCATCACATCTATGTCGGACGGAACACCGCCTACGGCAACAAGCAGACGGGGTTCTGGGTGAAGCACGCGACCGATGTCATCTTTTCTCAGAACGTGTGCCACAGCCACCGGCTGGGCAACTCGTCGAACGGGCAGTGCATGGGCTTTCAATGCACGCGCCCAGCTATGTCTGGTTTCTGTTCAACAACATCTCCGACAGCGACTACGGCATCGCCGCGCAATCTGACGACGACGGTATCGGCACAGAATCGTTCTTCATCGGGAATGTCATCTACAACATTCATCCTTCAAGCGGTAACAACGACCCGGGGAATGCCTGGGCAGGCGCGGGGATCATGCTGGCGGGCAGCACGAACCGTCGCGTGATTCACAACACCATGTTCGACGTGAACGCCGGCGTGAACGTGCCGGCCTCCGGGGGCACGCTGGAGGTTCGCGACAACATCATCAGCGGCGTCGGCAAAGATCATCTGTTCGTCGAAAATCCGACTCTGGCGGCGGGCACCGTCGTTCAACCACAACATCCTCGCAGGAGATCCGAGGGTCCGGCTGGGCGGACCGCAGCAGCATCTGACGACCGCGCAGCTGACCGCGATGCAATCCTTCGGCGTCGACCCGCTGTTCGTCAATCAGGCCGGGGCGGACTTTCACCTCCAGGCCGGTTCGAAAGCGATGGACACAGGCGATCTGCCGTCGGCTTACACGATCTTTCAGCAGCGTTATGGGCTGAGCATCGTAAAAAGACGCAGACGGCCGGGCGCTCCCTGTCTGGTCCGGCGCCCGACATGGGCGCGTTCGAACGCAACGTCAGTTGTGCTCCCTGCGGTGCCTGACGCGCCGGCCGGTTTGGCGGCCACGATCGCTGGTTCGACCGTCACGCTTCGATGGACTGCGCCGGCCAGCTGCAACGCGGCCGCCAACTACTGGGTCGAAGGCGCGGCCACGCCGTCGGGCACCAGCTTCGGCGGTTCCTTCACCGGCAGCACCGCGACGTCGCTGTCGTTCCCGGTTTCGTCGGCGGGATTCTTCTACGCGCGCGTGAAGGCGTCGAACGCCAGCGGCCTCAGCGCGGCATCGAACTCGGCGCTGGTTTCGGTCGGCGTTCCGAATCCGCCGATGAATCTCGTTGGAAGTGTTTCGGGGAAGACGATCAACCTGTCGTGGCAAGCGCCGAGCGGCGGCCTGGCTCCGACCGGCTACGTGCTCGAAGTGGGAGCGTCAGCCGGACAAACGAACAAGTCCGTGCCGATTCCTCTCGGCCAGACTACGTTGAGCTCGCCGGGCGCCGCGCCTGGAACTTGTTACATCCGGATCCGCGCGACCGCTGGCATGAATAAGGGAGCGCCGTCGAACGAAGTCGTGCTGACGGTGCGATAACAGCAGGGATTGGGGATTAGGGATTGGGGATTAGTCGCCCATCCTACTCTTTCGTTTTCACCGCCTACCTCGTTCTCCTTAATAAACGTCCGAATGTCCTCGGCCATGTCGAGGAGCTTCGACCACTGCTCCTTGTAGAGCGTCACGGGAAAGCGCCCGAGACCGTACACCGACACGCCGCCTTTCTCGCTCACCTTGAGGCTCACGCCGCGCGTGTTGCAGGTTCTTGAGCTTCTCGTTCTCGGCGCGCAGCCGTTCAAGTTCAGCTTTGAGATCCTGTTCGTCGGTCATAGTGGACTTTCATCCATGCGCTGGGGCCCTCCGCCTCCGCTCGTCCTGGTGAGCGAGCTACGGCTTGAGACCTCGCCGTAGCCTTGGCGAAGAGCGGGCACCCCCACGCAGAGAAGTTTACATTTCGCGCTAGACCGGTTCGCAGGCCGTCGTTTGACGCCGACTTCGAACTCACGCGACTCGCGAAGCTGGGTAAAACACGCTCGCAGGCCAGGTTGCCGCGTCGATCGTCCCCGCCCGTAATGGCGGTGGATTAACCCGGATGCGACCGGTTTTTAGACCGAGCGGTTGAATAAGCTGAATCGACGCGGTCCATCGACAGGTCACGCCGGAGAGCGTGTTTTTCCGCGTGAGTTCGCTGGAGGCGTCAAACGACGGCCTGCGGACCGGTCTCTCACTTCAGCTAATCAGGAATCAGCATGCGCACCATGCCGTCCTGACTGCGACGTGACGAACAACTCGCCGTCGCGGCTGCGGCTGATGTGCAGATCCGCGCGCGCGGCCGGACGCGCCGTTGGTCTTCTCGATCACTTCCGCGAAGCGTCACGTCGGTGCGCTTGCCCGCCCGCGTCTTGTACGTAAAGCTGCACTTCTTCGACCGGCGCCACCGTCTGCGGAATCCCATCGTCGGCCGCCTTCATCGCCGCGAGATCGGCCACGAAGATGCGTCCGCGCTGGACGTCGCCGAACACGAACTTGCCGCGCAGCGCGGAATGACGCCGTGATACGCGAACCCGCCCGAGACCGACTGGCCCTCGTCGTGGTCGCACATCGCCACGGGATAGGTGAATTCGTCCTTGACCTTCCCGCTCAGGATGTCCGGCGACTGCGGATAGAGCTGATTGAGCGCGCCGCCGGGTCTGCTGACGCCGTTCTCGAAGCAGCCCTCGCGCTTCATCCATCCGTAGTTCCGCCCTTCGTGGATGATGTTGATCTCCTCGATGTGATTCATCCCGATGTCCGATCCGAACATCGTCCCGTCGGCGAGATCCCACGAGAGACGATGCGTGTTCCGGAATCCGTAGGCGTAGATTTCACCGAACGTCTTCGGATCGCCGTCGGCCGCGAACTTGTTGACGGCCGGAATCGTGTAGTCGCCGAGTCCCTTGGTCCGCCTGGTGACCGACGGACTCCGCGGGTCGATGCGGAGAATGGCGGAAATCAGGGTGTCGAGGCGTTGTGTCTGGGACGGATTGCTGGCATGCGGACCGCCGCCGTTGCTGAACCCGGTGTCGCTGCCGCTCGTGTAGAGCAGCCCGTAGTCGGGCGAACCCGGTTTCGCGGTCGGATTGAACTCGACCGCGCCGAACGGGTGCGTCAGGTTGGCGACGATGTGGCCGACGCGGAGCAGCTCGCGCCTGGTGCCGGAGAACGTGTTGGCCGCGGGGTTCGTCGCGTGCCACTCGGTGATCACGTTGTGATAGGTCACGTCGGCCGGCGAGAACCCAGGCGGGATGAAGTCTGGCTTCTTCGGATTGCCCTGGACGCGCTCGCCGTGGACCGTGTAGAAGAGACCGTTCTTCGCGAACTCGGGATGGAAATCGAAGCCGATGAATCCGCTCTCGAGCCGGTTGTAGATGGCGTAGGGAAATGCCTCGGCCGATGTCGGCATAGACCGACAGCTTGTTGGTGCGATCGAGCGAGGTAGAGGAATCCGCGCGAGTCGTTGACGAAGCGGCGGCCGTCGGGGAGTCGCGGACGAAACTGATGCGCGCCCAGCCCGCGGGGTTCACGTCCTGGTCGGCCGGGCGCATGCCGCGGCTGTCGGGCAGCCGGACGACATCCTTTATTTCGTACGGCGATGCCTTTCTTGGCGACCGGCTCCGGCGAGCGGATTGCTGGTGATCGGGCCAGGCGCTTGCGCGTCCATGGCGACGGCGACGAGGCCCGACACGAAACACATCGCGAGGAGCTTCCGTTTATGCATGATGCCTCCAGGAAGTGTCAGTCGTAGTTGTACAGTGGTCTGGGCTTGCGACGATGTATTAGCGATCGAGCTCTCGCGCTTCGTGGACGTCACCGAATGGCTCTGCCGCCGGTTTCAGCTGCTCACCGGGCGGACCAATGTCTGGCTGGCGTTTCAGCTCACCAACCTGAGCGTCATTCTGTATTTCGTCTGGGCCGTCATCTATTTCCAGCGAATCGACGTGGCGGTCGTGCGCATCGCGGTCGCCATTTTCTGCAGCGGCGTCCTCTACGTCCTGTTCCAGACCGTCTTCAAGGAATCCGTGGACTTGTCCGAGTCGGAGGCATTCCGCCGTGTCGCCAAGGGTTTGAGAAATCCGCGGCCGGATCCGCGACGCCCAGCTGCGGATCTCGTTTCTCACGCTGGCGGTGATGCTCTTCTACGTGATCCTGATCCTGTGGCGCGGCTACGGCATCTTCGATGTCGCTGTTTCTCTTCGGCTACCCGCTCGTCGTCCTCACGACCATCCTCTTATATGTCCTCGCCTGCGACCCGCTCCCGCCCGCGCCAGCAGAAGTTGAGAAGTGTGGCTGAGAGGACTCGTCCCGGCGCGACCCCAGGCCGCGCGAATCCCCGCACCCGATTGAAACTGAACGAGTCAGGGCTGAGCGCTGAGGGGCTCAGAGCTTGAGGGTAAGGGCAAGTGGACTGCCGCCCGGTGGAAACGCGATGGGCATTGTGTAGTCGGTTGCGTCGTGTACACCCTAACGGCTGAGTGTTACGGCGTTTTCACCGCCTCAGGAACTCGCACTGGCCAGGTGCCGCCTCGGCAAACGGTTTGCTTTCAATTTGCCGCGGGAGGTCATGCGTGGAGACACCTACCGCTGCAGTATTTCGAACGTGCACAGGTGGCTGGCATCCCAGGCAAAAGCATCACCGTCCGCGTCGCAGACGGCCGCGTGCTCGGACGCTTTCGTGGAGTGATCATCGATCCAATCAACCAGCATCTTCGGGTACGCTGGTAGTACGCGCATCGGGCTGGTTCGGTAAGACGACTCCTAGTGCCGGTTGATTCTCCGAGGGTCGATTTGGCTGGTCGCGCGATCGAGATCGACGCGAACGATGAACGACCTCTGGACGGTACACAACTTCACGCTCGAAAAGGCGGCTGACCCTCGGCGTGTGTGCCCGCGCGGCTAGCTTTGCTGGCGGGAGCCCCACCTGCCGCATCACAGCCAGGAATCGCGGCTCTGATGCGATCGTCTTGAAGGCCGGATACTGTCCCATCATGGCGAATTCGACGGCATGGTCGTCGCGGGCGCGCTCCACGGCTGGCGACCGCAAGCTCACCTTCGCCCAGCGCGTCGTGGATCAACGCGATTCCGAACGCCGATACATACTGATCGCGGCGGTGCGCATCGAGCTCTTTCAACACGGCCCGGGCGTCCAGCGTCCGGCCCGCCGCGGCGTAGGCGTATCCCAGGTAGGCCTCGATCCTCGAATTGTGCCCATGCGCTGGTCGCGCGGCGATTTCGAGCTCGCGGATGGCGTCGTCCATCCGGCCGCTCGCGGCGAACGTCGCCCCGATCTGGAAATAGTACCGAGTTGTTGCCGGGGCTCATCGCGAGCGCGCGGCGCAATTCGGCTAGCGCGCGGTCGCACTGCCCCACGGCGCGGTAGGCAGTTCCGACGGCGACCTGTGCGTTGACGGACAGAGGATCGCGCTTTCGCCCGCGTTCAGCTTCAGCAATGGCGTCATCGAACCGCCCCTGACGCATCAGCGAGAGGCTCATCGCGGCCGTAAACTCCTCGCCGTTCCGCACTTCGGCGGCCCGCCGCAGGACTTTGCGCCGTCCTCCCAGCGCCAGTGATACAGAGCGAGAATCTGCCCCAGCGCGCCGTGCGCCTCTGCCAGCGTGTCGTCGAGCTCCAGGGCCCTTCCGCGCTGCCGCCTCTGCCTTCGGAACCGCCTCGTGTGGAGAAAACGGACCGCCAAACAGAAACTGCATCTGGTCAGCGCCAGTGCGGCGTGCGCTGCCGCGAAATCCGGCTCAATGGCAATGGCCTGCTCGAAATATTCGACCGCCCGGCTGAACGCGTCCTGTTGCCTGCCGGCCGCGGGCCGTGAGTCCTTTCAGATACGCGTCACGTGCCTGCGCGGCAATCGTTTGTGCCGGACGTCGGTTGTGGGAAGTCGGTTCGGCGCGGCCCGGATTCCGCTCTGATGGAAATCCCCACGTCGATACAGCTCCGCTCCCGCCGTGGCCGGACCGTGGCACAGAGAACGACGAGCACGGTCGCGCGCCAGCCGGTGGCGAGGCGACAGGCGGCACCAGCTCAGGCGCAACCTGTATGGCTGGGACAGAGACCGACGCGATGAATCGGTAGCCGCGCCGCGGCAGGGTTTCGACGAACCGCGGATTCTCGGCGGAGTCGCCCAACGATTCGCGCAGCTTGCGGACGGCGCTATTCAACCCGACCTCGAAGTCGACAAAGGTCTCCGATGTCCAGAGCACGCGTCGGAGCTCGTCGCGGGTGACCACTTCACCGGAACGGTTCAGCAGTTCTTTGAGGATCTGGAAGGATTGATCGGGCAGCCGGATTTTCAGGCCATGACGCCGCAGCTCGCCGGAGTTGGTGTCGAGCTCGAATGTGCCGAAGCGGAGGACATGCGTCGGCGTGGGACCGTTCATTGTTCGAAGGTGGTGGAAGTCTAGCGCGTTCAGTCCCCCGATACCAGTCACAGCTGTCGCTAAAGATCGTTTGCTCAACCACTTCGCTAGTCACACGCAAGCCAGCGGCTAATCACTAGGCGCGGCGTCTGCGGCGTGCGTCAATCGGTGCGCGGAGTCGATTAGCCGACAACCGGTCATTACGAGGCATACATGAGAGTCATTCGACGCGCGCGGAATTTTTCGGTATATGCCACCCTCCTGATCATCTCCGTCATCTGGTTCGCCTCAGCGCATGCGAATCAGGACGGTGCAACCGATGGGTTCATCCTCTTCAGCACTGGACCGCGACAGCGCGGACAAGCGACAACCCTACCAGCGAAGAGATCTACGTCATGTTGCCGGACGGCACCCAGCCCACCCGCATCACGGACAATGCCGTCAACGACAAGGCCCCTGTCTGGTCGCACAGCAAGAAGATCATCGCGTTCCATAGCGGGGAGAACGGCAGACCAGAGATCTTCCTGATGAACCTCGACGGCACCGAGCGGCGCCTCCTCGCGAGCCTCGGCCAGGCCGGAGCACAGTTTCCGAGCTTCTCTCACAGCGGTAACGAACTCTGTTTCAACAGCATGATCGCCCCGAGGGATATCTACATCGTGGACGTTCACGGAACCGGGCTAACGAACCTCACCAAGCATCCCGGTGATGACCTCCGGTGCGATTGGTCGCCGAAAGGCAATAACATCGTGTTCACGAGCAACCGCGACGGTAACGCCGAGATCTACGTCATGAACGCAGACGGATCCGATCCGTCCGGCTGACCAACAGCGCAGGCGCTGATACAAATGCTGACTGGTCGCCGAAGGGGACCGCATCGCATTCGAGAGCAACCGCGACGGTAACGCCGAGATCTACGTAATGAATGCGGACGGCAGCGAGCCGGAGCGGTTGACGACCTTCCCGGGGCAGGACACGAAGCCGGCCTGGTCTCCCACGGGTGACCGGATCGCGTTTCATCGCCAGATTTCTGGCCACTTGCAGGTACACGATGAATGCGGACGGCACCGGTGACACCCCGATCACGTTCACGGCGACGCCCCAATTCAGCGGCTTTCCCAGCTGGGGCAAATGGTCAGCGCAGCAGCCATAAGCGAACAGTCTTTTAGAATGCCTCGGCGACGCCCATGTAGAGCGCCGAGCTGTTCTTCCCCCAGGCATAGTCCAGGCGCAGGTTCACGTGATTCTGCGTGGCGACGGTGAACCGCAGGCCCACGCCTCCGCCTGGCAGCAAGCCGTCCCACGTGAACGAGCCGAAGTCCGGCGCGACAAGCCCTTCGCCGAAGAACGCGGTCGCCCCGAGGCGCCACCACAATTCCGATCGCCACTCGGCCTGCGCGGCCAGCATTGCGCGGTCTCGATACTGCCCGAGCGTATAGCCGCGAAGGTCCTGCGGCTTGCCGAGCAGGCAGAGGTCGTAGAACGGGGCGTCGCCGGCGATACCGCAGCCGCCGGCGTGCCACGCGAGCACGTTGCGCGTGCCGATCGCGTGATAGCGATTGAGCGCCCCTTGATATGACTGATAGCTGCGATGGCCGCCGACGCCTTCGCCGTAGAACCCGATGATGCTCTGGAGCTGCGTGCCGGCTTTGGCATAGAACGAGCTGTCGCGTGAGTCGAAGTCCACGCGAGGACCGAGCGAAGCGGTCCTGATGTTGGCGTCTACTCCGGGAATTGTCGGCCCGCCGGCAATCGGAATCTCTGGAGAGGTCACCGTCATGTGCAGCGCGAGATACCGCGCGCCGACGTACCAGCGGTGTCCGACGTGGACCAGCCCTTCGACCATGCCGGCCGGTCCCGCCTGATTCAACTGTATCGACACGCCTGCGTCGCCAGCCGACTGCCCGATGCCGTAGAACGCGTAGTTCACATCGGCGTAAGCGCCGACTCCCCATCAGGCGCAGCTTGTCGTGCGAAGATGAAGGCTCTGAATGAACGCCGCACCCCAGCTTCCGTTGGTCGTCTTGAAGCCCATCACCCCGCTGGCCGACGGCGGCGTCGTCTTGTCGCTCGGGTCCAGGCGGTACAGATAGCCGCCAAGCACCGCGAGACCGTTCTCGATCGTCGGGTTGATGATCGGAATCGGCGCGATGACGAGCTCGGCGCGCTTCGGTTTTTCTGCCGGATCGACGGCGGCCGGCACCGCCTGTTCAACGGAAGAGACGCCCTGGACACCGGTGGTATCGCCGGGCACGACGCCATACACAGAAACCGGCGACGGTGTTTGAGCAAAGACTGATGAGACCGCGATCGCGCAAAGAACTGTCGTACTGACAAGAAGTCGAGACATGTGGGTCAGCCATTATCACTGCCGCTGCCGACAGACGCAACGCGGCCCGCAGTCGGTCGTTGAACGCCTCCAGCGAACTCACGCGGCAAAACACGTTCTCCGGCGTGCCTGTCGATGGACCGCGTCGATTCAGCTTATTCAACCGTTCGGGCTGAAAACCGGTCGCATCCGGGTGGTTCCACCGCCGTTACGGGCGGGGAGGATCGACGCGGCAGGCTGGCCTCCGAACGTGTTTTGTCCGGCTTCGCGAGTCGCGTGAGTTCGAAGTCGGCGTCCAACGACCGACTGCGGACCGCGTTGCGTGTGAAGCGACAGTCCGATACGCGACAGTTGCAAGAGGCATGACGGACCCTCGCGACAGTCGCGATTGTCGCCAAGCGTCAACAATCGAAGCCACACAAAATGGGCCGGCGGCCACCGAAGCTCGGGCCACCTCGCGCGGTAGGCTGCTTGGCCCGAGCCCAAACAACTGAGCGATGTCGTCGACGGGCCATTTTGTTCGCGCAGGCGACCTGAGCGACCTAGCGAGGGTCCGTCATGTCTCTTGCAACACAGCGGCTCGCCAATCGAGCCTGCCGCCTAGATTCTGGAGCCCGCAGGATCCAAAGCCATCGCTGCTGCGATCGAATCCGCTTTTGGACCGACGATGAGGTGGAGCACGTTACCGTCAAGGCGCATCACGGCCGACGACCCGCTTCTGTGTAAGCGCGCGTTCGTTGACGAGCGCCGCATTGATCACCTTCACTCCAGCGCGCGTGAGCGCAACGGCCTCGGCCGACGCGATGTTCTGTGTGCCTCCGAGCGCGGCGGCGATGGACTCGGCCACACGAATGGCGGCTGGATCAGGTGCGCTCGCCCGTGCTGGCTTCGGTGCCGCGACGGCGCTCGGTGCGGGCGCAGCTTCAGAGGCCGCCGCCGGCGCGCAGGAACTGCTCCATGTCGGTCTTCAGGTTCTCGGACCGTCGTGCCGAAGATCGCCTGGACGTTGTTGCCGACCCTGACGACGCCGAGTCGCGCCGAGGGCCTTGAGGCGATCGACACTGGCCTTTTCGGGATCGCCGAGCTCGATACGAAGACGAGTGATGCAGGCGTCGAGGCTCTGGATGTTCGAGCGCCCGCCGAACGCGGCCACGAGCTCGCCGGCCATTCCTCCTGCTGCAACGGGCGCAGCCGCAACCGCATCGTCGGCCTCGTCCTCGCGCCCCGGTGTCTTCAGATCGAAGCGCTGAATCGCCACGCGGAACAGTCCGTAATAGATGCCCGCGTAGAGAGGACCGAGGACGAAGAACGCCCACGCGTTCGACGATCGATTGAACAGCACGATGAAGTCGATCAGCCCGTGGGAGAACGTCATGCCGTGCTTGATGCCGAGCTCGATGCAGGTGAAATACGCCACGCCCGCGAGCAGTGCGTGCACCGCGTACAGGAACGGCGCGACGAAAATGAACGAGAACTCGATTGGCTCGGTGATGCCCGTGAGAAACGAGGTGAGCGCCGCCGAGATCATGATGCCGCCGACCTTGGCGCGGTTCTCCGGCTTCGCGCTCTGCCACATCGCGAGCGCGGCGGCGCGGCAGCCCCACATCTTGAAGAGATATCCGCCGGCCAGGTTTCCAGCCGTCGGATCTCCAGCCGTGTAGCGATGAATTTCGCCGCGGATGACCTCGCCGGTGGCCGGATCCACGTACTGCCCGACCTCGAAGAAGAACGGCACATTCCAGATGTGATGCAGGCCGAATGGAATGAGCGCGCGCTCGACGATGCCGTAGAGCGTGAAGGCGGCGGCGGGGTTTTCCGACGAGCCCCAGCGCGAGAACGCATCGATCGCGCTGCCGATCGGCGGCCAGATGATGCTCAGCACGATGCCGACGGCGATGGCGGCGAGGGCCGTGACGATGGGGACGAACCGCTTGCCGGCGAAGAAGCCGAGGTATGGCGGCAGCTGAATCCTGAAGTAAGCTGGTTGAACAGCCAGCCCGCGATGCTGCCGATCACGATCCCGCCGAAGACCCCGGTTTCGATCGACTTGATGCCCATGATGGTCGCCGGCTCGTAGCCGAAGAGCGCCGCCATCACACCCATCGTCGCCAGCAGCACGACATAGCCAACGACCGCCGCGAGCGCCGCGACGCCGTCGTTCCGGGTGACGCCGAGCGCCACGCCGATCGCGAAAATCAGAGCGCAGGTTTCCGAAAATCGCGCCGCCCGACTGGGCCATCACGTCCGAGAGTGCGGGCGGCAGCCACGTGAAGTGCGCGCTGCCGATGCCGAGCAGCAGGCCGGCGACCGGCAGCACCGAGACCGGCAGCATCAGCGACTTGCCGGTCTTCTGCAGCATCGCGAAGAGCGGTCGTTCTTTCGTCATGACCTGATGTCCTGAGGAACCAGCGCGCGGACTTCGGCGGCCGTCGAGCACGCCAGTGCGGCCTCGGCGAGCTTGCGGCAGTCGTCCATGCGCAGCTTGCGAACCTGCGCTTTGACGACTGGAATCGCGGATGCCGTGACGCTCAGCTCGGTGATCCCGAGGCCGACGAGCAGCGGGACGGCATGAGGATCCGCGGCAATGCCGCCGCAGACCGCGGCCCTGCGTTTGTGCTTGTGCGCCGCGCGAGCCGTCAGATCGATCAGGCGCAGCACGGCGGGCGACAGGCCATCGACTTGCGGTGCGAGCCGCGGGTGGCCGCGATCCATCGCCAAGGTGTACCGCGTCAGATCGTTCGTGCCGATGGAGAAGAAATCAACTTCGGCCGCGAATCGATCCGCGAGGAGTGCGGCCGATGGCACCTCGATCATGATGCCGGCCTCGATGCGCGGCACGCCAGAGCTTTCGGCATTCGCCGTCCAGGACGTCGCGCACCGCGCGCCACTCGTCGATCGAGGAAATCATCGGAAACATGACGGCGATGCGTCCTTCGCGCGACGCCAGCAGGACGGCGCGCAGCTGCGCCGGAGCAGCTCCGGCCGATTCAGCATCACGCGCACACCGCGCTCGCCCAGGAACGGATTGTCCTCGCGCGGCAGCGGCAGGTAGGAAGCGGCTTGTCGCCGCCGACGTCCAGCGTCCGGATCACCAGCCGCTTGTCCTTGCCGAGCGCGCGGGCCACATCACGGTAGACGACAGCCTGTTCTTCGTCGGTCGGTGCCGTGGCGCGCTGCAGGAAGAGAAACTCGTGGACGCAGCAGGCCGACGCCGTCGGCGCCGAGCGTCACCGCCTGCTCCGCGTCGGCGGCTCCGCCGATGTTGGCCTCGACTTCGATGCGATGGCCGTCGAGTGTCGAGGCGGGCTCGTGCGCGCGCGCATACTGCTGGCGGCGCTCCTTCGACTGCTCCTCCTGCACCCGGTGCACCTTCACCACATCGTCTGTCGTCGGGTTGACGCGCAGCGTGCCCGTGGTGCCGTCGAGAATCACGCGGGTGCCATTGGGCAGATCCAGCGCATGCGAATCGATGCCAGCCACGAGAGGAATCTCGAGCGAGCGAGCCAGGATCGCCACGTGCGACGAGGCGCCGCCCGTTGTCGTGCACAGGCCGAGGACGCTCGCGCGGTTCAGCGAAGCCGTGTCCGAAGGTGTCAGCTCCTCGGCCACCAGAATCGACTCGGCCTCGTAGCTGACGGGCTGATCTTCGACACCGGTCAGCTTCTGGAGCACGCGCCGGCCCACGTCGCGGAGATCGTTGGCGCGGGCGGCGAGCAGCTCGTTCTTGAGACTCGCCAGGCGATCGGCGTGGCGAGTGAAAGCGGTCTGCCAGCCGAATGCAGCCGTCTTGCCGGCCGACACCGCATCACCTGCGATCTTCAGGAGATCGGGATCGTCGAGCAGCTCGCGATGGGCGGCGAAGATCGCCGCCTTGTCCCCGGCGCCTTCGCGCTGGAGCCGCGCCTGCAGTTCGTCGAGCTCGGATTTGCCACGCTCGAGTGCGGCATCGAGCGCCTGACGCTCGGTTCTCGCGTCCCTGGCGTTCTCGACGACACTGAGCGTTTCGTGCCGGACCTGCACGACCTTCCCGACGGCAATCCCTGAGCGGCAGCGAATCCGGACAGAAGATTCGGGTCGCCAGACTCGGAGGCCGCGCGATGCTCACCGAAGGCGCCGGCGTGGAAGACGTCGCCGCGTCTTCACCCGAGCCCGTCGAGAATCAGCTGCGAGAGCGCCTTCACGGCTTCGGCCGCATCGGGACCGGACGCGATGATCTCGACGCGATCCGCGTGCGCGATCTCGAGCCCCATGATGCCGACGACACTGCGCGCGTTGGCTTTGTCTCCAGCGGCGCGATTGACGCGCCGCGGCTCGCCGGGGACCTGAAACCCCCAGCTCGCTCTCGAGGAGTCGCAGCTGAACGTCGGCCTTGAAGCGTTTGGCGCTGCTCGCGAGCACCGCGGCTGGACGTGCATGCAACCCGGATGGATTCGAGATGGTGAGCGGAGCCGAGCGCATGGTGTCTGCCGACGACCGGCGCGCTACCGCCGCGCCGTTCGTCAGCGTGATGCTCAGGAGCGTGTCGGCGCCGGCGGTCACTGTGCCGGACGCAGGCTGCATGCCGGCGACCAGGTCACCTGATGTGATGATCACCTGCGTCAGCAGGCTCCTCGCGTGGGTGGCGACGTAATCCGCATCGAAGTCGATCAGGACGTCGCCCGCGCGGACCGTGTCGCCGTTCTTCACGCGCGCGTGGAATCCCCTGCCTTTGAGCTGGACCGTGTCCAGGCCCACGTGCATGAGGATCTCGATGCCCTGGCTCGACGCGAGCGTCACCGCGTGAGCCGCCGAGTGCATCAGCACGACGGTGCCGTCGCACGGGGCCGTGAGGGATGATGAGATGGGGTCGATCGACACGCCGTCGCCGACCATCCGCTGCGCAAACACCGGATCGGGCACCTGGTCGAGCGGCACGACGACGCCCGAGAGCGGTGCTTTCAGTGACAGTCGCATCGGCTCGCTCATGTGTAAACCCTCGCGAGCGCCGTCGGCACCGCAACCGCTCGGCAGCGGCAGCCGCGTATCATGCAATCGTGCCGACGGACTTCGCGGCGAGAGGGCGAAGACTGCTGACGGTTGTGTGTGCGGCTGCGCTGGTCTGCGCGACGCTCGTGCCGGCGGATGCTCAGGGACTGCCGGACGACGCGCGGCTGCAGCGGCTGCGCGAGTATATCAAGACGGGTTGGACCACGTTGACGCGGTCGAACCGCGATCTGCCGAAGGCGCTGCCCGATCCAAAGATGCCGCGCAAACCGGGCGAGCCGTGGCTGCTCTATGTCTCGCGCCAGGAATCGCGCGAGCGTGTGCGCGACGAGTTGACCAGGGTCCTCGATGCAGGCGAGCTGAAGCAGATCGAGATCCGCACGCTGCCGCGCGACGTGCTGTCGATCCGCGAGCACGGCCTCCTGTATCTGCCGCATCCCTACGTCGTGCCCGGCGGCCGTTTCAACGAGATGTACGGCTGGGACAGCTATTTCATCCAGGTCGGTCTGCTGCATGACGGAGAGCTCCAACGGGCGCGCGACATGGTGGACAACTTCGTCTACGAGATTCAGCACTACGGGACGATTCTGAATGCGAACCGGACGTATTTCCTGTCGCCGGTCCCAGCCGCCGTTTCTCACCCGGATGATCTCGCGGTTTATGAACAGACCCGTGACGATGCCTGGCTGCGAAGCACTGTGCCTGCGATCGATCGCTACTACCGCTTCTGGACGAGCGGTCAGCACGCGGTGCCTGACGTCGGGCTGTCCCGGTACTTCGACAGCGGCGCCGGTCCGGCGCCCGAGGTCCTGGCCGACGAGAAGGACGAACAGGGGCGCACGCACTACGACCGTGCGCGGGAGTATTACCGCACCCATGAGGTGACCGATTACGACGAGGCGCTTTACTACGACGCCCGCCGCGATCGCCTGACGGATCTCTTCTACAGGGCGACCGCTCGATGCGCGAGTCTGGATTCGATCCCTCGAACCGGTTCGGCGCGCTGAACGTGGACATCATTCACTACGCGCCGGTCTGCCTGAACACGCTTCTGTATGTCATGGAAGACGATGCCGCGCGAATCATGGAGACGCTCGGCGATCGGCCGGCGGCTTCGGCCTGGGCGTCGCGTGCGGCTTCGAGGCGCGATCTGATCAACCGCCTGATGTGGGATGAGCAGGCCGGCCTCTACTACGACTACAACATCCGGACTCGCCGCCTTCGCCGCTACGACTTCGCGACCACGTTCTATCCGCTGTGGGCGGGAATCGCATCACCCGCGCAGGCCGCGCGCGTGCGAGCGAACCTGAGCGGTTCGAAGCCCCCGGCGGCTGCTGACGAGCACGGAGGTCACCGGCAACCAGTGGGACGCGCCGTTTGGCTGGGCGCCGCTGCAGATGATTGCCGTCGCCGGCCTGCGGCGCTACGGCTTCGACGATGATGCGAAACCGGCTTGCCGCGAAGTTCAGTAGCCCTCGTCGAGAAGGAATTCAACGAGCACGGAACGATCGTGGAGAAGCTACGACGTCCGGCGGCGCGAGTCGGACGTCGCTGCCGACATCAAGTTCGGCTACAGCGCGAATCAGATCGGCTTCGGCTGGACCAACGCCGCGGTGCTCGATCTCCTGGCCGGCAGTCGCAAGCCTTAGCGCCTGACAGCGTGCAGCGCGGTCCGTCGGCAGTCGTTTGGCGCCGACTTCGAACTCACGCGACTCGCGAAGCTCGACAAAACACGTTCGCAGGCCAGGTTGCCGCGTCGATCGTCCCCGCCCGTAATGGCGGTGGAATCACCCGGATGCGACCGGTTTTAAGACCGAGCGTTTGAATCAGCTGAATCGACGCGGTCCATCGACAGGTCACGCCGGAGAATGTGTTTTGCCGCGTGAGTTCGCTGGAGGTGCCAAACGACTGCCGATGGGCCGCGCTGCACGCTGTCAGGCGCTAAGGCTTGTGACCCGAAATGAGATAGCCTGCTGCGCATGACCGGCGATACCGAACATCCGGTGGCGCAGGCGTGTCTCTTCGGCAGCGTCGCCATGCTCGGCCAGGCCCTGCAGATCCACGACGGGTTCTACGACGAGACCGCGCTGGCATGGCTGACGGCCGCTTTGCTTTGTGTGCGATGGCTGTCTTCACACTGGGGCGGCCGGTGATCACCGCGGCGCGCCTTGAACTCCTGCCGCGCGGCGTTGCGGCCCTCGCCATCGCCTGGCACGTGGCCCTGCTCCTCACGAAGTCTCCAGGGATGTATCTCCAGCCGCGAGCGAATATTCAGTGGTTCAACGCTGGCGTCATCGCGCTGGGCTGCGCTTGCTCTGGTTGGCATCGCCGGTCTGAAGCCTCTGGCCCGGCTCTGGTTTCCGCCGCTCCTCGCCGTCCATTTCGCGCTCGGTGTCTGGATGATTCACGCGTCACCGGCGCCGGCCATCGATGTGGTCGTCGTCCATCGTGAGGCGATCGATGCGATGAAGGCAGGGCGCAGTCCTTACGCGATCAACTTCGAAAACATCTACAGTCCCGAGTCGGGCTTCTATAACCCCGAAGCGGTGTGCCGGCAATCGCGTGATGTTCGGCTATCCGTATCCGCCGCTGAATCTGCTCGCGGCGGCACCGCGCGCTGGATCGCGGGCGACTATCGCTACGCGCAGCTGACCGCATGGATCATCGCCGCCGCACTGGTGGGATTCATGGGGCGGGGATGATCTCGAAGCTTGCCGCCGTTCTTCTCCTGATGCAGCCTCGCGGTTTCTTCGTGCTCGAGCAGGGCTGGACCGAACCGCTGGCGATTTGCATGCTCGCGCTCACGCTGTTTCGCGATCGCACGCGTCCCGGCGCTCGCCGCATGGGCCGGTGGGCTGCTGATCGTCACGAAGCAGTACTGGTGCTCGCCGTCCCGCTGTTGTGGCGATTCGCCGCCGGCCGTCCGGGCCTGCGCGGATTCGTCGTGCGCGCGGTTGTCGTGGGTGCGCTCGTCACGCTGCCGTTTGTGATCTGGTCACCACGAGCGTTCATCGAGAGCGTGTTGCTGCTGCAGCTGCGCGAGCCCGTGCGGCTGGATTCGCTCAGCTGCTTCGAGCAGGATTGTGGCAGCAGCATGGACTTGGCGCCGGTTCGCCTCGGTCTGGGCAGCCGGGGCAGCAACCGTCGCCGCCGTGCTCGCACCATGCTCGTGACGCCGAACACGCCGGCGGGACTCGCCGCACCGCTGGCCTTCTTCGTCGTTCCCGCGGCGTTTGCCTTTCGGCCTCGAAAGCCTTCTGCAACTACTACTTCTTCGTCGCCGGCGCGATGTGCTGCGCCGCCAGAGCATCCCAAGCCGTTGCGGCATCCCAAAGCCTGGAAGGCCCAACGCCTGAAGCCCAACGCCCGTTTGACTCACTTCCGCCGCAGGCGTAACGTAGTCGGGCGCCCAGAAAGGAGAGCTCTTCATCATGAGACTTCTTTCGTGTGAAGCTTTTGCTGGTCACGCTCGTTCTGGTGGCCACTCTGGCGCCGTCTTCGGCACTGCAGGCGACGCACACCGGCCAGGGGCCAACGCTCGTCCTCCATTGGACCGCTGGCGTTCGGTCCAGATGGAACGCTCTTCACAGCCGACAACCAGGGCGCCGCGATTTTTGCCCCTGGACCTCGGAACACTGGCCAACGGCGGCGCGCCTGGCGCCAAAGGGCTCGGCGCTCTGGACGAGAAGCTCGCGGCCCTGCTCGGCACCGGCGCACGCGAAATCAGCGGTCACCGATCTCGCCGTGCATCCGCGGACGCGCAACGCCTACGTGCTCGGTGATGCGCGGACAGGGCGCCGGCGCGGCGCCGCGCTCCTGTTCCGCATCGACGGCGCAGCGGCCAGATCACGAACGTGCCGCTGCAGTCGCTGAAGTTCCAGAAGCGTCGAGCTGCCGAACGCGCCGGCCGCCAGCGCGCCGGTGCACGGAATCCGCGGACGCAGGTCGTCACCGACATGGCGCTTTGCCGACGGCCGGCTGTGGGTCGCCGGCCTCTCGAACGAGGAGTTCGCGTCGAAGCTGCGCGCGATCCCGTATCCGTTCGCGAGCGTCGACCGGCGGCGTGAGCGTCGAGATTTATCACGGCAACCACCGCGCGGTCGGAGACGCGCTCGCCGGTGAACGCGTTCGTGCCGCTACACGCTCAACAACCAGCCAGTACCTGCTCGCCGGCTACACCTGCACGCCGCTCGTCAAGTTCCCGATCGCCGATCTGAAGGCCGGCGCGAAGGTGCGCGGCACCACGATCGGCGAGTTCGGCGCCGGCAACCGCGTGCTCGACATGATCGTGCATACGACAGGGGCGGCCAGGAATTTCTGCTCACGGCGAACAACAGCCGCGGCGTGATGAAGATCCCGACCAAGAACTTTCGCCAACGCGCATCGCCGATCACCGCGCCGGTCGAGAGCTGAGACCGGCTGGCGTGCCGTTCGAGAAGGTCACGAGCATGACGGGCATCGAGCAGCTCGACAAGCTCGACGACAACACGTCGATCGTCATCGCACGCAACGCCGCGGGCGGGATCAATCTCAAGACACTCCCGCTTCCGTAATGCGCGGTTCCGTTCCGCGTGGTCGCGGTGATGGCGAGTGCGCTCGCCATCGCCGCGGCCTGCGGCGGCCCGTCTTCTTCCGACACCAGCAATCAGGCTCACGAGCCCGCAAGGCGGCCCCGCCTACGTCGAAGTCACCGGCTTGTCATCCGACGCCCTCGACGCGCTGCGACGCTCGGATCGGACGGCTGACGAGTGGTCGGCGTTCTTCGTGTGGCGGTCGGCGACGAAGCACCGGGCATGCTCGGGAGCTACAGCGTCGCTGACGGCGCGCTGCGATTCACCCCGCTATACCCGCTCGATCCAGGGCGCGAATATCGCGTCCGCTTCGATCCGGCGCGTCTTCCAGGTGCGGCGCTGCCAGGAGCCGGCGCCATCGTCGCCACCGTCGGCAGCCGGCGCGCGACGCGACGCCGTTCCACCGTCGTGACGCGCGTCTATCCAACCGAGCGATATCGTGCCCGAGAACCTGCTGCGGATGTACAGTCGAGTTCTCGGGACCAATGGGGCGGCCGAGCGGCATCCCGCTACATGAAGCTGCTCGACGAGGACGGCAAGGAGATTCCGGGCGCGTTCCTGCCGCTCGACTACGAGTTCTGGAGTCCCGATCACACGCGCTTCACCGCGTTCTTCGATCCGGGCCGCGTCAAGGACGGCATCCTGCCGAACCAGGAGATGGGCCGCGCGCTCGACGCCGGGGCACTCCGTCACGCTGGTCATCAGCCGCGAGTGGCGCGATCAGCACGGACTGCCGCTTGAAGGAGGACTTCAAGCGAGTGCTCCGCGTCGGCCCGGCCGACGAGCAGCCGCTCGACACCGCCTCGTGGCGCATCCAGCCGCCGCCCGCAGTGGGCCGGCGCGACGGCGCTCGTGGTGATCTTCCCTGAGCCGCTCGACCACGGCCTGCTGATGCGCGCGTTGGGCGTCAGGCGCGAGCGCGGTCGCGGTCGAAGGCGATATCGCGATCGACCAGGCCGGAAACGCGGTGGACGTTCACGCCGCGCGAGCCGTGGCGCGGCGGATCCTATGACCTGCTGGCGCTGGACATCCTGGAAGATGTCGCCGGCAATCAGATCGGCCGTGCCTTCGAGGTCGACAACTTCGATACCGTAGACAAGAGCCCGAACCCAAAGACCATCACGATTCCGTTCACGATCCGGGACAGCCAGCGGCAACTAAAGCGCACCCTTCATAGCCCAACGCCCGCGTCTCGGATTTCGCAGCGGCGGGCTGCGACCACTGTGTGCTGAGCGCCCGTTTGGCGCCTCAGGGAACTCACGCTGATCAAACGAACGCGCATGAAGCGAGAGGCAGGACGACCCGTCGCTTGTCGCTCAGCGCTCGCCTGCGCGAACAAAACGTAGCCGCTCGGCAACGCTGCTTAGTTGTTTGGGGCCCGGGCCAAGGTCACGTGGCCCGAGCCGCGGTAGCCGCCAGCCCATTTTGTGAGCGTTCGATCGTTGACGCTTGGCGAAAATCGCGCCCGGCGCGACGAGTCGTCCTGCCTCTCGCTCTGTAGACGCGCTTATTTGAGAATGAGCACTCACACGGTCTGCGGGCGCTCGTTTGGTGCCGACTTCGAACTCACGTGACTCGCGAAGCTGGGTAAAACACGCTCGCAGGCCAGGTCTGCCGCGTCGATCCTCCCCGCCCGTAATGGCGGTGGATGAACCCGGATGCGACCGGTTTTAAGACCGAGCGGTTGAATCAGCTGAATCGACGCGGTCCATCGACAGGCTCATGCCGGAGAGCGTGTTTTTCCACGCGAGTTCGCTGGAGGCGCCAAACGAGCGCCCGCGGACCGTGTCGTGTCACTGTAGCTCGAGCAGCGCCAGCAGCGCCCAGGCCGTTGTCGAGATCCGCTGTGCGTAGCTCTCTCCGTTCGGCGGCCGCGTCGTCTCCGGCCAGCTGCCATCGGAGTTCCTGGGCGCTGACGAGATATTCTCTCGCCCGAGAAACCATTTCAGTCGATTCCGCATTCCGCACAGTCAGCAGCGCCAGCAAGCCGCAGGCGCGGTGTCGAACGGCTCTGACTGCGATGTGACATACGGGCCCCAGCCGCCATCCGGCCCCTGACCGCGCTTCAGGACTTCCCGGCACTTCTGACGCTGCGCGACGGCTGCCGCATCGGCATCGCGATCGAGGCCAATCAGCACCGACGATGCGTCGAGCACGGTTGTGGGGCTGGCGGATCGCAGCCACGCGTTCGCCTTGCGCGAGTGCACGGTCGCTGGCGCGTGACTTCGAGCCGCGAGCGTCCGTTCGGGCCATCGCTGTCGCGAGCGACGTCCCATAGAACGTGTGCGCCGCCAAGCGTCTGCGACTCGCTCAGCCGCCAGGATCCGTCGTCCTGTTGATGAACAACGAGCAGGGCCGCGGCGCGATCCAGTGCGTCCGGCTGGCGCGCGCCCGGCGGACACCATTGCGGAGAGTGCGCTGGCGAACTGAATTCGAGCCAGTGGCAGATTCTTCCGAGCCGCCGCTGCCGCGCATTCGACTCCCAACGCTCTGGCGTGGCGAGCCACGCGAGCGAGTCGTCGATCGCATTCCCGACCGGTATGCCCGCGTGCGGACGCGGCAATCCAGCGCGCGCGTCGCGTCGCCGTTGTTGTGACACGGTAGCAGGGATGTTCGGCGGCGCCAGCGCGGAACTTCGACGGCGAGGTGCGCGACAGCCCGCGCGATCGGGGTGTTGCCGGTGGGCTGCGGCTGCCCGGAAAACGCTGTCGCACCAGCCGCTGCACACATGGCCAGCATCAGGAGCGGGGCGCCCTGGAATGTCGTCAATCTGACGCTAGTGTCCCGGATCAGAGATTCGGTGACAAATATTCCGGGCGCGGCGCCCGGATCGCAAGGCGCGAAGAGCGAGCTTGACTGGGCGTAAGTGAGCGATGAGCAACGTAGCGAGGCGGGATGCCCCGCCTGGAATATGTCAGCGAATCTCTGATTCGGGACACTAGATTACAGCCAGAACGGTCGGACCGACCTGCTAGTCAAGCTGATGAGGCGCGGAGCCGATACTCAAAACAGAGCTATGTCGGCCTCCGCTATCGCAGGTCCTTCGGCATCGCTTCGGCCCACCGGGATCGCCCGTTACTTTTGCGCGGCGTTCCTCGTGGTGTGGCTGGTGGGCTGGGCGATTGGGGAGGTCGGGGCGCTCGGCTTCCTCTTGATGTTGATCCGGTCGGTGGCGGGTTCGGCGCTCGGCCTCTCCTGGCCGATCCCGGGCGGGCAGTGGATTTCCGGAGGCGCCGCCGGATTCGTCTTCCTGTTTCTTATCCTCTGGCTGTGCGCTGTGGACGTTCGGCGGGCTGGCCGCGATCAAAGAGCTGCTTCGCAATCTTGCCGGAGAGGATCGCGTATCGGCCGATTCGACGGGCGTCGAGCTCGTGCGTCGTGCCGGACCTTTGAACGGGTGCGGACATTCGATCGATCGATGATCCGCCGCGTGCGAATTCGCCGCCACGACAAGGCGCTCGTCATCGACACCACGTCAGGCACCGAGCTGATTACGAGTTTCGGAACACGACGACGAACGCCAGACTGATGACCGAGTGGCTGAGGCGACAGCTCTCGCTGCCGGAGCAGGGTCCGCGCGTCGAGACAGGCGAGCGCCGCCCTGGATGGAACATGACGGTTGAAAGCAGCACAGCGCGCCTGAACCAATTGGATGCGCGCACGCGGCAGAACCGGCGCCATCGTTGCGTGGTTCATCGTCGGGCTCATGGGTCTCATCTGGTTCAGGTCGACGAAGACCGAGCCGCTCTCGCAGCAGCGCGATCGCTTTGGCGTTCACGCTGTTGCTCACGTCGTGGGCGGCCTGGGTCACATGGTCGTCGCGCGAATGGCTCGTGCAGCACGGTCAGCTGACGTCGTACCGGCGATTTGCGCTCTGGGAGTGGGAGCGGCCGTTCTGGACCGCGCGCCTGGAGGTCGTCGTCTCGACCGACAGCGACAACGACGAGCACTACAAGCTGAGAGTCATCGACGAACTCGGCGCACGCACGATCGCGAGCGAACTGAACGACGAAGCCGACATCGTCTACCTGGCCCGATGGCTCGCGGCCCGAACCGGATTTCCCCTGACGATCAGCCCCGCCGTGGGATCTCGACCGATGCCCGAG
>ERZ1370068.1903-contig-11855_pt1 | contig 61959 bp, 110 predicted proteins | sample MGYA00561227_ERZ1370068 | MGnify/ENA primary metagenome ERZ1370068 (study PRJEB38410, sample SAMEA6850437) | metagenome | study: Metagenomic assessment of the ecological functions of the soil: analysis of the soil microbiota associated with the...
ATTATTTTCGTTCAGTTACGTATTGCTGAACTCAAAAGAAATCGCGTTGCTGGCACACCAGATACTTGGGTGCAGGCATTTGTCGCGTGCAGACTTCGTTGTGCCAGAGGAGGGCGAGCCTATATTGCTTGAGGTCAATACCTTGCCGAGATGACCCCTACAAGCTTATATCAGACGGAGCACGGGCGGCTGAGCATCAGCTTTGAAACCTTGGTGGCTATGCTAATTGAATCGGCGCTAGAACATGGGCGCGGCTGACCAAGTTGGATCAGGGTTGGCTCAGGTGCACCGCAACCGCGGGTTGAACACGCGGTGAATCCTCTTGACCAGGTTGTCTGACTGCACACAGCCCTCCTTTTTTAGGGCCGGTGGCTAAACGCTTTCGATAACCTTGAGGGAAAAGGTTTAATGTCTCGCGCTGCGCTTTCCAAGACCTTTACTTGGGACATCCAGCGAGCATGCGGGAACAGGAGGAACATTTCGCTGGGTGATTGCGCGCCGAAAGTGCGAACTTACGACCACTGGCTTGCTCACCTGCTGGCCTCCGTGCTAACTGACGTCCACAAATGACGAATCCAACAACAACGGGCCATCCGCGCCGCCTGGGGCGGAGCATTCTTTCAATATTCCTGGGTTTTATCACCGTCGTCGTCCTGTCGCTGGGCACCGATGAAGTGTTTCACTTGCTCCGGGTCTATCCGCCTTGGAATCAGCCGATGAACGATCCCGGCCTCAACCTGCTCGCTCTCTCCTATCGGATCATTTACACCGTCCTGGGCAGCTACATCGCCGCCCGGCTCGCCCCTTCCTCGCCGATGCTGCACGCCTGGGTGCTGGCGTGATCGGATTTGTCATCGGCACAGCCGGCGCGATCGCGACGATCCCGCTGCATCTCGGCCCAGCCTGGTATCCGATCGCGATCGCCGCCACCGCCCTGCCCTGCGCCTGGCTCGGCGGCAGGCTGCAAGGCCGATCAAACGCAGAGCTCTTTCGCTGGACTGATTTTGAGTGTCTCAAAATCAGGGTGAAACATGCGTCGCGTTCGTCATCAATCTGGATTCCGCGACCGACCGATGGGCTTTCACTGAAGCTGCTTTCGCTGGGAGCCAGCTCATCCTCTGCCGGGTAGCCGGCGGTCGACGCGAAAACGCTCACGCTTTCCCACGCCCAATACTCTGAGCGACTCTATCGCTGGTTTCACGGCAGGACTCCGAATGTGCGTGAGCTGGCCTGCTATCTCAGCCATCTCAAGGCCATGAAGGCGTTTCTTGCAACCGATGAAGACCATGCGCCTGATTGGCGAGGACGATCTGGTTCTCCGGTGCGGATTTCGACGCCGCGATCGAGGCGGCGATGCGGTATGCGCGCTCCTGGAACATCCTGCGAGTCACGGGACTAAGTCGCGGCCATCCCATGAGGCTGGCCAGACTCTCGGACAACTACTTTCTTTGCGTAAACCTCGGCCGGTTGAAAGGGGCGGGCGCCTACGTGATTGACCGGGTCGCGGCGACGGCCCTGTCTCGCCAGCTGCTGCCGATGCGACTGCCGTATGATCACGCCTTCGATCGCGAATGGTTCTTCGGGCTGCGGGCCGCCTACATTAGCCCGTTTCCCGCTTCCCAGATTGAGAGTCCCTTCCTTTCCTCTGTCCAGCCAGGGATTTACCTGAAACTTTCTCGAACCCGGCGCATTCTTGCCACATATCCCTATCAAGCCTGTAACGAGATAACGCGTTGGTTCTTTCGAGGTGCGGCTTATCTGCGCTTCAAGCTACTCCGCAAAGGTAAACGACAAAAGCCTTCAGGACTGGACGTTTGACGTCCCGCGGCACCTAGACCCGCGAACGACGCCGGCCGGAGCCGCGGGTGTATTTCACCGCCTTACGCTTCGGCTCTATTTTCGTTGAGGCCGGTGCCGCTTTTACTTCCATGATCTGGTCGCAACAAGGCGCGCGCGCTCGAATTCAAGGTTGGCCGAGGCTTGCTGCATCTCCTCTTCCAGTTCGCGCAGCAGCTCGGTGAGATTGAAGTCGCCGCCAGCTTCCTGAATGACGGAGGCGGCGATTTCGCGGCCGCGCAGGATGGTGTGCAGGCTTTCCTGCACGGCGCGCCGGACGGTCTGCGGAGTGATGCCGTGCTTTTCGTTGTACTCCATCTGCTTGCTCCGGCGATAATCGGAGATCGAGATCAAAGCCTGCATGCTTTGCGTGACGGTATCGGCAAAGAGGACGACTTCGCCGTTGATGTGGCGCGCCGCGCGGCCGGCGGTCTGGATAAGCGAGGTCTGGCTGCGAAGGAAGCCTTCCTTGTCGGCATCGAGGATGCAGACTAACGAGACTTCCGGGAGGTCGAGGCCTTCGCGGAGAAGGTTGATGCCGACAAGGATGTCGAACTCGGCCGCGCGCAGTCCGCGCAGGATTTCCACCCGCTCGATGGTATCGATGTCGCTGTGCAGGTAACGCACTTTCAAGCCGACATCGCGCAGGTAATCGGAGAGGTCTTCCGCGGTCCGCTTCGTGAGGGTGGTGACGAGGACGCGCTCCTGGCGTTCCACCCGCTGGCGGCAGAGCTCGATCGTATCGTCGATCTGATTCTTTAATCCTTTGAGCGTGATTTTCGGGTCAAGCAGGCCGGTCGGGCGAATGATTTGCTCGACGACTAGCGGCGCGCCCGGGGTCTGGACATCGAATTCTTCCGGCGGTTGGTCGGTGCGCGAAAGCTGGCGTCGCTGCGTTGAACGTTGAATCCCGAGCTTGGGCGTTGAACGCTCGTTCTCCAGCCGGCAGAACGAACGGCACCAGCTCCTCTTCCCCAATCCGCGCTCGCTTGTGCGGAAAATAGCCGCTGTTCCCGACGATGCTGTTCTTGATCTCAAACTCGGCCGGCGTCGCGCTGACGTAGACGAGCTGGTTCGCCATGCCCATGAACTCCGGGAAATTGAGCGGCCGGTTGTCGAGCGCGCTGGGGAGGCGGAAGCCGTATTCGACCAGCACGGTCTTGCGCGATTTGTCGCCCTCATACATCCCGCCGATCTGCGGAATGGTGGCGTGCGATTCGTCGATCACGAGCAGAAAATCCTTCGGGAAAAAGTCGAGGAGCGTGAACGGCTTCGAGCCGGGCGGGCGGCCGGAAAGATGCCGCGAATAGTTCTCGATCCCGTTGCAGAAGCCCATCTCCTGCAACATCTCGAGATCGTATTCGGTGCGCATTTTCAGGCGTTGCGCTTCGAGCAGTTTCCCCTGCGATTCGAGCTGAATGATCCGCTGGTCGAGCTCGGTGCGGATCGAGGTGAGCGCGCGATTCAATTTGTCCGCCGGCGTGACGAATTGTTTCGCCGGAAAAAGGTCATCACGCCTAACGACTCGTGGGCGTGGCCGGTGAGCGGGTCGAAGCGCGTGATCGCGTCGATCTCATCGCCGAAAATTCCAGGCGCACCGCCTCTTCGTCCGCGGTCGCGGGATAAACCTCGACCACGTCGCCCCGCACCCGGAATTTTCCCCGACGAAATTCACGTCGTTGCGCTCGTAAAGCATGTCCACGAGCCGCCCGAGGACGGCTTCGCGCGAGATTTGCTGGCCGCGTTTCACCGTCAGCAGCATGCGCAGATAATCCTCCGGCGAAGTCACGCCGTAGATGCACGAGACGCTCGCGACCACGATCGTGTCGCGCCGGGAAAGCAGCGCGCTCGTCGCGGAAAGCCGGAGACGCTCGATCTCCTCGTTAATCGACGAATCCTTCTCGATGTAAGTGTCGGAGCGCGGGATGTAGGCCTCTGGCTGGTAGTAATCGAAGTAGCTGACGAAATACTCGACCGCGTTGCGCGGGAAGAACTGCTTGAACTCCGAGTAAAGCTGCGCCGCGAGCGTCTTGTTGTGCGAAATGATGAGCGTCGGCCGGTCGAGCTCGCGGATGACATTGGCGATCGTGAAGGTCTTGCCGGAACCGGTCACGCCGAGGAGGGTCTGATGGCGGTTGCCGGCTTCGACCGACTTGAGCAGCTTGGCGATCGCCTGCCCCTGGTCGCCGCGCGGGCGATAGCTGGATTCGAGCTGAAACTGCATCGCACAGTATAGCATCACCCTGCGTCTGCGGACGAGTTATTTACAAAGATCCCTCACGGGAGTGGTATAAGATCGGCCAGCCCGACGCTATTTCCGATGGCGGGAGCGCCAAAATTGTCGGTGACTGTTTTCGTGACATTGTAGTGGGTTATGGTTTGAGTGACGATCTGACCTCCCACAATGCGGTCCCCGATGAGGATAGTTGGAATATGTTGATTCCCGCTAAAGTCGTTTTCATCCATGGTTAGAATAATGAGACCGTTCTGGTCTCTTGCGTAGCGCAATGAGCGGCGGCAAGTGCATGGCAAGCCAGCTATCTCCGTTTGAAACCCTGAGTGCGATTGTAGCTCCATCATGCATATCGTTGACCAAGTTCGGAGAGATAAAAAGGTCAAGTCTGGCCAAGTCGCAGCAGAAGAATACGGGCCGTCGTAAACCACCGACGCGGAATAGGGCGCGTTGTTCGTTGTTCCTGCGTTGAAGTAGATAAAGGGATTATGCCTTTGACGTAGAGACCTGATTGACAACGCTGAATAGGCGTCATAAGGCAAAGATCCTCCATGTAAGCCAGCGCCGTCTTGCCGACGCTTTTTAACTCGCTATAGAGATTGGGAGCGTCAAAGGGACCATTGGGGAATGTCGTTGATACAATTGTCGTTCATCACTGAGAACGTTGCTCCGGCGAACAGTGCAGAGATAGTTCGGCAGACTGGGATTGGATACGGCGAAACTGTTCGTATAAAGTGCGGCCTGCGGCAGGAGCGTGTTGTTAATATAAGGTGCATTTAGGCTCCCAATGACATTGTCGTAACCGACGTTTTCCAGCACGATGACAAAAATGTGGCTATAAGCTGTCGGTTTATGCGCTGGAGAACCTCAACAAGAGCGACACGGTTCTGCCCATCCTTGCCGCGAACGATTGCCGTGCATGGTCAGGAGGGAGCACGATGAGGATCGCCGATTCAGCATCGTCTTGCGGGGCAAAGCCGCTGGCCTCGATCTCGGCCTGCTGGGTAGCTCTCAATCATCGTTCGCAGCGATCAGGACGCCGTTGGCATCATGCAGCTCCAGGGTTGGATCAGGCAGTGGGGTGCTAACGCCGGCCGCGCTCAGCGACGGCCCTAAGGCGCACGATCACCGGCAGGCTTTCATCCCCGGCGGTAATAACGCCCGCGATCGTGACGCTATCTCCATGCTCGACCGACCCGCGTATGCTCAGATTGGCGACCGCCGATGTCGCGACCGCATCCAGGTCGTAGACCTCGAGCGAAACCGATTCCCGTTCCATTGTTCACTCCGCGAAGAATGGACATGTGTAGGCGCCGGGCGCCAGAGGTCTAACGAAGGGCCGATTCCAGATCATTGCCGGGCGCAATTCCGGTAGCTTCAATCTCCGCCTCCTGCGTTGCCTTCCAGTTGTCATTGGTCAGCACCGATCCCGGTTCATGCAGCTCCAGCAACGGATCGGCCAAAACACCGGAGATCCCGAAACCCGCCAGCGACGGGCCTACGCCGCGAATAATGACTTTCTTGGGCAGGCTGCCCGTGATGATGAATCCCGCAATCATGATGTTGTCACCGGTTTGCACCTGCGGCCGAGCAGAGATATTGATCAACCGTGCCGGGCCGCTCGTCGCGGCGACCGAAGCGCCAAGGGGCAAGAACGATCGCCCAGAGACAGGCCAGAGGAAACACCGGATACAGGGACATTCTTTTCATCGGTGGAGCGATGTGGATCGGCGATTCACTGGTGGCCCGGCTGGTATTTGGATTCGAACTGGAAAGGTCCTGCGCTAATCTGCGCGATGCCGGCGGGCGGCACAATGCGGCGCGGTGCGCGACCTGCTGTGAGAGTTGCGCTACTATTTTGCTCCGATTCAACTTATGAAATTCAAGCGCACCCTGACGATTGCCACCGGTCTCCTGGTCCTCGCTTCCCTCGCCCAGGCCGATAATTTTTTGTCGCCAATTCCGGCGTCAATTCGATCACGAAATACGATGACAACGGTGCGCGGCTCGCCCTTCACCGGCGAGTTGTGTGAATGGCCCGAACGGCCTCGCGCTCGACTCCAGCGGCAATCTTTACGTCACGACGAACAGCAACGTGATCAGGAAATTCTCGCCCGAGCGGCGTCGACCTCGGCGTCTTCGCCAGCACTGGCATTAACTTTGCCATGGGACTGGCCTTCGATTCAGCAAGGGCAATCTTTACGCCGCCAACTTCGGCGGCAACACGATCGAGAAGTTCGCCCCGGACGGGACCGACCTCGGAGTTTTCGCGAATCGTCATCTTCCGCCCGACCGGCCTGGCCTTCGATGCCGCGGGCAACCTTTACGTCGCGAATATCGGCAACACGATCGAGCGCTTTTCGCCAATCGGGACGCCGCTCATTCCCTTCACCAGCCTCTTCCTGAACAACCCTGAAGGCCTGGCCTTCGATTCGTCGGGCAATCTCTACGTGGCGAACAACGGCTCGGACACGATCCAGGTTTTTCCCCGAGCCGGCACTGATCTCGGCTCCCTGCCCACCGTCGGCTTGAGCGGCCCGATCGGCCTGGCCTTCGACGGCGACGGCAATCTTTATGTGGTCAACAATCTCACCTCGACGATCGACGCAGATCACACCCGATGGGACTGAGTCGTTCTTCGCCACCACCGGCTACCAGCCCGGCTTTCCTCGCCGTGCAGCATACCGCCACGCTGGTCAACATTTCCACGCGACTGAACATCCTGACCGGCGACAACGTGCTCGATGGCGGTTTCATCGTCGTCGGCTCCGGCTTCGAGGACAGTGCTCATCCGCGGCCTGGGTCCGTCGCTGGCCAGCGCCGGGATCACCGGCACGCTGGCCGACCCGATCATCGAACTGCACAGCGCGCGAGCGACGTGATCATCGCCGCGAACGACAACTGGAAGAACAATCAGAAAGCGGAGATCGAGGCCACCGGCCTCCAGCCGACCAATGACGCCGAGGCTGCACTCATCGCCACCCTCACGGCCGGCGCCTACACCGTGATCGAACGCGGGAAGCAGGCCACGACCGGCATCGGGCTGGTGGAAATCTACGACCTGGGCGCCGGCACCGGACCCGAACTGGCGAACATCAGCACCAGGGGTTTTGTCGATACCGGCAACAGCGTCATGATCGCCGGGTTCATCGTCGCGAGCAGCACAGCGGCGGCAAGCAGCGAGGTGATCGTGCGCGCGCTGGGACCTTCGTTAGGCGATTTCGGGATCGCTGAATCCCTCGCCGATCCGGCTGCTCGATCTCTACGACGGCAACGGCACGCTCATCGCCTCCAGCGACAGCTGGCAAGAGTGACCAGCAAGCGGAGATCATAGCGACCGGCCTGCAGCCTTCAAATGACGCCGAAGCGGCGATCGCTGATAACCCTCGCGCCCGGCGCCTACACCGCGATCGAAAGCGGCAAGAATGGCGGAACCGGAGTCGGCTTGGTGGAAGTTTACAACCTGCACTAACGCGCGGGTCGCTGAATCGTCGGCATTCTGGTCCCTTGTATCCGGGGTTCGCCGCGCGCGTAAATTTCCACAAGATTGAAAAGAACTCTCGCGTCCTCGGCTCCAGCCTCGTGTTGCTGGCGGCGATTTCCCGCTGCCTGACGACGACCGCCGCACCGGTGCCCGGCGTCTCTATGCCACGCCCCGATCGGAGCAGTTGGCCCGCCGCATTGCAGACCGTCCCGCTCGACGCGCCTCTCTTCCGGGCGCGCTCATGCTGCTCGATCGCGGCGGCGATCTCGTTAGGCCAGCCGCCGCCGCGTCCGCCGGGCCCAGGCGAGCGACCGCGGTCGTCCTCGACCTGCGCGTCGCGCCCAATCTGCGTCTGGGCGACGATCCGGCACCATTGCCCCCGGCGATGCGGGCGCAGGCCGAACCTCATATCGCGCGCTCGCCGGTCCGATCCTGATTTTCTGGCCGCGGTCTTCCAGGAGGGCCGCTTCATCGGATGGCGGCGCGGTCGATTGCGGCTACTCGGTGACCCACGATGGCGGCCTCAGCTGGACGCGGGCGTTGATTCCCAACCTCACGACGGTGACCGGCGGCCCCTACTTCGCGCGCGACCGACCCGGTGGCTGGGATCGATCTGAACGGAAGAATTTTCCTCAACACCGAGGGCGCGACCGACTCGGACTTTCACGAGAGGACATTATTCTCGTCAGCCGATCGATCGACGGCGGCGCGACCTTTGCTGCGCCCTCAGTTGTTTTCCAGCCCGGAAAACAGCAGCGACTTTCCCGACAAGCCGTGGATGGCGATCAATACCTTCGCCGGCACATCGACGGTCGGCCGCATTCTGGTCACCTGGACTGACTTTGGCACGACTGACGCGTCGCCGATCCTCCGATCCTATAGCGACGATCACGGCGTGACCTGGAGTCCCGGCGTCGTCATCCACTCAGCCAACACGAGCGCGCAGGGCTCGCAACCGATCTTTCTGCCGGACGGGCGACGTCGCGATTATCTATTGGAATTTCGCCGGGAGCGGCTTTGGCGGCGACGACGCGCCAGCGGCGCCGGAGGAAATTGACATGGTGCTCTCGAACGACGGCGGCGGCACGCTTTGGCGCGCCGACGCTGGTCACAACCGTAACTCGTTACGTTCACGCCGAGCATTCGCACCGGCGTTTTCCTGCCCTCGGCCACAACCGATCGCACGACCGGCGCGCTCTACGTCGTCTATCAAGCCCGCGACAGCGCGGGCCGTCCGCGCATCTTGTTTACCAAATCGACCAATACCGGTGCAACCTGGTCGGCGCCGATCGCCGTCAGCGATAATCCAGGCACGGGCGTCTTCAACCCCGCGATCTCCGCCTCGCCCGACGGGCAAACCCTGACCGTCTCCTTCTACGATCAGCGCGACAGCGCGCGGCGTCACGACCCTCTGCAATCTTTACCTGGCCCAGTCATTCGATGGCGGGGCGACCTGGCAGCCGAACATTCGCCTAACGAGCGAGACGACCGAACGCGACCCTCGCGCCGCTGACTGCGGACGGCTACATGCTCGGCGATTATCTCGGGATCGCGGAATCGACCGACCCGGACGTCCCGGCGGTGCCGGTCTGGGTCGATACTCGCACCGGGAATCCCGACCCGTTTATCACCCGTGTGGGGATCGCGCCGGATGTCGATTTCACCAGCTTCCAAGCCTCGCGTTTATCGCTCGCCCAGATCAATGATCCGCAGCTCGGCGGGCCGACCGGCGACGCGGACGGCGACGGCGAGGACAACCTCTCCGAGTTTCTCTCCGGGACGGAGCCTAACGATCCGGCGTCCGTCGTGCACACTTCGCGCCAACTTAACATCTCGACCCGCGAAATGGTCGGCACGGGCGAGGAATGTCCTGATCGGCGGTCTGATCGTGAGCGGCTCAACGGCAAAGCAGGTGATCCTGCGCGCGATCGGTCCTTCTCTCGCCGCGGTCGGCCTTACCGGCGTGTTGCAGGATCCCACGCTCGAACTTCATGACAGCACGGGCGCGCTTATTTTCTCGAACGACAACTGGCGCGAAACCCAGGAGGCCGCGATCGAGGCGACGGGCCTCCAGCCTGAGCGACGATCGCGAAGCGGCGATTGTCGCGACGCTCGACCCGGGCGCCTACACCGCCATCCTCCAGGGCAAAAACAACACCACCGGGACCGCGCTGGTCGAAGCCTACGATCTCGATGCGACAGCGGAGGCGCAATTTGCCAACATCAGCACGCGCGGACTTGTCGGGACAGACGACGCGGCCTTGATCGGCGGGTTGATCGTCTCGAGCGAGGCATCGGCGCAGGCCAACATCGTTGTGCGCGCGCTCGGTCCGTCGTTAGGCGCGATCGGCGTGACAGGCGCGCTGCAGGATCCGACGCTCGAGTTGCACGACAGCAACGGCGGCCTCGTGGCGTTGAACGACAACTGGCGGGACACGCAGGAAGGGATCATCACCTCAACTGGCCTCGAACCCAGCGACGACCGCGAGGCGGCCATCTTCGCCCATCTCGCCGCCGGGCGCCTACACCGCTGTGGTCCACGGAAAGCAACGGCACGACCGGCGTCGGACTGGTCGAAGCTTACAACATCCCGTAGCGCCAGCACCGGGCCGCGCAGCGTTATCCGGGGCGCACGGGCGACGCATGTGCTATCCCGAGCGCTAATTTGACATGAGCGACTTGCTCATCCGATGCAGCGCGGTGAGCAAAGCAAGACGATTCTCAGCCGTCGTTAGGCGAATGATTACCCAGGCCTTCGTCCTCGGCGCCGGCCTCGGCCTGCGGCTCCGTCCGCTGACCGAGGACCTGCCGAAGCCGCTCGTCCCGATTTTCCAAAAGCCGCTCATCACTTTCGCCCTCGATCATCTCGCGGCCGCGGGCGTGAAGTCGTTCGTCGTCAACACGCATCATCTGCCCGCCGCGTTTGAAGCGCTCTTCGCGGATGGCCTCTATCGGGAGCATCCCGTCAGGCTGGTGCACGAGCCGGTGCTGCTGGAAACCGGCGGCGGGATCAAGAATGCGCAACCGTGGCTCGGGACGAAGCCGTTCATTGCCTACAGCGGCGACGTGCTGACCGACCTCGCGCTCGAGCCGCTGCTCGAGGCACATTTCCGCAGCGGAAACGATGTCACCCTTGCCTTGCGCAAGACGGGCCTGGCCTCCAACGTCGCATTCCGCGACGGCGACGGACAGGTGATCGACATCGGAAATCGCTACGGACATCCCGGCAATTACGACTACGCCAATGTCTCGGTCTGGAGCCCGCAGATTTTCGAGCGCATTCCATCAGGCAAGAAAGTCTCCTTTATTCCGGTCCTCGCCGAATGGATCGGTGCCGGCGGCCGGATCGGTGGCGTCGTTTCGCAGGAAGGCCGCTGGTGGAATCTCGGCTCGCGCGCCGAGTATCTCGCGGTCCATCGCACGCTCAGCGAAGAAAGCGTGGCGGCCGGATTACGTGCAGCCGTCCGCCTGGCCCATCCGGATCGCACCCGACGCGAGCGTCGATCCCAGCGCGCAAGTGCGAGGTTGCTCGTCGATCGGGGCCGGCTGTCGCGTCGGCGCCGGCGCGATCGTCGAGGACTCGATCCTTTGGCCCGGCGCACAAATTGCCTCCCACTCCCGGCTGAATCGCTGTATCGTCCGCACCCAGCGCAGCGCCGGGGCTCGGACGGATGCTGATTCGACGGCCGATTGATGCATAGGTGCTGAACGAAACGAGATGAAGCCGGAATCAGCAGGAACGCAGGAGGAACGAGACCGAGCTCATTCTGTTGCCCGCTTGTTGCCTGGCGTTACGCCTGGTTTCCACATTCAATCTCGTCTTCCCGGCTAATTCCTATACGCATTCCGATGATCCTTGCCGAGACACTCCTGCGCCAGACGCGCCTGCCGCTTCCCCGGCCTGGAAGCGACGGAGGTGGACATTTCGCCGATCGAAAAAGGCGGCTCGGAGCGCAAGTTCTATCGCATCCAATTTTCACCCGGGCAGTCGATCGTCCTCGTCAAGTACACGGACGAGGCACGCCGAGAATGAGCGCTATGTCGAGATCGCGGAGTTCCTCGCCGCGCACGGTATTCGCGCCCCAAAGATATTCTTTCACGATCCGGCGGAGGGCTTGATCTGGATCGAGGATCTCGGCGAACGCGATCTTTGGAGCTATCGCGACGAGAGCTGGGCGGTGCGCCGCCCGTTTTACGAGTCGGCGCTCGAGGAAATCGCGAAGCTGCACCGCGTCTCCGCGGCTGACTCGGCGGAAATCCGGGCCGATCTGCCAGCGCAGTTCGACGCGGCGCTTTATCTTTGGGAGCAGCGTTATTTCTTCGAGAATTGCCTCGGTCGTCATTTCGGCGTCGAAGCAAAAGGAGCGGCATGAGCTGGCCGCTCTGCCTCGCGCTGCAAGGAAATCGCGCGAACGGCTGGCCAGTTTCCCGCGCATCGCTGGTGCATCGCGATTTTCAATCGCAGAACATCATCCTGCGCGACGGTCAGGCGCACCTGATCGATTTCCAGGGATGCGGCCCGGGCTGGCGGAATACGATCTCGCTTCACTCCTCTACGATCCCTACGTGCACCTGAGCGCGGTCCGAGCGCGCAGAGCTGCTGCAGTTCTACCGCATCGAACGCGCGGAGTCGAACGATGCGGCCTTTGCCGAAAGATTCCGGCTCTGCGCCATGCAGCGCCTAATGCAGGCGCTCGGCGCCTACGGATACCTCGGCCACGTGAAACACAACAAGGCATTCCTCAGCCCACATCCCCGCAGCCCTGCGGTCGTTAAGCGAAACAGTCGCTGCTGTCCCCGCTTTGGATCCATTACGCGCGACGATCAATCACGTGCTCTAGCGGCGCTTGTCTGACCCACTCAGCGCACGAAAGGATTCGACGCTCCGCTCGGCGCCGATGCTGGTGGGCGGTCCGTGGCCCGGCAGGACGGTGACGTTGTCGCCTAACGGGTAGAGTTTTTCCCGGATGCCGGCGAAGAGCAGATCGCCGTCACCACCGGGCAAGTCCCAGCGGCCGACGCCGCCCGCGAAGAGGACGTCGCCGCCGATGAGCAGCTCGTTTGCGCGGGAGAAGAAACAGAGACTGCCCGGGCAATGTCCGGGCACTTCAAGAACTTCGAAGTTCATCCCAAGAAAATCGCGGGAGAGCGTTGCTTCGATCAGCAGGTCGGGCGTCACCGGCTCGATCTCGAACTGGAAACCGAAGTCGCGAAAGAACTCGCGGTCGGAGAGCATCGGCGCGCTGCCCGGATGAACGCCCACCGGACAACCGAAGCGGCGTTTGATCTTCGCCACGTCCTGGATGTGATCAATGTGGCCGTGAGTGAGAAGGAGGAGGCGCAGTTCGATTCCCCTGCCGGACGAGCCAGTCGCACGCGCCCTCCGGAGCGTCGAAGAGGATCCAACCACCAGGCGCCTCCAGCGCGTAGCAATTCGTCTCGAAAATTCCCCGGTAAAGCTCTGGTATTTGATCATCTGCGGTATTCCTTCTCCTGCTCTGCCCCCGCGATTAGAATTCGAGCTGAATTACGAGCAAGCGCAGGAGGAAAAGCGGAAAGTAGCACGCAGCCTCGCCGCGGGAACGAAAATTGCAGCGTTCGGAGCGCCTGCATCCGAATCTAAATTTGAATCTTCATCGCGGGCGTTGTCTCACTCTTCACCTCCGGGCTTTGTGACCGCTCGCTCACCTTGCTTTCAAATCGTTTTCTGCGAGCTTTTTTCCGAATCTATGAAAAATTTCCTTCGCCGATCTATCGCGCTTCTGCCTGGCTTGCTGGTCGTCGCGCTCGGCGTGCAGCCGGTTTTTGGCAAAGTCGGATTCCGAGCAGATCGGCCTCTCCGTCCGGACGCCTCCTCGAGGAGGGCCACTACACGCATCACCCGCTGAACGACGAGATTTCGCGCAAACTCCTCACCGGCTACCTCGAGACCCTCGATTTCAGCCACCTCTTTTTCACCCAGAAGGATATCGACGCCTTCACGGCGAAATACGCCACCACTCTCGACGACGACATTCTGCTCGGGAACCTCGAGCCGGCCCACGAAATCTTCGCTGTCTTCCAGAAGCGAGTGGAAGATCGGGTCAAGAAGATCAAGGAACTGGTCAAGCAGCCGGTGGATTTTAAGTCCGGACGAAACTGTCCTCCTGAGCCGACAGAAAGCGCCCTGGCCGAAGGACGAAGCCGAGGCCGACGACGCTTTGGCGCAAGCGGATCGAAAATGAGCTCTTGCAAGAGAAGCTGGCGGACCATCCGATCGAGCCCGGGCCGAAGCTGGTCGAGCGCCGCTACGACCGCATGCTGCGTAACATCCACGAGGAAGATAACGAAGAGCAGGTCAAGCTGTTCCTCGACGCTCTCGCGCAGGCCTACGATCCGCACTCGGAATACCTGAGCGCGTCCGACCTGAAGAACTTCAGTATCAACATGGGCCTCTCGCTGGTCGGGATCGGCGCTATGCTACGCAGCGAGGACGGCTACGCCAAAATCAGAGCCTCGTTGCGGGCGGGCCCGCGCAAACGAGCGGCCGATTGAAAGTCGGTGATCGGATCAGCGCCGTCGCCCAAGGCTCAAGGATTTCGTCGATGTTCGCGATATGCGACTCGACAAAGTGGTCGAACAGATTCGGGGCAAAAGGTACCAAGGTGCGGCTCCTCGTCATTCCGGCGAGCGCGACCGACCCGGCCCAGCGCAAAACAGTCGAGCTGGTGCGCGACGAGATTAAGCTGAAAGATCAGGAAGCACGCGCCGACATCATCATCAAGAAGGACCGCGACGGCAATCCGGTGAAGCTCGGCTGGCTCACCCTGCCGTCGTTTTACGCCGACATGGATTCGCACAAGAAGAGCACTACGAAGGATGTGCTGGCGCTCCTGAAACGGTTGAAGCGGGAAAAAATCAGCGGCCTCGTCATCGACTTGCGCCGCAATGGCGGCGGCTCGCTCGAGGAAGCGATCTCCCTCACCGGCCTCTTCTTCAAATCCGGTCCCGTCGTGCAGACCAAAGGCGCCAATGAGCGTGTCGTGATCTTCGACCGACCCGGATCCGGGCATTGCTTACGATGGTCCGCTCGTTGTCCTGACCAGCCGGCAAAGCGCATCCGCGAGCGAGATTTTCGCGGCGGCCTTGCAGGACTACGGCCGTGCCGTGGTCGTCGGCGACAAAAACACTTTCGGCAAGGGGACCGTGCAAACCATCCTCGAAATTGGCCGTTTCACTTCGCTTCTCGGCACCCGTTCGCAGGATGACGGCGCGCTCAAATTAACGATCCAGAAATTCTATCGCGTCGCGGGCGGCTCGACCCAATTGCATGGCGTCACTTCCGGACATCGTGCTCCCGACGCTGACCGACCTGCCAGAATTTGGCGAGGGCGCCCTGAAAAATGCGCTGCCGTATGATGAAATGCCGCCGGCAAAGTTCGCCAAATGGTCGGACACGCATTCGCTCTTCATCGATCAACTGAAGGCCCGCTCCGCCGCACGCGTCGCGGCTGATCCGGAATTTCATTACGTTCTGGAGGATATGGAACGGTTGCGCAAGAAGCTGGATGACAACCGCATTTCGCTAAACGAAGACGTGCGCCGCCACGAGGTGGACGAGCAGAAGGCGCGTAAGGACGCGCGCTCAAGGACCGTCTCGCCCGGCAGGAGGAAGAACCGAGCATTTATCGGGTCACACTGGAGACGATCGACGCACCCAAACTTGAATTGATCATATACCCCTGGGAAAATCGCCGAGGTGAAGAATAAAGGCGGCATGAAAGTCGCGCCGGAAGCCGCTCCCGATGCCGACGACGATTCGGATCCAGATTCCGATCTCTCCGACGGTGATGATAGCAAGGCTGCCGCGATCGATCCGGAACGCGACGAGACGCTCAACATCCTGAGCGACCTGGTCCATCTGAGCGCCGGTCCCAAGACAGCCAGCACCGCACGCTAGTTCGTTAGGCGGCTTTCCCCGGTTTCCCAGTGAGGCGGGACCGGGATCTTAAACCGGCGCTTCGGAATCGCACCTCCACCGTCCTGGCCGCGAAAACGCGGGCACAGGACAAAACCATCGACAGGCGGGCGGCTCCTTTGCTATATTCCGGCGCCATGACACCCCTCGTTAGGCGCGCGCGCATCTTTCCGCGGCGCTTTGCTCGGTCGTGGTCGATCGCGACCGCCCGGGCCAGGATCAATCGCGATCTCGCGACCGCCCACAGCCAGGCGATGGCGGAATTCCAGGCCGGCAATTACGCCAAGGCCGCGACGGATCTCGAGGCGCTCGTTGCCCGCGTCGCAGTGACGCCGCACGGTCGAGCCGATCTTCTACACGATCGGCTCCGCCTATTTCAACGCCGGCGATTATCCCAAGGCGATCGCCGCCTTTAAAAACTATCAGGCAAAATTCCCGAAAGGCCGATATGCGAGCGGCGCCTCGCTTCGCCATCGCCCAGTCGAATTTGCTCAGCAGGAATTTCAAGGATGCGGCGGCGCAGATGGCGGCGCTGGAGAACGATCCGCAACTGCGCGAACAGGCCCTGCTTTTCGAAGCTGAGGCTTTTAAAGCGGCAGGCAAGACTGCGGACGCGATTCGGACGCTGGAAAGCTGGCTGGACAGGAAATTCGCACTCCCGACACAATGCGCGGCGCGACGATGCTGGCCCAGCTTTACGCTCAGAAGGCGACGGCACCAAAGCGCTGCGCACCCTCGAGGCGATCCATCAAAAGATTGCCCTGGCCGGACAACATCATCGAGCTCAACACCCTCACGGTTGAGCTGGGCGACAAGTTTTGCGAAAAGCAGCAATTCAAGGAAGCGCTCGCGTGTTACCGCTACGCTTATCCGCGCGAACAGATCGTTAGGCTGCAAAACGACCGGATCGCCGGAATGGAGCGCCGGATTGAGGAGAACCTCTCCGCCATCCGCGCCAAACCGGCCAGATCACCCAGCTCGCGCCGCGCCAACCACCAGCTCAAGGGAGAGCATCGCCAACGCGCAAAAGTTGCGCACCGATTTCGAAAACTGCCCTCGATCACCCCGGCAATCTACCTGCGCCTTGGCCGCTGTTTTTACGAGCTCGATCGCAAAGTGGGAAGCGGCCGTCGTCAACCAGGAAATCCTCGACCGCTTCAAGGACAGTCCGGAGCGGGAACCGGCGCTTTTCGGTCTGATCGTCGCCCTCGCCGACGTCAACCAGCCGCAGCGGACCGAGGAACGCTGCGAGCAGTATCTGCGCGACTTCCAGAACGGACCGAACGCCGCGACCGTCGGGTATTTGTTAGGCGCGGTCGCATTGCAGGCGGGCGATCCGAAGGCCGCGGAGGCTTATTTCAGCCGCATCCTCGAGACGCAACCAAAGAGCCAATTCCGCGAGCAGATCCGCTACTTGTTAGGCAACGCCAAGTTTATGGCCGGCAGCTATGAAGAGGCCGTCACGGCCTACAAAAATATCTGAGCGAATTTCCAAATGGCGCGAGCGCCGAGGACGTGAAATACCGCATCGCGCTCTCCGCGCTCTTCGCCGGGAAGTATCAGGATGCGATGAACCAGCTCCAGGATTACGTCGTCGAAACATCCAGACCGGCTCCTTTCTGCCCGACGCGAAATATCGGCTCGCCGTCTGCAAATACGCCGCCTCGCTTTACGACGAAGTGATCGCCGATTGCCAGGCGTGGGAAAAACAATTTCCGAGCAACCCGCAACTCGGCGAAGTGCTCGCCCTCCTCGGCGACGCCTACGCCGCGAGCGATCGCGAGTCCGCCGCCATCCGGTTTACATCCGCTGCTTATCAGACCGCGACCACCGACGAAGTGCTGAACTATTCGCTCTTCGCCGCGAGCAAGCTCCTGCAAAAACAGAGCGCGATGGGACAAAGTCGCCGAGCTTTTCAGCGGCTTCGTCAAGGACAAACCGGATAATCCGACGGTCGTTTCGGCGCTCTACTGGATCGGCAAGGCAAAAGCGCACCAAGGCAAAATCGACGAAGCCAAACAGCTCGCCGCCGACACGATCAAGAAATACATCGCCGATCCGAAGCGCGACGCGGTCGAGCAACTGATCACGCAGCTCGCGCAGCTCTGCGTGAAGAAAAGCCGTTGTAGCCGAGGCGCTGACCGCCGGTTCGGTGGAGCGAGACGTCTGCTCAGGAGCGTCGACGTCGCCGGCTCAACCGACCCGGGCACGAGCTCGATCGCCTCCTCGCCTTCTCCTGCGAATGAAGGATTCGGCCACCGCCAAGGCGCGCATCCTTTTCGCCAAAGCCGAGCTCGGCCCGGCTCCGGCGCCAACCGGATGAAGAAGAAAAAACCATCGCGCAGATCGCAACGCGAATTTAAGCCGGAAGACTTGAGCCCGCTGCTCCTCGGCGAGGTGGGCGATTATCTTTTGCGCACAGAAAAGTTCGATCAGGCGGCCGGCTTTTATCAGCGGCTGCTGGATGACTTCCAAAGAGCCAGATGGTGGACTTCGCCTACAACGGCCTCGGCGAGATCGCCTACCAAAAAAGGATTATCCCAAGGCGCTGCGTTATTTCACCGACGGCGCGGAGAAGATCGCCGCCGCCCAAAAGCTGAAAGAGATCTCGCTCGGCCGCGCCAAGACGTTGCTCGCGCTCGGGAAGCTGGATGAAGCGCAGAAGGCCTTTGAGCAGGTGGCGTCGGTTCGGGAATGGCGCGGCGAAGCGACCGCCTGCAGCGTCTATTCGTTAGGCCAGATCGCCGCCAAACGCGGCAAGTGGGCGGAGGCAAACTGCTTATTTCCAGCGCGTTTACGTCGGCTACCAGAAGTTCCTGCCTTGGGTCGCAAAAGCCTATATCGCGAGCGGCGAGAGTTTCGAAAAGCTCGGCAAAACCCAGGAAGCGACCAACACTTATCGCGAGCTCCTGCGCAACGAAAAGCTGGCCGATTTCACCGAAGCCGCCGAAGCCCGAAAGCGCCTGGAGGCTCTGGGACAAGGATGATGACAATTTCAAATCACGCTTCCACCTCGTCGTCGAGCGCTTTCTCCTCGCTCGGCTCCTCGTCCTATCGCCTCATCGGCCCAGGCCCAAAACATCCTTCTCAAAACCGGCCAGACGATCGAAACCAAGGGCGCCCGCCGTTCCGGCGACATGGTGATGATCAAAGTGCAGGTCGGCGCGAGCAGCGGCGAAAGTCGGTTACCGGGCCTCGACGATCGCCAAGATCGCTTTCCCCGAGCCGCCCCAACTGAAGAACCACCGCGAGCTTTTCTTTCCCAAGGCCGGCCGGAAAAGGCCCTCGCCGACATCGAGCCCGGTCGTAAAATACTACGAGCCCTTTCGCGACATCCCGGGCAACTGGTGGGCTCCGGCCGCGTTGCTCAAGGTTTCCGCTCTCAGCGGGATGCAGCTCGACAAAGAGGCCGAAGGCTGGGCGACGAAATTCGAAAAAGCGTGACCGACCCGGAGACCGCCCGGGCCGCGCAGCTGCAGCTCGTCGCCGGCCTCGTGCGCAGAGGACGATTACGACAAGGCGCTGCAGCTCTGCGACAGCGTGATCAAGGAAGCGCGAAGGCGGAAGTGCTGGCCGAGGCCTGGGTGAGCAAAGGGCGACGCGCTCCTCGCGCAACGGCAGTGGGACGGCGCCGTCCTCGGCCTATCTGCATGTGCCGGTTTTTTACCAGGAGGAAAAACGCTGGATGCCGCCGGCGCTCCTCGGCAGCGCGCGCGCTTTCCGCGGTTTGGAAGACTTGGAACGAGGCGAAGAGATCGCTCAATGATCCTGACCGCCGGATATCCGAAATCGGCGCAGGCGGAGATGTCGCCCGGACCGAGTTGCAGAAGTTGCCAAAATGAAAAACACGATCAGAACAGATCACTCGCCTAACGAGAAATGAAGCGGGCCTCTCGCCTGCTTCGCCTGCGCGATCGCGGGCTGCCTTCCTCCTCTTCGCCACGCCCGGCTTTGCCCAGACGCGGCCGCCTCGCCCAGTGCCGCCGGCCGGCGTGCAATCAAAGACGCTCTGGGAGCAGATCAAGGAGGGCGGCTGGGTCATGTTCCCGATCGCGCTCTGCTCGATCGCGACCCTTTACCTGATCGGCGACGGCGATCATCCGGACGAGCCGCAAAAGGCCGCGCCGCCCGACCAGGAGGAAGCGCTCAAGACGCTCTTTCCGGCAGGGCGATTACGTCGGCGCGCATCACTACTGCAAAGCGAATCCGTCACCCTCTGACGAATGTCTTGCGGATCGGAATCGGCCTGCTCGGAGAGGGCAAACAAGTCGCCGAGGAAGGAATGATGGGCGAGCTGGCGAAGGAAAATTCGCACCTGCAGACCTACATCAGCTATCTCTCCGTTATCGGCGTCTGCACCCCGATGATCGGTTTGTTAGGCACGGTCACCGGCATGATCAAGGCCTTCGCCAAGCTCGGCTCCAGCGGCATCGGCGATCCCTCCGGCCTTTCCGCCGCCATCGGCGAAGTGCTCGTCGCGACGGCGAGCGGTCTCGTCATCGCCATCCCGGCTTTCGGCGCGTTCTATTTCCTGCGCAATCGCGCGCGACCGGCTCGATCCATCACATTCAGGACATCGTGAACAGCCTCTTCCGCAAGATGCCCTACGAGTCGCTCGCCGGCGTCCACCTCAGCGATGACGAGCTTTTCGCCGCCACGCCGAACTGGCTGGCCGGCGACGCGCAGGCCACGGCGGATCCGGCCGGGCAACCAGCCTAACGAGGATCGACGGCCATGGCAGGAGGAGGCGGAGGCAGCGAATCAGGCGAACCTGAATTTCAGGTCGCGCCGATGATCGACGTGCTCCTGACGATTCTCGTTTTCTTCATGACGATCACCTCGGCGCAGGTCTTGAAGGTCGACAAATCGATCCAGTTGCCGATCGCGAAAGACGCGCAGAAAAAGACAACACCCGCGCCGAAGCCATTCTGAACGTGCGCTGGAACCGCCTGCGAAGAAGGCGCAATTCGTTTTCGACGATCACACTTATCAAAATGCCGCCGAAATGGTCGGACCGCTCAAGAACGCGCGTCTTACGGGCGAGAAAAGATTACCGCCGGAGCGAATCCGACTTTCCGCGCGGTCATCCGCGGCGATCGCGATGTGCCCGCGACTTATGTTTCCCAGGCGATGAACGCCTGCCGCCGAAGCCGGCATCACGGACATCTCGTTCTCGGCGGTAAACAAGAGAATAAGGAATGCGCCTCGAAGCTTAATCCAAACAGAAGGCAACCTCGGTTTCCAGATCGCGCCCATGATCGACGTCGTTTTTGTGATCATGCTTTTTTTATGGTCATGGCCGGTGCGGTGAAAGTGGAGAACGAACTGAACACGCAACTTCCGGCACTGCCGAGACTTCGTCTTCGACCGATTTTGTCGATGAGCAAATCATCACCATCTCCGATACCGGCGAGATTTCGCTGAACGACGAGCCCTTTGATTCAGCGACGAGCAAGGATCTGCCGAAACTTAAAGGGCACGCTCATGCGCCTGAAGCAAAACGCCGACGCCGCCAAGACACCGGCCGTGGTCACGATCATCAGCGACACACAAGCCAAATATAGTCGCACGATCGATGTCCTCGACGCACTCGCTGTGGCGAAGATCGATAATGTTACCTTCACGGTAGCGGAAGAAGAGTAGCTATTATTTGCTCGAAGGACCGGGAGAAGCCTTCACCCGGCTTCACCAGCGCAAACTGCAGCGCCTCGCTCTTGGTTAGGCGCTGGGCAGATAGTGCTGCACGGCCGCGCGATCGCCCTGCACCGCGATCATATAAACGCGATCATTTTCCACCCAGCTCGCAGTCATCCAATCACCGACACCAGCGAAGACGGGTGGCGCACCGGACTTCATCTGCGGCAGGGCCGCCCGATCGACCGACGAAAGATGCGCGAGCCTATCGTTGTCCCGCTGGAAGCAAATCAGCGTGACCGTTTGACCACGGAAGGAAAGGAGTCGGCAACCCAACGGCTGCAAAGCAGCCAGGCGCGGTGGCACATAACCGGGCGGCGCTTCCTTTTGCGAAAGCCATTCTTCGATCTGTCCGAGATCGTCGCTCTGCATGTCGAGCGTGCGTCGAGACGAATGAAGCCGACCATCTCGCGCGCGTAATTCGAAACCGGCGCCTCTCGGGGCGGCCGGGCGGAAGAGACTAACGACTTGCGTGAGGAGAAAAAGGAGGGCGGCCACCCCGGCGAGCTTTACGGCCCAGCTCCATCGGTGTGCGCGCCGCCGGCGACACAGCCTGAGCGCAGAATGCGAGTCTTCAACCCAAACGGCGCCGGGACGTTTCCGAGATGAGCGGCGATCGCACGATCGAAGGCTTGTTCCTCGGCGAACCAGCGGGCCAGCTCCGGATTGCGCGCCGTCTCCTGCAGAGCGGCGGCAACGTGCGGATCGTCCGGGTCTCACACCGGGTCGATACGCCTGCAAGAATCAGACGCGCCTCTTGCTCATTCATGCCGCTGTTTCGTCTTTTCGCTTGTCGTTAGACCGACGCTATCCGCGAGCGCCTTGCGCAGTTGCTCTTTGCCGCGGGAGATGCGCGACATGACGGTCCCGATCGGCACCTCGAGCGTTTCGGCGATTTCCTTATAGGAATGCTGCTGCAGATAAAAAGGGTAAGCGGCGCGCGATAAATCTCCTCGAGCGCGAAGAGCGCACGCTGCACAATGTCGCCATCAAGCTGATTTACAATCGACGACGGGACTGCTCTGCGCGCTGATCGCCTCGGCGATTGCTCTCCGCTTCGACGAAACGATCCTGCTGCCGTTTGCGACCCAAAAACTCCCGGTAAAGCGAAGTGAAAAGCCAGGTTTTGACCTTCGAAGCATCGCGCAGTTGATGCCCTTTCGACGCCCAGAGCAAAAACGTCTGCTGCGTCAGGTCGGCCGCGTCCGATTCCTGGCGGCTGAGCGAGAGCGCGAAGCGATAAAGCGGCATGTAATATTCCTCGACGAGTTTTTCGAAGTCGAGATCCGCCACACCGCGAGCGTAAATCGACGCGGCGGGAGCCGCCAAGAAAATCGAACAGGCGCAACGGTTCCTTCTTCGTGACGTGCGAGGCGCAACGTGTCTGGTTATTCCGGTCTTTCAGCCTCACGCTACTCTTCGTCTCACCTTCGACCAACGCGATGCGAAAGCAGATTCCAGAGGAGAGGAAGCGGAGGAGGTGCGCTCAGTTCACCCACTTGCCGCCGACGGAGGAAAGCGCGGGCAACTCGCCGGTCGAGTAATCGGTCTTGCCGATCGCACCCCACATCCGGGTGCCGGTCGCTTCGCGCCAGAGCTTGCTCATGCTCTCGCCGGTATGGCAGCCCCAGCTCTTCACATAGGCGTTGCGCGCGAAATCGCGCCGATCGATTCTCTTCAACTCGCTTTCGTGCAACCACGCTTTTGGAAGCGCTGTCGATGACGTTGCTGTAGTCGAAGAGGAAGCACGCCTTGTTCGAGTGTCCGAAGAATTCGAAGTCCGGAAATTTTGAGCTGATCGCGTGGCTGGCCGTTGTTCAGGTAATTGATCACGTCGCTGCCGTGGTCGAAGTAAACCAGGTTGAGATGAAACTTGTCGCGCACACTATTGATGTTGGAGATCAGGTCCTGCTTCTCTTGCCTGCCGCGATCAATGTAACCCGGTTTGTAAACCAGCCAGGTAATCATCGCGTTTGGACCGAGCTGAACGCGCAATTGCTCGGTCCGGACCCGAGCCGCATGCACGAAATTCGCCCACCAATGGTCGTGCGCGATGGGACCTTTGTACTGTTCCCAGATGTGGAGCGATGGTCCGCCGACGAGCACAATGTATTCACCCTGCTGCGCCCGGGCCGAAGCCGCAGCGAAGAAGACTGAGAAGAATGAGAATGGCGAGCCGCTGTTTCATGATCAAAAAGATGGGGAGCAGTATCTATGCGCGGAACGGAAGTGTGCGCAAGCCTGATCAACCGCCGGCTCTTCGCCGGAACAAGCCCGCAAAATCCGATCGCGATAAGCAGCACACCGAAATGTGCAAACGATGGCCGCGCCCGAGGGCAGATCCCATTGGAAAGAGAAAACAACCCGGCCACCCCACCGAGCAGGGCGATGACCCAGCCGATAAGCAGACGGTTGCGTCAAGGAACGAGCGAGATTGATCCCGCAGACGGCGGGCACGATCAGGTAGCTGAAAACCAGCAGCACGCCGGCGATGCGAACGAAGCTGGTCACGACGAGGCCAAACAGCGCGTAAAACGAAAATCCCACCAGCGCACGCGCAAGCCTGTGTCATAGGCGCCGTCGCGATCGAAGCGAGACGAGGAGAAACGACTTGCGCAGGACGAAATGCAACGATGCCGACCAGCGACGAAAAAGCCCGAAGCATTTCCAGACATCCAGTGGAGTCACGAGGAGGATGTTACCGACAAGCATGTTCTTGATTTCCTCGTCGCCTTCCGCGGCGCGGCTCAAGAGCAGGACGCGCGCGCCGCCGCCGCACGACATAGCTAATGCCGATGACCGCTTCCTGCGGGATCTGGCTCGTGCGCTTGCCGGTAACGGAGAAAATCGCGGCCCCGAGCAAGAGTGAACCCAAGCGCGATGACGAAGGCTGGCCAGCTGTCGAGGATCGAGATGGAGCAGGACGGCGACGCAAATGCCTAACGACGCCATCTGCGCCATCGCGATGTCGATGAAAATGATTCCCGCGCTGAACGACATGCAGGCCGAGATAAACCAGCAGCCAGGGCAACAGAACGCAGGCCACGATCGGCCAAAACATTACATCCCACATGGCTATTTCAGCGCCGCGGCGAGTCGTTGACGACGAGCGTGTCGATCAGCTCGACGTAAGTGTCGGTGTTCGGCAGCGCGCCCGGGAATTGCGCGAAATCGACGACCTTCGCACCGGTCGATGCTGCCACTTTCTCGGCGATTTTCCGGTTGTGATAAGGCTCGACGATGATCGCTTTGATGTGTCCTGCCTTCATCTGCTCGATCACCTCCGCGAGATGCGAAGGCGACGGCGGGATGCCCGGCTTCGGCTCGAGGAAGATGTCGATGTTGAAGCCAAACCGGTGCGCGAAGTAAGGCCACGAATCGTGATAGGCGACGACGTGCTGGCCTGTTGAACGGGAGCAGCGTCGCGCCCCATTCCTGGAGCTTGGCGTTAATCGTCGCTTCAAATTTCTTGTAGTTCGCCTGATAGATCGCGGCGTTCGCTGGATCGACCGCGGCGAAAGCGCTTGCGCGATGTGCTGGCGCGACGGCCTTGGCGATGATCGGGATCGATCATGAAATGCGGGTTGCCCATCGCGTGCACGTCGCCCGCCGCGCGCGTCACATTGCGCCGGCACGTCCATCAAGCGAATCCCTTGCGACGCCTGCACGCGCCCGGGTTTACCGACTTCGATCTTCGGATTGCGCGCGTTTTGCAGGAGCGGCGGCAGCCAGCCGATCTCCAGCTCCGGCGCCGCCGTCGATCAAGAACGTCGGCCTGGCGCAGTTGGACGACGAAGCTGGGACGCGCATCGACGAAGTGCGAATCTTCGGTCGGCTTGCCAGGACGGTGACGTCGACTTTGTCGCCGCCGATCTCGCGCGCGACGCGCACCGAAGTCGGGCAAAGTCGCGACGACATTGAGTTTGGCTTGCGCCGTGAAAGCCGAGGCCAGCCAGAAGAAGGCCAGGGCGAGTGTCTTGAGGATATTTGGTTTCATAAATGGTCTCTTCGCGTCGGAAGGACTACACGTCAGAATTTGTGCGCGCCGTGCGCGCCGAGGATGAATTCGAACTGGAGGAAAGCCGAATCAGCTTCGCGCTGGCGAAGAAATCGTCCGCCTGTAGAAAGTCGTGGTTGTACTGCAGCCGGATTTTGGAAAACTCGGTCGGATACCAGGTCAGTTCGCCCGAAACCCGCCAGCGGCTTTGTCGTAGGACGTCGTCCGGTGAAAGCCGAATCCTGCATGTGCAGATAATCGCCGCGCACGCCGGCGGTCCATCCCTTCTTGAATCCCCAAACGACCTGCGAATACATGCCCCAGTCATGAAAGGTCTCGGCGACGGGAAACGATTGATCGGCGCCGCGCCCAGCTTCGAAGCGGCGATACATCGCTTCCGTTTGCCATTTCACGAACGGAAAGCCGCCCTTCCGCTCTCGGCGATTTCCATTTGTAGAACAGATCGGCGCCGTAGATCTGAGTGTGCGTGTGGGCGCCGGTTTCGTTCGAGCCGAACGCTCCCGGAAACGCCGGCCAACACGGCCTGGGTCGGGCTAAGATCGAAGGAATTTTCCCAGCGCGGAATCGTAAACAAAATCCTGCAGGCTGCGCGCTTCGACGATCGGTCGTTATGCGATCGTAGAAGGTGCCGTCTTCGCCGGGATTGCGGAAGGAAAAGCCAGTATTGCCCTCGTCCATTCGCCACGCCGAAAATGAACTGTGAATACCAAGGGACCGGTGCCGTCCACGACAGCTGCAGGCCGACTCCGCGCAAGCCGTCGGACCCGAGCAGTCGACCGTGCACGAGCGGATCGTCGGCGAAATCCCAGGTGTGCGGATGGGTCGGATTGATGCGGCCGAAGGCGGAGAAAAACTGGCCGCCTTTGAGCTGCAAACCGCACGGCAGGTCGGTCGTCTGCATGAACGCTTCTTCGACTTCGACCTCGGTTTCGTTGTTGTTATCGAGCTTGAAAACGATGTTGGCGAACCCTTCGAAGTAGGGATCGACGGCGCCGTCGAGCGCAAGCTCGAGGTTGCGCGCGTTGAAGCCGCGCTGCTGCGGATCGTGGTCGCCGACTTCGAGCTGATCGAGATTGGGATCGCTCGAACCGGCGAGCGCAAACTGGCCGTCGAACGAGATGTTCATGTAGGTCCGGCCGCCGCCCGCGATCGTCATCGGCGCGGTTAACGACAGCCCCCGCACCGGTCGATGAGACCGTCTCGGTGGAAGTCGTGACCGACGCGTCGGTGGTCGGGAACTGGCGCGTTGACCGGAGCGGCGGTGGGGGCCAGCCGCCTCCGGAATGGGAGAGGGCATGGGTGCCGCCGCGACGACCGATTCATCGGTCGTCGGAAAGAGCGGCGGCGCGCTCGCAGTCCGGCTCCGGGGTGGGGCGCCGTTGCGTTCGCCGGCACGGTGGTCGGGCCGGCGTTCATTTTCGCAAGGGTTTCCTGCTGTTCTTTCAACCTGCTGCTGCAGCGTCTTCACGGTCGCGGTAAGTGCTTCAATTTGCTGACGCAAGGCTTCGACGTCGTTAGGCGAAGGCGTCGGCGATGGTTGCTGGGCAAGAACGGCCCCCTGCGCGCAAACCAAAACGGCGGCGATAAGCGATTTCTTCAAGATAAGTTCTTCTCTGCTCTTTCCGGCGCTTGAGCCGGAAGGTTCTCCTATTCGAACGGATGCGTTCGGCGCGCATTGGACCCAGCATCGCGCGGAACGCACGCAGGCGACGCTGCCGCGCGCTGAGCGCGGCTGACCCAATCGTTAGGCGGGCGAGGGCGGCGCGTGCTCGAGGAGCGAGAAGAAACGCGCGCAGGAGAAGAAAGGAGCAGCCGGCAGAGGAAGAACAGCCAGCAGAGGGAGCGCATCGGGCGCCGCGAAAACCGGCGGCGGGCCGGCGGCTTCGCAATGACCGGAAGCAAACAGAGTTACTACGCAAAGTGGGTCGCGGCTCGTGTCGTGGTGGAGATGTTCGTGCAGCGCAGGCGAGACGCTGAGCAGGCCCGCCGCGAGCAGCGCGACGGCGAGCGAGCACGGCGAGGAAAAGCCTGCCTAACGACTCGGATCGTTTCCTTGTGGCAGGCAAACATCGCGGGAGGAGCTTTCCGTACGCGATCCCAAATCGCCAAGCCTATTATGGGCAGCCGATTTCCGGATTCCAGTAGACGCGAACGCGTTCAATTCTGCTCGCCAGTTTGTAATCCTGCCAGGATCGCCAGGCGCGTTCCCAGTCTTGCTTTCCGGCCCAGGCTTCGGCTTCCAGGTAATGAAAATAGGCCGGCGCATCCGGTCGCTGGCAGTGAAATGCCGGGCGGTGGCGAGCGCGATCCGTCCGTCTTGCCGGCGTCGATTTGCGCGCGGTAAAAGCGCGTAGCCGACCGCGTAGTCGCCAGGACTGGCGTAAAGCTCCTTCTTCAACTCTGGAATCGATTCGCCGGCCGCGCTCCGCGGCAGGGTGGGCGGCTGCGCATAACGCCTGACGAGCTGCCAGGCCTCTTCAAATTCGTGGCGACCGGCTATGGTAACGAGCGACCCCGGCCAGGCAAATTCCAGCCATTCCGGGTGGGTTTGGACAGCGCGCAGCAGTTCATCGAGCGGATCGTGGTTCGACCAGCAACTCGAAAAGCGCGTCTGCTTCTGCTCGGGGGCTGAACCGCATGGAGCCCAGGTCGGCTAGCGAGCAGATCATGCGCAGCGCCTCCTCAGAATTGCTGGCTGGGTCGCGGCTTCCAGATAGTTGATGGTCAGGCCGGGCGATTGATCGCGAACTCGCGCAGCGCCCGCGTGGACCTTCGCGTCGTACATTGCGGCATCGGTCGAGACATGAGGCGCATAGATGCCTGCCTCGTCACGCCGCGGCGCTGCCAACGCTTCGCGCCACGCGGTGATGGCGAGCGTCGGCTGCCAGCCGAGCCAGGCCTTGCCTCTCCTCGAACGGCAATTGGTAGGCGTCGGGTTCAAGGAAACGCGCCCGTCGGAAATCCGTCCAGCGCCAGGGCGGTAGTGATTCGCGTGCGCCGATGCGAGCGACGGCTCGGAGGAAGTAAAGCTGCCAATCGAGCGGCGCCCACTCCAGGCCGTGATCGACCAGGGAAATCGCTTCGGAGAAACGGTGGCCACGGTTCGCGACGGTGGCGGCTTGTTTGACATTCTCTACGCCCAAACGTCCCGGCAGCGGCAGGGCGCTTCGGAAGCCGAAAAACCAGGCAAGACTGACCACCGCCGAGCAACAGACCGACGACAGCGAAAAGAGAAAGGCGGCCAGCGACGCGGTGGCGAGGACAGCGGGCGAAACTGCGCCAGACCGAGGAGCAAAGTTCCGGCGAGGAATGTGCCGAAAAGCGATGGCCTGAAACGTCAACGAAACCGTGCAGCAGCGAAAAGCAGCGCGCCGACGAGCGCGGCGTAGCGCAGGCGCTGGTTCGCTATCCCTCGCGCAAGGGAAAACGCGCCTAACGAATGAACGCAGCGCCGCCAGTCCGGGACGAGCGCCGGCCAGCCCATCTCCGCCGCCACCCAAAGCCAGTCGCTTTCCGGATGGAGCGAGCGGGTGACTCCGCGCGAAAGGATCACGAAAGAGCGCAAATACGCTCTCGAAATTTCCCAGCCGAGGCCGCACCAGGGCGAAGCCCTGATCATCGCCCAGGCATCCCGAAAGATGAGCCAGCGATAGTCGGAAACGACCGCGCACTTCGCTTCCGAGACGCAGAGATTAAAACGCTCGATCAGTTTCGCCGCCGAAAATGAGCAGCCCGGCGAGGGCGTGAGGAGCACGGAGAGTGCGATGGCGATTCCTCCGCCCGACCATTTGCGGCAAGCAAGCCGCGCGAGCCACGCCGTGGACGCCGAGAACGAGGATGAGAATGCCGGCCCGGGAAAATGCGAGCACTCAGCGCGGCGATAAGACGCCACCCCGGCTCCGAACCAGAGGATCCAGCGTTTGTGACCGCGGCGAAAGTCATCCTGCATGCAGCCGAGGACGACGAGCGTGGAAATGCCAAACAAGTCGCCGGTCTGGTTGCGATTGGGGAACGGGCCGAAGCCGCGTTCGTTATGCCAGAAGGGCAGCGCGCTGTGCGTGAGAGTCAGGTAAATGCAAAGTCACGGCGAGCGCGATGATGCCAGCCGCGCAGAACGGCCGCGCGCTGCGGCGGACGATCGCGCAGAGTCGGGCATCGATTGTCGCGACATAGTAAATCCACGCAAACCAGCGACGAGCAGGTGAAGAGAATCGAGCGTCAACCACGGTTGCGGACTTAATGTCGAGCCCCAGTTGCAGGTTGAAATCTTTCGTTAGGGCGACGCGCCAGTCGGGCAGAACGAACCAGCGCGCGGGCAGAAAAGCGACCGCGGCCAAGGCGAGAAAAGAAGCGCGAGCGTATTCAGAGCCGGCCCGAGTGACGCGCGCGGCGGACAGGCGAGCGGCAGGTAAAGCGCGAAACCTCCGATGACAATCGCTTCGCTCCAGCGTTGCGTCGCGCCGCCAGAAACGAGCGAGGACGACGAGGCATGCAGAACCGATCGTTCAGCCCGGACGCGCCGCGCCGCGGCGGTTTGATTGGCGACTTCTCTAGCAGATGTGCATCAGGAAGTTGTCACCTGATAATGATTATGCGCGTAACGAATTTAGCTCTCGAACTGGCACGAATCGGTTTCTATCCTGGCAGTCGACGAAGCCGATACTTGCAGCCATTCACCACAGCGGTTTTGATTCCCAGTCGATAACCATGGTCACCCAGCGCACGCAAGGATTGTATCGCGTCTTTTTCTGCTTTGCCAGATCGTAATCGTGGCGGCGCTCTTCTGGTTTGGCGTCTGGGTGATGGTGACGCTTCTACGCGCCGAGGGCGCGAGCTTACCTGGCGGCGCTACAGCATTTATTGCGCGATGCTCGTCATCGGGATGCCTCGGAGAATCGCTCAGCCGGGAGGCTCGAAGAGATTATTTTCTCAGAGCGAGCTCCTCCGCCAGCATCGCCTCGCCCTCGCGCCAGACTTTCGCTAGCGCCGGCGTTCTCGTCTTTTATCTGGTCGCGACCAAGGACGGCGTTCATTTCGCGACGTTTTCTTCTTCAACTTTCTCCCCTGGCTCTATATCGCGCTCCTCTTTCGCATTACTTTTCTGCCGGAGTTCCTCGCCCGCGGAATCTTTCGCCGGGAAGAGAAAACGTTGCTCGATCGGATCGACTCGCAGAAGGCCGCTCAATTGCGCGGCTGGTTGCGACGCAAGGCCGAGATCGGATTGCGCACGGTCGGCATCATTTGCGATGAACCGCTCGAGTGGACGCGCGGACAAGATTCCGGTCCTCGGCGAGCCGGACCGCTTCCGCAGCGCGATCCAGGAATATGGCGTGACCCAGGTGATTCTGCTCGAGTTTCCCCAATTCACCGAGGATGAACCGCGGCTTCATCGCCACTTGCGATCAACTCGGCGTGCGGCTCCTGATCGTCAGCGACCTGGAGGAAAAGCTGCGCCATCCGGTGACCCATTTCGAGGACGATGGTTTTCATTTCATCGGCTTGCGCGAGGAACCGCTCGAGAATCCGTTCAATCGCGGCGTCAAACGGGCGATCGATTTCGCGCTCGCTTTGCCGATCATGCTGCTCATTTTTCCGCCACTCGCCCTCGATCGTCTGGCTCGCGCAGCGGCTGCAATCTCCCGGGCCGCTCTTCCACAAACAAACCCGCGCCGGAATTCAAAACCGGCGCTTCGACATTTGGAAATTTCGCACCATGCATCCGGAAAATCGCGATCTCGCGCGGCAGGCGACGACCGAGGACGAGCGGGTCTATCCGTTAGGCAAATGGTTTCGCAAACTGAGCGTCGACGAGAGTGCCGCAATTCTGGAACGTGCTCCGCGGCGACATGAGCGTGGTCGGTCCGCGACCGCACCTGATCGAGCACAACGAGCAGTTTTCGCGGCTGATGGCGAACTATCAGGTGCGGACTTCGTCAAGCCGGGCATCACCGGGCTCGCACAGGTGCGCGGCGCTTCCGGGCGAAGCACAGACGAGCAAAGACATCGAAAACCGCGTCGCCTGCGACATCGAGTATCTGGAGAACTGGAATCCTGACGCTCGAGTGCGGATCATCGCGCAACCGTTGCGCAACTGGTCGTGCCGCCGCCTTCGCTGCTGACGCTCTCGTCAGGTGGGGCGACGCCATCGGTCTTCAATGTCATCGAGTGGAGCGAGCTGCTGCAATGGCGGCGTCCTACGGCAGTTATAAGAGTGAGGTCCGTCGCCGTCTGCGAAACTGGATGGCACAGCTGGACAGCCTAACGACCGAGCCGCTCGGCCCAGTTTCTGGTGCTCTTCGAGCAGCTCGTTCCGGCAAATAGGGTTCGAGCGTCTTGAAAACTCTTTCTGGCCTTTCAGCTCTTTCGCCCATTCCTCCGGGCTTGACCGCCAGCAACTCGTCGCATCCTTTCCGGCGAAACGCCCTCAAGCCCGTCGAGATCGAGGTCCTCCGCGCGCGGAACGCTGCCAATCGGGCTCTCCCCGCTCCGCCCCGACCTTCACAGCGATCGACGATCCATTTCAGGACGCGCATGTTGTCGCCGAAGCCGGGCCAGAGGAATTTTCCGTCGTGCCTTTGCGGAACCAGTTCACGTGAAAAATGAGCGGCGGATTCGTCAGGCGCGGCCCGATCTCGAGCCAGTGCCGGAAATAATCGCCGATGTTGTAGCCGCAGAACGGCAGCATCGCCATCGGATCGCGCCGCACCTGGCCGACCGCGCCGGTCGCGGCGGCGGTGGTCTCCGAAGCCATCGTGCGCGCCGAGATAAACGCCGTGCTTCCAATCGAACGCCTGGAAAACGAGCGGCATCGTGTCGCTGCGGCGTCCGCCGAAAATGATCGCGCTGATCGGGACGCCTTCGCCGTTTTCCACCTCCGGATCGAGCACGGGATTGTTGCGCATCGGCGCGGCGAAACGGCTGTTCGGATGCGCCGCTTTCTCTTCGAATCCGGCGTCCAGTCGTTGCCTCTCCAATCGATCGCGTGCGTCGGCGGAGCGCCATCCTTGCCTTCCCACCAGACGTCGCCGTCATCGGTCAGGGCGACATTCGTGTAAAGCGTGTCGCGTTCGATCGACTTCATCGCGTTCGGGTTCGATTTGTAACTCGTCCCCGGCACGACGCCGAAGTAGCCGTTCTCCGGATTGACCGGCATAGAGCCGGCCGTCGTCGCCGATCTGCATCCACGCGATGTCGTCGCCGATGGTGGTGACTTTCCAGCCGGCGAAATGTTCCGGCGGAATGAGCATGGCAAAATTCGTTTTGCCGCAGGCGCTCGGGAACGCCGCGGCGACGTAATGCTTTTCGCCCTTCCGGCGATTCGACGCCGAGGATGAGCATGTGCTCGGCGAGCCAGCCCTGCTTCTGCGCCAGATAGGAGCCGATGCGCAGGGCGAGACATTTCTTGCTCAGCAAAACGTTGCCGCCGTAGCCGGAGCCGACCGAGATGATCGTGTTGTCCTGCGGGAAATGGCAGATGAAGCGGCGCTCCGGATTGACATCGAGTAGCGAGTGCACGCCGCGATTCCATTCGGCGTTCGGCTCGTCGCCGAGCCGCTCGGACGGCCACGTCGCCCATCCGCGTCATGATGCGCATGCTCAGCACGACGTAGATCGAGTCGGTGATTTCGAACCCGACCTTGGTCAGCGGCGAATCCGGCGGTCCCATGATGTAGGGCACGACGAACATCGTCCGCCCGCGCATCGCGCCTTTCAGCATGCCGTGCAGCTTGCTGTACGTCTCGGCGGGCTCCGCCCAGTTGTTGGTCGGGCCGGCTTCTTCCTTCGTCGGCGTGCAGATGAGGGTGAATTGCTCGACCGCGCGACGTCGTTCGGGTTCGAGCGATGCAGATAACAACCGGGATCTTTTTCCTGGTTGAGTTTGATCAACACGTCCTGCCGGCAGGCTTCGCTCGAGCAGATAGTCGTTTTCCGCTTCCGGACCCGTCGCACCAGAAGATATTCTCCGGCTGCGTGAGGCGACTCGACCTCCTGCACCCAATCGAGAACCGCTTGATTGGCCGGTTTGTTGTCACCGATGCCAGTGGGCGGCGAAATGGCAGGAGCGATGTTTTCCATGATTTTGCAGCCCCGCGACGAGCGGACGAGATCTCTCTAGCTTGAACGCTTCAGCCAGTTGGCCAAGAAAAACTGACAAAACGCCGCATGCTGGCGAGCCTGATGCGAATGCTAGGTCGACATGGCCGCCTCACACGCTGGAAGCGCGCTTGCGCTACCCTGCGCTGCGCCGTTTACTGTCGCTATGTTCGGCGTCGCGACATCAGATGACTACCAGCCGGTGGCCTGGATGGGTCGCTATCCGATTCACGTCACGACGCTGCTCGTGATGACGCACGTGGTCTGCATGATCATCGGCTGTCTGCTGATTGCGGTTGGTGCCGGATCCTTCCTCGGCGTGCTCACCTTCGACAGCGCCCAGGTCTTGTATGGCGGCCGGCTTTGGCAGATCGCGACCTACGCCTGGTGCATTCGCCTGTCCGCGCTCATCTGGTTCGCGATCGAGATGTATATGCTCTTCGCTTTTGGGCGGGAAGTGGAACGCTTCATCGGGCGGCGCGCCTTCATTGCGCTCTACCTTTTGCCTCCTGCTGGTCGCCGCCGTTGTTACTAACCGTTTGGGGCCTTTGGCAACGCACCGGGCTGGCCGGTTCCGCGACCATTCATTTCGCCATTTTCATCGCCTTCGCCGCGATCTATCCGAACGTGGAATTGTTCCTGCGCGATCATGGCGAAATGGGTCGCGCTGATTTTTGTCGCCGCCTATTCGCTTCAGTTGCTCGCCTATCACGGCTGGGCGGAACTGGCGGTCCTCTGGCTGAGCGTGGCCCTGGCCTATGGCTTCGTCCAGGTGCGCGGCGCCGGGCCCGAACTCGCCTGGCTGACCGAATGGACATCGCGCTGGCGTTCGAAGCGCTCGCTGAGCGTCGTCCCCGGCCGCACGCGCGCCAGGTGGTGGAACCCGAGAATATTTACGAGTCGATTGATCCGGTGCTCGACAAGATTTCCAAGTCCGGCATCGGCAGCCTGACCGCGAGCGAACGGCGTGCGCTCGACCGGGCGCGCAACCGGCTCCTGAAGAAATCCGAGTGAGCGACGCCGGCGAGCGCTCCGTTGCGGCTCAGCGTCATTGTCCCGGCCTGGAACGATCACGCCCAGTCTCGCGCGTCTCCTTCCCGCACTCGTCAGGCTCAAGAGCGCTGCACGAAGTGATTGTGGCCGATGCCTCTCCGCACTCGGCCACGGCGGAATCGGCGCGGACCGTCGGGCATCTACCTGCGTGCGCCGCAACCCAACCGTGGCGCGCAGATGAATCTCGCGGCGGAAAACGCGACCGGCGACGTACTGATCTTTCATCACGCCGACTCGATTTTGACCGCGGCGCACGTCGCGGCCATAGAGACGGCATTGCGGGATCCGGAGACAATTGGCGGCGCGTTCTATCGCAAGTTCGACGGGCGCCATCCGCGTCTTCGCTGGCTCGAGGCGGCGGGTCGGTTTTTCACCCGGCATGGCGGGAGTTTTTCGGCGACCAATCAATTTTCGTCAGGCGGGAAACTTTTCGCGCGCTCGGCGGTTTCGCTCCCATCCCGTTGATGGAGGACATGGAATTTTCCCGGCGGCTGCGCCGCGCCGGCAGAGTGGCTGTGCTCGATCCGCCGGTGGAATCGTCCACCCGGCGGCATGCGAGTCCGGGGCGCATGGCGGACCTCGCTCCAGAACGGACTCTTCATCGTGCTCTACAAGTGCGGTCTATCGCCTGCTCACCTGCATCGCTGGTACTATCGCGATCGCCTGGCCTGCGCCTAACGAATCAGTCGTCACGACGCAACCGTTCGAGGAACTCAGCCGGGGTTGAGGCTTCGAGCAACGCCTGTCGTGTTTCCTCGTTATTGAGCCGGCGCGCCAGGCCGCCGACGCAGATCAAGTAGTCGTTCACCATCTGTTGCGGCACGGCGATAAGAAAATGAGGTGGACCAGATTTTTCTCGTCGCCGAAAGCGATCCCCTTGCTGCTGCGCCCGATGCCGAGAACGATTTGATCGACCAGCTCGGTCCGCGCGTGCGGAAAGGCGACGCCGCCATTGGCCACCGTCGAGGCCTTTTTCCTCGCGCGCCATCACCGCCTCGAAAAATTCGCTTCGGCTTGTTCAGCTCGCCGCTTTCGCGGAGCAGCTCGACGATCTCCCAAACCGCTTCGCCGGCCGTGCTCCCACGCAGGTCGAGGGCGACGTGTTTCGGATCGAGCAGAGCATCGAGGAGCGGAGAGATCATTGGGCAGTTCAATTGATAGATTGACGCGCGCCGCGCCGAAGTCGAATCATTCGCCAGGCGTGGCGAACGAAACTCACGGACCGACCGACGAACCGACGCACTCCGTCCAGAGCAGTCTTTACGACCAGGGCTACGTCAACGCGATGTCGCATTTTTATCGCGGCGAGCTCGGCCGGATCATGGTCTGGCGGCAACGGCTCGACACGACGACCAACTGGGCGGTAACGAGCAGCACTGCCATCATCACGATCGCGTTTTCCAACGCCGGAGTGCCGCACCTGATCTTTTTCTTCAACCTCGCGATCGTCTGGATCATGCTCTGGATCGAGGCGCGACGTTACCGATTCTACGACGCTTTTCGCGCCCGGGTGCGAATGCTCGAAGCGCATTTTCTCGTCCCCATGGTCATGGAAAATCGGCATCTTTTGCAGGGCGAATGGAAGAAGCTGGTCTGCGAAGACTTGATTCTGCCATCGTTCAAGATCGGCAAGCTCGAAGCGGTCGGGCGGCGCTTGAAGCGCAACTATATCTTCATTTTCATCCTCATCATGATTGCCTGGGTGATGAAGATTTTCATTCACGCCACCGAACCGATCGATTCGATCGGCGCGTTCTATCGGCGCGTTGCGCGTCGGTCACATCCCGTCGTGGCTCGTCGCGATCATCTTCGTCGGCACGCTCGTTACCGTGATTGGGATCGCGGTTTATGTCGGCAGGAAGACCTCCGGCGAAATCTCCGAGTTCGGCAGCCATCGTTCGCTCTGGCGGATTTGAATCGGTATGTCGTGCAGATCGTGGATGGTCGGATAGTCAGAAAGCGCGACGACTCCGTCGACCAAGTCAGGCAGTCAGCTACGATTCACTTTCGCGCGCTTCTGCGAAATCGTGGCGCGATTACGCGCCCCGGGCGGCTGCCCGTGGGATCGCGAACAGACGCACCAGTCGTTAGTCCCGGGCCTGCTCGAAGAGGCCTACGAAGTGGCCGACGCGATTCGGACAAACGATGACGCGAATTTGCGCGAGGAGCTGGGCGACTTGCTCCTCCAGGTGGTGATGCACGCGCAGATCGCGAGCGAGGAAGGCCGCTTCGCGATCGAAGATGTGAGCCGCGAAGTGGCGGACAAACTGGTCCGGCGACATCCGCATGTCTTCGGGGAAAGCGAGGCCCGCGACACCGGCGCGGTGCTCGAAGCAGTGGGACGCGATCAAGCGCGCGGAAAAGAATTCGGACAATGAGCCGTATTTCACCGGCCTAACGAGAGCATTGCCGGCGCTGATGCTTGCCCAAAGGCGCAGACGAAAGCGGCCGCGCGTCGGTTTCGATTGGAGCGAACTCGCGGACGTTGATGGCCAAGGTCGATGAAGAACTCGGCGAAACGAAGGAAGCCATCGCTTCGCAGGACGCCAACGGCGATCGCCGACGAGATGGGCGATCTTCTTTTCGCGGTCGTGAATCTGGTGCGGAAAAGCAAGCTCGACGCCGAGACTGTGCTGGCGGCGGCGACGGAGAAGTTCATCGCGCGTTTTCATGCGATGGAGCGCGAGCTGCAGAAGCAGGGCAGGCAACTCGGCGCGGTCGATCTCGCGGAGATGGACGAAGTTTGGGAGCGAGTGAAGCGATGAACCGGATTCTTATTCGCGTTTGTCGATCGCCGTCCCTCGTAGAGGAGGGGCCTCGCATCCGCGGTCCGCGCTATCGTCCGCATGCACAGCTTTCCGGGCCGCCGCCGGTTCGCGGGCCTCGCGCCGCGGAACAGGTGACAGAAGCCAACTGGCTCGGGCTTTCAAAGCGTCCTGACATGACAAGGTCAGTCAGCGCACCGCTAAAATCGCGGCCTCAACGATGGAGACCGAATACAAAGTCCGGCTCGAGATTTTTGAAGGCCCGCTCGATCTCCTGCTTTACCTGATCAAGCGCGATGAGCTCGACATTTACGACATCTCGCTCGAGCGGATCACGCAGCAATACCTCGAATATTTGCAGGCCTTCAAGGAGCTGAACATCGATGTCGCGGGCGAGTTCGTCGTCATGGCGGCGAACCTGATCTACCTGAAAAGCCGCAGCCTCGCTCCCCGCCGATCAACAGCCGCCCGAGGAGGACGTGGACGAGGAGGATCCGCGGTGGGATTTGATCCGGCAGTTGATCGAATACAAGAAATTCAAGGAGGCGGCCTCACACTTGCAGGCGCGCGAGCTGGAGCAGGAGCGGATCTTCGCCCGCATCGGCGACGGCGTCGTGCCAGAGATCGCACCGCTGCATCTCGGCGAAGTCGGGATTTTTCAGCTGATCAACGCCTTTCAAAACGTGATCAAACGGCTCGAAGCGAAGGACGATTTGCGCGAGATCTTCGGCGAGAATTTTACCGTGTCGGACAAGATCGAGAGGATTCTGCAAACGTCTCGCCGGAGGCAGGTCGGTGCGGTTTTCGGAGTTGTTTGCGCGGATGGCTTCGCGGGTTGAAATCGTCGTCACGTTTCTCGCCTTGCTCGAGCTGATCCGGTTGAAACAGGTGCGGGCGATCCAGCCTGACGAATTCGAGGAAATCGAGATCGCGCCGGTGCGTAAGCTGATGCCACGCGATCCTGATTGCCGGCTGCGGTTATGTCGGCGCCGCGACGGCCGATTTGTTTCAGGCCGCGGGATGGGAAGTGGAAGGCTGGACGCGTTCGCCGGAGTCGGCCGCGCAGTTGGCCGCAAAGCCGTGCGCCGTTCATGCAATCGACATCACAAATCGTAGCGCCGTGCGGGCGGCGGCGCAGCCCGTTCGATGCGGTGATCCATTGCGCCAGCTCCGGCGGCGGCGGAACGGAGAGTTATCGGCGGGTCTATCTCGGAAGGCGCGCAGGAATCTTCTCGCGGGATTGCAGCCGCGCAGGTTCATCTACACGAGCAGCACGTCAGTCTACGCGCAGACGAACGGGGAATGGGTCGACGAGGAGAGCGCGGCCGAACCGGTACCAGGAGACGGGCAAGATCCTGCGCGAGACCGAAGAATTCGTTAGGCAAAACGGCGGCCTGGTGGCGCGCCTGGCCGGGATCTACGGGCCCGGCCGCTCCGCGCTGCTTGCGCAAATTTCTTTCCGGCGAGGCGCGCATCGATAGCGGCGCCGCGCGCTATCTGAACCAGGTCCATCGCGACGACGTTGCCGCGGCCCTGCTTCACCTCGTCGCGTCATCCATTGAACGCTTGTCTGCAGCGTCAATTGTGAATGTGGCGGATGATCAACCGATTACCCAGCGAGAATGCATACGCGTGGCTGGCGAGAAAATGGATCGTTCACTTCCCGCGCGTCGCCGCGCCGGCCGAGCGAACGAAAACGCGGCGCGAGCAACAAGCGGGTGTCGAACCGGAAACTGCGCGCGCTTGGTTGGGAGCCAAAGTTTCCGAACTTTCCGAGCGGAATGGAGAAGTCGGTTCTTACCGGCCTATCCTGACCCTGGGCGCCTGACGTTAGGCACGCGGCGATGTTCGACCTTCTGCAACGGCAGATGTCAGCGATCGTCGTAAGAAGCCGAGTGTAATGCAGTTGGTCGCGCTTCGGCTGCGAGGCGTCGCACGTTCGCCTGGCGATGCTCTGAACGCCGGTAACGCCCGCCGCGACGACGACTCAGCCTAACGACGGCTCGATCAGGCCGAAATCGCCGCTCTTGCGCCGGTAGAGGACATTGACCCGCGAGTTGCGCGCATTCATGAAGACGAGGAACTGGCGAGTCGACATCTCGAGTTGCAGGACCGCTTCGTCCACGAACATCGGCTTGACCGGATAACGCTCGGTCCGCACCACGGTGTGCTCGTGATGCTCGTCTTCCTCGATCGGTTCCGGGTGAAGAATCTGCTCTTCGATGTGCCGGATGTCTTCCTTGCGCGGCCGATGGCGGCGGAGGAGGCGCGTTTTATACTTGCGCATCTGGCGCGCGATCTTGTCCATCACCGCGTCGATCGCGGCGTAAAGATCGTTCGTTTCCTCGCGGGCTTCGATGGTGATGTGGTTCGAGCAAACGAGCACGACCTCGGCCCAGTGCCGGTATTTTTCCACGCCGAGAATGACGTGGGCTTCGATGATTTTCGGATAATCGAGGTGCAGCCCTTCGATCTTGCGCGTGGCGTAATCGTTGATCGCGTCGGTGATCGCGAGATGGCGGCCGGTGACTTTGACATTGGGATTGGCGTTGACGGTTTGCATGCGGCTCCTTTGGTTTACATCTGAAAGCGTTCGCCGAGGTAGAGCTGGCGGCTGATCGGGTCGTTGATCAGGAAATCCTTGGTCCCTTCGCTGACGACGCGGCCTTCGTCGATGAGGTAGGCGCGATCCACGATCGAGAGGGTTTCGCGCACGTTGTGGTCGGTAATGAGAATGGCGAGGCCGGATTTGCGCAGGTTCACGACCAGCTGTTGCACGTCGTAGACGGCGATCGGATCGACCCCGCTGAAGGGCTCGTCGAGCATGAGCAATTTCGGCCGGGTGACGAGGGAGCGCGCGATCGTGAGGCGGCGTTTCTCGCCGCCGCTCAGGGTGAGCGCGGTGTTTTTCGCGATGCGGTCGATCCCAAATTGGTGGAGCAACTCGTCGCAGCGATGGCGGCGTTCCTGTTTGCTCAAGGGCATTGTCTCGAGAATGGCGAGGATGTTTTGTTCCACCGTCATCTTGCGGAAGATCGATTCCTCCTGCGGCAGGTAACCCATCCCGAGCCGGGCCCGTTTGTACATCGGGTAATCGGTCACGTCGTCCCCGGAGAAAACAACGCGACCGCTGTTTGGCCTAACGAGACCAACGATCATGTAAAAGGTCGTCGTCTTGCCGGCGCCGTTCTTGCCCAGCAAACCGACGATCTCGCCCTGCCCGACGTTCAGCTTGATCCCGTTCACGACCGCGCGGCCACCGTAGATCTTGACCAGGTCGTCCGTCATCAGGACTTCAGCGTGCTCGTTAGGATGAGCGGCCCGCGGAGCCGACTCGGGCGCGGGTGGTGGCGCTGTCTGGCTGATCATGACTTCTTCGTTTCCGGCGTCGGGGATGGAGACGGCTTTCCGTTCTTGTCCTGCTTGGCTTCCTGCCGGATCTCGGTCCGGCTCGGGCCGTGCGTCGTTAGCTGACCGTCTTGATTCAGCACCATGACCGTGTCCGGGCTCGTCGCGATATGGGTATCGAGACCTTGCTGCACGCGCGGACTCCCGGTGAGCACCACGTTTCCATCGGACGAAGTGTAAACCGCCTTCTCGGAAAGTCCGACCGCTTTCGACGGCGGGCCGCCTTTCGGGTCGGGCTTGTCGCGCACCACGCCAACGTGCCCTTCGGCAATCGCTTTCTCGAGGCCTTCCCCTTCCTCTTTGTGAATGAAGACGGTCAGTTTGTCCGATTGAATGTTGAAGCGCGGATCGAAAACCCGGACGTGTCCTGGTGAAAACGCCGACGCGTTTCTCGGTGTCGAATGACGCTTCGTCGGCGAAAATCTGGGTCGTGATCGGCTGGCCGTTCGCGTCCGTGGCGGCAAGTGCGGGGACGCTTGCGCTTTCGCCGGCGGTCCGGATTCCGCGGCACGCGCCGCTTCCTGCGCGCCGGAGCGCATCGCGGTCAGGATCGCAAGAAGACAGGCGGCGACAAGAATCCTGTTTCATGGCTTCGCCGCCGGGCCGGCGATTTCCTTTTGGTTGAAGATCGTCATCCGGACGTTGCCGGTCATCGTGCCCTGGTGCGTCAGGGTGTTGAACTGCATTGTATCGCCCGCGATCTCGAAATCGGCGCGCTTGATCATTGGTCCGTCTCCTGGACTCGATGACGCGCGTTTCGAGATTCAGGGTGGCGTCGGCCATGTCGATGTTGAAGTTGGGTTTCTCCTGCTGGTCGAAGGTCAGCATCTTCAAGTTGGTAAAGTGGACGTGGTTTTCATCAATCCGGGCGGCAGTGGCGGCTTCAAAGCGGCCGAGCAGATGCCCCTGGAGATCGTAATTCGGCAGGACCAAGCCCTTCGCTTCGTGCCCGACAGTGAGCGGAATGTTTTTGAGACCAAGGTCTTCCTTGGACGTCTCAGGCGTGGGCGTCGGCGCCGCCTCTGCGATGTTTGCCATCCCCGGCAACAGCCAGGCAGCTGCCCGCGAGCAAGAAGACGAAACTCAGGCGCGTCCCGCGGAAGAGGCGGGACCCGCTACGACACGGCAGCATGAATAGCTTTTAACATGCGCAGATGCTTCGGCAAATCCTTTAGCGGAACTTGATTCGGCCCATCGGAGAGCGGCGCGCCGCGGGTTTTCGTGCACCTCCATGAAAATGCCGTCGCACCCGGCGGCGAGCGCCGCCGCGCGCCAGCACCGGAGCGAGCGCCGCGTCCCCGGAGGTGGCGTCGCCCGCGCCTCCGGGCCGCTGCACCGAATGCGTCGCATCGAAGATCACGTGATATCCAGCCTCGCGCAGCCAGGCGAGCGAGCGCATATCGGCGACGAGATTGTTGTAGCCAAATGTCGTGCCGCGCTCGGTAAAGAAAAACATCTTCGCGCCGAACGCGTGCAGTTTCTCGGCGATGTTGCGCACATCCCAGGGCGCGAGGAACTGGCCTTTCTTACGTTCACGACCCGACCGGTCTCGGCGGCGGCGCGGATGAGATCGGTTTGGCGACAAAGGAAGGCCGGAATCTGCAGGACGTCGATGAACTCGGCCGCGATCTCGGCGTCGTTAGGCGAATGGACATCGGTCGTGACCGGCATGCCGATCTCGCGCCCGATCTCGCCTAACAATGCACAACCTTCGCGCGCGCCCCGATCCCGCGATAAGAGCGCACCGAAGTGCGGTTCGGCCTTGTCGTAGGAAGCCTTGAAGATGAAAGAGCACGTTTTGCGCGGCACAGATCTTCGCGATCTTACGCGCCATTCGCCTGACGAACGCTTCCGATTCGATCACGCAGGGGCCGAGAATGAAAGGCCGGTCGCTTTCCGCCGAGCGCCACGGGACCAATCGTTAGGGGTCTTGAATTTCACGAGCCGCTCATTCTCGCGAGAAAGCCGTCCCAAGTCCAAACCGAAAGGCGGCGCGCTGCGCGCCTGGCGGCAGACGCTTCGCTCTGCGAAGCGCCGGGAACGTCGATCGCAAAACTCTGCCAGACCGAAACCCGCGCCTCCCAGAGGGAGGCGTCTACAGATCGGAGGCGACCGAGCTCGAAGCTCGGGGTCGGCCGGGACTTCGTCGAGCGGGGCGGGCTCGATCGCAATGATGGCGTAACGACCAGTGTCTTCCTCGGCGTTCAATTCCACGATCTCGCCGAGGCGTCGGCCTAACAATGCCTGCCCAATCGCCGTTTGATAGGAAATGATACTCCGTTCCGGATCGCCGTCCCAGGCTCCAAGGATGGTGTAGGTCTCTTCGCGGTCGGTCGCGGTCTCGCGCAGCGTGACCACCGTGCCGATGGAAATCTGGCTCGTGTCCGGATTTTCGAAAGCCGTTCCACGGGCGAGATGCAGCGCGCGCTCCAGCTCCGATTTCCGGCGCATCAGGACCGCCTGCATTTCCTTGGCGGCTTTGAATTCGAAGTTTTCACGCAGATCGCCATAGGAACGGGCGACCCCGATCTCCTTGCTGTTCTCGGGGATTTTCTTGTTCACGAGTTCCTCGAGTTCGGCTTTGCGTTTCTGCAGGCTGCTCCAGGAAACGACGAGCGCTTCGCTCTTTTCTTCGGTTTGCCCGCCACTGACCAGACTCTGGAGATCCGGGTAAAGCTTGATGATGCGCGCCATGAGAGAGCGCTTGGTCAATTCGTCGAAAACCGGGCTGAGCATGAGCCGGCGCATCGAGTCGCGCGCGACTCCCAGCTCGACGCCGGCAAAGATATCGGGGATCAACGAGCGATCGGAGAGGAGGAGATCGCGCAGGCGCGTGCTGCGGCTGTTGCTCTCGTTATGCTGGTCGCGTTCGCAGGCGGAGAGGATGGCGCTGAGCAGCTCGGGATGGATCAGCTCCGGCCAGTCCGCCCGGTTTTTGCAGAGCCAGAACAGCGATTTCGCTTGTGGCAGAATGTTCGCGCAAGCTGCGTTCGAGGGCGGCGCGCAGCTCGTCCAGTCTGCCGGCTTCGGCGAAGACTTTCGGCATTGACGACACCAGCCGGGCGTTGCTGCCTTGCATGAGGTGCAGGGCGCGAACGGTCCAGTCGTTCACCGAGGGCGGCGGGCAGTGCATGGAGAATGCGGCGCTCCTTGGCCGAGGGAATCTTCGGCAGAATGGCCGCGAGACGCGGCTCTTCCTCGACGATCAAACGCTCGAGCACGAAACCGGGATTGGAGCTGCGCAGCCTGGGCTCCAGCTGGAGGAGATCGTCGCGGCCGATGACGAGCTCGAAAGCCATCGCCGGATTGAGCCGCTGGTTTCGGCGCGCAGTCTCCTCGATCGCGTCGAGGAGCGGTCTGCAATTGCTTTTCAGGCTCCTTGAATTCGTCGTGCAGCTTAATGATCTGATCGAGCGCAGCGGCCTGTTCCTTTGGCTGGCGGGCTTGCTCGAAAAAGGTGAGCAGCTCATCGGCGCGCGAGACCGGCGCGGAGCGGAGCTCGATCGGATCGTTCTTTTTTGTCGGGATAAGAAAGTGGCCCTCTTTCTTGAGCAGCTTCTTGGTCGAGTCCCACCAGCGTTTGAATTCCGCCTCACTGAAAGACGTCGCCCAGCAACCAACTGCTGATCTGCGCTTGCGTCGCCTTGCCGCCGAGGCTCTCGAGAATGTTGCGCATCACGGCCGCGGGATCTTCCTTCAGCTGGATTTTCAGCGCGGGAAGGTCGTTCGCTTTCCGGGCGAGGAAATGGTGCGCGGGGATCGAGGTCAGGTTTTCCGCGGCATACTGCAACTGCATCGCGTGCCCCTTCTTTCTCTCGAAGTCGATCAAGATTTGATTGAGGAGCAAATTCCAATCGGCGACCCGGCCGAAGCCCCAGCTTTTGTGGAGGCATAAGGCGCCGGGCTTGAGTTGATTGAGCTGTGCTGCGCCTGCAGGCGTGAGCTTGCCGGCATCGACCAGCTTTTGCAGTTCTGCGTCCATAGAAATAGGGAAGTAATGATGCACGACCCCCGCACCTCGCAAACCGGAGGGCCGCGTTGTTTCCCATTGCCCGCCACCCTCAGCCGTGGAAGCCTAGCGCCTCGTGTCGGTCAGCATTTGGTTCTGGGTCGCCTTTCATCTCGGCGTTTTCATCGCGCTCTTCGTCGATCTTTTCAGCGATCGGGCGCACGAACGCATCAGCCTGCCCAGTGCCATCCGGCGCAGCTTTCTTTGGGTGGGCCTCTCGTTGGTCTTCAACGCTCTTTGTCTGGTGGTGGAGGGCCCCGACCAGGCGGTCGATTTCCTTACCGGCTACCTGATCGAATACTCGCTCAGCGTTGATAACATTTTCGTCTTCGGCCTGATTTTCGCCTACTTCAAGGTCCCGCCGCGCTACGAGCACCGGGTCTTGATCTGGGGAATCCTAGGGGCGCTCGCGATGCGGGCCACCATGATCGGGTTGGGCGTGGCGCTCGTCTCGCGCTTTCATTTTGTTCTTTTTGTTTTTGGCGCGTTTCTCGTCATCACCGGGTTGCGTATGTTGCTCGGCAAATCGCAGCCTCTCGACCTGGAGCACAACTTTATCCTGCGACTCGTCCGCCGCATGCTTCCTGTGACGAACGATTACCACGGGCCAAAATTCATCGCCTCTTGTCGGCGGCCGGCGCATGCTCACGCCGCTCGCGCTCGTCCTCATCGTGATCGAAGTGATGGACCTGGTTTTTGCCGTCGACTCCATCCCCGCGGTGCTCGCGATCACGCGCGACACTTTCATTGTCTATACCTCGAACATCTGCGCCATCCTCGGCTTGCGCTCGCTTTACTTCCTGCTCGCCAATCTCGTAGCGCGTTTCATCTATTTGCGCATTGGGCTGGCGATTATTCTCTGTTTCGTCGGCCTAAAGATGCTGGTCGAACACTGGATCAGGATACCGAGCTGGCTTTCGCTGCTCATCATCATCGCAGTGCTGGCCACGACCACCATTGCCTCACTCCTCGCGACCAAAAACAGAGGCGGCGTCCAGGGCAAAATAAACAGGCATTGCAATCGCGGCAGCAACTCGGTTTACTCACGCCGTTGTTTATGAAATTGCTGCTCGTGACGCTTCTCGGCGCCGGCTTCGCCGCCACTTCGTTGGCCGACATCCAGGATCCACCGGCGGCGGATTACGGTCCGACAAGAAAACTGGGCCGCGGACTTTCTAACATGCTTTACGGGTGGGCGGAAATTCCAGTTACGATCGGCAAGATCAATACCAACGAAGGTAATGCCGCGGCCGCCAGCTATGGCGTGGTGCGGGGAACGGGCCGGGCCTTTGCGCTTCGGGGCGGGCTTCTACGAGGCGCTGCTCTGGCCGATCCCGGTTTACAAGAGGAACCTATTTTCCCGTCCTGCGCAGCGACATTCCGTGGATTCACCGCGGCTACGGCGAAGTTTCCGCCGGAGCTGGGGAACGAATCGAAATATCCCTACGTGCGCGACTACTGACTCGCTCGTTAGGCAGAGCAAGAGTCTGATGGCGCTCAACGCGGACGATTTGGCGGCGCGGATCACGCCGCTCTTTGAAGAAAATTTTGCCCGCTTCGGCGAGTTGGGCGCGGCGGTTTCGATCTGGCACGGCGGCGAATCGGTGCTCGAACTGCAGGGCGGTTTCCGCGATGCACGGCGGGAGACGCCGTGGACGAGCGAGACGATCGTGCTTTTCTGGTCGGCGACGAGAGGGTCTCGGGAGCGCCTGCTTATTACATGTCTCTGCAGGAGCGCAGCATCGAGCTGGAGCGGCGTGTCGCGGAGTTTTGGCCGGAGTTTTCGCAGGGCGGGAAGAAGAAGATCACCCTCGCTCAGTTGCTCTCGCATCAGGCCGGTCTGGCCGCGTTCGACGAATCGGTCGATGTCGTGGATTACGCCGCGGTCGTTAGGGCATTGGAGAAACAGAAACCGCTCTGGTCGCCCGGGACGGCGCCTACGGTTACCACGCGCGCACCTTTGGCTTTCTCCTCGACGAACTCGTGCGGCGGATCGCTTCCCGCACCATCGCAGATTACTGGCGCGAAGTATTTGCTGAACCGCTTGGTCTCGACATCTGGATCGGATTACCGGCCGAAGAGAATGCCCGGGTCGCGACCATTTATCCGGCCAGGGCTTCGAGCGCCACGCCGCCGGACGCCTTCTATCGCGCGCTGGCCAAGCCCGGCACGCTCCAACGCAAGGCCTTTACTTCGCCGCGCGGCCTGCACGCGGTCAGCGCCATGAACACGGCGGAGAATCGCGCGCGCGCGTTCGTCTCATTTGGCGGAATCGGCAGCGCGGCTTCGCTGGCGAAGTTCTACGCCATGCTGTCCAACGGCGGAGAGCTTCGGCGGAAGGCGCTTCTTCTCGCAGCGCACGATCGCGCAGATGACAACAACCTGACCGCCGGGATTGATCGTGTCTTCGAGATCCCGACGGCGTTTTCCGCCGGATTCATGAAAGACCCGCCCGACGCAGAACAGGCGGATCTTCGGTCCTTCGCCCGTCGCTTTCGGCCAACCGGGAGCGGGCGGCAGCCACGCGTTCGCCGATCCTGAGAACAAGCTCGCCTTCGCCTACGTGATGAACCAGATGGAACAGAAACTCCTACCTAACGAGAAGTCCCTCCGCCTCGTCGATGCGCTGTATCGATAGCTGACGCTCTTTCCTCCCCGCGAAGGTGATACCTGGAAGTGCGGTCTACACATCGGTCTTACCGCTCTCGTCTGGAATGCCATCGACTTCGGGATGACAATGGTTCCGTCATCGAGGCGGCAAGAAAGAATCGGCAAAAGTTTGAAGATTGTTTTTGATGGACGGAAAGCTTTTGATTAAAGCGTGCTTGATTAACGACCTTATCCGGATGTTCCAACGATCTCCGTATCGGATTGAGCCAAGTCTGGCAATATTAGCCCGAGCTTTCACAAGGAACCGGATCTTCGCCAACTTGCGGCCAAGGTTATGCTGCACTGATGCTGACTCGCCCTGCAGCGCCTGAACCTTCCACAACCGACGCCATGAAAAAGTTTCCTTTCCCACCGGTCCTCCTGTTTTGTGCTTTGCGCGGAACGCTTTTCTCGGTGTAGGGACTGGTGCTCGTGCAGCCGTGCGCAGGCGCTCCCGGCGGTTCGTTAATCACCGGCAGCCTCGCCACTGCACGCTATGATCACACCTCGACTTTGCTACCTAACGGCAAGGTGCTTGTCGCAGGAGGTCTGGATAGCATCGGCAACCCTCTCGCGAGCGCGGAACTCTACGATCCAGCGAGCGGGACCTGAACGACCACCGGCAGCCTCGGCACCGCACGCGATTTTCACACGGCGACGTTGCTGCCTAACGGCATGGTGCTCGTCGCAGGTGGACAAATGCCGCAGGCATCCTCGCGAGCGCGGAACTCTACGATCCAGCGAGCGGGACCTGGACGGCCACCGGCAGCCTCGGCACCGCACGCGCTCGATCACACGGCGACGTTGCTGTCCAACGGCCAGGTGCTCGTCGCAGGCGGCGATCAACAGCACCAGCGGCTTTCTTGCGAGCGCGGAACTCTACGATCCGGCGAGCGGGACTTGGACGGCCACCGGAAGCCTCGCCACCGCACGGCGATAGTCACACGGCGACGTTGCTGCCCAACGGCCAGGTGCTCGTCGCAGGAGGATGATGACAGCAGCGGCGCTCTCGCGAGCGCGGAACTCTACGATCCGGCGAGCCGGAACCTGGACGACCACCGGCAGCCTCGCCACCGCACGCGATGTTCACACGGCGACGTTGCTGCCCAACGGCAAGGTGCTCGTCGCAGGCGGTTTTGATGGCAGCGATCACTCTCGCGAGCGCGGAACTCTACGATCCGGCGAGCGGGACTTGGACGGCCACCGGCAGCCTCGCCACCGCACGCGATCTGTCACACGGCGACGTTGCTGCCCGACGGCAAGGTGCTCGTCGCAGGTGGACTGGACAGCAACCGCGCCTCCATCTGCGAGCGCGGAACTCTACGATCCGGCGAGCGGGACCTGGACGGCCACCGGCAGCCTCGCCACGGCACGCGCACGCTCACACGGCGACATTGCTGCCCAACGGCCAGGTGCTCGTCGCCGGCGGAAGTCTAAAACGGCGTCATTCTCGCGAGCGCGGAGCTGTACGAATCGGGTCCACCGGTGATCATCAGCCCGTTATCTGTCACGTCGACCGTCAATCTGCCTTTCAGCTATCAGTTTGAAGCGACTGGCGGGACCTCGTTAGCGGTTGACGATAAGGCTTTGCCTCAAGGTTTGATCTTTGATCCAGCCCTTCGCGCGATTGTCGGTAATTCCACGATAGACAGGAACGTTCCAAATAGGACTGAGCGCTACGAACTCGTTTGGCACAACCAATGCCACCCTCACCTTGACTGTCCAGCCGTTTCCAGCCGCAGGTCCGGTGATCATCAGTGTGACCAGCGCGACCGGTCGAACCGGAAGTCCTTTCAACTTTCAAGTGATCACAAGCGGAGGCAGCTCTGCGGCGCGACTTGAGTGCAACCGGGCTTGCCGCCAGGCCTGAGTGCTGATCCGGTGACGGGTGAAATCATCTGGAACGGCGACCACTGACGGAAGTTTTCTGGTGACGCTCTCCGCGACCGAGGCAGGCATAACCAATACACGCCACACTAGAATTGACCTTTACGTCCGATCTCGCCGTGCCGGTGATCGTGAGTCCGAACAGCGCCCTCCTCTTTCCAGGTCTGCCTTTCAGTTACGCGATCGAGGCGCCGACCTCAGATTCGGCTGATCCAGTCACCTACTCCGAGATCGGCCCGCTGCCGCTGGGGCTAGATCTGGATCCGGCGACCGGGATCATCTCGGGCACTCCTCAAATTGGCGCCGGCTTGCAGCCCACGCCCTCACTGGCGGGCGGGGTTGTCTAGTAACGTGCAACTCTTCGCCTGCAATTCGAGCGGGTGCGCCACCCAGGGACTTTTCTTCCTGTTGCCCACCGGGGCGGCCAATATCTCGACCCGTCTCAGTGTCGGGCACAGATGAGAACGTGCTCATTGGCGGGTTCATCACGCAGGGAATGCGCCGATGAAACTGGTTGTGCGCGGGATCGGGCCATCGCTTGCCGTTGGCGGGCGTCGCTGCCAGATCCATACCTTGAACTGCACAGCGGCGACGGCTCCACGATTGCCAGTAACGATAACTGGAAGGATAACCTCGCGGGCGGCAGCCAGGAGGTGGCGATCGAAAATACCAGGCTCGCTCCGACAAATGATCTCGAGTCAGCGCTCCTGGGTGTCTTGGACCCTGGAGGTTATACCGCGATCGTGCGCGGAGCGAACAATGGAACGGGAGTTGGGCTGGTCGAAGTCTATAGCCTGGGGGCGGCCAGTATGGACCTGTCGAGTGAGGCACATTTGGCCAACATTTCGACCCGCGGCCTTGTGCAGACGGGCGACAACGTAATGATTGGAGGCTTTATCAATCAGGGAGCGACACCGATCAAAGTCTTGGTTCGTGGGATCGGTCCCTCGCTGACGCCGTATGGGGTCAGCGGAGCGCTGGCGAATCCGACGCTCGAGCTGCACGAACCCGACGGAAGCGTGGTCACCAATGACGACTGGATGACGGACCCGACCCAGAAAGCGGACATCATGGCGACGGGGCTCGCGCCGACAAACACGCTCGAGTCAGCGATCCTGGTCACGCTCCCGGTCGGCGAGGGCGCTTACACAGCGATCGTGAGTGGCGCTCAACGGCACGACTGGCGTCGCTCTAGTGGAGGCCTATTTTGGGAACCCGTGCCTCGGGACATCATGCCCGTGATCGACCTCAAGCATAGCTACCCGTTTTTGAAGTCATCTAGACCAGTTGAAAAGCATGCCGAGCACGATGTTGTAGCCTGTGCTGTCCCCGCGCGCCTCCCCGATCCCGCTTGGACAGCGGACGCGGCAATCCGAGGAGCGCACGCGATCATGCGTGCTGGCGCCGGCGACTCGCCAGCGCGAACTTTGCCCGCTCTGGGTGCAACCTTCGCCGTGGACGAGGCTTCTCGTCCTCGACTCAAATTCGTTGCGGCGAGTCGCCGCAACCAGCACGCGGGTCGCGTGCACTCCCCGAAAACTGCGTGTCGGATCCCCGCTAACGAACAAGGGAATCCGAGCCCGAGCGCTAGAGTCCTGTCCTTCACGATCGAAAAACCCGGCTATTCCAAAAAATAAGCGAAAATTTTCGCATCTTTGCGTCCCGAGTTTTCGGAGAAGGTTTGTGAGATGCATTTGCAACCTTCGCCAGGCTTCGCCCGTTCCCTGCCTTACGAGTGCGATTTCCCAATGGGGCAAAATGAGTTCCCGTCTCCCAGGACGGGAGCCTCGGGCCGGTAAGGGGAGGCCAGGACCTGATCACTGATCTCCCCGGTTCCCTGTGCGACAAGACCAAAGATTAGTATTGACGGATTGGTAAGCACTTTTTAGTAGAACGCACCTCGATTACGTCACCCGACGTTTCAACGAATCTCCCATGCGGGCTGATCTATGCGGGCTGAACTAAGTCGGGGAACTGGACCTGCGCTGAGATTGCCGACGCTTGCCGCAATGCTCCAGATGCAACTCAAACCCCGAATCAGTCGAAGTGAAGCGAATCTCGATTCGCAGTGCGAGGTTAGCTCCCGCTTTCGCAAGACAGCGGATTGTCGCTAACGGGTCGCAGAATGGCGACGCAATCAGCATGACGGTGAGTGCAGCCCCTTAAGAGCAATTGTGCGACCCACAAGCTTTGGAGCTCCTTCCAGCTCATTTCTCCGACCTCATCGATAAACTCCCGACCTCGCAATGAACATTTATCACCAATGTCACAAATATCCTCTCTCCCGTCCGGCTGGCGCTGACAAGTTTCTGCCTCTGCTTGACGCCCCTTGGCATCTTGTTCGAGCGGCCTCGATCTCGCTTGATCCTGGCTTTAGCCCGCCGTTCTTCGCCACGCCGGATTACGCCTCGCGAGTTACTCTACTGCCCGACGGCAGTTACGTGATGAACTTTAACATCGATACGCTCAGCGACCAGCCGACGGGCGCAATCATAAAATTCCTGCCCGATGGCACGCTCGACACGTCGTTCAACTTCAGCAGCGACTATGATTTCGTCGGAGGAGTCGCGGCACTTTCTGATGGCCGGCTGATCGTCTCCGCTGGAACTCGCAATGTTTATGGGGTGGCTGAATCCGCGGAGCACTATTCTCCGCCTGAACACCGGATGGCTCCATTGATCCGACTTTCAACTCCGCCGACGCGACGACCACGCTTGTCGGCTAATCCTTACTCCATTCAACTTGTTCGGCGAGGTCAGAAGGATTGTTATTCAATCCGACGGCAAAATTCTGCTGGCGCGGATTCTTCGGCGCTTTCGGTGGGACGGTGCATCCGGGAATCGTGCGTCTGCTGGCGAATGGGATTCTGGACCCTGGTTTTGCGCCGATAACACTTCAGTTCGACGCCAATACAAACCGAACACGGCCTTTGGGCGGCGCCTGCGATCCAACCGACTGACGGCAAGATTTTGATTGCCGGAGATTTTAGCGGGGTCAATGGCGTGGCGGCCCCTGGCGTCGCGCGGCTGAACTCCAATGGAACATTGGATGGGACATTCAACGCCACCGGCTTTACGCGATTTAGCTTTGACCGACCAATCCGCGGTGTGGTGGTTCAGGTCGACGGAAAAATCCATTATCGGCGGCCGAATTCAACGTTACCGGCGGCGCCCAGGACGTGCCCGCTCGTCCGCCTCAACAGCAACGGTAGCCTTGATCCAAACCCTACGTTTATCCTACGATCAACTTCATTCGAATCCGCGATCTGGTACTTGCAACCCGATGGCAAGCCGGTCGCGCTCGAGCACCTTCGGTCTATCGTTTCAACATCGATGGCTCAGTGGATTCGACGCTTTAGCCAACCCGTTCTGGTCGATACAAGTGCTTTGCAGGCTCCCGAGGGTTTTACACTCAATCTGCAGTCTGATGGCCGAATTTTAATCGGCGGTTTGTTCAATGAAGGTGACGAATCCGACGGGACCTGAACCTTCCGCGGTGGAGTGTCAGCTCGGCTTTAATTCTGACGGCACCCTCGATACGACCCATGCAACATTACCACGAGACGGCCGACGAAGACGTGCCTCACCAGCTTTGCGCGCGCCAGTTCGATGGGACAACCACTAATCGCGTCTGAATTCACCGGCTTCTGCTACGCCCTTGCGCCGGCTTTCCCGCACAGCTTTGGGCGGATGTTTTCCGACGGTTCTCTCGATCCGAACTTTGATCCGCTTGCATCGTTACCCGGATGGCGCCGTGACGGGGCTTGGGATTCGCCCGTTCTACCCGATGGGAATATTTTTGGGTTTGGAACCAGAGACGACCTCAGTGCAGCTTCACTTACGGACGTCCTTCTTCCCCGACGGGAGGTGCGGCGGATCCCAATTACAACGACGACAACAGCCTGGTTTTTTCCAGCGCCCGCCCGCAGGCTGATGGCAGGGTGATGGTGTCGAGCTCCGACGCGCAGAGTGTAATCAATAACAAACAGCTGCAGCGTCTCAACACCGATGGATCACTCGATGCTTCGTTTCAGTTGGACGCGAGCATCCTCGCCGACACCGTCCAGCGCGATGTGAGCAGCGGAATCATCACGAACATGGCGGTTGGAAATAAGATCCTCATGGTAGCCGCTGACGGAACTATCCTATTCCAGTTATCTTGCTTTCGACAGCACCTTTCGGCTCGTCCGCTTGACCTCCACTGGGCACGCTCGATGCGACATTTTCTGCCGCATCGATTCCAGCGACTAACGACGAGTTTCCAGGCGTCGACTACTTCGGATGGGCTGGTTCCGGCGCTCTCAGCGCTCTCTCCAGGGCTTCACCGACGCGCTACCGATCACCGGAAGTCAAACCGTGGATGACCGGACGATTTTGCCAGTTACGCCGCTACGAATGCTCATGGCATCGTTGAGGCTGAAATGTCAATGGAACTGTCGATGCGTCCTTCCAGGCGGGTGGCGGCGCGCAATGGACACGAAACGATTGGAGACATCAGACGCAACGCCCAAGCATCGATAACATTGAGCTCGAGAACGACGGAAAGTTCCTCATCACCGGGAACGTTTGAGGCATTTAATGGCGTTGCGGCTCCAGGGATCGCCAGCTTGAACAGCAATGGGTCGCGCTTTGAGTCCCTCGGCCGAATCGCGAGCCGGCAAAAATTTGACACATTTATCTCTCGCACTGTTCTCGCGCGTCAGCCGGATGGTTCGTTCCTGCTCAGTGGTCCCTATACTTTGCCCGGCCAAACGGAGTTGCCGTCACTTCATCCACATCAACAGCTTCGGCGGAGTGCCGATTATCGGAAGCCCAGTCATTGCCAATACCTTTCAGGACTGTCGTTTCACCTATCATACCGTCGCCAGTGGACAGCCGACGAGCTACAGCGCCACAAGGTCTACCGGCTGGGTTGACTATCGATCCACTAACTGGCGTCATCTCCGGCTCGCCCACGGTTGTCGGGACATTCACTGTCGATATCTCAGCCACTAACGCGGAAGGCACCATCCATGCGACGCTTAACGCTTAACGTGCTCATACACTCCCCGCCGGTCATTATCAGTCCACTGACCGCCACTGGGACCGCCGGGCAGCAGTTCGTTTATCAGTTTGTGGCGACTGGTGCGACCTTCTTAGACGTCGACCCCAGTCACTTTGCCGCCGGGCTTGACCTTTGACGCTTCGCTCTCCGCGATTCCGTCGGCACTCCAACGGTGACGGGCACATCTCCAGGTCGCCCTGAGCGCTTCCAATGCGGGCGGCGACCACGACTGCTACACTCACGCTCCACCATGCAGCCCACGCCCTTGTCCGGCCCGGTGATCATTAGCAGCACGAGCGCGACCGGCCGGCCTGGTTTCCTTTTAGCTTCCAGGTGATCACGAGTGGGGGCAGCGCTGCGGCACGACTGAGCGCGAACGGCCTGCCGCCGGGTTTGAGTTTTGATCCGCTCACGGGCCAAATCGTCGGAACAGCCACTTCAGAAGGGAGCTTTGCCGTAATCCTTCACTGTGACCGACGGCAACCTAACGGCCATGGCGACACTCCAGTTGACCTTTCACCCTGGATCCTACGGTTCCGGTGATCGTCAGTCCGAGTCAGGCAGACTCTTGTTCCAGGTCAGCCTTTACCTGCCACGATTGTGGCTCCGAGCTCAGATGCGTGCTCGATCCCAGTCACCTTCGCCCTCATCGGCACGCTGCCGCCGGGACTCAGCTTTGACCCGGTTACGGGCACGATTTCGGGAACAGTCCAAAGCCGCCTCGACAACGCTGCCGAGCCCCAACACTTTCGGGAGGTATCATTACCAACGTGCAACTCTTTGCCACCAACTCCCATGGAGGAGGAACCATCCCGCTGCTCTTTCCCGGCTCCTCACCGGCGCACAAAAACATTTCGACAAGGCTCGCCGTCGGCACGGACGCTGATGTGTGCTCATCGGCGGGTTCATTATTGGCGGAAATGCCCCAAAGCGAGTGCTTATCCGTGCAATTGGGCCCTCCCCTGGTAGACTTCGGAGTAACCGGCGCGCTGCAAGATCCGACCCTGGAATTGCATGATCGGCGCCGGGACTGTGCTCAGTACAATGACAATTGGCGCGATTTTCAGAGCAGGAAATCATCGATACCGGTCTTAAACCGCTAAATGATAAGGAATCGACCATTCTGGCCTCTTTAGAGCCTGGACTTTACACCGCCATCGTAGGCGGCAAGAACGGCTCGAGACGGCGTAGGGTTAGTCGGGAGTCTACGACCTGGGCACGGCCAGTTTGACATTTCGAGCGAAGCGCAGTTCGCCAACATCTCGACTCGCGGGAAGGTCAAACCGGGACGATGTCATCATCGGCGGCTTCATTATCGGCGAGTCTGGTCCAGTTACCGTCGTGGCTCGCGCTCTTGGGCCAAGTTTGATTCCCTTTGGCCTGCCAGACGCACTCCCGGATACGACGCTAGAGCTGCACGATGGAAATGGCGCAGCTGGTAGAATTCAACGACGATTGGGAGACTGGCGAAAAGCAAGAGCTATGGACCAGATGCTCGCCCCGACCGATCCCGAGAGGCGGCGATCCTGACGACGCTCAACCCTGGCCTTTACACGGCAATAGTGCGCGTGGCAAAGACGACACCACCGGCGTCGGCTTAGTGGAGGTTTATGTGCCGTAATGCAGCCGCGAACTCGAACCCCGAATAGCTCATTCACGACCGAAAAACCTTCTGTTTCCAAAAAACAAACGAAGATTTTCGCGTCTTTTGCGCCGCCAGTTTTCGTAGAAAGTTTGTGGAGATGAATTTGCAACCCTTCACCAGGCTTCGCCCGTTCCCCCTCTTTACGCGTGCGATTTCCCCACTGGGCAAAATGGGCCGGTAAGGGGAGGCCAGACCTGATCCTGGTCTCCGGTTCCCTGTGCGACAAGACCAAAGATAGTATTGACAGATTAGTAAGCACCTTTACAAACGCGACGATTACGTCACCCGACGCTTTCAACGAGTCTCCTTTTCCGGACTGAAACGAAGCCTTGGGGAACTGAGCCTGCGCTGAGATTGCCGCCGCGCGATCCCCGGATCCAACGCCAACCTGAATCAGCCGAAATGAAGCGAATTTAGATTCGTATCGCAACGTTAGGTGCCGCTTTCCCGAGGAAGCGGATTGCGCAGTGAAGACATCCCAAAACTTCATTCATCGCGCCGCTTGCCAGCGGCGCTGCTATTGCTCAGTGCCCAAACCAGCCATGCCGGCAGCGCGACATGGAGCCTCAATGCGGGCAACGGAGACTGGAACACTGCAACAGATTGGACGCCCGTCACTGTGCCCAATGGCGCAGCGGACACGGCAGCATTCGTCCTCTCGAGAATACGACCGGCGTCTCCATCTCGGCCAATACGGAGGTAAACGGCATCGTGTTCAACTCGGGCGCAAGCGCGTTCACAATCACGGCCAGCCCCACGTTCACGTTGACTATCAGTGGCATTGGGATCACGAACAATTCAGGAACGGCACAGAACTTCGTGACTGCTGTTGACGGAGCCGGCAACAATGGAACGATAGTATTCACCAACAGTGCGACGGCGGGGACGCTGACTGTCTTTACCAATGAGGGCGGCGCGGTCGGGTTCGGAGGCTCGCGTGATGTTCTTCGACACCTCGACCGCCGGCAATGGCACCTTTACCAACAACGCCGCGCTTAGCAGCGGCCTACTCGAAAGGCTCCACGAATTTCTTCGGCACCTCCGACCGCCGGGCAATGGCACCTTTACCTGCAATGGCGCCCCGGTGAGCGGCGCAGGCGGCGGCTATGTACCAATTCAATGAAACCTCGACCGCCGGCAATGGTACGCTTTACCATCAACGGGAGCGTGGTCGTCGGCCAGCTCCTCGGCGGCGAAATTCTCTTCGTCGACACCTCGACCGCGAGGCAACGCCGCCCTGATCGCCAACGGCGGAACGACCGGAGGATGGAGGCGGGATTTTCTTCTTCGCCGATTCTACGGGCGGCACGGCGCGCGTTGAGGTTTTCGAGGAACGGCTACCTGGACATCAGCGGCTCATAACACTCCGGGTGTGACGACCGGCTCGATCGGAAGGAAGCGGCGCCGTCTTCCTCGGGAGCCAACAACCTCACCGCGGGCAGCAACAACCTGAACACAACGCTTTTCTGGAGTGATTCAGGATAGCTGGAGTCGAACGGCAGCTTCACAAAGATCGGAGCCGGAATCCTGACCTTTGAAGGTGGAGCAAGCAACGACCATATTGCGGATACCGTCACTCTAAGTATCGCCAATGGCTCAACCGTTAATCTCAATTTTAGCGGAAATGCCGATGCGATTGGCGGTTTGATTGTGGACGGCGATCGCACAGCCGGCCGGCTTGTATGGAAGTGCGGCGAGCGGCGCGCCAAATCCAACTTTCCGTCTTTGCGGGGACCGGAGTCGTGCTGGTGGGTCACTCCGGTGATCAAAAGCCCTCTAACTGCGACGGCCGACCGTCAATCTGCCTTTTAGCTATCAATTCGAAGCGACTGGTGCGACCTCATTAGCGGTCGACGATCTGGCTTTGCCCAAAGGCTTGATCTTTGATCCGGCCCTTCGCGCGATTGTCGGTAATCCACGATAGCGGGAACGTTCCAGATAGGACTGAGCGCTACGAACGCGGCTGGCACAACCAATGCCACCCCTTGTCCTGACGGTTCAACCGTTGCCGACCGCAGGTCCGGTGATCATCAGTGTGACGAGCGCGACCGGAAGAACCGGGAGTCCGTTCGACTTTCAAATGGTCACGAGTGGCGGCACCTCTGCGCGCGAGTTAGTGCGACTGGCCTGCCGCCGGGCCTGAGCGCTGATCCGGTGACGGGTGAAATTTCATGGAACGGTGATCACGGACGGAAGTTTTCTGGTGACACTCTCCGTGACCGAGGCATGGCATAACCAATACAGCCACGCTGCAATTGACCTTTACCTCCGATCCCGCAGTGCCGGTGATCACGAGTCGCGAACAGCGCCTTCTTTTTCCAGGTCTGGCTTTTAGATTACATCATCGAGGCTCCGACCTCAGATTCGTCTGATCCGGTCACCTACTCCGAGATCGGCCCGCTGCCGCTGGGGCTAGGCCTGGATCCGGCGACCGGGCATCATTTCCGGCACGCCTCAAATTAGTCTCGGCTTGCAGCCCACGCCCGCAGCTGGCGGGCGGGGTTGTTAGTAACGTGCAAATCTTCGCCTGCAATTCGAGCGGGTGCGCCGCCCAAGGACTCTTCTTCCTGCTGCCCACCGGGGCGGCCAATATCTCGACCCGTCTCAGTGTCGGGACCGACGATAACGTGCTCATTGGCGGGTTCATTACGCAAGGCAACGCGCCGATGAAACTGGTCGTGCGCGGGATAGGACCATCCTTGGCCAGTTGGCGAGGCCTGCTGCCTGATCCCTTCCTTGAGCTGCATAGCGGCGCCGACACGCTTGCCAGTAACGATAACTGGAAGGATAACCTGGCGGGCGGGAGCCAGGAGGTGGCGATCGAAAATACCGGGCTAGCGCCGACGAATGATCCTCGAGTCAGCGCATCCTGGGCGTGTTGGACCCTGGAGGTTATACGGCGATCGTGCGCGGGACGAACAATGGGACAGGAGTTAGGCTGGTCGAAGTTTATAACCTGGGTGCGGCCAGTCATGGACCTGTCGAGTGAGGCGCACTTGGCCAACATCTCGACCCGGGGCAATGTGCAGACGGGCGACAACGTAATGATCGGCGGCTTTATCAACCAGGGCTCGACCCCGATCAAAGTCCTGGTCCGTGGGATCGGCCCTTCGCTGACGCCAGTATGGCGTTACTGGGGCGCTTGGCGAATCCGGTTCTCGGAGTTGCACAAACCCGACGGGACTGTGGTCACCAACGACGACTGGGCGAGCAGACCCGACCAGAAAGCCGACGATCATGGCGACGGGCCTCGCGCCGACAAACGCGCTCGGAGTCGGCGATCCTGGTCACGCTCCCGGTCGGCGAGGGCGCTTACACAGCGATCGTGAGCGGCGCCGAACGGCACGAGCTGGCGTCGGTCTGGTCGAAGCCTATTTCCCGGGAATCCCCTGCCTGGGAACAGCCTCGCCCTGACGCTCGCTGAGATTGCTGCATCGCTGCGGTTACAAAATTAGCAATGGACAACGGGGCAGAAGCCCCGGTCGCGGCGAGCACAAAACCGATCGGCAACAAAGCTTGAAAAAAATAGTATTGACAACCGGCAAATTAATTGCGCCAAATCGCGTGCAATTACCTCACCTAATGTTTCAGCGAATCCCGCCACTCGGCCCCGAACAAACTCGCCGCTGGAGTCCGCCATTCTCCATCATCAAGCTTTCCGGTCGGCGAGGGCGCTTTACACTGCCATCGTGAGCGGCGCCGCGCAACTAACCGGATCGCGGGTCAATTACGGGCAGGAAGTTCCCAGGCAGGCGATTGCCCCAAACAGGCTTCGCACGGAAGGACAAAAAATAATCTGGAAAGTCAAATATTAGTGGTGACACGCAAAAATAAATCAGCTGAATCCAGTATCCAGAATTACGTCACCCCGATGTTTCAACGAATCCACCGCGAGTTGAAGGAAAGCTCTGGGTTTGGACCTTGCGCTGGGGCCGACCGCTTGCCGCGATTCTGAGATCCACTTCTAACCCCGAAAGAGATGAGTCCAGTTCCACTCGTACTGGCGGCGTCAACTCCCGGCGGCCTACGTCACTGGTCTCGCCGGTAATACATTGCCGCCGGCCAGGCAGTGGAAATCGCTCAGGAAGCGCGGTCAGAGAAGATCTCATCTCAGCTGTGTGCGACAAGAAGTTCGAAAGATCTCTTCCATACCTCTTCCGAAGAGGTCGGCAAACATCCCAGTCCAATGACAACACCATCTGTAAAATTCTTACGTTCCCCTGCCTAACACTTCTTGTCAGTCGCTCGATTGCGTCGTTCACAATCCAGCTCCAACTAAAGTCAAGGTTATAGACTCTCTTGAAGTTTACGCCGTAATCCGGCGCGGCATCGCCTCCTGTGCTCAAGATAGCAGTGGCATTGATTGCGCTATTTCGCGGCGGAGGGGCGAGCGCAGTCTCGATGTAGACGCCTTCGACCCCGGCGCGACCAACACCGTCCTCGAGCGGGCGGTAAACCGGATGGCAAGATTTTTTGAGTCGGCGGACTTGCCACCACCACTCGGCGGCGGCGGCACCGGCAACCTCCATCACGCAGCTTCATCGGACGAGCTTCAACGCCGATGGCACGCTCGACGCCACCTTCAATCCCGGTGCGGACGGGGAGTGTGCGAGGCTATGGCGTTGCAAGCGGACGGTAAGATTTTGATTGGCGGCCAATTCACCACCCCTCGGCGGCGGCGGAGACCGAGCACCAGCACGCGCAACCACATCGGGCGACCGTCAACGCTGACGGCACGCTCGACGCCAGCTTCAATCCCGGTGCGGACGGGAGTGTCGAGGCTATGGCGTTGCAAGCGGACGGTAAGATTTTAGTCGGTGGAAATTTCTTCGCCTTGGGTGGCGGCACTGGCACTACCACACGCTCCTTAATTGGGCGACTTAATCCTGACGGCACCGTTGACCCCAGCTTCGATCCCGGTGCGAACAGCACTATCTTCGATCTGGAGGTGCAAGCGGACGGGAAAATTCTAATTGGTGGCGGTTTCACCACCCTCGGCGGTGGTGGCAACGAGGCCAACCGCGCGCAGCACTATCGGCCGACTTAATTCTGACGGCACGCTTGACATCAGCTTTGATCCAGGCGCGAACATCGGCGTCTCTGATCTGGAGGTGCAAGCGGACGGGAAGATTCTAGTTGGTGGCGGTTTCACCACCCTCGGCGGCGGCGGGAGCGGCACCAGCATGCGCAACCGCATCGGGCGACTCACGACGCTGACGGCACGCTCGACGCCAGCTTCAATCCCGGTGCGAACAGCACTGTCGTTGATCTGGAGGTGCAAGCGGACGGGAAGATTCTAGTTGGTGGATTTTCACCACCTCGGCGGCGGCGGCACCGGCACCACCACACGCAACTTCATCGGACGAGTCAGCGCCGCTGATGGCACGCTCGACGCCACCTTCAATCCCGGTGCGGACGAGTAGTGTCTCGGCTCCTGGCGTTGCGGCGGATCGGTAAGATTTTGGTCGGTGGATCGTTCGTCACTCTCGGGCGGCGGCGGTGTAGCCGGTCAAACGCGCGCCTCCACGGGCGGCAGCGACAGGCGCCGCTCCGTTATCGACGAGTCACCTTGTCCGCCACAGCGACCGTCGGGCAGCAGTTCGTCCTATCAATTTGAGGCGAGCGGGGCGACTACACTGGAGGTTACCAATCTTCCCGCGGACCTGACGTTTGACCCTTCACTATCTGCGATCGTCGGCACTCCGTCTGTGGCGGGAACGTTCGACGTCCAGCTGAGCGCGACGAATGGGGGCGGGACGACGACTCGCCACACTCCACGCTCACGGTGCAGCCAGCGGCTCCCCGGCCGGGCCGGTCATCATTAGTGGCACCAGCGCAACCGGGCGGACGAATCAGCCGTTTAGCTTCCAGGCGATCACGAGCGGGGAAGCTCTGGGGCACGACTGAGTGCGACTGGTCTGCCGCCGGGCCTAAGTGCTGACCCACTGACCGGTGAAATATCGGGCACGGCGACCACTGACGGAAGCTTTCTAGTCACGCTCTCCGTGAACGAAGCGGGCATCACCAACAGCGCCACGCTGCAATTGACCTTACCTCTGATCCAGCCGTGCCGGTGATCGTGAGTTCAAACAGCGCCTTTCTTTATCCCGGGTTGCCCTTCAGTTACCAGATCGAGGCGCCGACTTCCACAGATGCGACTGATCCAGTCAAGCAATACGTAACC
>ERZ1370068.6512-contig-5491_pt1 | contig 61937 bp, 74 predicted proteins | sample MGYA00561227_ERZ1370068 | MGnify/ENA primary metagenome ERZ1370068 (study PRJEB38410, sample SAMEA6850437) | metagenome | study: Metagenomic assessment of the ecological functions of the soil: analysis of the soil microbiota associated with the...
TTAAGACGTATTGCTATAGAGGAAAGGGGACGACCCATGCCGAACGGGCCCGAAAGCCGTTTCCGTTCCCGCATCGTAGGCGACCTCAACCTGGCGCAGGACGGCACGGCCGGAGAGAGGCGCCGCGCAGGCCCTGACCCGGCAGCAGCGGGTCCCCATGCTGATCGAGCCTCAACGCAAGCGGCCACCCGGGTGGCCTGCTCGCGGTCACAGAGGCGTTCTACGACGCTGTGGGAGACACTACGCGGAGGTCGCTGGCGTGGTCGTGGCCCGGAGGAGCTCACTTCGGCGAGCCCGGTCCAGCCGCCCGTTCCGCCGTGGTCCGCGCCCATCGCGCCCAAGCTCTACCAGTGCGTCCTGTCCCGCGCCGACCTGCGCAGCAGATGGTCGGGCAAGACCGCCAGCTCGACCAGGACCAGCCGGCTCGCCGATCATCTTCCGGGTCTGGCCGGACTACCCGCTCCAGCCCCAGATCGACCGTTCGGCGCCCGACCGTGAAGGCCGACGCGGCCTGGCGCTCCTACCGACGCCCGCGGGCCACGGGATCGTTCTGGGCCGTCATCGACAGCGGGATCGACGCCTCGCCATCCGCACTTTCTCAGCCGCTCGAGCTGGCCATGCGAGGGCCGCGAGGACATGCCGCCGCAGGGCCTGACCAGTCAGCCTGCACCGCGATTTCAGCTACCTGGTCAACCCGGACCTCCGGCGCTTAACCGACCAGGCTGGCCGCGGCCTGCTGGTGCGACGAGAGCGGGCACGGCACCCACGTCGCTTGCAGATCATCGCCGGGCTGCTCGCCCGATGGTCCAGTATCCGCTGGTCGCGGACTCGACGGAAGCCGGGGACGGCGGGTACATCCAGCGAGCCCGCGTCGAGCAAGCTGTCCGGCATGGCGCCTCGGCGTCGCGAGCTGGTGAGCCTGAAGGTCATGCGCCGCAGCCCGCAGGGCACCTGGGTCACCTCCTCGAGCGCGCGGTCATCCGGGCCCTGACCTACCTGCGAACGCGAGGTCAACGTCGACCCGGGGCTCGCTGCGCGTGCACGGGATCAACATGAGCCTGGGCTGCGAATGGCAGCCGGACCAGTACGCCGCGGGCCAGGTCCCCGCTGTGCCAGGCCGTGAACCAGCTGGTCGCGCTCCGGTGTCGTCGTGGTGGTCCGGCGGGTAACTCACGGAGCCAGCACGACCCGCGGAGATTCGGCCAACACCTCGGCCATCATGGGGTCGATCACCGAGCCGCGCGCACGCCGCGGGACTGCATCGCCGTGGGATCGACGCACCGCGAGCGCCCCACGCCTTCGGCGTCACCCTGGACCTCCGGCAAGGGCCCGACCCTGGACGGCCGGATGAAGCCGGACGTGGTGGCGCCGGGCGGAGTGGATCGCCTCGGCCGCCACCGGCGAGGTCCGCGCCTGCGGCCGGTTTCGACCCGCCTCGCGGCCGCCCTCGGACCCGGCCAGCCTGCTGACCTACGCCGAGCTGTCCGGCACGTCCGATGGCCGCGCTGCACGTCTCCGGCGTCGTCGCCGCGTTCCTGTCCGCCCGGCCGGAGTTCATCGGCCGTCCGGAGCAGGTCAAGAGCCTTCTCACCAGAGCGCCACCGACCTGGGCCGCGAAGCGTACGCACAGGGCGCCGGCCTGGTCGACCCTGATGCGGATGCTCGCCAACGTCTGACAGAAAGGGCTACGGCCATGCATGCCACTACCGACCGGCGAACCGGTCTGGGACCTCCAGTTCAACGAGGACGGGCCAGCTGACGTCGCCCGCTCAGGCCAGCTTCCTGGCCGAGGTGGCCGCGACGGGCGTCACCGACCTGTTCGCCTTCAGCCACGGATGGGGCACGTCGGCAGGACAGCGCCGCGGGCTGTACAACACGATGTTCCCGTTGATCCGCACCGCCGCGCACGGCCTGCCGCGGCATCGGGCACGGTGGGCTTTCGCTTAAGATCTACCGGCCGTCGCTGTGGTTCCCGCCGACCCCGGCGACTCTCCGGCCCGCCGCTGGCGCTCAGCACAGGCGGACGCCGGTGCCGTGGTGGACCTCAGCGCCGGGACCGCGGCGCGTCTCAGGGGCCGACATCGCAGCGGCGCTGCAGCCCGGGTTCGCCGACCTCGGCGCAGGCCGCTGCCATCACGCAGATCGGCCAGCTTCATCGACGACGGCGGAGGCGCGGCCGGGGCGGGCCGAGTCCGACGACGCGAAGCAGCAGCGACTCGAGCAGATCAGCCAGCAGATCAAGTCGCTGCTGCGCCGCTCGCTGCCCGACGGCGAATTCGAGGACGGCCTGCGCGAGACCGCGCTGCTGCTGAGCGACGACCCCGCCGCGGATTACCAGGCGGCCGCGGATGCCTTCGGCAGCACGCCAGCCGAGCCAAGCGCGCAGCAGGGCCTCGGCGACTGGTTCGGCAAGGCCATCGGGGGTGCCAAGGACGTCCTGCGGGTGTTCTCCTACAACACCATGAAGGCCCGCGCCGGGACCGTCGGCCGGAACGGCCTCGGGCCCCTGCTCGCCGCGCTGCACGGCGCAATCGCCCGCCGTCCGGGTGCACCTGATCGGGCACAGCTTCGGCGCCCGGCTGGTGTCCTTCGCGCTGTCCGGCGTCGGGCGCGGCTAGCCAGCAGCCCGGTCGCCTCGCTGCTGCTGCTCCAGGGCGCGCTTCTCGCACTGGTCCTTCGCCCACGCCCAGGACAACCCGTTCGGCAGCCCCGGCGCCCTGAACGCCTACGCCGACCGGGTGCACGGCCCCTGGTGGCCACCCACACCGTCTACGACTGGGCCGTCGGCGTGTGGTACCCTAAGGCTTCCTTCCTGGCCCATCAGGATGCGGCGGCCGCCGTCGCCGACCGCTGGGGCGGCATGGGCTCCGACGGCTTCCAGGCCGTCAAGCCAGCCGAAGACCGGGCCATGCCCGCCCAGGGCGGCACCAGCTACGGTCTCGCGCCCGGCACCTTCTACCGGGTCGACGCCGCCAGCGTCATCAACGACACCAAGAACGAGTCGTTCTCCGGACGCGCACTCCGACATCAAGAAGCTCCCGGTGGCCCAGCTAGCCGCGGCCGCGCGGCCGCAGCACGGGTAGGCGTGAGGGGCAGGGCCAGGAGCCGGGCCGGACCGCTGTTGCGGCGCGCGGGCAGGCGTGAGTGCAGAGCGGCAGCCAGGCCGGGGCTGCTGTCACGGCGCTTGCAGCGTAAGGACCGGTCGGAAGCTGGGGACCGCTGCGCGGGCGCCGGGTGGCGTGTGGCACAGGGCGAGCAGTCGGGCTGACGGCCGCCGCGGCACCCGGGCGGGCGTGAGGGCAGCCATTTGCCGGGCGCGTGGCTTGAGTCAGCCCGGCAGGTGGCCGCGTTCAGCGACCGTGCCGGGCTGCCGACACCGCCAGCCGCGCCGGGTGCGCCAGCGTCTGATAGACCACGCAGTAGCGCTCGGTCAGCCGCAGCAGCGTCGCGATCTGCTCGTCGCTGGCGTCGGTGTCGAGCTCGAAGCCCAGGCGGATGGAGGTGAACCCGACCGGCGCCTCCTTGCTCACGGCCAGCGTCCCGCGGAAATCCAGGTCGCCCTCGGCGTGCATGGTTCCGCCTGGTGATGGGGATCTGCAGCGAGGTGGCCACCGCCCGCAGCGTGACACCCGCGCAGGCGACAAGCGCCTGCAGGCAGCATGTCCCCGGAACAGACCAGTGACCCGTCGCCGCCGCTGGCGGGATGCGCAGGCCCGCCACCGCCAGCGCCTGTGCCGGTGGCCACCGAGCAGCTGATGTTCTCATCGCCGAGCTCACCATGGGCCTCCAGGGTGACGACCGCCGCCTCGCGGGTCGTCCCGGTAGGCGTCCTTGAGCGGTTGCTGCACGGCGCGCAAGGCGGTGCTGTCCACGGTCCCTCCATGCTTGCCGGTCGGCCAGTGACCTGGCTGATCGGGCCCGCTGGCGTCTGACGGCTCAGGCTCGCATCAGGCCCGCGCAGGTGTCCTACCTGCGGCAAGCGGGCCGCGTCGGCGGGCGTGGTTCAATAGGGCGTTCCGGGCCGCTTCAGCCGGGAGCATCTGATGATCAACCGAGGGCGGGGCGACATCCGGCGGCTGGCGGCTGCGTCGGCCATCTCCGGCACCGGCGACTGGGCCGCCTCGACCGCGCTCGCGCTGGCGGTCTACGCGAAGACCGGGCTCGGCCGTGTGGCTGTCGGTGAGCTTCCTGCTCACGCCGCATCCCTTCCGCGCTGGTGGCTCCGCTGTCCGGCGATGATGGCGGACAGGCTCGACCGCCGCCGCATCATGATCACGTGCGACCTGCTCGGGCGGTGACGCTACGCTTGGGCATGGCCGTCACCGGCACCGCCGCTGCCGCTGATCACTGCTCGGCTCGCTGGCCGCTTTGCTGCATTCGCCGTTCGGCCCGGCGGCACGCGCGGCTCGGTCCCCAACCTGGCCGGGGCGGCGGACCTGTCGTGGGCGAACGGCACGCTGAGCGCGGCCAGTAACGTGGGGCAGTTGGTCGGCCCGGCGCTCGGCGGGGTCCTCTACGCCGCGCGTGGGAGCGGGGCCCGCGTTCTGGGCCAACGCCGCCTCGTTCGTGGCTCTCGGCGGGCTTCATAACGGCCGTGCGCGGTCGGTTCCGGCAGCGAAGCCTCGCCATCCTGCCGCGGGCGGGGAGAGCGGCGTATGGGCGGGGCGTAGCGCTTCGTCTGGCGTCACGGGACCCTGCTGACCTTGACCGTCGTCGGCGCCGTCACCTACATGGCGACCGAGATCGCCGCGGTGGCCGACCTGCCGCTGATCCACCACTTCGGCGTGGAGGCGTCGGGTACGGATCATGAACGTCGCGTGGGGGGCAGGCGGGCTGGCTCGGCTCGCTGCTGGCGGCGCGGATCGTGACCAGGGCCACCGGAGCCCGCGGCGGCGATCCTCGGCTGCCTGGTCTTCGGGGCCTCGTGCGCGGCCGTCGGCGCTGTCCCCGTGGTTCGCGCTCATCCCGCTCGTTCACTACTGCTGTTCGCGTTCAGCGACTCGTTCGCATTCGTCGGCTTCAACGGGATCTACCAGCGCCGGACTCCGGACGCGATCCGCGGGCGGGTGTTCGCCGCCGTCGGCGCCGTCATGACGTTCGCCGCGGCCGCGAGCTTCGGGTTCGCGGGATTCCTCGTCGATGCGGTGGGCTGGCGCTGCGGTCTCACCTCGGCGGCGGCCTGGTGGACGTCGCCTGCGCGGTGGCGCTGGCCCTGAGCCTGCGGTGAACGCCCAGCCATCCGGCCGGAAGCCGGGCCGGAGCCGCTCATCGCGGGCCCCGAACCACCGGCGCATGCGGCCCGCCGCGATCATGCATCAATCGCACCCTGGCGCGTGACCTGCGCGGGTTCCGCTGACGGTGCCGGGAGGCCGGCGGCGGCCGGTGGCTGGGAGCCGTCCTTCCTGGAGACGACCGCTCGACGACCGGGGGCTCGGGCTGGCGCGTGGCGCCGTCGCCGCTGGCGCCCGGATGGTCGTCGCCGCGGGCGGTGACGGCACGGTCCGGGCCTGCGCGCAGGCTCTCGCTAGGCACGCAGGTCCCGCTCGCGATCGTGCCGCTGGGCACGGCCAACCTGGCGGCACGGGCGCTGGGCATCCCGCCCAGGATCGGCGGATCGCTGGCCGCCGGGTTCGGCGGGACGAGCGCCGGATCGACCTGGCCGCGCCGAGGGCCGCCGCCGCTGGCGATGGACTGAGCGCCGGGATCGGCCGCCGCCGGGTGCCGCCGAGATCGCGGACGCCGCGCGCGAGGACTAGCGGGCGCCGTGGACCGCGGGCCGCGCCGCGGGGCTGACCGTCGCCGCCATGGCGGGCATCGGCCTGGACGCGGAGGTCGTCGCCGCGACGCCGCGCCTGCTGAAGAGGCGGGCTGAGCTGGCTCGCGTACGCCGTGGCCGGGGTCACGCACCTGCCGCGGCCGGGGCGAGCTGCTTCACGGTGCGCCTCGACGATGACGAGCCGCTGGCCAGGCAGGCCCGGTGCGTGGTGGATGGCAACGCCGGGCTGCTGCCCGGCGGGTTCATCCTGCTGCCGCGCGCGCGGCTGGACGACGGCCTGCTCGACGTGGGGATCCTGGCGCCCTCAGCAGCCGGTCAGCTGGCTGCGGGTGGCGCACCGGCGTGCTGACCCGCAGCGGCCGCGACGGCCCGCAGCTGGAACGGCACCAGGCGCGCCGGGTCGAGATCAAGGCCGGAACGGAACTTCCGCGCGAGGTTGACGGCGAGGTGATCACGCCGGGCCGCTCGCTAACCGTTACGCTGCTGCGCCGCGCGCTTACCGTGCGCGTCCCGCTCTCCCGGTAGGCTGACCGGGCCCCGTTGTTTAGCCTTCCGCAGCGGGAGCAGGCACCATTGGTGGGGACCACACGATAGTTCTGGGGCAACGGAGTGGGTGGCATGCGGCTGCGGGCGGGCGTGGCGATCGATCTGGGCACGGTTAACACGCTGGTTTATGTCGCCGGGCGGGGGCTCGTGATCGATGAGCCGTCCGCGATCGCCGCTCGACCGGACGACTGGCAGCGTGACCGCGGTGGGGCAGGCCGCGGACGCTCTGGCTGGGCAAGGAGCCTGCAGGGCGTCGATGTCATCCACCCGCTGCGTGACGGGGTCGTCGCCGACCTGACGCGGCGGTGGCCATGCTGCAGGCGTTCCTGCGCCGGGCTCACCTGCGCCGCGGCCCGCTGCGGCCGCTCGGCCGTGATCTGCGTCCCTGGCGGCGCCACCTGGGTCGAACAGCGATCCCTGGCGGTGGCCGCGGGGCGGTCGAGCCCCGGTGCAACGTCAAGCTCATCGAAGAGCCGGTCGCCGCCGCCGCCGGGTCCGGCTCGGCCCCGCCGACGGGTCTGGTGCGTTCATCGTGGACATCGGGGGCGGGACCACCGAGGTCGCGGTGGTGACCAGCGGTCACCTGGTGCGTGCCCAGTCGCTGCGGCTGGGCGGCAACGCGATGGACGAGGCGATCGTGCAGGCCGTCAAGGCCGACCTCGCCTGCTCATCGGCCGCAACGCCGCGCGGAACCTGAAGATGAACCTGGGTCTCACCGACGCCGGGGACCGGATGGGTCGAGACGGTCGGTGTGGACGTGGCGAGCCGCACGCCCCGGGTCGAGCATGTGCCGGGACGGCCCGTGGCACAGGCGCTGGAGCACAGTCGTCGCGATGATGGTGGCGTCGGTGCAGGAGATGCTCTCCGATATCCCGCCGAACCTCGCTGAAGACGTCGTGCGGGGAAAGATCCGCCTCGCCGCAGGGCGGGCGCTCCTGCCCGGCCTCGCGAGCCGGATCGAGGTCGCCACCGGCATCCCCGTCCTGGTCGTCGACGACCCGCTGCGGTGCGTTGTCCGGGGCCGCCGAGATTCTCGACCGCGGCTCGGGGCCGTCAGTCGCCGGGAACTCCTGAGCACGGCTGGTCGCCACACTGCGTAGGCAGCATGGCGACGCCCACCGGCGCCCGCGTTGCACATCAGTGGTGCGCGGCGCTGGCGCGCCAGCGCCCCCGTGGATGCGGTTAGTGGCGCCCGGCGGCGCCATTGCGGCTTGCGCTTGTCCGAGGAAGGCCCGCATGCCCTCCCGCGCGTCGGGCAGCTGGCTGGTCGCCGCCATCACCTCGATGGCGTAGGCGTAGGCCTTCGGCTGGTCGAGGTCGATCTGGGCGTACAGGGCCTGCTTGCCGATGCCCTTGCTCTCGGCCGATCCCCGCGTGACGCGCTCGCAGCAGGTCCGCACGCGGCGGAGTCGAGCTGCTCCGCCGGGACCACCCGGTTGACCAGGCCCCAGTCCAGCGCGGTCCGCGCGTCGATGATGTCGCCGGACAGGGCCATCTCCGCGGCCCGCTTCCGGCCGACGTTGCGGGCGACCGCCACCATCGGGGTGTGGCAGAACCAGCCGCCCTTGCCGCCGGGAGCGGCGAAGCCTGCGTCTCGCTGGCGACGGCGAGGTCGGCGCTGGCGACGAGCTGGCAGCTTACCGCGCGTGGCCAGCCCGTGCACCCGCGCCACGACCGGCTGGGGCACCTGCTGGATCAGCGTCATCAGCTCGGTGCAGGTCACCAGCAGCGAGCGAACCTCCGGCAGGTCGGCGTCGACCACGTCGGCGAAGTCGTGCCCGGCGCAGAACACCGGGCCGTTGCCCGCGAGCACGATGCCGAGCGCGTCGCTGTCCCCGATCTCGCGCAGCGCCGTGATCAGCTCCCGCATGTGCGCCAGGGACAGGGCGTTGCGCCGCTGCGGCCGGTTCATGGTGACGGTGGCGAAGTCGCCTGACCGCTCGACCAGGATGTGCTCAAACCCCATCGACGGCCTCCTCTTCTCTTCGCAGCCTGCGCTGGCGGAGCTATACGGGCCACCGGCCCGCGGTGCCAGCTCGCCGGGCCGGACCCGTCGGCATCAGCCCGGGCGGCGGGCCGGACCTGTCGGCCATCGGCCCTGCCAGCGGCATCAGCCTGGGCGGCGGACCAGACGGTCCATAGCCATCAGCCCAGCACGGAGGCGGCATCAGGTTGGCCCTGCGTGCCGGAGCGGCCATCAGCCCGCCTGCGGCCGGAGCCCGGCGGCCATCAGCCCAGTGGCGGCCGCGGCCGGGCTACGGTATCTGGGTGGTGAGGACGGCCAGGGCGGACGCCTGCGCGGTCACGGTCGGTGCGTGAACGGTCCGGCCCAGCTGACGCCGAACGCCGCGCCCCTCCTGTCGTCGGCCCACACGGCTACCGCGTTCCTGCGCATGTATCGCTGGTACGCGGCGCCTCCCACGCGGTCGTACAGCAGCTTCAGGTTCTCCATGAAGATGCCCTTGAACATCGGCGCGTCCCGTCCGCAGTGGAGCAGGGCGGCACGGCTACGCGCAGGATTCCTCCCGGGCTGAGCCTGGCGCTGTGCATGACCGCGTGGGCCACCTTGCCCGCCGTGACCAGGAATGACCGGTGGCCCGTCAGATTGGCCATGGACACCAGTGCGCCGATGAGCATCCCCCTGGTTGTAAGTCCATCTCGGCGAGCTCAGCTTGGTGAGGCAATTACACCGTCAGGCCGTCGACGACCAGGTGGGAGCGGGTCAGCATGCCGCTGTGCGAGAACCATGCCCATTCCTGGAGTGCCCATCGGGCGTATGTGGTGTCGCCCGGCGTTGCCCTCGTGCAGCAGGACCGCGTCCCGCATGAATTCCTCGTTGGTGATGGCGTTCTTGTAACGGCCAGTACTTGCTCCACAGCACGCCCCCGCCGCAGGCGTGGGTCCAGCCCTGGGCCATGGCGGCGAACACGGACTTGGCGAGGCTGAAGGTACGCCCTGTTACCGGTCAGGTCGTACGCCTTGATCCAGGTCAGCACCCACCAGCCATCGTCGTCGTAGTAATGGTCCGGGAAGCCGTGGCCGCGGCAGCGTGATGTGCCTGGTAGGTGGCACCCAGGTCGCCGAGGTAGGACTGGGACCCCGTTGCCCGCATGTAGCCGATGGTCGCCGCGAGGGCACTCGCCGCCTGCCACAGATGCGTGTGGGTGTAGGAGCGGGCCGCCCAGGTCTGCAGCCGCCCGGCGGCCACCGCCGCCCGGCGGCGAACCGGCGTGACCCGGCGGAATCCGCCGCTCTGCCGGGTCTGGCTAAGCCTCGCCGGGGCGGCCGCCTCGTTGGCCGGGGACCTGAGGTAACCGACGCCGAGAACGACCAGCACGGTCACCAGGATGATGGTCCCGGTGACTCCGCACGGCCGCCAGCCATCGGTGGCGGCCGCTCCCGCGGCTTCGTTCGTCCAGCCCACATGCGTCCTGTCGTCACCGCTGCGAGCCAGCTGAGGAGCGCCACGGACGTCTTCGCTGGCAGCCTGCGGGAAGCTGGGCACCCTGAACCGGACGATAGCGCCAGTCCAGCCGACCAGCACTGGCCCGCCCGGACGTGCTTGGCTGACCACTCCGGTGCCAGCCCGTGCGCCGCTGCGATCAGCTGGCCCGGTGCGACCGGACGGGCGGCCCGAGGGCGGAACACCGTGGTCGCCTTCTTGTCCCGGTGCGCTCCTGTGGCACGGGGATGCCTTACCCTTTGCCCTGGACGTTCCAGACGCCGTCTTCGTGCTCTCAGAGGACAAATGATCAGCTCTGCCAAGGATCGTGGGACACCGCGCGGGTGGTGGCGTGCCATCGCATCCGCCCGCATCGAGGACTCGTATGCCGGGGACTTCGCCGTTGCGCGCGCTCACCCCTTGCCGTGACTGATGAGTGCGCTGGCGCTCATCTCCTGCGTGGGGGCGGCCGGGCAGCGCAGTCTGCGGCCGGGCAATCGGCTGGGCGGCTAGGCCACGTCCGGCACGGTCGATCCCGGCGACGTCAGCCGGATCCGGCCGCGGCGAGCCCGGATGCCCTGCCCAACGCTCACAGCGAGCGCAGATGGTAAGCCAGCGGGTGATCTACAGCTATAACGGCCTCGACGCCGTAAGCCGCGCTGCTGAGCTGGATCCGGCACGGCCCGGTCGGCGGGGTCATCTTCTTCGGCGGCAACATCTCCAGCCGGGCCCAGATCGCCGGCGTGATCAAGCGAGCTCGACCGGGCCAACGCCAGCCCGCTGAACCCGATGCGCGGCGTTCCGCTGCTGCTGATGACCGACCAGGAAGGCGGTGCTGGTCCGGCGCCTGCCCGGGCAGCCGCTCGCTGTCGGAGAAGCAGATCGGCGAGTCAGCCGCATCCGCGCCACGCGGCGAAGACCGCGTGGCACCGGCGCGGGGAGGAACCTGGTCAAGCGTCGGCATGAACAGTGAACCTGGCGCCGGTGCTGGACGTCTACCGCAGGGCGGGCAACTTCATCGATCAGTTCGGCCGCTCGTACAGCACGAACCCCAACGTGGTCTCCTCGCTCGGCGCCGACTTCATCACGGCCCAGCAGGCGACCGGCGTCGCGGCGACCGCCAAGCACTTCCCGGGCCTGGGCGCGGCGACCGCGGTCGCAGAACACCGACGCGGGGCCGGTGACCCTGAACGTGACCCTGCACGCCCTGCGCACGGTCGACGAGTTCCCCTACCGGGCGGCGATCACCGCCGGGGTCAAGCTCGTGATGGTGTCCTGGGCCGAAGTACCGGGCACTGGCTCCCGAACACCGTAGCCGGGCTGTCGTCCGCCATCGTCAACGGCGAGCTGCGCCAGCGGCTCGGCTACACGGGCGTCACGATCACCGACGCGCTGGAGGCCGACGCGCTGCGATCGTTCGGCTCGACCAGGCACCGCGCCATCCTGGCGGTCAAGGCGGGGATGGACCTGATTCTCTGCTCGGCCCAGACGGCCGAGCCAGGGCCAGCAGGCGAGGATCGCCATGGCCAACGGGCTCACCAGCGGCACGCTGAACCAGGGCGTGTTCACCGCCGCGCTGACGCGAGTGCGCCAACCTGCGCTCCAGCCTCGGCAGCTAAGGCCTGGCCAGGTCGGCGGCGATTGCCCGCGCCGGTTCGCCGAGCAATTGCCTGCGCATTCGGCGGTGATTGCCCGCGCGGTCAGCGGTGATTGCCGCGCGGCTCAGGCGGAGAACCGGAACCGTGGTGCACTCGGCGATCATGGAATCACTGTCGCCGGTGTGCACCCGGCCGATGATCACGCCAGCAATACTCGGGACGCGGAAGTGGTGATCATGGGATCGGTAGCAGCCAGATGTACAGCCAGCCCATGATCACGATTGCGAGTGATGGGCCTCGAGGCGTCGTGGTGACTTTTAGCCGCGCTGTGACAGCTCGTTGACGGCAAGGAAGCGCTCGATCATGGCATTCACCTGGTCGGGCACCTCGAGCTGGTTGAAATGACCGGAGCCCGACCGTCTGGCCGACGGTGATCGCCGGGCACAGGCGGCGCAGATCGGCGGACGCGTTGGCAGGGACGGCCGAGCCGATCGACAGCACCGGCACGGTCGCCTGGGCCAGCGCGCCAGCGCCGTCGAACTCGCCCATGACCCGCATGACCTCGGCGGAGATCGCCGGCGAAGTGCTGGTCATCTGCTCGATGATGGCCGCCCGCCGGGCTCGCGTCGGTGGGCAGGAACATCCCCTCCACGAACGTTGTGCGCCACGACCCGTTGTCGTCGGCGGCCACGGCATCACGACGGACTCGCGGAAGAACGCTCTTGGCTCTCTCGTTCGTGATCGGTGCCGGGTCGACCATCACCAGCGCGCGGATGGCGCCCGCCTGGGCGGCGCACGCCAGCCCGATCAGGGCGCCCAGGCTGTGGCCGACCAGCACGGGCCGGCCGCAACCGGCCGCACCCGCCACCGCGAGCACATCGTCAGCCAGTCACGTCCACGTCATAGCCGCCGGGCGCGGGCTCGCGGGGCGGCCGCTGTCGCCGTGCCCGCGCAGGTCCACCGCCACGACGGCGTGGCCGCTGGCGAAGTGCTCGAACTGCGGAGCGAAGTACGAGCGGTCGCAGCACCAGCCGTGAACGAAGATCATCGGGGGATCGCTAAGCGCCCGCGGCGTCGTAGGCCAGCCTGAGGCCCGCCACGGAGAGCGATCTGCGTCATCGTCACCGCTCGCCGTCGCCGCGAGCCAGTGCAGTCCGCTATCTGCCTGGCCAGTCTGGCCGACCTGGGCGCGCAGCTCCGGTGGATGGATGACCTCGACCTCGGCTCCGAGGGCGAGCATGTCCAGCGCGGCGGCGTCGAGCGGAGCCGATCCGCACCCAGGCCTCGACCCAGCCCCTCACGGCCGGCGACGGCGGGATTGCGCCTGCGGATCCGGATGCCGGCCGGCCGCCCCAGCAGCGCCGCGAGGCGGCGGCCGCCGCGGGGACAGGAGCACCCGCGCCCGCCGGACGCCTGGCACCCGGCGCCAGCGGGTGCCTGCGCGGGGGCGGTATCCGGGAGATCGCTGCGAAACCCGTCGAGCAGCTCGAAGCCACCCTGAGCAGCCGCGGACGGCGTAGAGCGGGATCCCGGCGGCGCTGAGGGCTTCGATGTCGCGGAGGATCGTGCGCTGGGAGACCTCGAGCTCGTCGGCGAGCTGCCGGGCGCTCATCCGGCCGCGGGCCTGGAGCAGGCCCAGCAGCCCGACAAGGCGGCTGGCTCGCATGGGCCGAGGATAATCCCGGATCATGACAGAAGATGTCATGTATCGGCTGCCATAATCGGCTGGGTCCAGCCGTGAAGGGAGCACCGCGATGACAGCCTCATGCCGATGGATCGGGAACCGCCAGCGATCCGTGGATCCTCACGACGCCGCCGGGCAAGTCTGAATTCGAGGCGTGGCGGGATGAGGATTCCGACCCGCCTGCCCTGGTCGTCCAGGTCGGCACGACCCAGCTGCGCTACCGGCTGCGCTGCATCGACGACCTGCACGCGATGCTGAAGGAGCGCGGCGACTGGGTGCCGCTGGGCAACGCCGACGAGCAGAAGTACGGCCGCCGAGGGCACGGTCGAGGCCTGGGGCCGCTCGCCCGCCAACCCGGTCGGCGGCTGGTATGGGCTCAAGAAGGGGCTGCGCGGCCGGTTCGGCAACTACGTCCCGCCGGTCCTGGAGGTGCTCGGTCTCGCCGAGGTCGAGCACAACGCGCGCAACAACCGGATGCGCGCCCGCTGACGCGCCTGCTGACAGGCTCCGCCAGGCCGCTCCCGCTCACGAGCTCCGCTGACGCGGCACCGGCGCCCCACTGTCATACTCGGGGCGTGAGCCCGCCGCGCCCACCGCGCCCGCCGCTGACGACGGAGCGCCTAGCCGGCGCGTGGGGTAGGTCCTGCGGGCGGGGTCCACCGCGCCCTACCGGGCAGTCACGATCGTCGAAGGCGAACCGCACCTGGTGCGCGACGATTTTGGCGCGCCGGAACCAGCGGCTGAGGGGACCCGGTGCCGGGCCGCGCCGGATCGGCAGCGGGCCGCCGCAGGCCCGCTGCTGTGCCTGGTCCACCTGACCGACCTCCAGCTCGCCGACGTCCAGTCGCCGACCCGCTTCGAGTTCCTCAACCGCTGCTTCGCCGACCCCAGGTATGCCGAGATCATCCCCGTCCAGCGCCCGCAGGAGGCGCTGACCGCGCACGCCGTCGACGCCATGCTGCGCACGGTCAACGCCCTGCGCGGGCCCGCCACCGGGGCGCCGCTGCGGCTCGCGGTGACCACCGGGGACGCCATCGACAACGCCCAGTGGAACGAGCTGCAGACCGTCCTCGCCCTGCTCGACGGCGGGCTCGTCGCCCCGGACTCCGGCGGCCCCGGCTAGCGAGGGCGTCCAGTCGCCGCAACTGGCCGGACGACTTCTTCTGGAAACCCGGACGGCGACGGCCCGGACGGGCCGGACTACTTCCGGCGCGAGTTCGGCTTCCCGCACCACCCGGCCTGCTGGAACGCGCCGCTGCCGAGTTCCGCTCCGGTGGCCTGGGCGTCCCCTGGCTCTCCTGCTTCGGCAACCACGAGGCGCTCCACCAGGGCGTCGGGGTGATGACGGCGGGCATCGCCGCCGCGCTGACCGGCCCGCGGAAACCGCTGGCGCTGCCGGACGGCTTCGACCACGACCGGGCGCTGGAGCTGTTCACCGACCATCCCGAGGCGTTCATGGCGGGCCCCGCCCGCACCGTCACGGCCGACCCCGCGCGCCAGCCGGTCACCAGGCGCGATTTCGTGGCGGCTCACTTCCGGCCCGGCGCGCGCCCGGCGGGGCACGGGTTCAGCGCGCAGAACCGGCTGGATGGCACCGCCTACTACGTCCACGACACCCCCGCCGCCCGCCTGATAGCGCTGGACACCAGCTGCCCGGCCGGGGGCGCCGAGGGCTGCCTCGACCGCCAGCAGGCCCGCTGGCTTCGGAGCGGCTGGCCGAGGTGCACTCCGCCTACCGCGGGCCCGGCGGGCGCGCGGTGAGCACCGGCCACGAGGACCGTTTGGTGGTCGTTCTCTCCCACCATGGGACCGACACGCCTGACCAACGAGCCGGCACAACGGCCCCGCCGGGAACCCGTGCTCCACGGGGCCGACGTCCTCGCCCTCCTGCACCGCTTCCCCAACGTCGTGCTGTGGCTGAACGGCCACACGCACACCAACGCGGTGCGGCCGCGCCGCGACCCGGCCGACCCGGCGCGGGATTCTGGGAGGTCACCACCTGCTCCATCGCGGACTGGCCGTGCCAGACACGGCTGGTCGAGCTGGCCGACGCGAGCGAGGTACCTGGCCATCGTCTGCACGATGGTCGACCATGACATCGCCGCCCGCCCCGTCGTCGCTGGAGACCAGCGACGACCTGGCCGCGCTGCACCGCGAGCTGGCCGCGAACGTCCCGCTCGACGGCGCCGACTCGGAGCCTGGCTGGCGCGCCGCCCGACCGGAACGTGGAGCTGCGCCTGCGCCCGCCGTTCCCGCTGCGCCGCCCTCGCCGAGTCGGGCAGCGCGCCCGGTGACGCTCATCGCCCGTAGAGTGGCCGGGTGGTTCCCCGTCACCGGCTCCCTGCTGAACGACGCGTCGGAGGTCCTGCGCCGCGTCTTCGGCTATGACTCGTTCCGCGGCCAGCAGCTGGAGATCATCGAGCACGTGGCGGCTGAGCGGCGACGCGCTGCGTGCTGATGCCGACCGGCGGCGGCAAGTCGCTGTGCTACCAGATACCCGCGCTGCTCCGGCAGGGGACCGGTGTCGTCGTCTCGCCGCTCATCGCCCTCATGCAGGACCAGGTCGACGCCATGTGCGAACTCGGCGTGCGGGCGGGATTCCTCAACTCAACGCAGGATCCCGGCGCGCGCCTGCAGGTGGAGACGGCGTTCGTGGCCGGCGAGCTTGACCTCCTCTACCTGGCTCCGGAGCGGCTGCGGATCGAGTCGACCCTGCGCCTGCTCGATCGCGGCGCCATCGCGCTGTTCGCCATCGACGAGGCGCACTGCGTGTCCCAGTGGGGGCACGACTTCCGGCCCGACTACCTCGGCGCTGTCCGCGCTGCACGAGCGATGGCCGCACGTTCCCGCGATCGCGCTGACGGCGACCGCCACCCAGGCCACCAGGGAGGAGGTCGCGGAGCGGCTGCAACCTGGTGACGCCAGCCACTTCGTGGCGAGCTTCGACCGCCCGAACATCTGCTACCGGATCGATGCCGAAGTCCGAGCCGCGGCGGCAGCTGCTGGAGTTGCTGCGGACCGAGCACGCCGGCGACGCGGGCATCGTCTACTGCCTGTCGCGGGCCTCGGTCGAGCAGACGGCCGAGTTCCTGACCGGGAACGGGATCACCGCGCTGCCCTACCACGCCGGGCTCGACGCGCGGACCCGCACCGCGAACCAGGCGCGGTTCCTGCGCGAGGACGGCATGGCCATGGTCGCCACCATCGCGTTCGGCATGGGCATCGACAAGCCCGACGTGCGCTACGTCGGCCCACCTCGACCTGCCCAAGTCCGTCGAGGGCTACTACCAGGAGACCGGCCGGGCTTAGCCGCGACGGCCTGCCGCCACCGCCTGGCTCGCCTACGGCCTCGCCGATGTCGTGCAGCAGCGCAAGCTGATCGACACCTCCGAGGGCGGCGAGGCGCACCGCCGCCTAGCTGAGCCGCCACCTCGACGCCATGCTGGCGCTGTGCGAAACCGTCCAGTGCCTGCGTGCGCAGCTCCTCGGTTACTTCGGCGAGCGCAGCGCCGCGTGCGGCAACTGCGACACGTGCCTGTCGCCGCCGCAGTCGTGGGACGGCACGGTGGCCGCGCAGAAGATTCTCTCGGCCGTGTTCCGCCTCCAGCGCGAGCGGCACCAGAGGTTCGGCGCTGAGCCATGTGATCGACATTCTGCTCGGCAGGCAGACGGCGAAGATCGTCCAGCACGGCCACGCCTCCCTCACCGTGTTCGGGGTCGGGACGGAGTTGCGCGAGCCCGAGTGGCGCGGCGTCGTGCGCCAGCTGCTGGCCCAGGGCCTGCTGGCGGTCGAGAGCGACTACGGCACGCTGACGCTGACCGAGACGAGCGCCGCGGTGCTCCGCAGCCAGCACCAGGTGCTGCTCAGGCGTGAGCCGGAGCGTGCGGCCCGCCCGCGCCAGGCCCGCCGCGGCGTGTCGGCGGCCGACGGCGCGGCGGCCGCCGAGCTGCCACGCGGAAGCGGCCGGGCGCTTCGAGCAGCTGCGCGCCTGGCGCGCCGCCACCGCGAAGGAGCAGGGGCGTGCCCGCCTACGTGATCTTCCATGACGCGACGCTGCGCCGAGATCGCGGCGACGCAGCCCGTCCTCCCTTGCCGCATTGGGCAAGGTGAGCGGGGTGGGGAGACCAAGCTGGCGAAGTACGGCCAGCAGGTGCTGGACGTTCCTCGTGCCGGGGCGCCACGGGCCTGGCGGGATGACCGCGTATCGGCCCGAGCAATGGCACGACCTCTTCGTGGCCACGGCCGAGGCGGCAGCCCCCGCTGGTGCGCAGGCTCCGCATCCCGCGCGGTCGGCTGATGAGCCCCTGTCCTGGACGGCGGTGCCCCATCGGGGTGACCGGGCGGGCACCCTGCCGATGGTCGCCGCCGGTATCAGCCTCATCGCCGTGTTACGGCGGGCGTGTACTGGCTGGTCGCGGGCACGTGCTGGGTTTCGCAGGGGGCGGTGCTCAACGCGTGGATTCTGCTGGTCGAGATCCATCGCTGACCGCCGTGGGAGCTGGGGCGCATGAGCATTCGTTGCGCCATCGATAGGCTGTCCGCACCAGAAGGCCGCGCCGTGCGGCCCGCGACGGAAGAGGGCGCCAGTGAGCAGCGATTGGCTGTCGGCCCAGCCTAGCCGCCAGGAGAGCCCGCTCGCGGAGATCGATACCAGCGTCGCGCACATCGCCCGTGTCTACGATTACTGGCTGGGCGGCGAAGGACAACTTCGCCGCCGACCGGGTCGCCGCCGAGGCCGCCATGCGGGAAGACCCGAACGTGGTGGAGGGCGTGCGCGGGAACCGGGCGTTCCTGGCCCGGACCGTGCGGTACCTGGCTAGCCAGGGCGGCATCCGGCAGTTCCTCGACATCGGCACCGGGATCCCCGCCGCCGACAACACCCACGAGGTGGCGCAGGCCTGGCGCGCGAGTGCCGCGTCGTCTACGTGGACAACGACCCGATCGTCCTCGCCCACGCCCGTGCCCTGCTCGACCAGCGGGTCCGAGGGCGCCACCGCGTACTTCGACGAGGACCTGCGGAACGTCGCCGAGATCGTCCGGGCCGCGGCGCGGCACGCTCGGACTTCACCAAGCCGGTGGCGGTGATGCTGATCGGGATCCTGCAATGCATCCCCGACGAGGACGACCCGGTAAGCATCGTCAGGCAGCTGATGGACGCGGTGCCGTCCGGCAGCTACCTGGGCCATCTCGCATCCCGGCTAACGACATCTACAGCCCGGGCGTCGCGCAGCCTCGCGTCCCGGCTGAACGAGCTCATGCCGGCGAAGCTGAGGTTCCGCTCCCACGCCGAGGTCGCCAGGTTCTTCGACGGGACTGGATCTGGTGGAACCCGGCCTGGTCCGGGTGCCGGAATGGCGGCCGGACTCGGACGCCGACCTCGCCAACCCGGCCGCCGTCTGGGGCGGCGTGGCCCGCGAAGACACCAGCGACGCGGACGCGGGTGGACGGGGCCGGCATGACCGGGCCTGGTGCGCCGGGCGGATCAGGCAGGCGCAGGATGCGGGCCGCGTTCTCGTAGAGCACCTTGCGCGAGCACCTCGTCCGGGCAGCCCGGGCCCGTCCAGCTCGGCCAGGCACCGCTGCGGGGCCAGGAAGGGGAAGTCGCTGCCCCACACGAACTGGCTTACCAGCCGCCCGCGGAGCTCACTCACCAGCTCGGGCGGGATGCGGCGGGGCGCCCAGCCGGAGATGTCGATGTACATGTTGGTCTTGTGCAGCGCCATGGCGACCAGCTCCATATGCCATGGCCAGCCGAAATGCGCTGCCACCACGGTCAGCCCGGGGTGGGCGGCGGCGACGGCGTCGAGCCTGATCGGGCGGGCGTAGTCGAGCGCGATGCCCTGACCGCCGGGCTGGCGGGCGCCGATCCCGCTGGTCCCGGTGTGGAACAGCGCGAGCAGCCCGTGCCGCTCGCAGGCGGCGAAGACCGGCCAGTGGGACTCATCGTCCGGGGCGAACGCCTGCAGCGACGGATGGAACTTGACCCCGCGCAGACCCAGCGCGGCGATGTTGGCCACCTCGGCGACGGCGGCCTCGCCCTTGTGCGGGTCGACGGCGCCGAGCCCGGTGAACACATCAGGATGATCGCGGCAGGCGGCCGCCACGGTCTCGTTCGGCACCCGCGGGCGCCCGGTCGCGGTCTCGGCATCCCACGCCAGCAGCACCGCCATCGTCTCCAGCTGCGCGGTACATCTCGGCCAGGTCCGGGATGGACAGCCGCTGCACCGGTGAGCGGAAGTAGGCCTCCGCCGCCTCGACGTATCCCGCCATGCTCCCGTCAGCCAGTCGGGGGTCGGCAGATGGACGTGGAAGTCGATGGCTCGCATCTTCACCGGCACCGGCAGGCCTCCTGTTGGTCCATCATCATGTCGGACCCTCGGCGCAGAGCGGCCATCGCGAGTACCTCCCGCTCGCGGTCTGGGTCCACGCCGTGAGCGGGGCGGTCCGGGGCGGGCGGCGGGTCACCCTCGGCCTGCAGCCAGGCCCAGGTATCCGCCACGGTCTCCTCGATCGGGCGGCAGCTCAGCCCGGCGGCGTACGCGGCGGAGACGTCGCCGGTGTGCAGGCCGATCAGCTCGCTGTCCGGCGGCACCCAGACCGGCAGCTCGGTCCAGGGCGCGATGCCCGCCCTCGCGATGACTTCCGGCGGGACCCAGACCAGATGGGTCGCGCGAGCCGGTGGCCGCCTTCGCGGCCTCGAGCAGGCTGCGCATGGTTGCCTGGCCTGGCTTGCTGACCGTGTTGATGACACCGCCAACCCCGTCGTCTGCGGCATGCAGCAGCCAGGCCGCGAGGTCGCGGCCGTCGATGTACTGCAGGGGCAAATCGGGCGGGCCCGGCGCGAGCACGTCGCCGCCGCGCTCGATCCGCCGCAGCCACCAGGGCATCCGGCCGGTGATCTCATAGGGGCCGAGGATCAGGCCCGCACGCGCGAGCAGGGCCCGGCCGCCGAACGCCTCCACCGCCGCCAGCCTCGCCACCCCGCTTGGCGGCCGCGTAGTCGTCGCTGGCCATTGACCTGGGATCGGCCTCGACAACCGGTGCGCTCTCGTCGGCGCCCGGCGGTATCGGCCACCGGTAGACCGAGCGGCTGGAGACGTAGCAGTAGTGGCCGACCTGGCTGGCGAGCAGCCGGGCCGCGTCCCGGACTGCGTGCGGCGCACCGCTCCAGGTGTCGATCACCGCGTCCCAGACCGCGCCGCCGAGCACCGCAGGCAGCTCGCCCGGCTTGGTCCGGTCGGCGTGCAGCGCGCGCGCCCCGGCCGCCGGTGGCCCGCTCACCCCCGCGTCAGCGTCGTGACCTCGTCACCCCGCGCCAGCGCGGCCTCCACGACCGGCGCGGCCAACATGGTGGGTCCCGCCGAGCACCAGCAGTCTCATCGCACCATCATGGGACGCGGCCGCCCGAACCAGCAGTCAGCCGTTCATTCTCGGCGTAAGCTTGCCGCCGCCGGAGCCAGTCGGCCACGCGCCCGGGCTAGTCGATCCGGGCGATCACCTCGCCCTGGCGGGTCGTCTGGTCCTCGCTGACCAGCAGGCGGACCTGCCCGGCCGCCGGGGCCAGCACCTCCCCGGACACCTTCTCCACCATCACCTCGCCGAGCAACTGCCCGCTCGCCACCTGGTCGCCGTCGCTGACGAACCAGGTGGCGAGCACCCTCGGCGTCGGGCTCGTTCTCCGACAGCCGGGGGAACACGACCTCGGCCACGCTAGGACGTGTCCCTGTGAGGCATGCCCTAAGCCTTGCACAGGTCGCGCACGGCGGCCTCGATCCGTTCCGGTGTCGGCAGCACCGCGCGCTCCAGCGACCGCGCGTACGGGATCGGCACGTCGGGCACGGCGACCCGGCGCAGCGGGGCCCGCAGCAGGCCCGGGTCGGTCTCCGCGACCCGCGCCGCGATCTCCCCGGACAGCCCGAACGACTGGTAGTCCTCGTCGACGACGAGCAGCCGCCCGGTCCTGGCCACCGAGGACAGGACCGTGTCGGCGTCGAGCGGCACCAGGCTGCGCAGGTCGATCACCTCCAGGTCCACCCCGTGCTCCGCGGCCATCTTCTCCGCCACGTCGAGCGCGTGGTGCACCGACAGGGACAGGGTGACCACCGTGGCGTCGGAGCCCGCCCGGGCCACGGCCGCCTTCCCGATCGGGGTCTCGTAGGGCTCCTCCGGCACCGGAGCCACCGACCGGGGGTTCTTCGCCATCCAGGGCAGGCCCATGATCCCCTTGTGGAACATGTAGACGACCGGGTTGTCGTCCCGGATAGCCGAGATCATCAGTCCCTTGGCGTCGGCCGGATTGCTCGGCACCACGACCTTCATCCCCGGCAGGTGCGCGAAGGTTCCCCACAGGCACTGCGAGTGCTGCTCGGCATCGCTGTAGCCGCCGCCGGTGGCGGTCATCAGCACCATCGGCACGCGCACGTTCCCGCCGGACTCGAAGTGGATCTTCGCCATGTGGTTGTAGATCTGGTCCATGGCGACGCCGAAGGAAGTCGACGAACATCAGCTCGACGACCGGGCGCATGCCCTCGACCGCCGCACCGATGCCGAGGCCGATGAACGCGGTCTCCGAGATCGGCGTGTCCAGCACCCGGTCCCGGCCGAACTTCTCCAGCAGCCCGGTGGTCGAGCCGAAGATGCCGCCGTAGTTCCCGATGATCCTCGCCCAGCACCACGACGCCGGCGTCGCGCTCCATCTCCTGCGCGATTCCCTCGGCCATGGCACGGGCGGTCGTCAGCTTGCGCCCGGACTGCCCGGCCGGGGCATCTTCCGCCGCGGTGGTGGTTTCAGTGGCGCTCATTGATCTGCCTCCTTCACGCGAAGACGTAGTCAAGCGCCGTCTCCGGCGCGGGAACCGGGCTGGACTTCGCGAACGCGATCGCCTTCTCGACCCTGGCCGATGCCTCGTCCTTGACGGCCCGTGCCGCGTCCGCGTCCAGGATGCCGGCCTCGCGTCAGCCGCTGCTCGTAGGCCGGGATCGGGTCCCTGGCCGGAACGTCGGCCAGCTCGGGCCGGTAGGCCTGGGGGTCGCCCTCGAAGTGGCCCCACAGCCGCAGCGGTGTGGATCTCGAGCAGCGTCGGCCCCTCCCCGGCGCGCGCCCGGGCGACCGCGTCACCGGCCGTCGTGTAGATGGCTTCCACGTCGTTGTCGTCGATCCGCTGGCCCGGTATGCCGTAGGCGGCGGCCCGGTCGGCGTTGGACGGGATGCAGGTGGAGGCGTCGCGCGGCACCGAGATCGCCCAGTCGTTGTCCTCGACCACGAACACCACCGGCAGCTTCCACAGCGCGGCCAGGTTGAGCGACTCGTGGAACGCGCCCTGGTTCGCGGCGCCCTCACCGGTGAACGCGACCGCCACCCGGTTGCCCTCGCCGCGCGAGAACGCGAACGCCTGCCCGAGCGCGGGCGGCAGCCCTCGGCGATGATGCCCGAGCAGGAGAAGTGGACGTCCGGGTCGAACAGGTGCATGTGCCCGCCCCGGCCACGCCCGAGCCCGCCCTCGCGCCCGAAGATCTCGGCAGCCATCTTGTCCAGGTCCACACCGTGCGCGATGGCCACGTGATGCGGCCGGTGGGTCGCGGTGACCGCGTCGTCCGGCGCGCAGGTGCGCGCACACGCGACGGGCCACCGGTTCCTGCCCGGCCGACAGGTGCATCTCGCCGGGCACCAGCCCGGCCCCGATGTCGAACGCGGGTTTCTTGTCCGCGTGGTACTCGCGGAGAATCGCCTCCTCGAAGGTGCGGCTGAGAACCATCACCCGGTACAGGTCAAGACGGGTCTTATCGTCCACTGTGCCTCCTCGGTCCGTCCGGTCAGATGCCATGAGTCCATGCGGTAACGCTCCGCCAGCAGCCGCCGCTGCCAGCGCTCTCGGCGGCGCTGGGCGCCGCCGCCGCGGCGGGCCACGCCCGCGCCGCTCTGCCAGCACGGCGCCGCGCGCTGCCGGCTACGCCGAGGTCACACCCCAGACTCATGCAGCGAGGTCACCGGGCTGCGCCGCGAATCGGCCGGATGATGCTCCGCCGACATGCCGATGCGTGAGGAAGGCGCCGACCCGGGCGGCGGGGGTGGTCACCAGCAGCGTGGCGTGCGCCAGCGACCCGTCCCTGGTGAGCTGGCTGGCCAGGCCGGACACCCTGGCGGGCCCGACCGAACACCCCGCGTTCACCGGCGCCGGTGCCAGCCCCAGCCCGGCGATGACCGCGGCGACCAGCGCGGCCACCTCCGCGGCGAGCCCGGGCGGCGCGGCCGGGCACGGCCATGCTGATGTTGAGGTTGCCCAGGTCCTGGTAGACGGTGCCGCCAGCCGCTGGCGCGGCGCAGCACCGGCACGCCGCTGCGCCGCGCACGCGGCCAGGGTTCACCTCACGCGCGGGCCGCTGGCGCGCGCCCGATCACGACGCAGGATGCGTTCTGCCAAACCCGGAGGACGGGCGTGCGGGGCCCGGCGCGCGGCCAGCGCCTCTTCCAGCGCAGGTTCGCGGCCTGGTCGCCAGACCGCGCCATCGCGAACGAGCAGATCCATCCCCAGACCCGGCTGTTGGCGGCTCGGTGCCGTCCCGGCCTGCCGGGCGTTTTGCACCTCCGCTGATACCTTCCCGCCATTGGATCGCCGCGAAACTGTTACCCATGGCGGGAAACGGGGCCCATGGTTGCCGTCGGGGCCGGGTGGGTGATAGCGATCGACGGACACCGGCGTCGGCGCCGAGGAGGAACTGGTGAGCGAGAACGAACCGCACGGGGGACCCCGATCTCGGGGGCGGTGGTGGCCACGATGCCGTTCGCGGCGGCGCTGGGCGTGGTGCTGGACGCGGCCGGGGCGGACGGTCCGAGGCCAGGCTTGCCTGGGCGCCGGAACGCTGCACGACCGCCGGGGCGATGCACGGCGGCGCCCTGATGGGGCTGGCCGACATCCTCGGCGGGCTCTGCAGCGTACCTCAACTTGCCTGCCCGGGGCGGGAACGGCCACCATCAGTTCGTCGACAGTGTTCACCCGTGCGTTGCGCGACGGTGAGGTCCGAGGCCGTCGCCCGGCCGCTGCACGTGAGGCCGAACCGTGATCACGGTGCAGACCGACCTCGCACGCACGGGGCCGGGCGGCGCGTGGCGCAGGTGACTGCAGGTGCAGGCGCTGTTACTGGGGGCGACGGTGGACGCCAGGCACGCGGTCCTGTTCGAGCCGGTGGCCATCGGCCTAAGACGCTGCCGAACCGCTTCTACCAGGTGCCGCACGCGAGCGGGTTCGGGTCGGTCAGGCCGTGGACCCAGGCCGCGTTCCGCGCCATCAAGGCCGAGGGCGGCTGGGGCGGGTCTGCGTGGAGTACGCGCCGATAGCGGCCGACACCGACGATACCCCGGCGATCGCCGCGGACATCTGGGACGAGGCCGATGCCCGCGCGCTGGGGCTGACCGCCGAGGCGATCCACGCGCACGGCGCGCTGGCCGGGCTCGAGCTGTACCACGGCGGCCGCGTCCGCCCCCAACGGAGCCTCGCGGTTCGTGCGGATGGCCCCTAGCCAGATCGTTTCGGAACGTCAGTGGGGCGGGCTGGCTAAAGGAGATGACCGCCGATGACATCGCGCGCCTGCAGCGGGACTGGGTGCGGGCCGCCCGGCACGCGGCCGACGCCGGTTTCGACATCGTGTACGTATACGGGGGCGCACGGCTACCTGATGACCCAGTTCCTGTCGACGGTGCTGAACCTGCGGACCGACGGCTACGGCGGCAGCCTGCGCCAACCGGGGCCGGTTCTGGCTGGAAACCCTGGAGGCGGTGCGGGCGGAGATCGGCGGCCAGTGCGCGGTCGCGACCCGGATCGCGCTGCACGGCGACTCCGGCGTGCCTGGGGCCGAGACCCTGCCCGGCATCGAGGCCGACGACATGCTGGCCCTGGTCGGCGCATGGCCGACGACCTGGTCGACCTGTGGGACGTGACGGTGGGCAGCTGGCCGGAGGACTCCGGGACCTCCCGCTACTACCCGGAGGGCACGAGCGCCGGTGGGCAGCGCCGGATGCGCGAGGCGACGGCCAAGCCGGTCGTCGCGGTCGGCCGCTACACCAGCCCGGACCTGATGGCGCAGGTGATCGCCTCCGGCGAGGCCGACGTGATCGGCAGCGCCCGGCAGGCGATCGCCGACCCGTTCCTGCCCAGCAAGATCGCGGAGGGACGGCTGGACGAGATCCGCGAGTGCACCGGGTCCAACTCTGCATCCTCCGCGAGGAGACGTTCAACCAGATCGGCTGCGTGCAGAACGCGACAGCGGGAGGAGTACCGCCGCGGCTGGCACCCCGAGAAGTTCACCCCCGCGGCGGGCGCGGACCGGCCGGTGCTCGTCGTCGGCGCCGGGCCGACCGGGATGGAATGCGCGGTCGTGCTGGCCAAACGGGGGTTCGGCGCGATCCACCTGGTCGAGGCCGAGGCCGAGATCGGCGGCCGACTGCGCTGGACCCGGCGGCTGCCGACGCTGGGGGACTGGGGCGGGATCACCGACTGGCGCGCGGTTCAGCTGGCCAGCTGCCCGGGGTCGAGGTCATCACCGGGCGCCGGCTGCGCGCGGCGGACGTGCTGGAGTACGGCGCCGAGCTGGTCGTGATCGCCACCGGGTCATCCTGGCGGGGGATGGGGTGCAGCCCGGCTACCCCGGGCCGATGCCGGGCGCCGACCCGTCGCTGCCGCACGTGCTCACGCCGGAGCAGGTGTGCTGCGGGCGAGCGGCCGCCCGGCCCGCGGGTGGTGGTCTACGACGCCGACGGCTACTACGTCGGCGCCGGGCGTCGCCGAGCTGCTGGCCGCCGACGGGTACGAGGTGACGGTCGTCACCACCTTCGCCGTCCTGTCGCCGGTGAGCGACCAGACCCTGGAGGGCGACATGCTCCGCGGCTCACCTGCACCGGGCCGGGGTTGCGGTCGCTCACGCGACCACGATCACCGAGATCAAGCCGGGCGCCGAGTACGGCGGCGGGTGACGGCGGCGGGAGTGGGCGGCGGCGGGCCACGACCGCCACGGCGAGCCGTGGTCGGCCGGGTGCGACGGGGTGGTGCTGGTCACCCAGCAGGCCTCCGACGACGCGCTCGTACCGGGAGCTGGCCGGTGACCCGGAGGCCCTGGCGGCCGCCGGGATCGCCGCGGTGTACCGGATCGGCGACGCGGTCGCGCCCCGGCTGCTGTCGGAGGCGGTCTTCGACGGGCACCGGCTGGCCCGCGAGATCGACTCGCCCGGACCCGGCGACGCCGCTGCCCTACCGGCCGCGAGCGCACCGGACTCGACTAGGCGTGTCCTGTCCCCGGCGCGGCGGACGACCAGCTGAGCCGACCGTCACGTCTGGCCGGGGCTGCTCCAGGTGGGCGGTGTCGTTGAAGCCGCGCACGATCCACCGCGGTCCCCGCTCACCACCAGGCGGGAGATGGATCCGTTGTCCGAGGTGACGAACGCGAACGGCCGTGATCCGCTGGCCAGCGCGAGCACCTGCCCGATCACGCCGCCGTGGGTGAAGACCGCCACCCGCTGGCCGGTGTGGGCGGCGGCCACCGCCCGACCGCGGCCCGCACCCGGGCCGCGAACTCGGCGGCCGAGCTCGGCGCCCGGGATGACCTCGAAGCTCTCCTGGGCCCACATCTGCATGGCGGCGGGGTGGTGCTCCGACACCATCTTGCGGAACAGGCCGCCCTCCCACTCGCCCAGGCCGACCTCCCGCAGGCCCGCCTCCACCTGCGGGACCAGGCCGAGCCGGGCTGGCCAGCGGCGCCGCCGTCTCCGCCGTGCGGCGCAGGGTGGTGACGTAGATCGCGTCGATGCCGGCGGCGGCCAGCCGGGCGGCGACCAGCTGCGCCTGCTCGCGGCCCTCGGGCGCGAGCGCGGGATCGGACCGCCCGTCCACCAGCGGGACCGGGGCGTCCACGCAGGGCGGGTTCCGATTCGCCGTGCCGGATGAGGAGCAGTTCGGCCGCGTCCGGCGGTACCTGGAAGCGGTTCTGGCGGTAGCTGGCGCGCCGCTTGCGGCAGATCTTCAGGCGCTGCTCACGACCTGCGTAGCGTAGCGGCAGCGCACGGCTGGCGTCGCGCATCCGGCCCGGCTCTGGCGCCGGTGATCGGGGACTGGGCGGATGCATGACGCAACGCGCGACGACAGCCGGTACCGGCCACGGAGGCTGGCCGACGCCCGTGACCCGCGCGGGCTGCGCTGCCGACGCGCCGCTGCTGGACGCCTGGCTGCGGTTCACCGCGCAGGCGCAGGCTTAGCTGCTGAACCCGATGAGCGTCCCCGGCCACAAGCAGCGCCAGGACCTGACCGGCGCGGTGGTCGGCCGGGGACGCTGCCGCTGTACGGCGGGCTGGACACCATCAAGCACGCCGACGTGCTGCTCGCCGACGCGGAGCAGCGGGCGGCGCGGCTGTGGGGCGCGGACTGGTGCCGGTTCTCGGTGGCCGGACTCGACCCACGGCAACCAGGCGCTGGCGCTGGCGGTGGGCTCGCCCGGCCAGGAGGTGATCGTCACCAGATGCCTGCACCGGTCGCTGCTGCTCGGGCTGGTCCTGGCCGGGCTGCGGCCGGTGTGGGTGCAGCCGAGCGTGCACCGCGAGCGGCCTGCCCGCCGCGGTCGCGGTGGGCACCGTCCGGGACGGCGCTGGCCAGCCACCCGCGAGGCGTGCGCGGTGTTCCTCGGCGACCCGTCCTACGTGGGGACCACCGGGGACCTCGCGGGGCACGCGCAGGCCGCGCACGAGGCGGGCGTCCCGCTCATCGTGGATGCCGCCTGGGCGGCGCACCTGGGCTTCCATCCCGGCCTGCCGCCGCACGCGATCGCGGCGGGCGCGGACGCGATGGTGACCAGCGCGCACAAGGCCCTGCCCGCCTACACCCAGGGCGCGCTGGTGCTGGCCCGGACCGGGCTGCTGGACCCGGCCCGGCTCGACCGCGCGTTCGACGCCACCCACACCACCAGCCCGGCGGGCACGATCGCCGCCAGCATCGACGCCGCCCGCGCGCTGCTGGCGCGGGACGGGACCGCGCTGTGCGCGCGCCTGCTGCGCCTGGCCGCCGCCGCCCGGCAGCGGCTGGCCGGGGTCCCCGGCGTGGGCGTGCTGGACGGGCCGGGGTGGAGCCGACCAAGCTGGTGGTGCTGCTGGCAGTTAGCGACCGGCGCGCACGGCAACGCCGTCGAGGCCGACCTGATCGCCGCCGGGATGCCGGTGGAGATGGCCGACCGGGACACGATCATCCCGATCCTCACCATCGCCGACGACGAGGCGGCGGTGGACCGGTTCACCGAGGTGCTGGTGGCCGCGATCGAGCGCCACCGCGGCGCGCCCCGCCAGCCGGTGCCCTCGCCCGCCTGGACGGTGACGCCGCAGATGGCGCTCCCGCCGCGCGAGGCTTTTTCGCGCCCAACGAAACGGTCGGGGCCGATGCCGCGGTCGGGCGGGTCAGCGCCGAGCTGGTGGCTCCCTACCCGCCCGGCGTGCCGGTGCTCGCGCCGGGCGAGATCATCACCGCCGAGGCGCTGGCGGCGCTTGCGCGCCGCGCACGCCGAGGGCGGCTGGATCGCCTACGCCGCCGACCCGAGCCTGGACACGCTCGCAGGTCATCGCCGCCGCACAGTGACCCCAACTCGTGATCATGACCTTGACAGCAGCCGGGTGTGCACTGAAGTCATGATCACAACGCGCCCTCCGCCCCCGGAGATCCACAGAAAGCGTGATCATGGGATTGCTGCAGCACGTGGTCGCAACTCCATGATCACGAGAGGATCGGCACCCCATCACGCGAGTTTCTCGCCGGAATTGCGCAAGTTTCGGTGGTTTCACGCCCAGGCTAGCGGGCCGTCTGCTCGGCCTCGGCGGCGAGGCGGACGCTGCTCGGCGGCGAGCCCGCTCGGCGCGGGCGGGTTACCGCGTCATCGGCCCCGGCGAGGTTGATCCGCACCAGCGTCGCCGCCGCGCGGGCAGCCGCCACCGCCGCGAGCAGGGCGGCGGTGATGGCATCGCCGCGCACGCGCGGTTGCCCTCGGCCGCGACGGCAACCGCGCAGCTCGGCAATCCACCTGGGTACCGATCTCGGCCACCTGCAGCGGGACCGCGCATGCCCGGCGGAAGTGGGGCGTCACCTGCAGCCCCGTCCTGGCTCCGCATCGCGGCGAGGCACCGCGCCGCCGGTAGGCCTCGGCGTCGGCCTGGGCGAGCGGGGCGGCCCGGTCGCGCAGCAGCCGGGCCTGCTCCGCCAGCCGCTCCGCCGCCGGCAGGTGGCGGCCCGACAGGCCCGCCGTCATCGCGCACAGGCTCGGCGGCCAGGGTGACGGCGAGCGCCGCGACGGCGCCGCCGCCCGGGTCGGGCGTGGTGGCCGAGAGGCGCGTCCAGGAACCGGCCGACCGCCATGTCCAGGTACGCCGCGGGTACCTCCGCTCCGCCCGGCCTGGCCGACCGGGGCCGCTGGATGGTCCCGCGGTCCCCCGGCTGGCCGGCCGGGGCTCCGCGTGGCACGCCGGCACGGCGTCAGCCGCCCAGGTGCGGCGCGGGGTACAGGATGGTCTTCGGCTCGGTGAACGCCTCCATGGCGAAGCGGCCGCCGACCCGCCCGCGCCCGCTCACCGAGCCGGAGCGGCCGCCGAACGGCAGGTGGGACTCCCACAGGTTGGTCGAGGCGTTGATGTTCACCCAGCCTGCCCGGGCCTGCTCGGCGAAGGCCAGCCCGCGCTCCAGGTCACCGGTGAACACCGCCGCCGTCAGGCCGAACGGCGAGGCCGTTGGTCAGCTCGAGCGCCTCGGCGGCCGAGCTCACCTCGATGACCGGCACCACCGGGCCGAACGTTTCCTCGCGGGCGATCTCCATGTCCAGGGTGACCCCGTCCAGCACCGTGGGCTCGGCGTACAGCGCGGTCGGGAACCGTGCCGCGATGCTCCCGCCGCAGCACACCGGGCCCCGGCCGCCACCGCCGTGCCGACGTGCCGGGCGAACTTGTCGGCGGTCGGCTGGTTGTTCAGCGGGCCCATGGTGGTGGCGGGGTCGAACGGGTCCCCGAGCCGGATCCGGTCCTTGGTCGCCGCGACCACCCGGTCCGCGAACTCGGCGCGAACGGCGGCGTGCACCAGGAACCGCTCGCCCGCGGTGCAGCTCTGGCTTAGCGCACAGGTAGGCGGCCTCCAGCGCGGCCTCGGCGGCCAGGCCGAGGTCGGCGTCCTCCAGCACCACCATCGGCCCGTTGCCGCCCAGCTCCAGCAGCTGGGTCTTGCCCGCCGCCCGGGTGGCGACCGACGCGCCGGTGGCCACCGACCCGATGAAGCCCACCGCGTTCACGCCGGGGTGGCTTACCAGCGCGTCGCCCGACGACCGGGCCCGGCCCGCGGCACGAAGCTGAACACCCCGGCCGGGGCGCCTTCCGCCAGCGATGATCTCGGCGAGCAGGGCGCAGCAGGCGGTGGTGGTCGGGGCGGGCACCCAGACCGACGGCGTTGCTATGCCGGCGAGCGCGGGCGCGAACAGCTCCGCGCCCATCGTGTACGGCCAGTTCCAGGGGCTGATCACGCCGACGACGCCGAGCGGGACCCGGGTGGACAGGACCCGCCGGCTCCGCCGACACCGACGGCGGGATCTCGCCCGCCAGCCGTTTGGCGTCCTCGCCCGCCATCGTGAAGTACCCGGCGAGCTCGTCGACCTCGTCGTAGGCCTCGGCCACCAGCGGCTTGCCCTGGTCCTGCGTGAGCGCGCGGGCCAGCTCCTCGCCGCGCCGGGTCGATCGCCGCCGCCACCGCCGAGCACCACTGCGCCCGCTCGAAGGCGGACAGCGCCGCCCAGGCGGGCCAGGCCGCCGTGCGCTGCCGCGACGGCGGCGTCGACGTCGCCCGGGTCGGCCACGGCCACGGTGGCGAACGGCTCGCCCGAGGAGGGACTGACCGCGGGGCCGTGCCCCCGCCGCCGGGGCGCCAGGCGCCGCCGATGTAGAGCAGGTGCTCACTCACGTGTCCCTTCCCGGCGCTGCAGCGGCATTGCGGTCTCCATCGCCGCGGCACCGCCGGCCGTCACGCGCTGGCGCACAGCCGCCCGAGCGAGTCCAGCGTCTCGGGGGCATCCGGTACTCGGGACCGGTGATGGACAGGGCGGCGACGCAGGCCCCGGCCGGGTCGAACACCGGCGCGGCGACCGCGACCAGGCCCTTCCTCCAGTTCGGCGACCGCGGTGGCGTAGCCGTCGCGGCGGACGCGCGGCGAGCTCGGCTGGCGAGTGCGCCGGGGCTGGTGATCGTCTGCGGCGTGTAGCGCTCCAGCACCGTCGGGCGGGCTGAGCGCGCCGTAGGCGAGCAGCACCTTGCCGTTGGCGACCGCGTGCGGCCTGGTCCGGCGGCCGATCCACCCGCCCGAGCATGGACAGGATGTAGGTGCTCGGCACCTCCGCCACGTTGAGCACGTCCTCGCCGTCGGGAACCGCGAGGTTGACGGTCTCCCCGGTCCGCTGGGACAGCTTCTCCATCGCGGGCTGCATGGTGGCGACCAGGTCGAAGCTCCGCAGCGCCAGCGTGCCCAGCCGGATGATCTCCACCCGCAGGCGGTAGCGCTTGTCCGACGCGGGTGAGGAACCCGGTCCGCTCCAGCGCCGCGGCGAGGCGGGAGGCGGTTGACTTGTGCACGGACAGCGCCCGCGCGATGTCGGCCACGCCGAGCTCCGTCCGGCTGTCGTCGAAGCTCCTGAGCAGCGTCAGCACGCGCTCGGCCGACTGGTAGGTTGCGCTCGCGCAACCTCGTTCTGGCTCATGCAACACAGGATGGCGCACCGGCCCGGCACGCGTCAACCGCCGGGCCTGGCGCGGCCGCGCCGCCGTGGCATACTCGCTCGAACAGGAACGCTGCCGGGCGCAGGCGTGTCAGCGAGCGCCCGTGAGGAGAAGGGAGCGGGCTGGTATGTCCGCACCTGACGCGGCCGATGCCGCCACTTCCGCGTCCGCCGACGACCCGCTGCCCGAGGCGCTGGCGCTGGCCGAGGGCGCCGCGGGCGCCGGGCTCGGGCTCAAGCTGCTCGGCGGGCTGGCCGTCCGGGTCCTGTGCCCGAGTACCCGCCCCGGCTGCGCCGTGACCAGGACATCGACTTCGCGTGCCTGTCCAAGGAGCGCAAGAAGATCGCGGCCTACCTGGAGACGAGCGGCTGCGAGCCGGACCGCACGGTTCAACAACCTCAACGGCGACCGGCAGATGTACTTCACCGCACCCTCCGGGCGGCCGATCGACGTCATGGTCGACCGGCTGACGATGTGCCACACCCTGGACCTGCGGCCCGTCGTTCGGCCGCCAGCCGCTCACCGTCGACGCGATCGACGTGCTGCTGTCCAAGCTCCAGATCGTCGAGCTCAACGAGAAGGACGTGCGCGACATCGTGCACCTGCTGGTCGGCCCTGCCGCTGGGCGGTGAGGGCGTGCTGCGCTGGACACCGACCGCTATCGCCAAGCTGCTGGGCGCGGACTGGGGCTGGTGGCGGACCGTCACCGGCAACCTGGCCAAGCTGCCCGGCCTCATCGCGGAGAAGCCCGAGCTGATCCCGGCCGGATGCCGCCCTACGACCCGCTCGAGCAGATCCAGCGGCTGTCGCAGCTCGCGGCCGACGCCCCCAAGACGGTCAAGTGGCGGCTGCGGTCGAACGTGGGTGACCGGGTCCGCTGGTACGAGCTGCCTGAAGAGGTCGCGCACTGATATCCGGCAGCTTGACGCCGCTTCCGCCGGGTGCTAGCACGTTGCACAGAACGCGAGGCGGTTGCGCACTGACGCGCAGCTGTGGCGCCTGGTGTGTGCGGAAGGCGTGGGGTGAGTCCGCATGAGAGTCTTCTTCGCCACCGACATTCATGGGTCCGAGATCTGCTGGCGGAAGTTCCTCAACGCCGCCGCGCTTCTACAAGGCCGACGCGGTGATCCTGGGCGGCGACGTCACCGGCAAGGTGATGGTGCCGATCACCGAGCACAACGGGTACTGGCAGGTGGTGATGGGCGGGGAGACGGTCCGCCTGGACACCAGGGAGGAGCTCGCGGAGGCCGAGCGGCAGATCCGCAACACGGGGCTCGTACCCGGCCGTCATGCCCCCGACGAGCTGACCGAGCTCAGCAGGGAAGAGGGCGCCGTCGACCGGCGCTTCAGCAAGGAGATGATCGCCTCGCTGGACCGCTGGCTGGACATGGCGGACGGCAAGCTCAAGGGCGGCGAGATCCCGTGCCTGCTCAACGGCGGGAACGACGACATCTGGGAGATCGATGACGTCATCGACGCCTCGCCCTAGCGTGACGTTCGGCGAGGGCAGGCTGATCGACCTCGGCGGCTTCCACCTGGTCTCGATGGGGTGGACGAACCCCACGCCGTGGGACACCTTCCGCGAGGCGCCGGAGGAGGAACTGGCGGCCAAGATCGAGGCGGTCGCGAGCCTGGTGCCGGACATGGGGCGGGCGATCTTCAACTTCCACGCGCCGCCCTACGGGAGCGGCCTGGATGAGGCGCCCGCAGCTGGACGCGAACCTGCGCCCCATGCACGGCGGCGCGGTCATGAAGCCGGTCGGCTCGACCGCGGTCAGCGATGCAATCGTTCGCCACCAGCCCATGCTTTCCGTGCACGGACACATCCACGAGAGCCGGGGCATCAAGAAGATGGGACGGACCCTCGCCATGAACCCGGGCAGCGTCTATGGTGATGGCGTCCTGCAGGGTGCCGTGCTCGAACTGGACGCCGAAGAAGGGCAAGGTCTCGAAGTATCTCCTCGTGAACGGCTGAGCATCGGCGCTCTGGCCAGCCCGCCTGACGCAGGTCGATCACTCGACCCCTGATCAGCCCCACACTGGGAGGTATGCATGGCCACAGAAGCTCTCGGCGACGAGAGACCGGCGCTCTTCCTGCGGAAAGCCACCGGCCTTGTCCGCGGGCTGGAACGTCCGGGACTCGCTGATCTATGCCGTGCCTGTCCACCAACTTCGTCACCCTGGGATTGTTCACGTTCACCTTCGCCGGGCCCTCGTTCCCGACGGGCCAGCTGCTGACGTCGGTGGTGATCTCGGCGATCCTGGTGTCGTTCCTGGTCGTCGCCTACACCGGGCTCATCGTGACCATCCCGCGAGCGGGCGGCGACTACGTCTGGCAGACCCGGATCCTGGGCAGCGGCGATCGGCTTCGTCATGGCGGTCACCGGCTGGTGGTTCATCCTCTGGCTGTGGGCGCCCATCTACGGCAACATCCTCGCGGTCCAGTTCTTCGAGCCGCTGTGGGCGACGCTCGGCACGCCCGTCGCGGCGCCGCCTGGTTCGGCACGCCAACAACGGGATCTTCGTCGTCTCCCTGATCACCATCGTCCTGGCGGGCGTCCTGGTCTCGATCGGGATGGCCGGATACGCCAGGATCCAGAAGCTGGTGCATCATACGGCGGCGCTGATCGGCTTCGCGGTCGTCGTGGTGCTGCTGCTGATCAACAGCCACGCCGACTTCATCGCCTCGTTCAACCAGGAGGCCAGCAAGCTGTTCGGTGTGAACCACGCCTACGCGGCCACCAACGGCGGCGGCCATCAAGGCCGGGTACCACGCGCCACGCCGCTGGGCTTCGGCCCGCTCGGCGCCGACCCTGCTGCTGGTGCCGTACCATGATGTTCTTCATCCTGTGGCCGAACTGGGGCGCCAGCCTGTACGGCGAGATCCGCGGCGCCAGCGACTTCAAGCGCGTGTTCCGCGGCATGTTCTTCGGCCTGTGGATCACGATCGCCCTCGTGGTGATCTTCTTCCTGCTGATGGCCAAGACGTTCGGCTGGGACTTCTACCAGAACGCTCAACGCGGCGTTCTTCAACGGCACCTGCACGATCCCCATCTGGCCGTACCCGTTCATGTTCGCGGGCTGGCTGGTGCACAACACGGCCTTCCAGGTGATCCTGATCCTGGTGCTGAGCCTGTGGTTCTTCGGCTGGGTGGGAACCCTGTTCCTGTCCTCGACCCGGGTCATCTTCGCCGGCCGCGTTCGACCGGGTGCTCCCCGACCGGGCGGCCGAGGTCTCGGAGAAGCGGAAGGTTCCGGTCTACTCGCTGCTCCTGATGCTGCTGCCCGCGGTGGGGCTGACGCGCGCATCTACGCGTACTCGACCACCTTCCGCACCTACACGCTGGACGCCACGCTGGTCATCGCGGTGACCTACCTGTTCAGCGCGATCGCGGTGGTGCATCCTGCCGTTGCGTCAAGCCGGACCTGTGGCGCGCGTCGCTTACCAGCAAGGTCAAGCTGTTCGGCGGTGCCAGATCGTCCCGGTCGCCGGGGTGGATCACCATCGCGGCTGCTCGGCTTCTGCCTCGATCGAGTGGTTGTCAACGACAACTGACTTCGTGAACAACGCCGTCCTCGCTCATCTTCATGGGCGCGATGTACGTGCTCGCGATCGTCATCTACGTGGGCGCCCGCATCATCCGCAACCGCCAGGGCATCGACCTGGGCCTGATCAACAAGGAGATCCCGGTCGAGGTAAGCCTCAAGCGCACAGCGATCGGCAATCCGGCCCCGCCGCCAGCAGTCCAGGCGGCGGGGCCGGTGTCCACAGGGGTACCAGACGATTGGCGGGAGGCAGCAGCATGAAGTGACATCCCCGTCCGGGCCAGCGCCGTCATCATCGGCGCCGGGATCGTCGGCAACAGCCTCGTCTACCACCTCGCCCGGCTGGGCTGGCGCGACCTCGTCCTGATCGACAAGGGCCGATGCCCGAACCCGGGCGGGTCGACCGGGCACGCCTCCAACTTCATCTTCCTGATCGAGTACTCGAAGATGATGATGGAGCTGACCGCGCGACAGCACCGAGCAGTACCAGGCGCTCGGGGTGTTCACCCAGAGCGGCGGGATCGAGGTCGCCCGCACCGCAGGAGCGGATGCACGAGCTGCGCCGGCGGCTGCCGGCGGCCAGGACCTGGGGCATCGCGGCCCAGCTACGTCACCCCGGGCGAGGTGCGCAAGCTGGTGCCCGTACCTGGACGAGTCGGTGATCCTCGGCGGCCTGCACTTCCCGCACCGTCGGCGTGGTCGACTCGCTGCGGGCCGGCACGCTGATGCGCGAGCAGGCGGAGCGAGTCCGGCGCGCTGACGCGTGCGTCGCGGGCACGGAGGTCACTCGGGATCGAGCGCGAGCCCGACGGCCGCGTCACCGGGTGCGAGCCGTGCGCACCAGCGGGGGACATCGAGACGCACGGTCTGTCGTGATCTGCTGCGGCGTCTGGAGCCCGCGCATCGCGCGCGATGGCAGGGCGCGCGGATCCCGCTCACCCCGATCGTGCACCAGATGATCAGCGTCGGCCCGGTCCCGCTGTTCGCCGGACACCGCCGGCGAGATCGCCTACCCGATCGTCCGCGACGTGGACACGAACATGTACGAGCGGCAGCACGGCGGCGACATGGAGGTCGGCTCGTACGCGCACCGGCCGATCCTCGTCGACGCCGGACGACGATCCCGTCGATCGAGGCGTCGCCGCTGTCGCCGACCGAGCTGCCGTTCACGCAGGACGACTTCGACCCGCAGCTGGCGCAGGCCCTGGAGCTCGATGCCGGAGCTGCTCGGCGACGAGCGGGTCGGCATCCGGTACGCGATCAACGGCCTGATCTCGATGACCCCGGACGGCCATCCCGCTGCTCGGCGAGACGCCGGAGGTCGAGCGGCCTGTGGTCGGCGGCGGCCAGTCTGGATCAAGGAGGGGCCCGGCGTCGGCCGGCGCCGTGGCCGAGTGGATGACGCGGCCAGCGTGCCGGAGATCGACGTCCACGAGGCCGACATCGCCCGCTTCTACCCGCACCAGCGCACGCAGCCCACGTGCAGGCGCGCGGCGCGGAGGGCTTCAACAAGATGTACGGAATCGTCCACCCGGCGCGAGCAGTGGGAGTCCGGGCGACCGCGTCCGGCGTCAGCCCCGTGTACGACCGGGAGCGTGAGCTCGGGCGCCGTGTTCTTCGAGACCGCCGGCTGGGAGCGGCCGCACTGGTACGCCAGCAACGAGCGCCCTGCTGGAGCGGTACGCCGGGCAGCTGATGCCGCGCGAGCGCGAGTGGGAGGCGCGCTGGTGGTCGCCGATCATCAACGCCGAGCACCTGGCCATGCGCGAGTCCGTGCGGCCTGATGGACCTGTCGCGCGTTCGCGGTGCTCGACATCACCGGGCCGGCTGCGCTGGACGACGGTGCAGTCGCTGGCGGTCGCCCAGCTGGACGTGGCCGCTCGGCCGGGTCGTGTACACCTCGCTGCTGGACGAGCGGGCGGCGTTCCGCGCCGACCTGACCATCATGCGGCTCGGCGCCGACCACTTCCGCGTGGTCACCGGCGGCGCCACCGGCATGATCGGAGAAGAAGTGGTTCACCGACCACCTGCCCGCCGACGGGCCGGCCGCATCTGGCGGACCTGACCTCGGCGTGGACCACGCTGCGGGCTGTGGGGCCCGCGGGCCAGGGACGTGCTGCGGGCGGTCACCGCGGCGGACACTGTCAGCCACGCCGGGTTCCCGTTCGGCACCTGCCGCGAGATCGAGATCGGCGGCGTCCTACCGTCCTCGCCTCGCGCATCTCCTACGTGGGCGAGCTCGGCTGGGGAGCTGTACGTGCCGATCGGAGCAGGGCGCGCGGTCGTGGGACGCGCTCTGGGCGGCGGGCCCGCACGGGCTGGTGCCCGTCGGCATCGGCGTCTACGGGACCACCGGCGACTGGAGAAGGGGCTACCGCGCGTTCGGCAACGAGCTGGAACCCCGACTACAACCTGGTCGAGGCCGGGATGACCCGGCCCCAAGGGTCGAAGCGAGCACGCGTTCACGGCAAGGACGCCTACCATGCAGCAGCGGGAGGCCCCGCCGTGCGGCGGTGCTGTGCACGCTGACCGTGGACGACCACACGGTCGGCTCGTCCGGCCAGCTGCGCTACATGCTCGGCGGCGAGCCGGTGCTCGACCGCGGACGGCTGAGCCGCTGGTGGACCGACGAGCGCGGCCCGTCACGCTACGTGACCAGCGCGGCTCGGGGCCGTCCACCGGCAAGCACCTGCTCATGGCCTACCTGCCCGCCGCGGATGCCCGCCAGGGCAGCGCGGCTCTTCGTGGAGTACCTGGCTGAGCAGCTATCCGGTCACGGTCGCCGTCGGCCGGTCTCGACGCCGCTGTTCGACCCGGAGAACGACGCGGATCCAGAGCTGACCGCGATGGAGGTGCTGGTCTGCGTCAAGCGCGTCCCGATGGTCGGCGGCCGGATCGTGCTGACCGAGCGACGGGCAGGACGTGGACACCCGGATGTCGGGTTCGCCATGAGCCCGCACGAGGAGTGCGCGGTCGAGGAGGCGATCCAGATCACCGAGCGGACTGGCGGCAACGTGTCGGTGCTCACGCTCGGGCCGCCGGACGCCGCCGAGGCAGCTGCGCGACGCCCGCCCTGGGCGCCAACCGGGCGGTGCTGCTGGAGACCGACGGCCGGGAGGGGACCTGATCGCCACCGCCGAAGAGATCTGGCCGAGGCGCGCGTTTAGCGCGCCGAGGCCACGCGCCAGGCCTACGACCTGCTGCTGCTCGGGCAACGAGGCGGCGGACACCGGTGACTCACCAGGTGGGGGTCCGGGTGGCACACGCGCTCGGCCGGCCGTGCGTCACCGGCATCAAGGGCATCGAGATCGACTGACGGCGGCGTCCGGCCCGCCGGGAGTACCCGCGGCAACGAGGAGCTCTTCTGAGTTCGGACTGCCCGCGGTGATCACGCGTCAAGGAAGGCATCAACCTGCCCCGCTACCCCTCCCTGCCGGGCTGGCTGCGGGCCAAGCGGGCGGTCATCGATGAGCACCGGCCGCAGTGGCGGCCCTGACGGCCTGCGCAAGGTGGCGCTGTGAGTGCCCGAGACGGAGCGGAAGCAGGCGACCGTGCTCGGCACCGGGGCCGACGCGGTGCCGCACCTGGTCGCGCTGCTGGACGAGCTGGGAGTGCTGCCATGACCGTGCTGTGCCTGGTCGAGCGGGACGGCGCTCGATGTCGCCGACGCCCTCCCTTGCGCCCTGACCTTCGCCAGGGCTGGCGGGGCCGGGTGACGCGACCCGGTTGCGCGACCAAGGTGGCGTAGACCTGGGCGGCACGGACCGGAGCGGCGTGACCTGGTGGCGTCAGCCAGGCCAGCGGGAGGCTGGCGGCGGTCCTGTTCGCCGACGCCGAAGCCCCGGCCAGCGAGGCGCCTGCCGGGCAGGAGCTGGTTTGGCCACGGCGTGTCCGACGGCTACGGTCATCGAGCCCGGCCAGCTGCTCCGGGTACGCCCCGCTGGCGTGGGCGCGCGTCCTGGCCGGGCTGATCGAAGCACGACGGGCGCGACCGCGGTCGCTGGCCGCGGGGGACCGACCGTGGCGCCGAGGTGATGGCGCACCTCGGCGCGCTGGCCGGGGCGCCGATGGCGGCCAACTGCGTGTCCGCCGCTCCGTCCGGTGAGGGCGGATGGCGGATCACGCGGCAGCGCTGGGCGGGCCTGCTGCTGGAAGACGCGGTGCTGAGGCGCCGACCGCGCTGCTGACGGTGGCCACTGACGCGATCGCGGCCGACCCCAGCCGCCGGGCGGGCCGCCCTCACGGTCCACCGTCACGAGCTGGCTGCTCGCCGATGGCGACCTGGCGGTCATGGCCACCGAATCGGCCGAGCGCAGCGGCGGGATCTCGCTGGCCACTGCCCGGGTGGTGGTCGGGCGGCACGCGGGGTCGGGGGACCTGAGGGGCTCGCGCCGCTGGAGGAGCTGGCCTACCTGCTGGGCGCGGGTGGTCGGCGTGTCACGCGTGGTCACTCAGCGAGAGGCTGGCGCCCGGCACAGGGGCAGCAGGGTCGGCCAGACCGGTACCCAAGATCACCCCAGAGCTGTACCTCGCCTGCGGTATCAGCGCGGGCGATCCAGCACATCGCTTAGCTGCGCCAGCGCGCCAGCACATCGTCGCGGTCAACTCCGATGCCGGCGCGCCGATCCTCGCAGCCACGCCGAGTACGCGGTGATCGGCGACCTGCACGAGGTGATCCCCGCGCTGGTGGCCGCGATCAAGGCCCGCGGCGCCTCTGCCTGACCCGGTGGCCAGCGCTGCCCGCTGACGCCCGCGGTCCGGGTACGGCCTCAGGGTCTCGTGGCTGCCTCGTAGTTCTCGGCGCGCCGTCCGGTCATCGGATCGTCGGGGCCCAGCACGCGCCTGCAGTCGGCGAGTGTGCTCGAACACGGCGAGCGCCTCTGTCAGCCTCACTCGCCGTGTGGTAGGCGTGGGCGATTGCCCTCGCGAGGCCAGCGTGTCCGGGTGGTCCGGCCGAGGACCCGTTCGCAGTCGGCGAGCGTGCGCTCGTAGAGGGGAGCGCCGCGGTCAGCCTTGCGCGCCGAATGGTAGGCGGAGGCCAGGTTCCCGCGCGCGGTGATCGTGTCCGGGCGGTCCGGGCCCTGCACCTCGTTCCCGGTCGGCGAGCTGTGCTCGTACAGTGGCAGCGCGTCCCCTGAGCTTGCGTGCCAGGTGATACGTGGTCCGCGAGGTTGCCGCGGGCGGCCAGCGTGTCTGGGTGGTCGGGGCCCTGTACCCGTTCCCGGTCGGCGAAGACACGCGTCAGGCGCCGATCGCGTCCCGCAGCCGGTCGGCATCCACGTAGGCGGCGGCGAGGTTGCCGCGGCGCGGTGAGCGTATGGGATGGTCACGGCCCTGCACCTCTCCCGGTCGGCGACGGTTCGCTCGAGCAGCGGCAGCGCGGCGGTGAGCTTCACTGCCGCCCGGTACTGCCCGGGCGAGGTTCGCGCCGCGCGTCCAGGGTCCCGGATGTCGTGCCGAAGACCTGCTCCCGCCCGGCGAGGGTGCGCCCGTAAACGGCGATGGCCTCGTTGCGCAGCCGCTTCCGGCGCTGAGATAGACCCGGGCGAGCTCCGAGCGTGCGGCCAGGTGTCCGGGTGCTCCGGTCCCTGCACGCGCTCGCACTCGGCCAGCGCGCGCTTCGGCCAGCCGGATCGCATCTCTGGCGCGCCCGGTCAGCGCTGTAGGCGCGGCCAGGCTGTTCCGCGCGTTCAGCGTGTCCGGAGTGAGCCGGGCCCAGGCCGCGCTGCGCTCGGCGAGCACCCGCTCGTACATGGGGATCGCGTCCGCGTGCCGCCCGGTGGCTTCGCACGCGGCGGCGAGGCGGTCACAGGCGAGGAGCGTGTGCGGGTGCGCGGTGCCCAGCGTCGGCCGGTACGATATCGATCATCGCCCGCCAGTAGGCGATCGCGGGTTCGGTCAGCCCGGCGTCGTCCAGGCTCCGGCTCTACCGCATCAGGACCGGTGCACCCGGGGTCCAGAGCAGCACCCTGGCTACCTGGCGGAGCTTGGCCGCAGCCGCGGAGGGCCTGATCGAACGCGGGCGGCACCGCCCGCAGCGGCCAGGCTCGGAGACGACGTCGGCGGCGGCCCGGGCGGCCTGGTCGCACCGGCGTGGAGAGGCCTCCCGGACGGCCTCCTGACCAGCTCGTGAACCCGCACCGTGCGGGCGGCACCGCTGGTGTCGATGGCGACCAGGCCCAGCCGCCCCAGGCGTATGCACCGCGGTGCGGGCCTGCGCCTCGTCGACGGGCGTCGCCCCCGGGCCTGCGTCAGGAACGCGCAGGAAGCCGGGCTGGTGAGCACCGCGCCGGGGATGCCATTGGGGTCCAGCATGGAGATCAGCGCGAGCATCGGCCAGGCGAGGGCGGCGGGGCTGGCGCTGGTTGGCGAGCTCAAGCGCCAATGCGCCGGTCGCAGCCACCGTCGACTTGGCACCGGCCCGAGTGCCCGGCGGTGCTGCCTCTGCTCGGCGATCCAGGTGCGGTACTGGCGGCAGTCGATCCCGGCAGCCGGCCATCAGCGCCCCGGCCTGGGGCCAGGGCAATCGGCAGGAACCCGAGGTCGAGGGCCAGATCGAGCGCACCCGATCCACTGGTCCGGGTCTTCGCTGCAGCTTGGTGGACAGGTAGCTCAGGCTCGCGGCGGCTGAACGGGCCGACCTCCACGACGCGCGGGCTGGGCGCCTTGACCGCGGTGTCCGGCCGGCTTGGTGGTGACCACGACCCGCCTGTTGACGCCCCAGGCCAGAGCCCCTCGAGTACCGCGGCGTCGTTGAGATCGTCGAGCACCACCAGCCACGGCAGACCGGTCCCGGCCAGCCACGCGCAGCAAGTGCGAGGCGGCGACCTGGGGACCCTTCGCCGGGTCCGGCGCGCCCACGTCGCGCAGCGCCTGCGCGTACCCGGTCATGGATGGCATCCCGGCCGGACGTGTCACCCAGACCAGCAGGTCCACGGCCCGCTGGTTCCACAGCGTGTGGAGCGACCGCGACCGCGAGCTGCGTCTTGCCGGTGCCCCCATCGCGCCCATGGCGCCCATGGCGCCCGGGTCGCCGGCGTCGTCGTCGGCGGCGATCGCGCACGACCGTCTCGCCGGGGTTCAGGCTGCTGGCAAGCGCCAGCCCGCCTCGCCCGCGGCGTGTATAGAGTCGGCGAGCGCGGCATCAGGCCCGAGAGCACCGGCCACGCTATCCCCCGGACTGCTGGATAATCCCCGTGGCTGGCCCGGCCGCTCATCGTCTTATGGTCACCAACCCATGTGCGCTAGGGGCTGGCCGCCCGGCGTTTCCGTCTTCGTCTGCGGTGCCTGAGCTAGCGGCCCGGCGTCCGCGACGGCGACCACCAGATGCCTGGCTCGACCGATGCCGCGTGCGCCGGGCGCCGCAGGCTGACGGACGCCGGGGACCGCCGATGCCGGGGATCATCGGCGCCGTCTGGGGAGCCTTGATGGCGCGCAGGCAGGTTCCTCAGGCCTCGGTTATAACACGCCTTATCGCACCTCCTGGGGCTTCGCGGCAGAACCACGCCCGGAGCCTAATGCATCCGATTGCGGTTGTGCGGATGCACTGTGCGAACGACCGTGCGGGTGCTCGTGCGGGTTAACGCAGTCGCTCTGCGTGGGATATACGCTGCGTATGGTGACCTAGTGACGTTCATCCATCCGGCACGGCGAGCAACGCCCGGCGCCACTGTTCGGTCTGCTGAACCTGGTTGAAGGTGAACAGATGCAGGCCCCCTCGACGCCGGCCTGGCGGGCGAGGAGAGGGTGGGCGCCAGCCGAGGCAGGAGCCGCTCCGGGCGGTAGCCGCCCGGGGTGCCCAGACGCAGGAACCATCTCGGTGTGGCCTGTCAGAACCGCGCGGACTCTGCCGCGCCCGCCTTGGCGGCCATCCGGAGCAGCTCTGGCCCGCTCCAACTGGCCCGGCCAGCCCGACGTAGCAGCGGCAGCGGTGACGCCCCCTGGCGCCGCACCGCGGCTTGATCCACCGGCGCATCGTGGCCGGGTCGAAGCACAGGTTGCTGACGATGTAGGCGGCGTGGTGGCGCTTGTCCCACATGGCCTGCACGGTGATGCCGCGTCACTCGATCCGCGGATGAGTCTCCGGGTAGCCGGTGATCCCGATGCGCGCGAACGGGTTCCCATCTCCGCGAGCCGTTCCAGCAGCGACAGGGCGCTGTCGAACCGGCTTGACTTCGGCGGGGTCGGCGTCGCCCGCCGGGACGAAGACGTCGTCCACGCCGCATGCGGTCAGCCTCGCGACGATATCGGCCAGGTGGGCGTCGTCGGCTACCAGCCGGGCCGAGGTGCGGCACCGCACGGTACCCGCGGCTCTACCAGCACGCTCGGTCAGGTCGAGCGTGGCGCGGCGTCCCCTTCGGCCTACGAGGCGGTCACGGTCACCGTCGTTCCGGGTGTAGCTTTCACTCGGCGACGGCGTCCTCGACGCCTGCCGCCGGGAACACCCGGAAGCGGGGCTGCGCAGCGACAGGCGCGACACCGGCCAGCTCCTGCGCGCCCTCGCCGCCGAAGGCAGCGCCCTGTCCCCCGCAGGCTCCTGCGCCATCGCAGCCCAGGCGCCGCCTTCGCCGGCCGACTCGCTTCCCCGGCTACCGTTTCCACATCGCTTCCCGGGCCACCGCTTTCCCGGCCGCCGCCGGTTGGCTGCCGCCGCGTTTCACGACCAGGCGCCAGCTCCCGTCTGCGCCGGGCGGTGCCCGTCTGACGCCGATCGTGAGCGGCAGGCCGAACATGAGCAAGCCACCCGCTCGGCCTCCGCCGTCAGCGTGCTGGGATGCCGATCCGGTGCTGCGGTGGCGAGCCACACCACCCGGCCGGTAGTGCCCGAGCCAGTCGGGCCACAGCTGCGGATGGCGGTCGAGTCCCAGCTCGGCTTTCAGGACCGCGCGGCAGCGAAGCTGCGGACCAGGGGAAGTCGGTGAGCACGTACGTGCCGGGTTCGGCGTCGAACAGCGCCTGGACTCCGGGACGGCCCGGCCAGCATCGTCATAAGCAGGCGCAGCCTCCGGGCAGCCGCCGGAGCCCGAGCCGCGCGCAGCATGTGCCGTCCAGCGCCCCGTAGGTCCCGCAGTCGGCATAGCGAGGGCGACCCGCTGCCCCGCGTGGCGAGAGCACTCCGCGCTATCCGTTCTGGCATCCGGGGTGATCTGGCTGGGCCGGTTGCGCAGCAGGGCAGGGCAGGCAGTGCAGTTCCGACCCGCCAGCCCCGGCGGGCGGTGACTCTCCCGCAGGTGCCCGCCGAGCGCCCCGCACGCGATCACCACACCGGCGCAGGGTGAGGGGCGTGGCTCCCCTAGTGCGGGAAGGCGAGCCGGCTCGACGCAGCGGTCGTTGAAGTCGGCGCGGTGGTCCGACAGCTCGACATTCACTCACCGCCCCCAGGCAGCGCCAGCCCGGCGGCGCTGCCTCGCGCAGCGAGAGCAGCGCCATCGCCGCACTCGCCCGCCTGGCCACGTGCCCGGCGTCATCACCACCCGCAGCACGTTTTTTTTTTTCCGAGCTGGGCAAACAGTTGCTGGATCAGCCGATCGCGTGCTCGCGGGCGACAGATGGCTGCCGACCTGCATCCTCGCGCTATGGCAGTGACCTCTGCCGGACGTCGGGCGGCCCTCGAGTCCGGCCTTCCTCCAGTGCAGGATCTGCCAGCCGGTGGCGATCGCCGCCTTCGGCGAACTGGAGCTCTCTGCATGTCACGCTGGGACAGGCAGACCGAGTCGCGCCGACGTCGCCGCGCTCGCCGAGCCAGTGCAGCACGAACACCCGCTCGTCGCCGATGCATGGTCAGGCCGGTCCGCGAGCCCGGGCGCGCGACGCGGCGGCCTCGTCCTCGGCGACGAGCCTGCCGGAGTGGTCGAGCAGCCCCGCCTGACCAGCCTCGGTCACGGCGTCGACCAGGCCCTGACCCGCACACAGTTTGCGGCCACTCGGCGTCCCCGATGACCTCCAGCTCCAGCGCGTCCGGCGTCATCGTGACCACTTCTGATCGCGCCGTCGGCGGCCCGCATGCCGCACCGGATCGCGGCCCCTCGAACGCCGGGCCCGCTTACGCCGCGGTGGCGAGCAGCCAGTCGTCGTTGCCGAGCACGATCTCGCAGTTGGTGCCGATGTCGACGAACAGCCGGTGCGCGAGTCGCGGTCCATGCCCGAGGCGAGCAGGCCCGCGGCGATGTCGCCGCCGACGTAGGCGCCCGAAGCGCGGGAACACGCACCGCGCGGGCGCGCGGGTGCACGCCGCATGCCCAGGTCGGCGGCGAGCACCTCGGGGTACAGGCGGGTGGACATGATGAACGGCGCCACGCCCGAGCGGTTCCGGGTCGATGCCGAGCGCCAGGTGGGTCATGGTCGCGTTGCCTGCCAGGGCGACCTCGTAGACCTCGGCGCGGTCCACCCCGCCCCGCTCGCAGACCTGGCCGCGGCCAGCTCGGCGAGGGTCTCGCTGGGCGAGCCCGGTCAGCCGGTCCAGCGCCGTCGGGTCCAGCATGGTGGCGCTGATCCGGGTGATGACGTCGGCGCCGAACGGCTGCTGCGCGTTGAGCACCGAGTCCACCGCGACCGGCGTGCCGGTGGACAGGTCGAGCAGCGTGGCCACGACCGTGGTGGTGCCCAGGTCGTAGGCGATGCCGAACCGCCGCGCCGGGGTGTCCCCGGGCTCCACCGTCGATCAGCACGTCGTCCACGACCACCGCGGTGACCTGGTAGTCGGCCCGCGCAGCACCCGGCCCGAGCGGCGCGAGCACCGGCAGGTCGACCCGCAGCTCGAGGTCGTCCATGGCGGCCAGCACCCGCTCGAGGTCGGTCGCCTGGTCGGCCAGGGTCGGCTCGGCCAGCTCCAGGTAGCGCTTCTGCACCGCCGGGCGCAGGATCACCTGCCGGCCGACCCCGACGGTGGCCGCCTTCGGCCGGGTGGCCAGCGGCGGCACCTCCACCGTGGCGTCGGCGGCGGCCAGCGCCCGGCAGGCGAGCCGCCAGCCGCTCGCGCAGCTCGTCGGGGCTGAACGGCCCGGGCGTCCAGCGGGGTCACCGGCGCCGCCGTCGGCCGACCTGACCTGTGCACTTCTTGCAGGTGCCGTGGCCGCCGCAGGTCGAGTCGATGGCGATGCCGTTCCAGCTGGCGGCGTCGAACATGGTCACGCCCGTGCGGCACCCGCACCCGCCGCGCGCCGGCTCGAAGACGAGGTCGACGCGGACCGGCCGCGGCCCCGGTCCGGCCGTCGGCGTCCGGCCGGGCCGTGCACCGCGCGGGCACGTCCGTTGACCTGGCGCCGTGGGGCCGTCACGTCGCGGCCTGCCGCCTGCTGCGGCGCCGCGCGGGCGCGCGATCCAGGCCGCGCCCCAGGCGTCCCGGTCGAGCAGCAGGTCGGCGGCCTTGACCGCGCGCACGATCTGCGGCGACCGCGCGTCCATGATCGCGCTGGTCAGGCCCGCCGAGATCGCCATCGGCAGGAACGCGGCGCCGATGGCGTGCCGGTCCGGCATGCCGAACGAGACGTTGGACGCGCCCAGCGTCATGTTCACGCCGAACTCGTCGCGCAGCAGCGCGATCGTCTCGCAGCGTCTTGAGCACCAGCGTGGTGTCCGCGCCGACCGGCATGGCGAGCGGGTCGATGACGATGTCCTCGATGGCGATGCCGTACTTGCCGGTCGCCGACGTCGATGACCTTGCGGGCCAGCTCGACCCGGCGCCGCGGGTCCTCGGGGATCTCCTCCTCGTCGTTGGGGAGCGCGATGACCGCCGCGCCGTGCCGCGCGACCAGCGGCAGGATCGCCTCCAGCCGCTCGTCCTCGGCGGTGACCGAGTTGACCAGGGCCTTGCCCTCGTAGGCGGCGAGCCCGGCGTCGAGCACCTCGACGATCGAGGAGTCGATGCACAGCGGCAGGTCGGTGAGGCCCTGGATGAGCTGTGACCGCCTGCGACCATGCAGCTCGGCCTCGTCCGCCAGCGGAGCGCCCATGTTGACGTCGAGCACCATGGCGCCGCCCGCCACCTGCTGCGCCGACGTCGATCTCGACCCGGGACAGGTCGCCGTCTGCGCAGCTGCTCGCTGGAAGATCTTGCGCCCGGTCGGGTTGATCCGCTCGCCGATGATGCAGAACGGCTGCTCCGGGCCGATCACGGCCTCCCGGGTGGCGGACGACAGGACGGTGTGCATCGCGACGGTCTCCGCTACGCTGGCAGGGCGGCGCGGCGCCGCTGCAGCAGTTCCTTGGCCCGACCACGGCGGCCGACGCGTCGGCCGCGTACCCGTCGGCGCCGACGACGTCGGCGTACTCCTGGGTGACCGGCGCGCCGCCGACCATGACGATCACCTGGTCGCGCAGGCCCGACTTCTGCAGCGCGTTGATGTTCGCCTTGAACATCGGCATGGTCGGTGGTGAGGAAGGCCGAGAAGCCGACGATGTCGGGCTGGTGCTCGCGCACCGCGTCGACGAACTTCTCCGGGGCGACCTGCACGCCCGAGGTCGATGACGTGGAACCCGGCGCCCTCGAACATGATGTTGACGAGGTTCTTGCCGATGTCGTGGACGTCGCCCTTGACCGTGCCCATGACGACGGTGCCGATCGAGCTGCGCGCCGGTCTCGGCCAGCAGCGGGCGCAGGATGTCGAGCGCGCCTGCCATCGCCTTGCGCCGCGATCAGCATCTCGGGGACGAAGAAGTCGCCGCGCTCGAACCGGGCGCCGACCTCCTCCAGCGACGGGATCAGCGCCTCGTACAGCAGCGTCTCGGGGCCCAGCCCCATGGCCAGCCCGTCGTTGGTCAGCTCGAGCACGGCTTAGCCCGTTGCCGACCAGCGGTCGTCGTCGTAGAGCTGCCGGAGTAGCTCCTCCGTTGTCAAGCGGCACCTTCTCTGTGCTTGCCCGACCAGCGGCGTGCGGTGGCTCCTGGTCGGTGGCCGAGAACGCAGGACAGCGCGCTCGGCCTGTGCCACGCACTGGGCCGCCACGCGCCGGCAGCCGGGCCGGGGTGAGCCGGTGAGCGGGTCCGGACACCGACAGCGCGGCGACCACGGTGCCGCCGTCGCGGCGGACCGGCGCGGCCACCGCCACCAGCCCCGGCTCCAGCTCGGAGTCGGTGATGGCGCAGCCCAGCGCCCGGACCGTCGCGAGGTCGGCCTGCAGCTCGGCGCGGCTGGTGATGGTCCGCTCGGTCGGGCGCTCCAGGCGGCCTAGCGGTGAGCAGCGATGCCGCACCGTAGGCGAGCAGCACCTTGCCCAGCGCGGTGCAGTGCAGCGGAACCGGGCGCCCCAGCCAGTTGCCGACGCCGATCACGTACACGCTGTCGACCTGGGCGATCTGCTCGATCATGTACGTCCCGCTCGACGCCGAGGTTGATCGTCTCGCCGCGTCTGCGCGCCGAGGCGCTCGAGGAACGGCTGGGCCAGCTCGGCCAGCCCGGCTTCGGCGCCGCCGCGCCAGGCGAAGCTGACGAACACCTCGCCGGGCCGGAACCGCCCGTGGTCGTCGCGCTGCACCAGCCCGTTGCGCTCCAGCGCCAGCAGCAGCCGGGAGGTCGTGCTCTTGGCCAGGCCGGTCGGCGGCCAGCCAGCTCGGTGAAGGTCACCGAGCCGGGGAGTGCACGACCTCGGTGAGGAGCCTGGCCGCCCGGTCGACCGCCTGCGTGCCGCTGGGACTGGTCACTATGCTTCCCGCCTGTGCTCCCGCCCGGTTTCCGTGGCCGTGCGCGCCGCCTGAGCGCCGTCACTAGTTCCATATTACAGAACCATGTTCTACTATGTGATCGCTACGATCGGGCCCTGGCGGCGGTCAAGCGTGCGCCGGGGCGCGCCTCCGGCGCGACCAGCGACAGCGCTGGTCGGCGTGCCTCCGGCGCGACGCACCGCGAGGGAGGCCATGAGATGGAGTGGGTGGCGATGTTCGTCAACACGATGCCGCGGTATGAGATCCTCTCCGCCGACGCGATCGAGGTGCCTGGACCGCGGCTGGCGGCGGATCGTCTCCGAGATCGGGATCCAGTTCGCCAAGCCGGAGGCGGTGGAGCTGTTCCGCCAGGCCGGGCAGCAGGTGGACGGCGACGTGGTGCGGCTCGACCCCGAGTTCGTGCTGGAGCAGGTCGCCAAGGCGCCCCGCGAGTTCGACGTGCAGGCCCGCAACCCGGCGAACAACGTGCACATCGGCGGCGACCACGATGGTGTTCAGCGCGGTCTACGGCCGCTCGTTCGTCCGCGAGGGCGACGTGCGCCGGGACGCCACGCTGGACGACTTCCGGCGGCTGTCCATGCTGGCGCAGACGCTTCCCGAGCTGGACTCGGCGGGCGGGGTGATCTGCGAGCCGAACGACGCGCCGCTGGACTCCCGCCACCTCGACATGATCTACGCGCTGCAGACGCGTCACCGACAAGATCTACATGGGCAACGTGGTCTCCGGCCCGAACGCCGTCGACACCATCGCGATGACCGACGATCCTGTTCGGCGGGCGGGGAGACGATCGAGCAGACGCCCGGCCACGATCTCGCTGATCAACTGCAACTCGCCGCTGCGCTGGGACGACCGGATGCTGGACGCCCAGTTCGAGTACTGCGCGGCCAACCAGGCCGGTCGTCCTCACCCCGTTCCTGCTGATGGGCGCCATGTCGCCGGTGACGATCCCGGCGGCGCTGACGCAGCAGATCGCCGAGGCGCTGTCCGGCATCGCGCTGGCCCAGCTCGATCCGGCCGGGCTGCCCGGTCATCTTCGGCTCGTTCCTGTCCAACATCGACATGCAGTCCGGGTCGCCGTGCTTCGGCACCCCGGAGTCGGCGATCGGGCTGCTGTGCACCGGCCAGCTGGCCCGGCACTTCGGGCTGCCGTTCCGCACCGGCGGCGGCCTGAACGTCCAGCCAGACCGCGGACGCGCAGTGCCGCGTACGAGGCGCTGATGACGCTGCTGCCCACGTTCCTGGCGGGCACCAACTTCGTCATGCACGCGGCCGAGCTGGCTGGAGGGCGGCCTGGTCAGCTGCTACGAGAAGTTCATCATCGACGTGGAGCTGCTGCGGATGCTGCGGGTCGAGTTCACGCCGCTGGAGATCGACGAGGCCTCGCTGGCGTTCGGCGCGCACGAGGAGGTCGGCCACGGCGGCCACTTCCTGGGCGCCGCGCACACCATGGAGCGGTTCCGGGACTGCTTCTACCGGCCGCTGCTGTCATCGACCGCCAACTACGAGCGCTGGCTGAAGCAGGGCGGCAAGGACACGGCCGCCCGTGCCGGGGAGATCTACGCGCAAGACGCTCGACGAGTACTCAGCCGCCGCCGCTCGACGATGCGGTCCGCGCCGAGCTCGCATGACCTACGTGACCCGCCGCCGCGCCGAGCTCGGCGACTAGCCGCGACCGCATGGCCTACGGTCTCCTGGCCGCCCTGAGCTGGGGGTCGCGTGCTTCGGGGCCGCCCCGGCCGCGGGCGCATCGGTGCATGCCTTCCGCACCGTCCTCATCGGCGAGGCGGCCGCCCTCGGACCGGGTATGTCGTGCCGGGTCTCTGCTCGGCCTGTTCTCGCTGCGGGGCACGGGCCCGGTCGTCTGGCTGCTGATGCTTGGCTCGGGGTGATCGGCCTGGCGGGTACTCCACCCTCTACCGGCTGAGTCCGGCCATGTCGGCCTGGTCAGCGCGATCTCCGCCAGCTATGCGGGGGTCACCGTGGTCCTGTCGGTGCTCGTGCTCGGGGAGCGCCTGACGGCGGCCGCGGCCGCTGGTGTGGCGCTCACGGTGGCGGGTGTCGTGCTGGCCTCCAGCCGGGCAAACCCCGGCGCGCAGCATGGCCTGGGCGACCGGCGTCTGCGTTCGGGCTGGCTGCGGCCCTGTGTTACGGAGTGGGCGGCTTCCTGCTCGGGCGGTACACGCGGGAACTCGGCTGGCTGGTCCCGCGGTGGTGGCCCGGGTTGGCGCGATGGCGGTGCTGCTGGCGCTGCTGGCGACGCCGCTGCGCCGGTCTGCGGCGAGCCAGCGGGCCTGGGTATCGCCTGGGCGGTCGGGGTCGGGCTCGTCGACGCGGCCGGGGTGGCCTCTTCGCCCGGGGTGACCAGGTCGGGCTCATCTCGATCACCGCCGCGTCCTCCAGCGCCTACCCGATCATCCCGCTGCTCGGCGGCTGGCGCTCTGCACGAGCGGATAGCGCGCTGGCAGGCCGTCGGCGTGGCCCTCATCCTTGCCGGACTGGTGCTGCTGGGGGGCCGGTTCGTAGCCGGGAGACCCGGCCGCCCCGCGGGGGCGATGATGGAGGGCCGTGTGATGGACGGCAGCGAGGGCGAGGAGGACGCGATGGGCGGCGGGAATCCAGCGGATCTGGTGCTGACGGAGGGCACGCCTATCTGGTCGACGCCGCGCGGTCCTGGGCGCAGGCCGTCGCCGTAGCGGGCGGGCGGATCATCGCGGTGGGCACGGACGCGGAGGTGTCCGCGCTCACCGGGCCGCGCACCGAGGTCATCGACCTGGCGGGCCGGATGCTGCTGCCCGGGTTCACCGACTCTCACGTCCACGCCCGGGTGCCGGGCTGGAGCGTGATCCGCTGCGATCCGCGTCCGGGGCACACAGCCTCGATGACTACCGGCGGCGGTGCGCCGCTATGCGCGGCGCCACCCGGCCGCGCGCCTGGATCACCGGCGGCGGCTGGTCGATGGACGCGTTCCCCGGCGAGGTGCCCAGAAGGAGGATCTCGACCGGGTCGTCCCCGACCGCCCGGTGTTCCTGGCCAACCGCGACCACCATGCGGCCTGGGTGAACTCACGGGCGTTCGCTCGCCGGGTCGACGCGCACACCCTGATCCCGGCCGACGGGCGGATCGAGCGGAACGCGCGCGGCGAGCCGTCGGGCGTCCTGCAGAGGGTGCCATGAACCTGGTGGAACGGGCCATCCCGCGCCCGACCCGACGAGCAGGTGGCCTGAGATCTGCGAGGGCCAGCGCTACCTGCACGCGCAGGGCATCACCGGCTGGCAGGAGGCGATCGTGGCGGCGACTAGCGCGGTGATCCCCGACTGCTTCGACGCCTACCTTGAGGCCGAGCGGCGCGGCTGCTCACGGCCCGGGTGGTCGGCGCGCTCTGGTGGCAAGCGTGAGACCGGCATCGGGCAGCTCGACGGGCTCGCGGAGCGCCGGGACCGGGCCGAGCGGGCCACGCGGGCCCGAGGCGGGCGCTTCCGCGCAGGACCAGCGTGAAGATCATGCAGGACGGCGTCTGCGAGAACTTCACGGCAGCCATGCTGAGCCCCTACCTCGACGCCCACGGCGCGCGAGACGTCACCGAAGCCGCGAGCCAGCTCCTTCGTCGACCCGCAGCTGCTGAAGGACGGCGTCACCCGGCCATCGACGCGCCGGGGCTTCCAGGTGCATTTCCACGCCATCGGGGACGCGCGCGGTCCGTGAGGCGCTCGACGCGGTGCAGGCCGCCCGCGGCGCCAACGGGCCCAGCCAGGGCGGCACCACATTTCGCATCTGCAGGTTGTCCACCCGGACGACCTGCCCCGGTTCCGGGAACTTTCGGTGATAGCCAACTGCCAGCCGCTCTGGGCGTGCAACGAACCCCAGATGACCGAGCTCACGCTGCCTTTCCTCGGCCGGGAGCGGGCCGCCTGGCAGTACCCTTCGGCAGCCTGTCGCGCTCCGGCGCGCAGCTGTGTTTCGGCAGCGACTGGCCGGTGTCGAGCCCGAATCCGCTGTGGGAGATCCATACCGCGGTGAACCGACGATCCCGCCCGGCTACCTTACGGGGCGCCGCCGGACGGAGCGCCCTTCTCGCCGTCCGAGCGGATCGACCTCGCCACCGCGCTCGCGGCCTTCACCATCGGCTCCGCGTACGTCAACCACGCCGAGCTCGAGACAGGCTCGATCGAGGTGGGCAGTGGCCGACTCGTCGTCGCTCGACCGGAACCTGTTCGGCCTGCCCGCCGTGGGAGATCGCGCTCGCGCAGGTGGACTACACGATCGTGGATGGTGCCGTGGTGTACGGCCGGTAGCGCGGCCAGCATGTGCCGCCCCGGCCACGGGCGCGGCAGGCCTCGTGCCGGCCTTCTCTTCGTTTCGCGGGGCCCTTGATCGCGGGACATCTGATGATGAGCGGCGGGTGCCGCCCATTGGGGAGCACCGGAGGACGTCGGCCACGCGGCTCCGGCCCGCACGCGACAGCGTCCGGCCACATGCGTGGTTCCGCTGTCGGCATTCCCTCCCGGAGGCCCCGGATGCACCTGATCGTCTACGGCGACTTCAACTGTCCCTGCCCTACCTGGCAAGCCAGCGGGTGGATGCGGTGGTCCGGGCGGGCCGAGCCGAGGTGCGGAATGGCGTGCGGTCGAACGCGACCGGAGGCTGGCGCTCACCGGCACCCGGAGCAGCCCTGACCCGGCGCGCTGGCAGCGCGAACTCGCTGAGGTCGCCGCCCTGGCCGGGCCGGACGGGCAGGCACCGGGCGCTGCTCCGGCACTGGTCAGCAACACCGGAGCCGCGGTCGCCGCATACGCGGAGGCGGTCACCGACGGCGTGCAGGATGAACTGCGGCGGAGCCTGTTCTCCGAGATCTGGGTGCGCCTACGGCACCTCAGCGGCCCGTCCGAGGTGCGGCAGCTGATCCGCGCCCTGATGTACCCGGCCGGGCCGCCCGGCGAACCTCGCCGTACCGGACCTGCTTCTGCCCCGATCCACCACCACGCCGCACCCGGCGCGCTACCGCGCCTGTCCGGCTGCACGATCAGCCTGGCCGGTGGGTCTGACCGCCGCATGGGCACCGGCGGATCGGGCAATGGCGGCGCGAGTGGCTGTCAGGCTCGGGGGCGTGGTGCCCGCGCTCAGCCTCCTGACGGCATGCTGACCGGCCCGGCCGCGCTCGCTCCGACCTGGCCGCCGCCGCGCTACGGGCGCTGCCGTGCCGGTCACCGCCGGGCCGCTGGTGGCGTCGGGGTGGAGGTTCTGGCTCGGCTCGCCGTGGTGGGCGACGTCCGGCCGTCTAAGATTCGGCGGCGGGCGGTCAGCGGGCGGTGACTGGCAGCCTGGTGTGGGGCGCAGGGCGAGCGCTTTCGCGGCGGACCGGTTCGCTTACCAGCGCCAGCCGCGGGAACCGGGTCAGCAGGGCGGGAAGGCGACCTGTGCTTCCAGCCGGGCGAGGGGCGCGCCCAGGCAGTAGTGGATTCCCCGCTGCCGAATGACAGCGGCGCCCGCTGCGCCCTCGTCAAGGATGAGCCGGTCCGGGCCGGAGAAGACGGCGGCATCCCGGTTGGCCGCGCCGAGAGCAGGGCGAGCACCTGCTGGTCACGGAGAGGTCAAGCCCGGCGACGGTAGAGGTCGTCGGGCGCGCTGCGGCCCGACAGGATCTGTACCGGCGAGTCGTAACGCAGCAGTTCCTCGACCGCCGGGATGGCGAGGAATGGCTCGGCCCGCAGCCGGGCGGCCTGGTCGGGATGGGCGAGCAGCGACCAGGCCAGTTGGACAGCAGCCCGGTCGTGGTCTCGGCAACCCGCTTTGAGCAGCAGCGCCGCCATCGTCACCAGTTCGTCGCCGGTCAGCCTGTCCGCCGCGTCCGCGGCGGCCATCGCCGAGATGAGGTCGTCGGCGGGGTGCTCGCGTCGGCGTTCGGCCAGGTCGGCCACGTAGTCGGCGATGACGACGGCGGCGGTGTCAGCCCGGTCCATGGCCTGCGGGCTGAGCTCTTCCAGCACCGCGCTCCAGTCCCGTGCCAGCTCGGTGAACATCGGCCGGTCCGCGGCCGGGATGCCGAGCAGTTCTCCGATGACGCCGACCGGCAGCGGGGTTGCGAACCCGGTGACGAAATCGCTGTCCCCGGCGATCTGATCGCAGCCGTCGGCCACGATCCGCTCCACGGCCGGGCGGAGAGCCGCCACCCGCCGCGCGGTGAAGCAAGCGGAGACCAGGCGGCGCAGCCGGGTGTGAGCAGGCGGGTTGAGCATCATGATGCTGCCGAACATCAGCCGCAGGGCTCTACCGGTCCTGCCATCGCGGATAGCTTCATGTCGGCCAGCCGCCGCTCCGGCGCCTTGTGCAGCCGGTGGTCGCGCAGCAGCATCGAGCATTCCCGGTAACCGGTAACGACCATCGTCCCGTCCGGCGCGGTCGCGGCCTACCCGATCGCCCGCAGCCGTTCGTAGAGGGGATAGGGGTCGGCCCTGCCCTCCGGCGTGGCCAGGGCGGCGAGCACCTCGCCGACGATCGGCCGCCCGCGCGCCCCTACCGTAGCCCGCTCCTGAAAGCCACGAGCCCAGAATGCCGGTCCACGGCCTCGCGGGGAAGACACTCTGCCGATAGCGCCCTGTCCCCGGGCGGTTGACCCTGGCGCTCGTGGCGGACCCGTCCAGCGGGCGGCCGGAAGCACGGCGGGGCTGCCGGGCCACCGCCTGCCCGATACCGGGCGGAGAGAGCAACTTCATCGGGTCCGGCCCAGCGGCCCGCGAGAGACCCGAAATCGCTGCAGAAGTTGTTGGCGCCGGGCCCGCGGCGGCCTCCTAGGGATATCACCGCGATGACGGCCGTCACCCGCGGGCGCTCGCGACGATGGCCTGGATGGAGGCGATGGGGGCCCCATGTACCGAAATCCTCCACGTGCTGGCCTGCAAAGGCCTTACGGTGGGCGGATGCAGGACGCAGAGATGGTGGAGGCGATCCTGGCTGCTACCGTGAGGCCGGGATGGCTGCGGCCTATGACCAGTATGCGCCGGCGCTTTACGGCTTATTGCCAGCAGCCTGCTTGGCGAGCGTGCTCGATGCCGCCGACGCGGTCCAGGACACGTTCATCGTCGCGGCTTACGCATTACTGGGCGGCTCCGCGATCCCAGCAGGCTCCGGCCCTGGCTCTATGCCGTGGCCCGCAACGAATGCCGCCGCCGCCTGCGCGCCCGCGCGTCGTCCGTCTCGCTCGATGAGGCGGCCGGAGCTGACCGACGACACGATCGACCTGAGCGCGGAGGCCGAGAAGGCCGAACTGCGCGCATTGGTGAGCTCGGCGCTCGCCGGGCTCAACCCGGGGACCGGGAGATCATCGAGCTGAACCTGCGCCACGACCTGGCTGGCTGGGACCTCGCCGACGCGCTCGGCGTGCGCCCGAACCAGGCGCATGCCCTGGCGTCGCGGGCACGGTCGCAGTTCGAGACGTCACTGGGGGCGCTGCTGGTCGCCCGCACCGGGCGGGAGTCCCGCGCCGACCTGGCCGCGATCCTGCCGCTAGCTGGGACGGGCAGCTGAACGTCCTGCTGCGCAAGCGGATCAACCGCCACATCGAGCGCTGTCCGCAATGCCGGGGTCGCAAGCAGCGCGAGCTCAGCCCGGCGATGCTGCCTCGGCATGCTCCCGGTAGCCCTGCTGCCGACCAGCCTGCGCGACCAGCTCCTTTCTGGCCTGATCGGGCGACTTCCAGCCCCGGCCCTCCGTCTACCGGGCGAAGCGTGATCCACCGCGCCAGAGCCCGTTCTGGCCAATCCGGGTTCCCCCAGGTCCGCTCGATCCGCCGCACGTGGGCCACGGACCGGTGGTGCACGCCGCGACCGTGGGCGCCGGAGGCCGCGGCCGTGGCGGTGATCGCTGCCGGATCCTGTATGCCACGCATGGAAAGCCGCACGCCCCGCATCCGCCCGGGCCGGTGGCCATCGGGCCGTCCAGCGCGCCCGGCTTGACGCCATCAGGCCCCAGCCGGGGACGCCCGGTCCCAGGTGATTCCGCCGGTGCCAGCGCCCGTCGCCCGGGCATCGGCACCTCCCCCTTGGCCGTGGCGTGGCGGCAAGTGCGCCGGTAGCCGTCTCGGCGTCCGGGCTTAGCGGCCCGGTCAGTCCCCGCCGCCGGTCAGCCAGTCGCTACAGCGCCGCCCGCGCCATCGTCGCCGGGCCAAGGGGCGGGCACCCTGGTCTCGTCAACCACGACCGTGACCCTGCGGCTGGGCGTGACCGGTTCGTTCACGCTGACCGCGCAAGGCGGGCCCGTCTCCGGATCCAGGTCCAGAACCCGGACCCGCTCGACCTGACCATCAGCCTGGGCGTCCGCTCGCTGTCGGCGGGGGCGAGTACCACCGTCCACGTGACGATGGTGAACCTGCTGTCGACGTCCAGGACGCTGATCGTGAATCCCGGTGGGCTGACGATCACCGTCAGAGCCTCCGGGCTGCTCGGCTGACCGGCAGCGCGCACCTGCAGCGCGGCCCGGCCCCAGGCAGCAGTGCCGACGGGCACGAGGCCGGCAGTACGGCCCGTGCCGCGAGAGCCACGCGGTCCGCAGAGCGCCCATGCCGCCAGACGCAAATTTGTGCCGAATTCTCGTTCCACATTCAGGTGCCGCTGACTTACCGTGGGCGCATGCAGGACGCACAGATGGTGGAGGCGATCCTGGCCGGTCAGGAGGCCGGGCTGGCCGCGGCCTACGACCGGTATGCGGCGTCCCTGTACGGCTATTGCCACAGCCTGCTTGCTGAGCGTTACCGACGCCGCCGCCGCGGTCCAGGACACGTTCATCGTGGCGGCCGACGGGCTGGGCGGGCCCCGCGATCCCGCCCGGCTGCGCCCCTGGCTCTATGCCGTGGCCCGCAACGAATGCCACCGCCGCCTCCGGACCCGCGCCGTCTGCCCGCGCTCGGCAGGGTCGGCGGGACGGTGGGCGTGAGCCCGGACACGCCGAAGCGGACCTGAACGCGCAGGTGGACGCGGCCCGCGGCGAGCCGGGCGAGATGACCGGCAGGCCAGCGGACGCGGCCGCGGAGGCCGAGCGCAGCGCTGCGCGCGCAGGCGGGCGGGGCGCCTCGCCGGGCTCAGCCTCGGTGACCGGGAGATCATCGAACTGAACCTGCGCCACGGCTTAACTGGCCGGGACCTCGCTGACGTGCTCGGGGTCAGCCCGGAACCAGGCGCACGCCCTTGGCGTCGCGAACCCGGTCCGAGTTCGAAAGGTCGCTGGGGGCGCGTCGTGGCCTCGACACCACGGTGCTGCTCGGCCTGCTCCCCGTGGCGTCGGCAGCTCCGCCTCCAGCTTCTACCTGCGCGATCAGCTCTTAAACCTCGCTCGACGACTTCAGCCCCGTCGCTGCGTCCTACCGGGCCGGAGGTGATCAACCGCGCCGGGCCGTTCGGCCGGTCCGGCTTCCCCAGGCCGCTCGATCCCCCGCGCACGCCCTTCCGGCCGAAGACGCCAGCTCCTGGCCGCCACCGCCGGGGTCGCGGCCGTGGTTGTGATCGCCGGGGTTCTGTCTGCCTCGTACGGGTTCACGCCGCCCGGCCCGCGTCCGGCCGGATCGGTGCCCGCGGGGCCGTCCGCCGCGCCGACCGCGACGCCGTCCGGCAGGTCAGGGGCGGCGGCCTCCACGGCTCCCGCCAACGCTCCAGCCTCGGCACGGGCCGCGCATCGTCTCCATCTTCCCGGGGCGGCGTCGGTGACGTCGGTGATCCCCACCGCCCGCCTCCGCACCGCCGGCCAGCCAGCCGTCCGCCCCGCTGCCACGGCTACCTCGACACCGCACATCTCCCCCACGCCCACGCCTCCTCGCCACGCCCACCCCCACGCCGACGTCCTACACCCGCCGACGTCCGCACGCCCAACTCCCACGCCAGCACGTCCAACACCGACCCCCACGCCCACCGCCGCGTCCACACCAACGTCCACGCCCACTGCCGCGTCACCATCGCCGAGCCTGGTGGCGGCACCCTAACCGGGTCGGCGACGGTGACCACGCCAGCTCCCACGCCTACCAGCCGCGCCAGCATCGCCGAGGCCTGGTGGCGGGACCTACGCGCTATGCGTGTCGGCCTCGGCGCGGAGCAGCGCGGCCGCCGCGGTCATGGCGGCCAGCTTGCCGAAGGCCGAGTCGCGGGGCAGGTACTTCATCCCGCAGTCCGGCGCGAGCACGATGCGCTCGGCGGGCACGTACGGCAGCGCCCGGCGCACCCGGGCCGCCACCTGCCTCGGCGCTCTCCACCGTCGTGGTCGTCCGAGGTCGAGCACCCCCAGGATGATCGTCTTGCCGTCCAGCGTCGCCAGCACCGAGCAGTCCAGGCCGGACTGGGCGGTCTCGATCGACACCTGGTCGGCAGTCCGCGGCGGCCAGCTCGGGCAGGAACGAGTAGCCCTCCGGGCGGTCGTGGATGATCGCCGCGTAGCCGAAGCAGAGGTGCACGGCGGTGGTGCCGGTCACGCCCGCCAGCGCCCGGTTGATCACCTTGACGCCGTAGCGGCGCGCCTTCGTCCGGGCGCGCCTGCAGGTAGGGCTCGTCCAGCTGGACGATGTCGGCGCCCGGCCGCGAACAGGTCCCGCACCTCCTCGTTGACCGCCTCGGCGTAGCCGAGCGCCAGCTCCTCGGTCGCTGGCGTAGTGAGTCGTTCTGCGCCTGCTGCGACATCGTGAACGGGCCGGGCACCGTGATCTTGACTGGTCTGGCTGGTGTTCGCGCGCAGGAACGCCACGTCCTCGCACCTCGACCGCGTGGCGCCGCTGGATCGGCCCGGTGACCCGCGGCACCGGGTTCGGGATGGCCGCTGCGGTCGAGCGCGGTGCCGGGATTGTCGATGTCGACCCCGTCCAGCGCGGTGGCGAAACGGTTCGAGTAGCTCTCCCGGCGCATCTCGCCGTCGGTGAGGATGTCCAGAGCCCGGCCTGCTCCTGCGCCCGGATGGCGAGCAGGGTGGCGTCGCCGCTGCGCCTCGCCAGGTACTGCGGGTCGACCCGCCACAGCTCGCGGGCCCGGACCCGCGGCGGGAACCGGTGCCGGAGGCGTTCCCGGTCGATCAGCCAGTCGGGTTGCGGGTAGCTGCCGACGAGTGAGGTGGGAAAGAGCATGTCGGATCTCCAGAAGGCTCGAGGCGGTGGCCGCGGCGGCTCGACGCCCGCTTCGTACCCGAGTACGAGCAGGCCGCGCCACCGCCGTCGCGATATGCCCCGGCTCGGGAGTGAACGCCGAGGACCTCGGTAGTCACGCGTCGCCTGGCGACGCTCAGCGGCCCCGGAGCCCGGACAGGGCCGTGGTGACCGGGTCCGCCAGCCCAGTGCCGGGCCGAGATCGTCTCCGCCAGCCCGGATCGTGCCCACCCCGGCCAGCCAGGAGGCTCGACCTGGCCCGCGTCGCCGATGACGTGGCCTTGGCGCCGGCTTACACGGGCCAGCCCGGCGAGCAGGCGGGTGTCCGGTCGCCGTCTTCAGGTGCCGAGCACCGGGACCAGATCGCTCGCGGCAGGCTACCGCGCGGATCGTCTCCCTTCCGGTCGGAAGCGGCATAGCAGAACCCGTCCGGGTCCGGCCCGCGCAGCGCCGCCGGAACCGCGACCGGCAGCGCGGCGCTCACCGGTGCCGCCTCCTCGACCGGGATGTGACCCGGCTGCAGTACGGTGGAGAACGCGCCGGGGTCAGACGCCGCGCCGCGCTCACCGCATCGGCGGGCTTCGGTCGCAACGAGCATGGTCCGGTGCCTGGTTTACGATCCCGGCCGCCGCCCGCATGGCCCGCGAGGGCCGATGACGACCGCCTGATCACCGCGTTCGACGAAACGCCGGGTTTCCGCGTGCGTGCCGCCGGCCCGTCACCAGCGGCGGGCAGGTCGTGCATCGATCGGCCCGCAGGCCACGCCGTGCCGCCTCGTCCAGCACCGCGGGCGGGACGCCGTGCGCCGGGATCACCAGCGTGGAACCGTCCGGGACGTCATCCAGCGAGGGAGCAGAAGATGGCGCCGGAAGCCACCAGGCGTCGCTCGTGCTGCTCACGCCTTCGCGCGCGCCAGCCAGCCGTACACGTGGACAGGGCCGCGCCGCTGGTGTACATGACGGATTACTCCCGTGCCTGCTCCAGCGCCCGCACCGCACCCTCGCACCAGGGGCTGATGCCACCCAGCAGCAGGCGACGCGTGCCGACCGTGGCGGACCATTCCTCCACGGCCTGGCGCGGGCGGCCGCCACGCCGCGAGCCTACGTCCACCGCATTGGCCGCGGCAGCGATCCCGGTGGCCGCACCCTCGCCCTGGAGCGCGGACATGACGGGCAGCACGGCGCGCCGTCGTCCGATTTGCGGACGCCTCCTGGCATAGTGGGGGCAACCGGCCCGTAGCGGGTGGGAATGCCGCAGGCGTTCCAGCACACCGTTCCGACGGGTGCCGCGGGACGGGGCAGCAGAGCCACGCGCCGGGTCGCCGATCTCGGTCGCCATTCCATCACTCGCCGAGGCGCCACGGCTGGTGCGCCCGGCGCCAGGGCATCTGCGCGCCGAGGGCCGACTCGTGATGGCCCACCCCCATCTTGCCTGTTCAGCCTCGCGCCGCATTACTCGGTGCTATCTAAGCCACCCTAAAGTACTGGCTGTGCGCAGACACGCGGGGCCCATCCTGGCTTCGCCGCCCGCCCGCCATCGGGAGTCAGGGAAGTCAGAGTGCGGCCCTGCCGCTCGGCCAGGAGACCGCTCGAATTGCGCTCCGAGTTCCTCGGCGGTCGGCAATGTTCTCCACCTCGTCGGCGAGCAAGCCCTCCCGGTGCGGCGGCATCGACGAGCGCGTCGTACTGCTGCTCCAGCGCCTGGACCAGCTCGGTGATCTCGTCGGACGCCTCCACCTGGCTGGGCAGCGCTGATCTCCTCGTCGGTCCGCCGGGCCATGCCTCAGCCAATACGTAACTGAACAAGCATAT
>ERZ1370068.1597-contig-11501_pt1 | contig 61924 bp, 105 predicted proteins | sample MGYA00561227_ERZ1370068 | MGnify/ENA primary metagenome ERZ1370068 (study PRJEB38410, sample SAMEA6850437) | metagenome | study: Metagenomic assessment of the ecological functions of the soil: analysis of the soil microbiota associated with the...
GGCGACGACTCGGTCGCGCAGCTCGGCGGCGCGCACATCGCCTGCGAGTACGTCTCGAACGATCCTGACCAAGGTGCTCGAGTGGGGCCGCCTGATGGCGTATCTCGAGCAGTCGACGCGCTACGTGCCCTACACCGACAGCTCGCACGGCCGCTGGCGCTATCACGTGCCGGCCGAGCTCGACGGCGGCGCGCTGCGCGAGCGCTACGTCGACGACGATGGACGCGGCGTTCGAGACGCTACGCCGACTGCATCGACGCGCATGCAGGCGCATTTCGCCGCGCGCTATCCGCGCGCGCCGCAGCGACTCCGAAGGCGTGCACCGCGCCGCCATCCGCGCCAAGGCGCTCGACACGCTGCGCGGGCATGCTGCCGGCGGCGACGCAGTCGAACGTCGGGCATCTACGGCACCGGCCAGGCGTATGAAGCGCTGCTGCTGCGGATGCGCGCGCATCCGCTCGCACGAAGTGCAGCGCCGTGCGCCGACGCAGATGCTGGTCGAGCTGCGCAAGCTCATTCCCGCGTTCCTGACGCGCGTCGATCAGCCGGAGCGCGGCGGCGCGCTGGAGCCAGTATCTCGCGTCCGACGCGCGACGCGACCGGCGACGCGTGCCGCGGCGCTGCTCGCGCGGCGTCGAGTGCCGAGCCGCGCGACGAAGTCACGCTCACGCGACTTCGATCCCGACGGCGAGATCAAGGTCGTCGCGGCCGCGCTCTACGCGTCAGCCGGCGCTGCCCGGACGATCAGCTGCTCGCCGTCGCGCGCCGCATGACGCCGGCCGAGCGCGCGTCGGTGCTGCGGCGCCTACGTCGGCGCAGCGCGGCAACCGCCGCCACCGTCCGGGCGCGCGCCTTCGAGCGCACGTCGTATCCGGTTCGACGTCCTCACCGACTACGGCGCGTTCCGCGATCTGCAGCGTCACCGGCTGCTGACGCTCGAGTGGCAGCCGCTGTCGACGCGGCACGGCTACAGCGAGCCCGACGGCGATGCGTCGAGGCGGGCGTCCTGGACGGCGTGGACGCGGGTCGATGGATGCCTCGTCGGATCTCTACGAGGACGCTCCGGTCGCGGCGGCCTCGACGCGGCCGCGCCGCTACGCGGTCGCGATGGCCTACCGCGTGCGCTTCTACATGGAGATGAACGCGCGCGAAGCGATGCACGTCATCGAGCTGCGCACGGCGCCGCAGGGGCACCCGCCTACCGCCGCGTCTGCCAGCAGATGCACCGCCTGATCGCACGATCGCGCCGGGCCACCGGCGATCGCCGCGGCGATGACGTTCGCGGATCATTCAGAGGTGGAGCTCGGAGCGGCTGAAGGCCGAGACGCGAATGCCGAAGAGGAAACGCGAGCGTAGTCCGACGGTGATGAAATCCGCCTGTGCAAGTTATCCGTGTTCATCCGTAAGTCATCCGTGCGCGCTACTCTTCCGGCACGTCGCGAGTCGCCCCAGTAGCGATTGAACTCGTCGAGGAAGCGTCAGCGTCTCGAACGACGTGCATCCGATCGAGGAACAGCACGCCGTCGAGGTGATCGGTCTCGTGCTGGATCACGCGCGCGGTGAAGCCGCGCGCGGTGATCTCGATCCGCCGTGCCGCGCCGATCGTAGGCGCGTTCGACCTCGATCTCGCGCGCGCGCGGGACGCGCCCGCGGATGTCGGGGATGCTGAGGCAGCCCTCCCAGTCGTCGGCGGTCTCGGCGCCGACGACGGCGTGATCTCGGGGTTGATGAGCGCCATCAGCGGGACACGGTCGCTTCGTCGTCGTCGTCGTCCGCTCGTCGTCCGCTCGGCGCGAAGCCGGCGACGAAGAGCCGCGACGCTCTCGTGCACCTGCGGCGCGGCGAGGCCCGACGCCCTGGTACTCCTGCATCGTCTCGAACATGTCGTCGATGAGCTGCTGGATCGCCGGCGACTTGATATCGGCGGACTCGAGCGCTTTCGCGCGCGCCGCAGTGCCAGGATGCCCCATGCGCGCGACCTTCAGGATCGCCATGGCGCGTAGTATTTCACGAGGTGATATAATCATCGTCCCGGCGACTCAGGTCTTCCATAAAGCAAGCGAAATCTGTCATGAAGAATTACATTTTCGCGACTGCGCTGGCTCTCGCCGTGCGCTGCTGCAGGCTGCACCAGTTTCAGAACATACGACGACGAGCCCGAGCTCTGCCGGCGTTGCCGCGCTGATGGGCACGTGGGCGTCCGCATCGCAGCGCCGTGCCGTCGGCCTCGAGCTGTTCCGACTTCAAATGGAACGCGACGGAGCAGACCGCGACGTCCGCCAAAGGCTCGTTCAGCGCGACCTGCGACGGCGGCCTGAAGGTGTACGGGCACCGCGCCGGCAATGCTGAGCGGCTCGGTCACCACCTGGCGCGCACGAGCGAGACGCGATCACCGCACTGGCATTCCGTCGTGCAGCGATGGCGCTGACGGGAACGGCCGAACTCGGCCTGAACTCGATCCGCGTGCCCCTACTCCGGAACGACACCTGCCTCGGCAAGGTGTCGGGCGTCGAGATCTCTGAACAAGAAGTAGATACTGGAGTCACGTAGGTTGCGAGAGACACGAAGAGCGCTCGCGGATCCTTCACGTCCCGGATTCTACTGGCCTTTAGTCTTTAAGCGAGCGCGTCGGCTGACTTCGCTCCGTAGAACTCGTACCAGGGGTGCGCAGCCTTCGAGCCGCTCGTTGACGTTCGCTGATGTTCTTCGACGCCTTCGGTCTCGAGCCACTGCGCGGAACGCGTCCGCGCCCTGCTTCGCGTAGATCGGCGATGCCGTCCTTCCACGTGGCGCGGCCGCAGAGCACGCCCGGAGAAGCGCGTGCCTGACTCGGCGGCGAGCTCCAGCGTTTCGGTGAACTCGGCGTTGCTCACGCCGGCCGACAGGTAGATGAACGGCTTGGTCGACGACCTCGGCCGTCTTGCGGAACGCGTCCATCGCCTCGCTGCTTCGTGTAGGCGGCTGCGCCGCGCGAGCGACTTCGTGCCCTCGACGAACTTCATGTTGATCGGCACTTCGACCTTCAGCACGTCGACGCCGTACCGGTCCTTGGTGAACTCCGCGCATGCTGGCGGTCGACGAGCTCGCGGCTTCTTCTTCGCGAACTCGAGGCCCTTCTCGTCGATGCCTTCCTCGTAGCCGATGAACTCGAGGAAGAACGGGATGTCGTTGGCGCGGCACTCGTCGCCGATGCGCTCGACCCACGCGTGCTTGTGGTCGTTGATCTTCTGCGGATCGGACGGCGCGTAGTAGAGCAGGATCTTGATGCAGTCGGCGCCGACTGTCCTTGAGCGGCGCGACGGACCAGACGTCGAGCAGATCGGGCAGGCGGCCCGGGCGTGGCGGCGTCGTAGCCGGTCTTCTCGTGCGCCAGCAGCAGCCCGGAGTCCTTCGCGCGGCGCTTGCTCGCCGGAATGCCCCATTCGGGGTCGAGCAGGATCGCGCTGGCGTGCTGCGTCAGCACTTCGGTGACGAGGATCTTGAACTCCTCCATCATCGTGCGTCGCCGACGCTCGCCGCCGCGCTCCTTCGCGAGCGCCTTCTGCAGCGATCCGCGCTGGTCCATCGCCGCGGCGGCGATGACGCCGCGGTCTGTCGGAAACGGCCTTCATGCCTGCGAGCTTGCCTGGGGGATCTTCACGTTGTCAGCTCCTCAACAGGGAAACATCATTTCTATCGGGAGTCGGGAAAGCGGTAAGTGCTCGATCAGTGCGCCGTCCGCGGCGCCTGCGCCACGATCTCGTCGATCGGCAGGTTCGCTTCGGCGCGCTCGACCTCGTGCGGCTTCGCCTTGCGTCGCCGGATGCCGCGGCGTGAAGAGCGTGCAGCAGTCCTGGTCGGGATGATCGAGATCGGATAGGTGCCGAGCCGCTGCGCCTCCGCGGTGATCTCGTCCTTGTCCATGCCGACGAGCGGCCGCAGCACCGGCAGCGTGACGACGCTGCCGATCGTCGTCATGTTCTCGAGCGTCTGCGACGCGACCTGGCCGACGACTTCGCCGGTGACGAGCGCCTGCGCGCGGTTGCAGCGCGCGCGATGCGCTCGGCGATCCGCATCATCAGCCGCCGGTAGACGACGACGCGCAGCGGCGGCGGGACGGCGAGGACGACGCGCTGCTGGATCTCGCCGAACGGCACGAGGAACAGCCGCGAATCGGAACTGAAAGCGCGTGAGCGATCGCGCCAGCTCCGCGAACCTTCTCCTGCGATGCGCGCGACAGGATCGGATAGCTGTGGAAGTGGACGAAGATGGACGCGGCAGCCGCGCCGCATCATGCGCCACGCCGCCACCGGCGAATCGATGCCGCCCGAGAGCAGGCACGCGACGCGGCCGCTCGCGCCCGACCGGCAGCCCGCCGGGGCCGCGGCTCGTTGCCGAACGAATAGAACGCCTCGCCGGTCAGCGCCTCGACGTGGATCGTGAACTCGCGGATCGTCGAGGTTCGACGGTCCAGTCCGCGCGCTTCCTTGATGCGGCCGCCGACCTCGCGCTCGATCTGCGGCGAGCGTCAGGGGAAAGCGCTTGTCGGCGCGGCGTGGCGGACACGCGGAACGTCGGCGGATCCTCGGGGCCGAGGTCGTTCAGGATCTCCGCCGCGATCGACGTCGACGTCGAGCGGCACGCGGCCGGCCCGCGCGAAGTTGCGCGATGCCGAACACCGTCGACAGGCGATCGCGCACCTGCTCCCAGGTCGCCGACGGCCCGAGCACCGACCTCGATCCGCCCCATCAGGACGCGCGACGTCCGCGACGTCGAGGTCGCGAGTCGCCTCGCGGATGTTGCGCACGAGCCGCGCGACGAACCACGGACGGTTCTTGCCCTTGAGCGCGATTTCCTGGTAGTGAATGACGACAGATTTCATGTGCTTTCGGGGCTTCGCGACGCTCGTTCGAGTGGAAAGCTGTATCGCGCTGGCGGCGCGCGATGGCCGGCGAGCGCCGCGCTCTCGATTGTCGCCGGTAAGTCCGGTGTCGATCCAGTCGCCGGCGAGGAACAGGCCCGTCAACCGGCGTCGTCGACGCCGGGACGCGTCGGCTGGCCGGGCGCCACCGAAAAGGTCGCGCGCTTCTCGCGGATCGACGGTGCCTCGAACGAGCCGCGCGTCCCGCGCGCCCGGGAATCGCGCCCGCGACCTCACGTGCCGCCATCGCGACCAGCGTGCCCGTGTCCTGCGCCGACCAGCGCGTCGGCGCCGCTCGCGACCAGCGACAGGTGCGACGCCGATTCGCCGAACACGCGCCGCTTGTCGAACACCCACTGCATCTGGCGTCCCGGCAGGCCGACGAACTCGTCGTCCATCACCGCGCGGTCGTGCCAGAGGTTCACGGTGACGATGGGCTTCGATCGCATCGCGGCGGCGCGCGCCATCGTGTCGCGCAGCGCCCCGGTGTCGCCGGTCAGGAGCGTCCCCAACGCAAACCAGGGAACGGCGGCCACGACCGACCTCAGCCGCAACCGGTTCGCCGCGCACGTCGACGGCGGCCACGCGGTTGCCGGCAATCGTGAGGCGCGCCAGCGCGTTCACGCGCACCTGCCGCCGCCGCGCGATTCGATGTAGCGCCGCGCGGGAATCGCGTACATCTCGTGAAGCGGCGTCGTGGGCAGCGCGATCGACGAGTTGGTGCGGGCGCCGCTGAACATCCGCGCGAGTAACTTCGACGAACGGCCCCGCCGCGGCTTCGCCGGGCGCCTCGTTCAGCGCCGCGATCGCGAGCGGCTCCCAGAGCCATTCGCGGATACGTCCCCGCTGGCCGCGCCAGAGTGAGAAAGTCGGCAACGGTCGCGGCCGTCTCCTTCACGCGCGACGCGGTGCCCCGCAGGCCCGGCGCGATGCGCAGCGCGAGCATCTTCTGCGACAGCGAGAGCGCGTCCCATCCGAACACGCCGCCGATCAGATGAAACGGCGACGGCCACCGCGGACATCGCAGCACCGAGGCGCCGTGCGTCGAGATCGAGGTACGGAACCTCGAGCGCCGGCTGCACGCGAAGGTTCGCCTCCGCACCAATCCGCCGGAGGAACCGGAACGTCTCGTGATAACACCCGAACAGGACGTGCTGCCCGTTGTCCACGAGCTCGCCGGTCTCACGGTCCCGGAACGCCGTCGCGCGCCCGCCCAGCTCGCCGCGCGCCTCCAGCACGACGACCCTGCGCCCCGCCTCCGCCAGCGCAGACGCGGCCGCCAGCCCGGCGACGCCGGCGCCGATCACGGCGACGTCGAAGTCAGAGGGGGCATACTCTACCCGAGGGGCTTCGCCTCGGACTCCCTCACACGCTCTCTCGCGCGCCGCTTCGCCGGCGCGCTCCGTTCGCGTGGCTCACTCGCTACCGCTCGTTCGCATGCCCCAGGGTGTCTCATCGGCCAGTGACAAGGGTCTTCGCCCAGGTCGTGGCCGCGATGAGCGCGCGGCGCGGGCGGGGCACGCGGATGACGGCAGTGAACACGTCGTAGCCGGCGCGCTCGATGCGGTCGAGGATGCCGCGGTAGATGTTGCCCATGATGCGGGCGGCGACGAGCCGGCGGGCATCGCTCGCGCGGCAGCGCTGCGTCCGCACGCGCGTAATCGCCGCGCGCGCTCGGCCTCGAACGCGAGCAGCGCTTTCACCTTCAGGCGACCGGACACCCCCGCGTGCGCGGTCTCGTCCCGCAGATCCGTTTCCGTCACCCCGAAGCGCTCGAGATCGTCGGTCGGCAGGTAGTACGCGCCCGCGCGCGAGATCGCCGGGGACGTCGCGGAGGATGTTCGTGAGCTGCAGCGCGACGCCGCAGATCGATCGCGTACTGGCGCGACGCCGGATCCGGTGCAGCCGAAGATCTCGCACGCACATGAGGCCGACGGCGGACGCCACGCGGATGCAATACTCGTACAGCTCGTCGAACGTCCGGTAGCGCCGTCCGTGCAGGTCCATCTCGACGCCTTCCACCAGCGCCTCGAACGCGGACCGGGGCAGATCGAACCCGGCGATCAGCGGCTGGAGCGCGCGCCCTGCGGGGTCTCCGGCGTGGCCGCCGTCGAAGCATCGCGCGACTTCGTCGCGCCACCGCTGCACTTCCGATGCGCTCTGCTCCGCCGGCGCCTCGTCGACCGCATCGTCCACCGCGCGGCAGAAATCCCACACGGCCACGATGGCGCGCCGCTTGTCGGCCGGAAGCACGAGGAACGAGTAGTAAAAGCTGGTGTCTCTCGCCAAACGTCACCAGACGATGGTTCGCCAGAGGATTCGGGGCGCGTCGGCTTTCGTCAGCCGCGGCCGACCGGCGAACACGTCGTAGTCTGCCGCTTCCAGCTTATCCAGAATCGTCGTCCCGCCAAGCCACGTCGCGCGGAGCTCGTAGCGGAGCCGGCCCGTGACGCCGTCGCAGACCGGACGGCCGGTGGCGAAGAGCGCGCGCGTCCGGAGGATCGCGTCGGCCAGCGCGGCTCGCCATGCCGGGGTCGTCCAGGCCGCGGCGAGATCCGCTTCGCGCGCGCCGGCGGGCTGCCAGATCGACGCGGGCACGTAGAGCCGTCCCTTGCGCCAGTCGATCGCGAAATCCTGCCAGAAGTTCGCGAGCTGCAGCGCCGTGCACACGGCGTCCGACGCGGCGTCGAGCGCGGCGGCGTCGTAGCCGGCGACGCGCAGCACCAGGCGGCCCACTGGATTCGCCGAACGCCGGCAGTAGTCGAGCACGTCGTCCCATGTCTCGTAGCGCGTCGTCGTGACGTCCTGCCGGAAGGCGCTGAGCAGATCGCGGAACAACTGCGGCGGCAGCCGGCACTCGCGGATGGTCTGCCGCAACGCGATGAAGACGTCGCCATGCGCCTCACGCGCAAGCGGCGCGTCGCCGATGGCCGCGTCGAGCCGCGCTTCCCAGTCGTCGCAGATCCGCGAGACGATCGGCGGCAGGGCGCGTCGCCTTCGTCGGCCATGTCGTCGGCGAGCCGCGCGAACGCGTAGATGGCGGCGACGTGCGGACGCATGCGCGCCGGCAGCAGCTGCGACGCGACGGGAAAGTTCTCGTAGTGCGTCCGCGCCAGCCGCTCGCAGTAGGCGTAGGCGCCCGCGAGCCCGGGCGTCACCACTCGATTTCTGAGGTGTCGTCGCGGAAGTTCGCGACGCGCGCCATGACGAACAGCAGGTCCGACAGACCGGTTGACGTAGATGATCAGCGCCGGCTCGACGGCGCTTCGTCGCCGGCGCGCAGCGCAACCATCGCACGCTCGGCGCGGCGGCAGACCGTGCGCGCGAGGTGCAGGCGTCGCGCCCGCGTTGCGATCCGCCGGCGAGAATGAACCGCCGCAGCGGCGGCAGCATCGAATCGAGCATGTCGATCCAGCCGCTCGAGGCGGACGACGTCGGCGGCGCCGATGCCGGCTTTCGAGACACGCGTCCGCGATCTTGCGCGACGGATCGGCGAGCCGCGCGCCCGACGGCGAACAGGTCCCGCTGCATCTGGATGATCATCTCCGACAGCTCGGCCTCGCCGGCGAGCATCGATCGCGCGAGCCCCAGCCATGCGTTCAGCTCGTCGACGTCGCCGTAGGTCGCCACGCGCGCATCCGCCTTCGAGCACGCGCGTGCCGTCGAACAGGCCGGTCTCCCCGCTGTCGCCCGTCCTGGTGTAGATTTTCACCGCTTGGCGATTATAAAGCGCACCGGGGTTCGAAGGGTTCTCCTCGCTCGACACCGGAGCCGGCCGCGCGGCAGCGCGTTCCGCCGGCGGCTCCTCGCCAGTGGTACCCGGCGCAACGGACGCGACCTGCCGTGGCGCAGCACCGACGACCCGTATCACATCCTCGTCTCCGAGGTGATGCTGCAGCAGACGCAGGTGGATCGCGTGCTGCCGAAGTACCACGAGTGGCTCGACGAAGTATCCCGAGCCTGCAGGCGCTCGCCGACGCGCCGAGGCGCGACGTCGACCGAGACCTGGCGGCCGCTCGGCTACAACATCCGGCCGCGGCGGCTCCACGCGATCGCGCGCGAGTCGGTCGCGCGCTACGGCGGCGAGCTGCCGTCGCGACGAGGCGACGCTGCGGTCGTTCAAGGGCATCGGCGAGTACACGGCCGGCGCGGTCATGAGCTTCGCGTTCGGCAAGCGCGCCGCGATCCTCGACACGAACGTCGCGCGCGTGCTCTTCCGCGTGTTCGTCGGACGCGGCGACGCCGAAGGCGCACGCGATGAAGAAGCATCTCTGGGCGATCTCGCGGACGGTGCTGCCGCACCGGCACGTGTTCGACTTCAACCAGGCGCTGATGGACTTCGGCGCGACGCTCTGCACGGCGCGGAAGCCGAAGTGCCTCGTCTGCCCGATGCGCGAGCGGCTGCGCGTCGTATCCGTTCAACCCCGACCTCGAGCGCCCGTGACGGATCGTCGTGTCCGCGGCGGTGATCGAGGATCACGGTCGCTACTTCGTGACGCGACGGCAGCAGGGCGCGCACCTCGAAGGCTACTGGGAGTTTCCCGGCGGCAAATGCGAAGACGGCGAGCCGCTCGACGCGTGCCTGCGGCGCGAGCTGAAGGAAGAGCTCGGCGCCGAGCGTCACGATCGGCGACGAGATCTTCACCGTGACGCACGACGTATCCAGACCGCGCAGAGTGGAGCTGCACTTCTTCGCGTGCGCGTTCCTCAACGCGCCGGTGCCGCTGCTCGGCCAGGAGATGCGCTGGGTGCACCGCGAGGAGTTGCGATCGCTGCCGTTCCCGCCCGCCGACGAGGCGCTGATCGCGATGCTGGCGAAGACGCGACCGGTTTAACACGCTACAGCAGCGGCAGCGCCGTGACGATCCCGCGTGCCTCGTTCGACGACGATCTCGGTGCCCGGCTCCACGAAATCGCGGTGCACGTAGCCGAGGCGCGACGGGACGAGCCAGCGACGGCGACCACGCGGCGCTGGTGACGCGGCCCACCTCGCGATCGCCCGCGCGGATCGCGGCGTTCGGCTGCCGGAACGGCCGCGGATGCGTCGAACGTCAGTCCGACCAGCCGCCGCGCGACGCGTCCGTGCCCGCGGTCCTGCACGCGGACGATGACTTCCTGCCCGACGTAGCAGCCCTTCTGCGGGAGATGGCGCGATCCTCGAGACCCGCCTCGAGCGGAATCGTGTCAGTGTCCATGTCGGCGCCGAACCGCGGGCGGCCGCTCTCGATCCGAACCGCTTCGGCGTCCGCCTTTCGCGCTTCGATCGCGCCCGCGGCGGCCAGTGTCCGCAGGACGTCGCCGTTCCGCAGCAGCGGCGTCGACGACGATGTCGAAGCCGGGGATGCCGACTCGTCGGCGCGCACGATCAGCGCGTCGTGCGCCGGCGATGCGGACGCGCGTCGTGGCGTACAGCGCTCCGGGACGCCGCCTTCGACGGCCGCCGCGGCGAGCACGTCCATCGCGCGCGGACCGTAGAGACCGATCTCGGCCCGCGCCTCCGTCACGTCTTCGACCTGCACGTCTTCGCTGAAGACGAACCGCTCGAGATGATCGCTGACTGGCCGTCCTGATCGCGCAGCGGCACGTCGAGCAGGATCGCGTCGCCGAGCTCGAGCACGCGCATGTCGGTGATCATCCGCCCCTGCGCGGTCAGCATCGCGGCGTAGCAGCCGGTGCCAGGCGTCAGCGCCTCGATGTCGTTGGTCAGAATCCCTGCAGGTAGCTGACCGGCGGTCTGCGCCGCGTCAGCAGGAGCCGCCCGATCCGGCCGGTCGATCGATCGCGGCGCCGTGCCGCAGCCGCCGCGTATCCGCTGCTGTTATCCTGTTTCAATGCCCTTTCGGCATTGTGCCGCCCTGACCGCGGCGGCTCTCTCTCGCCTGCGGCCGTGACGGCCGCGGCCGCGCCCACGCCTGTCCAGCCGGCTCCGGGTGACGCAGTGTTCGCAATCTATCTTCGCGGCACGCAGGTCGGCCGCGAGCAGGTCGACGCTGGCGCGCACCGAGCAGGCTGGATCATCACGTCGACCGGACGCATCTGCGCTCGCCGCTCGACTTCACCGGTCACCCGCTTCGAGATGAAATGCGTCGACCGGACTGGCAGCCGCTCGAGATGACGCTCGAAGGCCGCCTCCGCAACGCGATCGTCAAGGTCACGACGTCTTTCGGCGATGACGACCGCCGATCAACGAGATCACTGCAGGGCGGCAAGACCGGATCGAAAGAGGACCAGATCAGCGCGCGGACGATCGTCATGCCGAACAAGGTGTTCGCCAGCTGCCGAAGCGCTCGCGGCGCGTCTGGCGACTGCGGCGCCGGGCGCCGAGACTCCCATCTACGTGGCGCCGGCTGACCGAGATCAAAGGCGACGGTGCGCGCCGTGACGCGAGCAGACGCTCAGCGGTCCCGGCGGATCGATTGCCGACGCGGCGAATTCGACCTGACGCTGCAGAATCCCGAGCGCCCCTCTGAACGCCGCCATCGTCGTCGACGAGCGCCGCCGCCTGGTGCGCTACGAAGTCCCCGATGCCGGGCTGCTCGTCGCGCGCGAAGACGCAGTCGAGCGTCGCCGCGCGCGCGCTGACGGTCGCGCAATCCGACCGACGCCGACGTCACCATCGCCGGCCAACGGCTTCACCCTGGCCGGCACGATGACGACGCCGCCGGCCGTCGCGGGACGGCTGCGCCATCCGGCCGTGCTGCTCGTCGGCGGCACGTCGCCGGCGGATCGCGACCAGGTGATGGGCGGCGTGCCGGTGTTCGCGCAGCTCGCGAAGATGCTCGCCGACAGCCGGGCACGTCGTGCTGCGCTACGACCGCCGCGGCACGGGCCAGAGCGGCGGACGCACCGATACGGCCACGCTCGCCGATTACGCAGACGACGCCAGCCTCGCGCGATCGAAGTGGCTGTCAGGATCGGGACGACGTGGACAAGCGGCGGCATCGTGATCGTCGGGCACGCTGGACGGCGGCGCCGTGGCGCTGATCGCCGCGGCGGCCGGACAACGACATCGACGGCGTCGTCACGCTCGACGCGGCGGGATCGCGAGCGGTGCGGATCTGATCCTCTTCAGCAGCAGAAGCGTGCTCGACGGACTGAAGCTGACCGACGGCCGACCGCCAGGCGCGGATCGATTTGCAGAGGAAGATCCAGGCGGCCGTCGTGAGCGGCACCGGTGTGGGAAGGCGTGCCGGAGCCGATGCGCCGGCAGGCGGACACGCCGTGGTTCAGGAGCGTGCTCACCTACGACCCGTCGCAGCTGATGCCGAAGATCAAGCAGCCGATCCTGATCCTGCATCCGGATCTCGATCCGATGGTGGCGCCGTCGGAGGCGGACCGCCTCGGCAGAGCTCGCGACGCGCGCGCAAGAAGGCGCCGCCATCCGAAATCGTCCATCTGCCGGACGCGACGCGCGCGCTGACGCCCGCGGGGTCGGGCTCCGTGAGTCCGAAGGTGGCGGAGACGATTGCCGCGTGGATCAAGAAGCTCTGAGGCTGCGAACGAGCGACAGCGGAGTGAGCCACGCGAACTGGCCCGCCTTCGCGCCGAAGGCGCTGGCGCGTCCGCCGTAGCTTTAGCGTAGGCGGAAGCGCGCCGGCGAAGCGGCGTGCGAGAGAGCGTGTGGGAGTCCGAGGGCAAAGCCCTCGGATAAGGTTAGACTTGCGCGCATGAAGGTCGGCGTCCCGCGCGAGACGTGGCCCGGCGAACGCCGGGTCGCATTGATCCCGGCGGCGGCCGCCGCGCTGCGTGAAGAACGGGACTCGACGTCGTCGTCGAGCAGGACGCCGGCGCGGAAGCGGGATTCCCCTCGGCTGCGTACGAGACGGCCGGCGCGACGGTCGCGCCGCGCGCGCGACGTGTTCGCGACGGCCGACATCCTGCTGCAGGTGCGATCGACTCCGCCCGAGACGACGAGCCGTCGCCGCGGACAGACGATCGATCGGCTTCGCCGATCCGCTCGGGTCGCCCGAGGCGATCCGCGCGCTCGCGCAGGCGCGGGCGTCACGGCGTTCTCGATGGAGCTGATGCCGCGCATCACGCGCGCGCAGAGCATGGACGCGCTCTCGTCGATGGCGACGATCGCCGGCTACAAGGGCGTGCTGCTGGCGGCCAACCACCTGCCGCGCATGTTCCCGATGCTGATGACGGCGGCCGGCACGGTCACCGCCGCGCGCGTCTTCATCGTCGGCGCCGGCGTCGCGGGGCTGCAGGCGATCGCGACGGCGCGGCGGCTCGGCGCGCAGGTCGAGGCCTACGACGTGCGGCCCGGCCGTGAAGGAGCAGGTGCAGAGCGCTCGGCGCGCGGTTCGTCGAGACTGCCGCTCGAGACCGCCGACTCCGAAGACAAGGGCGGCTACGCGAAGGCGCAGGACGAGTCGTTCTACCGGCGCCAGCGCGAGATGATGCTGAAAGTCGTCGCCGGCAGCGACGTCGTCATCACGACCGCCGCTGATCCCGGGCAAGAAGGCGCCGATCCTCGTCACGACCGAGATGGTCGAGGGCATGGCGCCGGGCTCGGTCGTCGTCGACCTCGCGGCGGAGCGCGGCGGCAACTGCGAGCTGACGCGGCCCGACGAGGTCGTCGTGCACCAGCGGCGTCACGATCCTCGGGCCGTCGAATCCGCCGGCGCTCGTGCCGTACCACGCGAGCCAGATGTATTCGAAGAACATCACGACGTTCCTCGCGCACCTGCTCGGCAAGGAAGGCGCGAAGCAGCCGGCGCTGGACCTCGACCTCGCCGACGAGATCACGCGCGAGACGCTGCTGACGAAAGACGGCGACGTCGTGCACGCGCGGGTCAAGGACCTGCTGGCGCGCGGCAGCGGCGACGCGTGAATGTGGATGCTCGAGAACAGCGGACGGCGCGGAGCCGCCCTTCACGTTCCGGATCCTCCCGGGCAACATCAAGACCGTCGGCCGCGCCACGGCGCCGACTTCGTCGTCGACGCCGCGCTCGTCTCACGCTTCCACTGCCGGCTGACAGCGCCGGCGCCGCCGAGCTCGAGGTGGTGGACCTCGACAGCACGAACGGCACCTTCGTCAACGGCGAGCGCACGCCGCGCGCGATCCTCGAAGACGGGCGACCGTCTCGGCGTCGGGCGCGTGGAACTCGACCGTCGACAAAGCCGAATGATCACTCCGCCTGAGGTCCTCAGGTCAGAAAGGGATTCGTCTTCCGTCTCGCGCCCGATCGTCGTCGCTCGGTCCGTGGCCCGACCACACGACCGTGTCGTCGGGGATACGCGAACAGCACCTCGCGGATCGATCGCAGCAGCGTCGTCCATGTCGCCGCCGGGCAGATCGGTGCGGCCGATCGAGCCGGCAAACAGCGTGTCGCCGACGAAGAGCGTGCACGCTCCTTCGCGTCCTTCGCGTCCTTCGCCTCCTTCCTACCGCCAGGCAGACGCCGCCCGGGCAGTGTCCGGGCGTGTGCAGCACGCGAATCTGGTAGCGGCCGAACCGCAGCGGCCCCTCCCCGTCATAGAAGCGATCGATCGGCGGCTGCGCAGCGACCGTGAGCCCGAACATCTGTCCCTGCTGCACGGACACCTTCGTAGAGGAAGTTGTCGTCGCGATGGAGCCAGACGGGCACGCCGAGCGACCTGTTTCGCCCGCGCGACGCCCGTGACGTGATCGAGGTGCGCGTGCGTCAGGAGGATGTCGCGGATCGTCAGACGCCGGCGCTCCACGGCCGCGAGCAGCTGATCCACCTCGTCGCCGGGATCCACGATGACGCCCTCATGCGTGTCCTCGCAGCCGATGACGAATCCGTTCTTGAAGAAGGGCTCGACCGCCGCGTGCTCCAGGATCATCTCAACAGCGTACTGGCGCTGAGCCGTATGGGCGTTCGATTCCGCGCCTTACGGGGCATGGAAGCTGGAATCATGGAGTTCAAGACGGTCAGGGTGCACAAAGCGGTGACGGCGGGCGCCGAAAGCGGCTGCTCGTCTGGATGGCCGGGCGGCTGCCGGAGGCGATGAACTCGGATCACCTGACGTGTGCCGGGCGCCGTGGCGCTGCTGGGCGTCGGCGCCTGCCTACTGGGCCGGCGGCAGCGCGCTCCTCCTGGTCATTCCGCTGATGGTCGTCAACTGGCTCGGCGACAGCCTGGACGGCACGCTGGCGCGCGTGCGGCACCGCGAGCGGCCGCGCTACGGTTACTACGTGGATCACGTGCTCGACGCGGTGGGGTTCGTGTCGATTTTCGGCGGCCTGATTCTGGGCGGGTTCATGTCACCCGGCGCTCGGTCTCGGCTTCATCGCGGCCTACTACCTGCTGCGTCATCGAAATCTCGCTCGCCACGCATGCGCGCGGAACGTTCCGGCTGTCGGCGATGGGCGTCGGGCCGACCGAGCTGCGGATCCTGCTCGCGATCGGAACACTGCAACTGATGCGGACGGACGTCGTCGGACTGTTCGGTCATCGCTGGCTGCTCTTCGACGTGGGCGGCGCCGTGGGTATCGCCGGCTTCCTGCTCACGTTCGTCTGGTCGGCTATTGCGAATGGTGTTGCGCTCTACAAGGAAGAGCGGCTGCCGCGGACCACGGCGTAGCACACAGGCCACGACGATCACAGAGACCACGAAGACCCTGGTGGTCTTCGTGGTCTTCTGTGTTTTACGTGCACTGAAGCGTGGCGGCCGTCGAGCGTCGCAGTCATGATCGTCCGGTGGCAATCCTCGCAGCCGTCGACGATTTTCTCTTCCGCTCGAAGATCCGCGCCGTGGCGAAGCACGTGAACGCCGAGGTGCGGTTCGCGCAGACGCAGGAGGAGATCCTCGCTCAGGCGCGCGCCACGAAGCCCGGGCTCGTCATCGTCGATCTCAACAGCCAGAAAGTGGATCCCATCGCGACGATCGCGGCGTTGAAGGCCGACGCGGCGCTCGCCGGCGTTCCGACGATCGGATTTGCGTCGCACGTGCACGTCGACCTGATCGACGCGGCGCGGAAGGCCGGCGCCGACCGGGTCCTCGCGCGCTCGCAGTTCGCCGGCAACCTGGCGGAGATCCTGTCGTCCGCGCGTTAAGCAGTGGCCATTCAGCTCGACGACGTGTATGCCGCCGCGGAGCGAATCGCGGCGCTGACGTTCCGGACGCCGCTGCGGCTGTCCGAGTGGCTGTCCGGGCCTGACGCGAACGTGTTCCTCAAACTCGAGACCGTTCAGCCGACGTTGCTCGTACAAGATTCGCGGCGCCTTCAACGCCGTGCAGCGATTCTCTGACGAGGGGGCGCCGACTTGCGCATCGTGACGGCGTCAGCGGGCAATCACGGCCGCGCGATGGCGTACGCCGCGGGCATGTTCGACCTGCCGCTGACCGTGTTCGTCCCCGCGAGGCGCCGCGCGCGAAGATCGACGCGATCGTCCGGTGCGGCGCGGAGCTGCGGCCCTGCGCCGGTTACGACGAAGCGGAGCGTGAGGCGAAGGCGTTCGAGCGCGACGGCGGCGGCGTCTACGTCTCTCCGTACTCGCATCCGGACGTCATCGCCGGCGCGGGCACGATCGGACTGGAGCTCGCCGCGCAGGACACGCCTCTCGACGCGGTAATCGGTTCCGATCGGCGGCGGCGGACTGATCAGCGGCGATCGCGACTCGCGCTGAAGGCGCTGTCGTCCGGACACGCGGATCATCGGCGTCGAAGTCGGCCGCGTCGTGCCTGTTCACCGCGTCGCTCGCGGCGGGGCGCCTCGTCACGATCGACGTCGCGCCGTCGCTCGCCGACGGTCTCACCGGCAATCTCGATCCGGACACCATCACGCTCGACCTCGTGCGCGAGCACGTCGACGAGATCGTCGTCATCGAGGAAGACGATCTGCGCCGCGCGCTCGCCGGCGTGGTGACGCACGAGCATCTGCGTCATCGAAGGCGCCGCGGCCGCCGGTCCGGCGGCGCTGCTCTGAGCGGCCGGGTCCAGGCTCGCGGGAACGTGGCCGTGATCCTCAGCGGCGCAAATATTGACTTGGGTGTGCTCTTCAGGTGTGCTCGCGGCCGTTCTTTGACCGCGAGCGTGTCAGACCCAACTCCACGACGCCCCAGCTAATGAGATTCCAATTACAGCGCCCAAAACGCCCAAGTCAAGAATTCAAAGGTGCAAACTTGGCTTCTTAGCTTGGGCGTTTTGGGCGTTGGAGGTTGGGGGTTCATTGGGCGTTGGGCGTTGCGGAGATGGGAATTGACGGGCGCGCAAGCGCGCTCATCTGGCAAGCAGCCACCAGACGAGGCCGGCCGCGGCCGCCTGCGGCGAGCAGCCCGCCCCAGAGCAGCTTCGCCGCGTTCTTGTCGGGCGTATCGTCGATTGGCAGGAGGGTCGAAGGGGCCGCGGCGTCGCCCGTGCGCACGTCGAGGACGGCGGCCACGGTGCGCAGCTCCGCCGCGAGCGCCGCGGCGCTCTGCTGGCGCAGCGCGATGTCCGGGGCGAGGGCGCGCGCGAGGATCGGATCGAGATCTTTCGGCACGGCCGGGGTTGATCTCGGACGCCGGCGGCGCCTGCGCCTTGATGACGTTGAGGATCGTCTGCGCCGGCGTGGCGGCGGCGAAAGGGCTGCGGCCCGTCACCAGCTCGTAGGCGATCGCCCCGACCGAGAAGACGTCGGTCCGCGTGTCCACGGCGCTGCCGATCGCCTGTTCCGGCGAGATATACGCGAGCACGTTCACCGCGTCGGCCGGCAGCGTGTCGGGATCGTGCGCCGCGGCGGTGCGCGTCGCGCCTCCGCTGGTCCACTGCGACATGCCGGAACTCGATGATCTTGGCGCTGCCCTTCGCCGTGACCATGATCGTGTCGAGCCGCAGGTCGCCGTGGATGATTGCCGGTCGCGTGCGCGTCGGCCACGCCGTCGGCGATCTGAATGGCCAGGTCGAGCGCGCGGCGCGGATTTCATGGCGACGCCGCCCGCCTCTTCACGCAGCCGGCGTCCGGCGACGAACCTCGGTATGCCAGATAGGTCCGGCCGTCGGCCTCGCCGACCTCCCAGAGCGTCGCGATGTTGGGATGCGAGCAGGCGCGCCGGCAACGCGGCGTCTTCGACGAGCCGCGCCAGCGCCGCGGGATCGCCCGCGACCTTCGGCCCGACGATCTTGATCGCGACGGTCCGGCCCACTTTCGTGTCACGGGCGCGGAACATCTCGCCGTATACCAGTCGATGCCGATGGGTTCGAGGATGTTGTAATGCGCGATCGACGTCATGCGGCGGGCCTCAGCTCTCTGCGGCGGCCGTGACGGCCGCAGTTCCACACGGCTCGCCAGACTGCGGGCCTCGTGTGAGATCAGATCGACGACGACCCTGGCGACGTCCTCAGGCGACAGCTTCCAGTCCTCACCGCCGGCGTGGCCGGCGAACGCCGGTCGCGACCGATCCCGGCATCACGTAGCTCACGCGGATGTTGTCGTGCCGCACTTCCTGCATCAGCGCCTCGCTGAACTGCGTTGAGCGCCGGCCTTCGACGCGCAGTACGCGGCGCCGCCCGGAAACGCGTTCTTGCCCGCCAGGCTGCTGATGTTGATGATGTAGCCGCCGCCGCGCCGGCGCAGCTGGGGAGCGCGGCGCGCGCAGCAGTAGAAAACGCCGCTCAGGTTCGTGTCGAGCATCAGGCGCCAGTCGTCGATGCTGCATGTCGGCGACGTTGCGCGAACTGGCCGACGCCCGCGTTGTTCACGAGCGCGTCGAGCCCGCCGAACTGCCGGACGGTCTCGCTCACGAGCACGCGCGGCGGCGTCCGGCCCCGCACATCGGCTGCGAACGGCCAGCACGCGGCACACGCCCGGCGCCGAGCGTCTGCGCCGCCTTCTGCAAGTCCCTTCGTTGCGGCCGCTGATCGCGACCTGACCGTCGCGATCGAGCAGCGCGCGGGCGATCGCGAGCCTGATGCCCTTCGATCCGCCGGTGACGGATCGAAACCATAGGCCATCAGGATAATCGATACAATGGTGCCCCAGCGGCATGTCGATCGTCGCGATCATCGGCGCGGGCGCGCTCGGCAGCACACTCGCGCACACGCTCGCCGGCCGGAGCCTGGGTCGACGAGGTTCGCCTGATCGATCCGGAAGGCCGTGTCGCCGAGGGCAAGGCGCTCGATATCCGGCAGTCGTCGCCGATCGAGCGGTGGAACACGCGGGTCACCGCCTCGACAAGCGTCGCCGGCAGCAGGCGCTGACGTGATCGTGATCGCCGATTTCGTAATCAGCGGTGAAATTGCGGGCGACGGAGGACTCGCGATCGTGCGCGCGCTGGTGGCGCACGGGATACGACCGCGCTCTGCTCTTCGCCGGGCGGCGCGCAGCGCGAGCTCATGTCGCTGGCGCTCGGCGAGCTGCGCGTCGCACCGCGGCGGCTGGCAGGGTCGGCGCCGCTCGCGCTCGAGATCGTCGGTGCGCGCCATCGCCGCCGCGCTTCATCGACGCCAGCCCCGCGGATCTCTCGATCGGGATCGCCGGCTGCCTCCGAGGGACGTGGCGATCGGATGGACGCGGCAACGGCCTTCAATCAACCCATCTCGACGGCATTGCGCCGCACCACCTCGCGGCGATCTCATCGCGCGCAGCCGGCGCTCTAGTCTCCGGCGCACTACACGCTCGGCAGCGCCGCCGCCGCGCGTCGCCGAGGCGCTCGCGCAACGGATCGCGCCGCCGCTACACGTGCTTCGCCGCGATCGACGGCCGCCACGTCGCCGCAGTACCGGTGGAAATACAAAAGGGCGGCATCAAGCAGACGCTCGATCCCGCCCTCAGCAGACATGAACGCACGGCGTTCGAGAATGGACTACGGTGACTGTCAATTCCTTCGTCACATCCCAACGCCCAATTAACCTGTCAACGCCCAAAACTCCCAAGCGAAGAAGTTGAAGTTTTAGCTTCACCCCTTCGCTTCTTACCTTGGGAGTTTTGGGCGTTGGACGTTGGGCGTTAATTGGGCGTTGGGAGTTGGGGCGTTGAAGGATTGACGGATTCGCGCGACTCAGTTCACTGCGTCGCGCGAATGGAGCTCCAAGCCGCCCGCGAAATGTCCAAGATGCTTCCGCAGGATCAGGCGTCCGCGGTGCAGCCGTGACTTCAGCGTCTGCGGCTTCACACGCAGGATGGCGCTGGCTTCCTCGGTCGACAGGCCGTGGATGTCCGCGCAGCAGCACCGGCACCCGGTAGACCGCCGGCAGAGTGCTGCAGCGCGCCGACGAGCTCACGGCGCATCTCGCCGCGCATGACTTGATCGTCAGCAGGTCGCTCCAGTCGGCCGGCTCGGCCGGCGTGGACTCGGGCCCGTCCCCGTGCATGTCGGGCGGCGTCGTCTCGGCCGCGCGGCTCGCTCGCGTGCGCTGCGCGAGGCGCGACATCGCCGTGTTGAAGGTAATCCGATAAATCCACGAAGAGAGCGCCGCGTCCCCGCGGAAGGCTTCGATCTTTCGATACACCTTCAACAGGACGTCCTGCGCGACCTCCTCCGGCATCTTCCCAGTTCCCGAGATACCGGAACGCAAGCTGCTGGATCCGCGGGCCGTAGAGGGACGCCAGGTCTGTGACGGCCGAACCGTCCCTGGCGCGCATGCGGCCAACCAGATCGCGTTCCACATTCTGCTGACGCATCTGCATGGCCTCCGTGTCTGGGCTTAACACGGACGGGGGAGGCTTATTCCCGTTGGTAAGGGACTAATTTTCAGTAAGTTAGCCTGCGGATAGGCCCGGGCCTGCGGGAAAACCTCCCGGAAGGCCCGAATCACGGCGTTTTCCACCTCGGCCATGGGGACCGGCTTCCCGAGGAGCCGTGTTCCAGAGACGTCACACCGCGATCGACGATGCCGCACGGGACGATCAGTCCAAACCGCAAAGGTCCGTGTTCACGTTAGAGCGCGAAGCCGTGGCTCGTCACCCAGCGTGAGATGCGGACCCGATGGCGGCGAGCGTTGTCCTCGCGGCCCAAGCTCGCCGGTCCAGATCCCCGTCAGTCCCGCCAGTCGTCCCGCGGGACGCCGAGCCCGCGACGGCGCGGATCAGCATCGTCCTCGGAGATCGCGCACGTAGCGGTGCACGTCACGCAGCGGTCCGGCTTGAGATCGAAGATGGGATACGCGACGAGCTGTCCGGGCCTGTGGTGGTGACGTCGCCGCCGCGGCCGGCCTCGAAGAGCGCGACGCCCTCGCGGCCAGCGCCTCCGGCGTCTCGAGGACGTGCGACAGGTCAGCTGCGCGTCTTCACCCCGAGCGGTAGATCACGTCGGGGTGCTCGAGCAGCAAGAGCTGATCGGGTAATCTCGCCGCGCTTGCGCTGCTCGACGAGCGTCTTCTGCAGCTCGAGCCCGGCGTCGTAGTCGATTCGTCCGAGACGTCGGACGTCGAACGCCGAACCGCGAACCGGCGTTACACCCACGAGGTCGCGTCCGGGCTACATCCAGGACTCATCGAAGTTCTCGAGACGCTCCTTCATACGAGAGGATGCGGCCGCCGTCCGCGCCGTCGATCAGCCGGTGGTCGTAGCCGAGCGTCAGGTGGCACATCGGCCGGATCGCGATCGCGTCGTCGATCACGACGGCGCGCTTCTCGATGTCGCCGACGCCGAGGATGGCGACCTGCGGCTGGTTGATGAGCGGCAGCCCGTAGACGCGCGCCGAAGATGCCGGGGTTTGTGATGGTGAAGGTGCCGCCCTGAACCTCGTCGGGCTTGAGCTTCTTCGAGCGCGCGCGCGTCGCCAGATCGTCGATCGCGCGCGGCTGAGCCCGAGCAGGTTCTTCTCGTCGGCGTTCCGGATGACCGGCACGATCAGCCCCTAGTCGAGCGCCACCGCGATGCCGAGGTTGATGTCCTTCTTGTAGACGATGTTGTCGCCGTCGATCGACGCGTTCGACGATCGGGAACGCGCGCAGCGCGTCGACGGCGACCTTGGCGATGAGCGCGGTGAACGAGTCAGCTTCGCGCCGTTGCGCTCATAGTCGGCCTTCTTCTGTCCCGCAGCTGCTGACAGGCGATGGAAGTCCACCTCGCACACCGAGTACACGTGCGGCGAGGTGTGCGCGCTCATCACCATGTGCTCGGCGATCTTCTTGCGCATGATCGTCCATCGGGACGATCTTCGACGCGCTTCGCCGGGCTTGAACGACGGCACATGGGCGGAGGATTGATGCGCGCGCTTGCCACCGGTGCCGGCGTGCGCCGAGGTCGGCGCCGCGGAGAGACGCCGCCCTGAGGAAGCCGAGGATGTCGTTCTTGGTGACGCGTCCGCTGATTCCCGTGCCGTTGATCTGGCGTGATGTCGACGTTGTGCTCGCGCGCGATGCGCCGGGACGAGCGGCGACGTGCGCTGCCTGTCCTCCGTAGCGGCGTCAGCCGCGGAGGTGGAGCCGATCGTCCGGCTTCCGGCTGACCCGCCGCGGCGCTCGGCATCTCGGACCGAGCCCGGCGACGGCGCCGCCGAAGCCGGTCCCGCCGTAGCGGGCGTCAGCCGCGGAGGCGGACCGCCAATCACCGCCACGACGGTGTTGACCGGCACCGTTTCTGCCTTCCTTCACCTTGATCTCGGTCAGCACGCCCGCGCCCGGCGACGGGATCTCGCGCGTCCACCTTGTCGGTCGAGATCTCGAAGAGCGGCTCGTCGCGATCGACCGTGTCGCCGACCTTCTTGATCCAGCGGACGATGGTGCCTTCCGCAATCGACTCGCCCATCTGGGGCATCACGACGTTGGTGGCCATGAGTCCATCTCACGAGTGAATGGCGGCGCACGTGCGTCGCGTGCGCCGCTTCGCCCACCGCCTCGGACATCGTCGGATGCGCGTGGATGGTGCGGATCAGCTCTTCGACCGTCGCACTCGAGACGCAGCGCCAGCGTGGCTTCGGCGACGAGCTCCGTCGAGCGCGGGCCGATCATGTGCACGCCGAGGACCTCGTCGTAGCTCTTGTCGGCGACGATCTTGACGAAGCCCTTCGATCTCGCCGGCGATCTTGCGCGCGGCCGAGGACGCCGAACGTGAACGTGCCGACGCGGACGTCGAAGCCGCGCTCGCTTCGCCTCGCGCTCAGTCAGGCCGACGCTGCCGATCTCCGGATCGCAGTACGTGCAGCCGGGCACGTGGTCGTAGTTGATCGGCGCGGAACTCGCTGGCCGGCGATCCGCTCGGCGAGCGACGATGCCTTCGGCCGACGACAGGTGCGCCAGCTGCGGATGCCCGGGCGTGCCGAACGTGATCACGTCGCCGACGGCGGAGATGCCCGGCACGTTCGTCCGGTACTGCGCGTCGACCGTGATGTAGCCGCGGTCCATCTGCGAGCCCGACGTCTTCGGCGCCGAGGCCGCTCGTCACCGGTCCGCGGCCGGTCGCGACGAGCAGGTACGTCGGCGCTGCAGTCTTCGCCGTCTTGCCGTCGGCGCGCCTGCGCCTCGAGCTCGACGCCGTCGGCGCCGGCCTTCGCGCGCGTGACCTTCGTGCCGGTCAGCACCTTGATGCCCTGCTTGCTGGAACGAGCGCTCGAGCTCGGCCGAGACCGCTTCGTCCTCGACCGGCACGAGCCGCGGCAGCAGCTCGATGATCGTGACGTCGCTGCCGAAGCGGCGGAAGATCGACGCGAACTCGACGCCGACGGCGCCGCTCCCCAGGATCGCGATCGACTTCGGGCATCGTCTTGCAGGTCGATCGCCTCGTCGCTCGTGATGATGCGCTTGCGATCGATCTCGATGCCCGGAACGCTGCGCGGCTGCGAGCCGGTCGCGACGATGATCTCTCTTGCGGCCGCGAGCGTCTGCTTGTCGCCGTCGGTGATCCTCGACCGCCGCCCGTTGCCGGCCAGGCGGCCCGATGCCCTTGATCCAGTCGATCTTGTTCTTCTTGAACAGGAACTCGACGCCGCCGGTCAGCGCCTTGACGATCTTGTCCTTGCGCGCCTGGACCTGCGTTCATGTCGAGGCCGATCGCGCGCGCCTCGCCGATCGTCAGGCCCCACTCCTTCCAGTCCTGCGCGACCTTGAGCGCGTGGGCGTGCTCGAGCAGCGCCTTGGTCGGAATGCAGCCCCAGTTGAGGCACGTGCCGCCGAGCACCGGCGCGCGTTCGACGACGGCGGTCTTCAGACCGGAGCTGCGCGCGCGCGAATCGCGGCGACGTAGCCGCCGGTGCCTGAGCCGATCGACGACAACGTCGTATTCTGTTGCGCCATTAACTCGTTCTTCTTCATCGAGGCGAGCGGGACGAACGCGACCGCGCCGGCGGGTGGCGCGGCGCGGCTCGGCACTGGTTCGGCGGTCTCGGGATCGAGGCGGGCGACCTGGGACCGGAGCCGCGTGAAGTCGTAGCGCAGCTCCCAGCACTGACTGGTTGAGCGCCTCGAGCTTGCGCGCCGCCTGGCCGGCGCGCATCCAGGCCGCATACGCGACGGGCGGACGCCAGGCCAGCGGTCACCCAGAGGAGCACATAACCGTCTCATCTTACCACCGTGATTCCGCCCTGCAAGGCGGCGCAAGCTGACGAGCTGTGGCGGTTTCCGCCTGGCTGGAACTTGCCAGCTAAAATGCCGTCGGACCACTATGAGCCCGCCGACGAAAACGATCCTGATCTGCGACGACGATCAGGGGATGCGCGACACGCTGACGCGCGATCCTCAAGCGCGATTACCGCGTGCTGACGGTGTCGAGCGGCGAGGCGGCGCTGCCGCTCCTGCAAGCAGGAAGACGTCGACCTCATGCTGCTCGACGTCCGGCTGCCCGGCATCAGCGGCTTCGACGTCCTCCGCATCGTCAAGGAGAACTACAGCCTCATCGAGTGCATCATGATCTCGGCGATCAACGAGGTCGAGACCGCCGTGCAGGCGATGAAGCACGGCGCCTATCACTACATCACCAAGGACTTCGACTACGACGAGCTGCGGTCGCTGGTGCGGAACGCGTGCGAGCGGCAGGATCTGAACCGCCAGGTGATCACGCTGAGCGCGCAGGTCGCCGAGCAGAGCGAGCGCGAGTTCATCATCGGCCCGAGCAAGCAGATCCGCGACATCGTCGATCTGGTGCAGCAAGGTGGCGAAGCTGTCGGCGACGGTGCTGATCCTCGGCGAGAGCGGCACCGGCAAGGAGCTGCTCGCGCGGCTGCTGCACCGGGAGTCGGGACGCGGCGACGCGCCGTTCATCGCCGTCAACCTGTCGGCGATTCCGCACGAGCTCGTCGAGAGCACGCTCTTCGGCCACGAGCGCGGCGCGTTCACCGGCGCGCGTCAAGCAGCAGCTCGGCAAGTTCGAGCTCGCGTCGGGCGGCACGCTGTTCCTCGACGAGATCGGCGACCTGCGGTTCGATCTGCAGGCCAAGCTGCTGCGCGCGATCCAGGAAGGCGAGATCGAGCGCGTCGGCGGCACCAAGCCGATCAAGACCGACTTCCGCCTGATCGCCGCGACCAACATCGATCTCGAGCAGCGCGGTCAAGGAAGGCCGGTTCCGCGAAGACCTCTACTACCGCATCAACGTCATCCCGATCCGGATGCCGCCGCTGCGCGATCGCATCGAGGACCTGCCGCGAGCTCGCGCGGCTCTTCCTGCGATCGCTACAAGCGCGAAGTTCCGGAAGACCGGTCGAGGGATCTGCCGACTCGGCGCTGAAGATCCTGGCGTCATACTGGTGGCCGGGCAACATCCGCGAGCTCGAGAACCTGATCGAGCGCGCTCGTGGCGGTCAGCGACAAGGAGTGGATCACCGACGAGGATCTGCCGCTCGAATATCACTTCGCGAAGCTCGACTGCCGGCCTCGACGGCGAGCGAGACGCTGATTCCAGGAAGCGTGCGACACGCTTCGAGCGCAACTTCATCCTGCGGGCGCTCGAGAAGTCGGACTGGAACGTCACGGCCACCGCGCGCTACCTCGGGCATCCCCTGAGCACGCTGAAGCACAAGATGGCCGCGCCTGCGACCTGCGGGATCTGGCCCGCAAGCTCAGCGGGCGCCTCGACCAGCTCCCAGCATGCCCAAAACTACGGCTCAATCGGTTAGCCGATCCGGCTCAAGCTATTAGCCGACTTCGAGCCTCGTCGCTTGCGTCTGAGTGCGCTGTTTCCGCGCACTCAAGCCGATCTCAAAGAGTCAGATCGACAAACCTTGCAATACGGGGCCCGGAGTGGCACAGCACTGGCCCGGCATAGGACTCTTTCGACATCCTGTGCGCCTGTCGGAATCATCCGTTGCAATTTTTAACAGCGCGCATCGCTATCAGCAAGTCTCCTTCGCCAGTTCTCGCAGGGTCGCGGCCGGACGGGTTCGATAACGGGGTCCGGATGCAGCCGTCCGATGTTCAACGTTCGTGTGCCGCTCGCTGATCAAGGAAACGGCGCGGACGTGTTCCTCATGAACACGTTCACCGACGCGCAGCTGGTGGTCAGCCGCGACGTCGCCGACCTCCTCGATCGCGCTCGAGAGCGGCCGCGTGGACGCCGGCGAAATCGCTGAGCGCGGAAGAGCGCGACGACGATCGAGCAGCTCGCCGAACACGGGTTCGTCGTCACCGACCGCGACACCGAGCGGCGCGGATCTCAAGAACGTTCTTCCGCGAGATCCGCGAGGACACCGACACGCTGAAGATCACGGTGCTGACGACGCTCCAGTGCAACTTCGCGTGCGACTACTGCATCCAGGGAGACCACGGCGACTACAACAAGAGCGCCGCGAAGATGTCGCTCGAGATGGCGGCGCGCGTCGGCGCATGGGTCGGAGCGGCGCATCGAGCGCGATCGCGCCGCGGCGCCTGGTGCTGACGTTCTTCGGCGGCGAGCCGCTGCTGAACATGCCGGTCCTCTATTACCTCTCGGAGCGGCTCCATGCGCGCGTGCGCGGCATGCGCGGCGTGCGAGATGCTCATCAACATCATCACCAACGGGCTGCTGCTGACGCGCGAGATGGTCGAGCGGCTCAACCCGCTCGGTCTGAACGGCATCAAGATCACGCTCGACGGCGACCGCGACGCGCACAACCAGCTCGCGCTCCGCTGCGCGGCGGGCAGGGCACGTTCGACCGCATCATCGCCAACGTCCGCGATCGCGCCGACCTCACGCGGATCGCCGTCGGCGGCAACTTCGACGATCGAGACGCGTCGGACACGTATCCGGCGCTGCTCGACTTCCTCGCCGCGCAGGACTTCGCGCCGAAGCTGTCAAAGGTCGACATTCAAGCCGGTCATCCGCGAGAAGACCGCGCTCTCGAGAGGGATGATTCCGCTGACCGCGTCGTCGGCGTCGGAGGGCAAAGCCTTTGAACGGAGCGTGCATGACGTCGGCCGGCACGGGCGTCAGCCTGCGTCTGCGACTCGTGCAACTTCGTCGACGACAAGATGTCGTTCCTCCGCGAGGAGACGAAGAAGCGCGGGTTCAGCACCGTCGACGGCGTCCACATGGGCCCCTGTGAGATCCACACGGTCCACGCACACACGATCGGCCCCGACGGCTCGCTCTTCGCCTGCTCCCGGCTTCGCCGGCGAAGCGCTGCAGTCCACCGGACACATCGACGACCGCCGGGAGGACGTACCGCACGCAGGCGCTGCGCACCTTCGAAGCGCCTCGCCGCGTGGGAGATGTGCAACGACTGCGCGTTCATCCCGGTCTGCGCCGGCGGCTGCACCGTCGCGGCGCACAACGAGCTCGGCGACATGCATGCGCCTGAACTGCCACAAGCCGAGTTTCGAAGCTGGGCGCCATCTCGCTCGCGCCACGAAGCCGTCCGTCAACACGTCAACGCCCTAACGGTGAAGGAGAGACAGATGAACAGACAGAAGAAGACGCAGAACCCGAACAAGAACGGCACGCTGCGTCCGTGGCTCGTGGACGTCGTCGTCGACAACCTTTCGCCAACCGGAGCTGCCCATCATGAAAATCACCGTCATCAAGAAGACGAACGGCAAGGTCAAGACGATGCAGGGCTGCCCGTGGCTGGTCGACGAGCCGCCGGTTGCAAAGAGCTAGTCAGAGCCATTCCACGACGGCACTCTTTCCACCGAAGGAGTTCGCGATGAAGGTCACGGTCATCAAGAAGACGAACGGCAAGGTCAAGACGATGCAGGGCTGCCCCTGGCTGGTCGACGAGCCGCCGGTTGCAAAGGGCTAGTCAGCCCTCTATCGACGACAAGCCTGTTCACTGAAGGAGTTCGCGATGAAAGTTACCGTCATCAAGAAGACGAACGGCAAGGTCAAGACCGATGCAGGGCTGCCCCGGCTCGTTGACGAACCGCCGGTACTGCCAAGAACTGAGCATGCGGCTGGCGTCTTCACGCCAGAGGGTCGATAATCGTGGTGTTACGTCTGTGTTCCCGCGACTCGCACGCGCGCTGCTGCCGTCACCGCCGCCATCGGAGCCGGTGTGCGCGGCGGCCTGCGCACAGCAGAAGGGGCTCGACGCCGAACGCCCCCGTCATGCGGGATCGGCATTGGCACTCGAAGGGGACGCCGAATACAGGCAGCCGGGCGCTGGTCAGCCTCCTGAAGGCGGATCACCTGGCTCGCGATCAAACCCGACGGGCACGTCGACAAACGGATCGCGACGGAGTGGCAGTGGGACGCGTCCGGGAACCGTGCTTCGGCTGAAGCTGAAGCCTGGCGCGTAGCTCCAGCGACGGCACTCTCCTGACCGCGCAGCTCGCCGCCGATATGCTCCGCGCCACAGACACCAGCTTTGACAATCTCAGCTTGAAGAGCGTCGCGTCCTTCGAGTCGGAAGGATCCGATACCGTCGTGCTCAGACTGAAGGGGAGGAACGCGTCTCGTCCTCGCGGATCTCGGGGCATCCCGGTCGTGATGCCCGGCAAGGCCGACATCGGAACCGGCGCCTACCAGATCGTCAAACGAAAGGGTCCGACGCAACCCTCACGGCTTTCCCTCGCTACTATCGGGGCCAGCCCTCGCTCGCCGGCGTGGACGGTCGTGAACTATCCGACGCGGCGCAACGCGTGGTCGGCGCTGATGCGCGGCGAGATCGACATGCTGCTGCGAAGTGAGCCGCGACTCGACGGAATCGTCCAGGCCGAGACCACAGTCCGCACGTTCTCGTTCCCGCGCGCTACTACATTCCCTGGTCTTCAACGTGCGGCACCCGGTCCGCGCAGCGTCGAAGTGCGGCGGGCCATCAACGACGCGCCTCGATCGCACGGCCCTCGTCCGCGACGGCCTCCGCGGCATGGGCTCGACCGGCCGACGGCCCAGTGTGGCCGCAGCACTGGGCGCATATCGCAGCCCGGCACGGCCGTTCACGTCTCGATCCGGCCGCCGCCCGCGCGCGCCTCGACAAGGCCAGGCCTATCCGCTCGAGCCGGACGCCGAACGCCGTGTCCCGATCCGCTTCAGCTTCACGTGCCTGGTGTCTCGCGGACGACACGCGGTTCGATCGTCGTTGCGGTCATCGCGCAGAAGGAACTGGCCGACATCGGCATCGACATGCAGCTCGACCGCGCCGGTCGATCAGCCTCGTGGCGCGGTTCGCCTCGCGGCGACTTCGACGCGTTCCTGTTCGAGATGTCGGGGCGAAGCCTGCAGCCGCGTGTGCGATTTCTGGCGGTCCCGAGAGGGGACGATGAACAACTCGGGTATCGGGCCGCCGACGGCGTGCTCGATCGGATCCGCGACGCGCAGACCGAGGATGAGACGCGCGCGGGCGGTCGCCGAGCTGCTGCGTGCGTCATGCACGACGATCCGCCGGCGGCATTCATCGCCTGGCAGAGGACCTCCGAGCGGTGTCGCGCGGTTCGACGTCGCGTCCGAGGCCGATCGCGACAGTCCTGCCCAATACCTGGATGTGGCGGCCGTCGGCCGCGAAGATACAGGCGGCGCGGTGAGGCGGATCACCATCGCGCTTCGTCCTGCTCATCGCCACCGCGGCGGTCCTGCCGCTGGTGGTCTACGGCGCAGTCTCGATCCAGCTCGCTCCGCAAGCGGCACGCGACATCGTCGGTCCTCGACGGCAACGCGCAAGGTCGCCAAGCAGGTCGCCGAGCAGGTCGCGAAGCTATACATGCGGCACAACAGCGCGTCCTGCAGTCGGTCGGGACGCGAGCTCGCCGCGACAGGCCTCACGCCGTTCGCAGCAGGAGCGCGCGCTGAAGGACTACGTCCTCGCAGTTCCCGGAATTCCGCGAAATCACCGTCTTCGACATCGAGCGGACGGCCGCTCGGCGACGAGCGCCCTCGCGCTGGCAAGACGCGCCTGACCATTCCGGAGCTCGCGCGGCGGCAACCCGACAAGCCCTATCATCGCGCCGCTGAAGGTGGACGACGACCGCCTGCCGACGACGACGATCGCCGTCCGGCTCGCGCAACTCGCAGCAGGAGGCGGCGTGGGTCGTCGGCGAGATCAACGTGGAAGAACTGTGGCGCATGGTCGATCACGCATCCACGTCGGGACGTCGGGTTACGCACTCGATCGTCGGCGAGGACGGCAACGCTGATCGCGCACGGCAACCCCGACGAGCAGCGCCAGATCGCGGATCGGCGACCAGATGCGCGGCGTCCGAAGAGCTGGCGCTTCGCGACCGAGTTCCGCGCCCGAAAGCGCACGAGCGACGAATACGTCGGCGAACGGCGTCCGCAAGGTGGCCGTCGCCGCGGCGCTCGAGGACGAGCCTCGCTGGCTCGTCATCGTCGAGCAACCGACGGACGAGGCGATGGCCACGGCGAGCAAGGCCGAGAGGCAGCTGCTCGGCGGCGATCCTGCTCGCGCTGCTCGTCACGGTCGTCGTTCGGCATCTCTGGGGCCGCTCGTTCATCCGGCGCATCTTCGCGCTGACGCGCGTCACGCGCTCGCTCGCCGAAGGCAAGCTGGACACGCGCGTCGCGCTCAGCGGGCGCGGACGAGATCCGCGAGCTCGGCGACGCGTTCAACTCGATGGCCGACAAGCCTGGTCGAGCTGCAGGACAACATCCGGAAGCAGGAGCGGCAGGTGATGTTCGGCCGCATCGCCGCCGGCCTCGTCCACGACCTCTCGCATCCCGATCAGAACATCGGCAACAGCTGCAAGCTGATCGTCAAGATGTGGGACGACGCGGAATACCGCGAGACGTTCCGGCGGATGGTCGAGCGCGAGATGCAGACTGGTGCAAGCGCGTGCTCGAGGATCTGCAGAACATCGCGAAGCCGATCCCGCTCGAGCGCTTCCCGATCGAGTTGAACCGCTCGGTCGGCGACGCGATCGAGGCGATGCAGGCGCTCGCGGAGACCGCGCGGGCATCACGCTCAAGACGGAGCTGTCGCCGCGAGTCGGTCTACATCGAGGGCGATCTGTTCGCGCTCGGCCGCGTCTACCGCAACCTGGTGGTCGAACGCCATCCAGGCGACCGCGCCCGGCGGGCTGGTCGTCGCGGCGGTCGAGGCGCACGGCGATCGCGTGCAGGTCACGCGTCTACGACACGGGCTGCGGCATCCCGCCGGACCGGCTGCAGGCGATCTTCGAGGACTTCGTCACGACCAAGCGCCGCGGCCTCGGCCTCGGCCTCGCCATCTCGCGAAAGATCGTCGAACAGCTCGGCGGACGCATCAGCGTCGCGAGCGAAGTCGGCAAGGGCACGACGTTCGTCATCGACTTTCCGCGCACGAGCGCGCGGCCGATGGCGCAGGCAGCTGGCTAGTTTCCAGGGGAAGGACAGATGTTCCGGAAGCTGTTGCAGACGGGGCAGGTCGACGTCGACGGCCGCGTCTATCGTCGTGCACTACTTCGAGTCAGAAGACGGCGCGCGGCGGCCGGCGGTTCAGCTGCGAGGTGCGTGCTCGACGCCGGCGATCGCATCATTCTCGACGACGATTCGCGTGACGCAGCCTGCGAGGCGAAAGTGGCGCGGCTCGCGCCGGCCACCATCTACAGCCGTGCGCCCTCGCGTCGACGCCGCGGTCCGTCGCCGCCTGAACCGCCGTCATTCCACGCGCAACGCGCCGAGCGGCCGGTCCGGGCGCGTGCAGCTGAATACCCAAAACGGCCGGACCGCGGCCCGGCCTCGGTCTACTTGCGCGGAAGAACGGCGTCCTTGAGCTGCTTGGCGATGCGGGCCTTGACGACCGTCTTCGCCGGGATCTTGATCGCTTCGCCGGTGGCCGGATTCCGGCCCATGCGCGCCTTGCGCTTCTGAACCACCAGCTTCACCATCCCCGGCAGCACGAACTCTCCGGAGCGCTTCGAGCTCCTTCTCGGCGAGGATGTTCAGCTCGTCGAAGAACTCGCGCGCCTGAGTCCGCTTCACTTCGAAGCGATCCGCGAGAGTGCGAGAAGAGTTCGGATTTGCCCATCCTGCGGGCCTCTGCCATCGGCTATTCCCCTTGCTGTGAGCGCGCTCTGAATGTCCCGCCTGAGCCGCGCGCGCCGTTGCGGAGGCAGCAGCGGATCAATGACGCTCGTATAACAGAGCCGGTATCGCTATCAAACCGGACCCCGTCCTGAATGCTACACTTTTTGCAATGTCCGCTGGAGACGTTTCCCGAACCCGCAGCCCGGCCGCGACTACGAGATCGCGATCCGCTGCCCCGGAGTTCACGTCGGTCTGTCCCAAGACGGGACTGCCCGACTTCGGCGAGATCCGCATCACCTACGTCCCCGACGAGCGCTGCATCGAGCTTGAAGGCGCTTGAAATACTACCTGCTCGACTTCCGCAACAAGGGCATCTTCTACGAGGCGGTCACCAACCAGATCCTCGACGACCTCGTCGCCGCCTGCGCCCCGCGGCGCATGACGGTCGTCGGCGACTTCACGGCCCGCGGCGGCATCTCGACGACGGTCACCGCGACGTATGCAAAAGCGTAGCAGTGACCGATCCGCTCCGGATCCCGATCGAAGGCGTGCTCGACCTGCCACGCGCTTCGCGCCGCGTGACATTCCCTCGGTCGTCCAGGAGTACATGCGGGCTGCGCACGAAGCCGGCCTCCGCGAGGTGCGCCTGATTCACGGCCGCGGCCGCGGCGTTCAGCGCGGGATCGTGCAGTCGGCGCTCGAAACCACCTGCTGGTGGTGTCGTTCCACGACGCGCCGGAATCCGCATCTCGGCGCCACTGTGGCGCTCCTGATCGCGGGTCCTCCGTCCTCCTTGTAACGACCTGCGAGGCTGCGCGTAGCATTCATCGGAACCCATGCGATGCGCTGGATTTCGCCGGCGTCTACGAGCGCTACGGGGCGGACGTGTTCCGCTTCGCCCTCTACCTGACCGGCGACCGGGCCCGGGCCGAGGACATCGCCAGCGAGACGTTCGTGCGCGCCTGGGTGGCGACCGGAGAGATCCGGCTGGGAGACCATCAAGGGCTCACCTGCTCTCGATCGCGCGCAATCTCCACATCGAAGGGTTTCGCCGCAGTCGGTGGCAGGGCGCCATGCCGGCCGACGTGCGGGACGGCGCGCGGGCCCTGACGCCGTCGCCGCCGGACGCGACGCGCTCGACGCCGTCCTCACGGCGCTGCAGGCCATGCCGGAGCCGGACCGCGCGCGGCAGTGCTGATGCGCGCTGACGGCATGCGCCTACGACGAGATTTCGCGCGCGCTCGGCCTGTCGGCCGCGGCCGTGCGCGTCAAGGTGCACCGCGCGCGTCTCAGGCTCGTGGCGCAGGATTTGAGGTGTGAAATGACGATCACCCGCGATGTCGTGTCGGACCTGTGGCCCGTTCTACGAGGCCGGCGAGGCAAGCGCCGACACGAAGGCGCTGGTGGACGAATTCCTGGCGCAGGATCCCGCGTTTGCCGCCACCCTGCACGGCGGGCTTTCATTGCCCCGTGTAGACCCGCCGGCCCCGGCCGCGGCGGAGACGAAAGCGCTGAAGCGGACGCGGGACCTCGTGCATGGCCGAGGCTGGCTGCGCGGGGTCCGTCTCTTCGCGCTCGGTCATGACCGTCTTCGCCCTGAAGCGGCTGTTTCGCGGAAATCGAGTGGACGGTGCCGCCCTACGCGATTCATCGCCGAGGCGGTCACGGCCGTTCTCGCATGGACGTTCTATTCCCTGGTGCTCGTCCACAGAACGGCGCAAGGCGCTGCATTCGTGAGGGGTCGGAGGACGCAGGACGGAGTTCGGTTTCCGAAAGGCTGTCAGACAGCCAGAGCGTGATCCAGAAAGGCTGCAAGCCTTTCCGAAGCCGGTCTCCGTCCTCCGACTTCCGTTCTCCTCAGAACACGCCGGGCAGGACGCGCCAGCGGACGCGCTGCGTGCAGAGCTGCGATACGCCTCGTCGGCCGACAGCGTCCGCTCCTCGCACTCGGCGCGCAGCATGAGGCGCGATGTCCGCGCCCGCGAGGACGACGAGGCTCCAGCTCGCCGGGTTGGCCAGCAGGAATCCCACGTGGGTGATGAGGTAGCCGAGATAGATCGGGTGGCGCACCAGCGCGGTAGACGCCGCTGCTGACCACGCCGCGGTTGGCCGGCGCCAGCTCCGAAGCTGCGGCCCAGCGACAGCTTGCCCGACACGACGACGATGAGGCCGATCGCCGACACCGCGATCGTCAGCGGCTCGGAGGCGAGGCCGTGGAGCGAATAAGGACTGACGAGCGGCGGCCCGAAAGTCGCCACCATCCCGTCAGCAGCCGCGCGCGCATCGTGCGATCCACCGTGCCTGGCGGCGCGAGCGGACGATGGTCAGCGCCACGACGCAGCGCTCTCGCTGACGAGCAGGCAGGATGCCCGTGACGTGGCCGGTCGCGGCCGCGTCCCTGGCGATCCGCATCGCCATGAACGAGAACAGCGTGACGATGACGACTCTTCGACGTCAGCTCGCCGACGTCGATCGTCCGCACGCTGCGGCCGGCGCGGGCCGGAAGCGGAATGCGATACGGGTAGCCACCTGGGAAGAGCGACGTTCATGACTCGTTCCCCTGCGACTCGGCTCCTCGAGGAAGTAGCTCGCGCACGCCGCGTCGAGCAGCGTCGCGCGTGATCGACGGCCTCGCGCTGCTGGTACCGGCACATGTCGACGACCTGCTCGACCAGGTCGCGCGGGATGGCACGCGCGCATCTCGAGCTTGCGCGGCTGGTGGTAACTTGCGCTCACGAGGTAGTTCGACCATCATCGGATCGAACGCCAGGCCGCGCTTGCGGCAGTTCATCTCGAAGATCCTGTCGTATTCCTCGCGTGGTCGGGTTCTTCGCGCGGATCTTGTACGGGATGCGGCGGAGGAACGCCTCGTCCGCGAGCGACTCGCGGCTTGAGGTTGGTCGCGAAGATGATGAAGACGTTGAACGGGATCTCGAACTTGCGCCCGGTGTGCAGCGTCAGGAAGTCGACGCGGCTTTCGAGCGGCACGATCCAGCGGTTCAGCAGGTCGCGCGGCGGCAATCCGCTGGCGGCCGAAGTCGTCGACGACGAACACGCCGCCGTTGGCCTTCATCTGGATCGGCGCCTCGTAGAACTTCGCGATCGGGTTGAACGTCAGGTCGAGCATCTCGAGCGTCAGCTCGCCGCCGACGACCACCACCGGCCGCCGGATCTGCGTCCCAGCGCCGATCGTGCACCGCGCCGGCGACGACGCTGCTGCGACGCGCCGGTCGTCGAGGCGCAGCACGTGCGTTGACCGGGTCGAACATCGTGATGGTCTGGCCGTCGACGTCGATGCGCGTGCGGCACCCACATGTTGGCTGCCGAGCGCGCGGCCGATCCCTTCGGCCACGACCGTCTTGCCGTTGCCGGGCGCGCCGTAGAGGAAGAGCGCCTTCGCCGAGTTGACCGCCGGCCCGAGCTGGTCGAGCATCGCCTTGTTGACGACGAGCTGATCGAAGCCCGTCGACAGGCACGTCGCGATCGACCCACGGCCGCGCCGCCATCGCACGCGCGCACGTGCGCGTCGTATTGGGCCAGCGCCACCGGCGCCGGACCGACGTAGCGGCTCATGTCGAGGAACTGCATCGCGCGCTCGCGGCCGAGGTCGGTGAGCGCGTAGCGGTAGCCGGCCGCTGCCGGCGCCGCCGGCGCCGCGGACCTCGATCAGCTTCTCGACCGCGCGCGTGCTGGATCAGCGCGTCGAGCATCGAGTACGGCAGCCGCAGGCTCTCGGCGAGCTGCGTGCCGCTGCTCTCGCCCGCGATCGAGCGTCTTCAGCATCAGCTGCGCGAGCGTGTCGGGGTGCAGCCCGGTCTCCGGCGATCGTCATCGGCGGCGCGGCGGAGGCTCGGCGGGGCCGTCGGTTCACCGCGGGTGTCCCGTTCGAGCGAAGTGGCCACGACCGTCATCTGCACCTCCCGTCCGCCCAGCTCGATCAGGATCTCGGTGCCCCGAGGCTGGTGTGTGCGACGCGTGCCAGAGTCCCGGCGGGCAGCTCGAGCACGCCGGCGGTGCCGCGGCGCGGCAGCCGCATCGCGCCAGGGCCGCAGGTTCGACGACGCAGTCGATCACCACGCCGCGCTCGTCGAGCGCGAGCGACGTCGATCGCGAAGCGCATGCCCCAGGTGTGGACGCCGCGGCTCGGCACGATCCAGCAGCGCTTCGCCCGGCTCGAGGCCGCTGCGCGACAGCAGGCCGACCGCGCGCGGCGCCGCGGGTGGCGGCCACGCCGACGCTTGATCGGCGATCACCGTGCCGGTGCTGGCGTTCCAGCGCGATCGAGGTGCGGCGCGTCACTTACGTGTTCTCCACCATCGGGCAACAGCACGGTGATGAACCGGATCGCCGCCGGGCCGATGGTCACGACCCAGATCGCCGGGAAGATGCAGAAGACCAGCGGGAACACCATCTTCACGCCGGTCTTGGCCGCCGCTTCCTCGGCGCGCTGGCGGCGCTTCGGTCCGCAGCGTCTCGGAGTAGACGCGCAGCGACTGCGCGACGCTGGTGCCGAACTTGTCGGTCTGGATCAGCATCGTGACGAGCGAGCTGAGGTCGTCGACGCCGGTGCGGTCGGCGAGGTTGCGCAGCGCTTCGGAGCGCGGCTTGCCGGCGCGCAGCTCGAGGTTGATCAGCCGCAGCTCGTCGGACAGCTCGGGATACGCGAACTGCGAGCTCGGCGCCGACGCGCTGCAGCGCCTGGTCGAGGCCGAGGCCCGCCTCGACGCTGACGACCAGCAGGTCGAGCATGTCGGCGAGCGACAGGCGGATGCGGTGGGCGCGCTGCTTCGCCATGCGCGCCAGCACCATGCCCGGCAGGACGTAGCCGAGGCCGAGGCCGCCGAGCGCGACCAGCATGTTCGGCTTGATCACGATCGCCGTCGAGAAGCAGCGCGAACAGCCCGAGCGCGAACGGCGATGCGGATGCCGAAGAAGATCGTCAGCGCCTCTTCGCGGCGGTAGCCCGGCCTGCACCAGGCGCAGGCGCAGGTTGCCCATTTCCTTCGGCGAGCGCGGCGCCTTCTCGCCGACGCGCTTCAGCGCGCCGACGAGCGACTGGAATCGCGGCTTTCTCCTCGACGTCGGCCTCACGCCCGAACGTCAGCTCCTCGAGGCGGCGGTCGATCGCCACCGGCGCGCGACGGCATCAGCGCGTAGCGCGGCCGCGATGACGAGCGCGATGCCGAAGACGAACGCGAGCAGGGGCAGCATCATCGTCACGGCTACACCTCGATCTTGACGACCTGCTTGATCCAGACGTACCCGACGATCTGCATGACGACGCGCGCGCCATCAGCAGCATCTGGCCCGATGCGCTCGCGGAAGAGCAGCTGCATGTGCTCGGGGTTGATGAACGACAGCGCGATCGATGAGGAACGCCGGCAGCGCCAGCAGCACGTAGCCGGTCAGCCGGCCGTGCGCCGTGTAGACCCGCACCTGGCGGAGGATCTTGAAGCGCTCGCGGACGACGTGCGCCGAGGTTCTCGAGAATCTCGGACAGGTTGCCGCCGGTCTCGCGCTGGATGAGCACCGGCGGTCGAGAAGAACCGGACGTCGAGCAGCGGGATGCGCATCGTCAGGTTCGTCGAGCGCGTCCTTCAGCGGCAGGCCGAAGTTCTGCTCGTCGAACGTCTTCCGGAACTCGGGTCCGACCGGCTCCGGCATCTCGTCGGCGACCATCTTCAGGCCCGGTCGCGAACGCGTGGCCCGGCCTTGAGCGCGCGCGAGATCGAGGTCCAGCGCCTCGGGAAACGCTTCCTCGAACGTGCGCAGCCGGCGTGTCCGCTTGACCTTCGACGGACGATGAACGGCAGCGCGAAGCCGATGCCGCCGCCGACGATCCAGCCGACCGCCGCGCGTCGACCAGCGAGGCACCGACGAAGCCCGAGCGAGCACGCGCGCGCAGCGACGCGCAGCAGCAGCGCGCTGACGCTCGATCTTCACGCCCGACTGCTCGATCCAGCGCGCCGAGCGACGAGACCCGCGCGTCGTGCCGCCGACGAAGCGGTCGAGCACCGGGCAGCGGCCCGACGTGGCGCTCCTTCGACGAGTCGCCGCGCGTCGTCGACGTCCGGCGCGTCGGGCGAGCTGCGAGCATCGCCGAGCCGCGCGTCTGCAGCCGGCGCTGCGCGAGGCATGCCCGGCAGCTTCGTGACGCGCGAGGAATGCGCCCAGCACGAGCGCCGGCGCCGAACACGAACGCCGACGCGACCAGAATGAACGGCGCCATCACCGGACCTCCGTCACGCCCTCGAACATGTCGGGCGGCAGGTGGATGCCCGACGCCTTCAGCCGCTCGCAGGCCTTCGGCCGGACGCCGGTCGCGCGGAACCGGCCGATGACCTTGCCGTCCTGCGTGACGCCGAGCTTCTCGAACAGGAAGATCTCCTGCATCGTGATGACGTCGCCTTCCATGCCGGTGATCTCGGAGATGCTCGTCACCTTGCGCGTGCCGTCGCTCATGCGCGACTGCTGGACGACGAGCTGGATCGCCGACGGCGATCTGCTGGCGCATCGCGCGCTCCGGCAGGTTCGTCGCGCCCATCGCGATCATCGTCTCGATTCTCGACAGCGCGTCGCGCGGCGTGTTGGCGTGGACGGTCGTCAGCGAGCCGTCGTGGCCGGTGTTCATCGCCTGCAGCATGTCGAGCGCTTCCTCGCCTGCGCGTCTCGCCGACGACGATGCGGTCGGGGCGCATACGCAGGGCGTTGACCAGCAGCTGGCGCTGCCGGACCGCGCCCTTGCCTTCGACGTTCGGCGGGCGCGTTTCGAGGCGCGCCACGTGCTCCTGGTGCAGCTGCAGCTCGGCGGCGTCCTCGATCGTGACGATGCGCTCGCGCTCGGAGATGAACGCCGACAGCACGTTCAGCAGCGTCGTCTTGCCGGCGCCGGTGCCGCCGCTGATCAGCATGTTCAGCCGCGCGCGCGACGCAGTGCTCGAGGAACTCGAGCATCGGCCGCGTCAGCGACCGGATGCGTGACCAGGTCGTCGGCCTTCAGGCGCTCGGCCGGAAAGCGGCGGATCGAGAGCAGCGGGCCGTCGACCGCGAGCGGCGGAATGATCGCGTTGACGCGCGAGCCGTCCGGCAGGCGCGCGTCGACCATCGGCGAGCTGTCGTCGACGCGGCGGCCGACGCCGCTGACGATGCGGTCGATGACGCGCATCAGGTGCTTGTCGTCCTGGAACGTCGTCGGCAGCCGCTCGAGCTTGCCCGCGCGCTCGACGTAGACGTTCTTGTAGGTGTTGACCAGGATGTCGCTGATCGCCGGGTCGCGCAGCAGCGGCTCGAGCGGGCCGAGGCCGAAGACCTCGTCGATGATGTCGCCGAAGAATGACCTCGCGCTCGGTCATGCTGAGCGGCGTGCCCTCTTCGGCGATCAGCTCGAACAGCAGCGTCCGGATTTCGCACTCGGCGCGCGGCGCGCTCGGCCGACGCCAGCGCCTCGAGGTTCAGCCGGTTGAGCAGCTTGCCGGTGGACGTTCGCCTGAGCTCGAGGTGACGGCCGGCGCTCGGCGGCAGCGGCGCGGCGGCGTCGTCGGTCGGCGGTTAGCGATCGTCATGCAGTCCCCTGACCTGTCAGAATACGCCGAGGAACGACGCGCTGCTTCTTCTCGGGCTCGGCCTCGCGTCGTCCGGCATGCCACACAGGCTGCCGCGTGAAGCTGTCGAACTGCGCCGCGAGCTCGGTGTGGTTCGTCATCGGCGAGCGGCACGCCGGAGTTGAGCGCCGTCGACACCGTGCGGTAGTCGCTCGAGAACGTGTGGTGGATCCCGCAGCCGAGCGCCGTCTCGATCTGCTTCGGCGCGATCAGGTGCTGGTCCGAGACGCGGTTGAGCAGGATCTTGATCGCGCTCGCTGCCGGCGCCGAGCTGGCGGACGCGCTCGACCAGCGCTGCGCGTTGCGGATCGACGGCACGTCCGGGTTGGTGACCAGGAAGATCGTGTCGGCGGCGTAGAGCGCCGCGACGACGCACGAGTTGATCATGTTGCCGGCGTCGATGACGACGTAGTCGTAGGTCGTGCGTCAGCACGCGCAGCAGCTCTTCGATGCGCGCCGGCGTCCTGCGCGTTGGGCCGGTCGAACTGCTCCGGAGCCGGCGAGGATGTCGAGGCCCGACTTGTGCTTCGCGACCAGCTCTTGAGGAAGTCCTTGTCGAGGCGGTGCAGGTTCTCGATCGCGTCGAGCACCGTGAACCGCGGGCGCACGCCGAGGAACAGCGCGACCTCGCCGAGGCACGGTCTTCAGGTCGACGATCGACCGTCGGCCGCTTCGTCAGCGCGCGCGAGCTCGACGCCGCAGTTGACCGCGACGGTCGTCGTGCCGGCGCCGCCCTTCGCGCCGAGGAACGCGTGCGTCACGCACGGCTGCTTGGCGCTCGGCGATGCGCCGCCTCGCGCGCGCGGCGCGTGCGGCGCACCGCGCCGTGGAACGACTCCTCCATCGCCCGCGACGCCTGGTCGCGCCGCCGGCGGATCCACGGGAAGAACTCGTTCGCGCCGGCGCGCATCGCCTGGAGGATCAGGTCCGGCTCGGCCGCCGCGGCGATCGCGAAGATCGCGAGGCTGCGCGCTGCCGGCGCGCAGGCGCTCGATCGCCGCCATCCCCGACGAGGCGTCGGCGCGGATGTCGACGACGACGAGGTCGGGCGCCGGCGCCCTCGGCGCGCGTCCTTCGACGATGCCGACCGGCACGCCGCAGGCGCGAAGCAGCCGCGAGATCTGCCGCTTGAACTCGTCGTCGTAGCTGACGATCTGCGCGGTGAGCTGGGCCATTGGTTGCACGTTCTACTTGTCGAGCCGGATGAGCTGGTTCTGGAAGCGCCTGGAAGGCCGGGCCGACGTCGGCCGCGGTCTGGGCGAAGTAGCACTTGCCTTCGAGCTGCGTCGCGTTGAAGTCGGGCGACGACTTGTCGTTGGCGATCCGCTTGAGGATTTCCTCGGACGTCTCCTTGCGCGTGCCGAGGTTGTAGCGCACCAGCTCGCCCATGCCGATCGTGTAGATGCGGATCGGGTAGTCGCCGACGTGTCGCTGCGCGCCGCGTCGCGCGATGATCTCGACGAGGTTGCGCGCGGCGTTGTTGATGTTCCAGACTTCGGCCGGATAGCCGGTTGCGTCGTCCACGTTCCTGGTCGCGCGAGCGGACGCGCGGTGCGCCTGCACCGTGCCGTTGACCGTCAGCGTAGTTCGACATGCAGCGGGAACGCCGTCGGAATGCCGGAGCTGCGGTGATTGGCGTGGTAGCTCGTGAGCGGCATGGTATTCGCAACGCGGCAGCTGCAGCGCTGCGAAGTCCGCCGCGGCAGGCAGTGTTGTTCGCAGTTGCAGGCACCGTGGATGCTGCTGATCGTGGCTGATGCCGGCGCGCTGTGCGTCGCGGTGTCGGTAGAGTCCGGTGATCGTGCGGGTTGTCCCAGGTCTGACCGTCGGGGTCGGGCAGAGTTCTTCGGGAAGTCGAGACGTGCGCAGCGCGCGGCCCAGGCCGGGCGCCGCGTCGTAGTTGGCCGGCACGCTGTTGGACGCGCCGTCGGTGAAGAGCACGATGACGCGCAGGCCCGACTGCGTGGCCGCGTCGGGACCGTGCGGAGCTTCGTCCCACGCCGCGGTACAGGCCTTCGACCATGTTGGTGCTGCCGCCCGGCAGCGTGTTGGGCACGTCGGCCATCACCTCGGTCTTGTCGAACCCGCGCGCCGACGGCATCGGCGTCCAGCACCTGACGCGCCGTTGCTGAACGTCAGCAGCGCGACGCGATCGTTGTTCTGCGTCGAACGAGTTGATGAACGCTCTGACGGCGTCGCTGCACCGCGGTCCACTGCGAGTCCGATCGAGCCTGGACACGTCGAGCACGAGCGACAGGTCCACCATGCGCCGCGTCGGCCTCGCCCATGCGCTCGTGACCGTCGACCTGGTTGAAGCTCGCCGAGCTGCATGAACGTCGTCGGCAGGTGGCGCGTGGCGGTGACCGGTGACCGTGTTGACGCCCGGTCGTCGGCGTCCACCGACGTCTGAGGAAGAAGCCGCGGGATCGGTCGGGTCGGTCGACGACCGTGGTGCCCAGATAGCCGGCCAGGAAGTTCGCCTTGAAGACGGTGATCGCCTCGGTTCTTCGGGCTGCCGCTGTTCAGATTGCGGGCGGCGGCGAGCGCGGCGCCGTCGACGGCCTTGGACAACTGCGCCTTCACGATCGTGAGGCGCGGCCGGTGTCGACGACCGAGGCCCGTGAAAATCAGCAGCACAGCGAGGACGTCACCGCACATGTAGATGAGCGCGTAGCCCCGCTCGCCGGAGATGTGACGTGACGTTTGCGTATGTCATGACGGCAGCTCTCTCTCAGAAATACGCAATCGAGTAGAGCGTCTTCGGCACGTTGACGCCGAACTTGTCGAACGGCGTGATCAATTCGTGCGTGCGTGAAGATCTCGGTGATGTAGAGCGTGCCGCCGGTGGACAGAGTGATGCCGGCCGGCAGGGTCGTGATCCTGGATGTTCGGTGTCGCCGTCGGCGTTGGCGGCTGCGCAGCCGGACCGGCGCCGTAGCTGGCCGGCGCCGCGGGTCGAGATCTGGCTGGTCCCGGCGATCGCGCCGTACTCGTAGCGCTGCATAGAGGACGTCCATGTTGTGGTTGGCCGTCCGGTGGTGGCGCCCGCGCCGGACCACCGAGAAGATCAGCTTCGAGGTTCGTGTTGAAGTTCACGGGGCGGCCGCTCATGGCTCTTCAGCGCGTTCGCCGGCGTCGGCGGGGCTCGTGTCTCGCGAGATGAGGTTCGACCCCTCGCGCGCTCATCTTGGTGACGACGTGCTGGTCGAGGAGCGCGTAGCTGACCTCGACGACGCCGAGCGACGACGACGAGCAGCAGCGGCAGGCGATCGCCTCAGTAACATCCCGATTTCGGTCAACGGCCTCGGACTCCGCGAACAGCTGCACGCCATCCTGCTGGCGCCGCTCGGAGTGCCGCGTGAGGCAGCGGTCGCGATCTCGCTGCTGATCTTCGCGCACCTCCTCGTCTCGAGCTTGATTGGACTATTGTTCTGGTTTCGCTTGCCGGCTGACGTGAAATCCCAAATCCCGAATCCCGAATCCCAAATCCCAAGCGAACTCTGACGTTGGGGTTACGAGCTCGGGATTTGGGACTCGGGATTTGAACTACAGCTGCGGAGCCGAAAGACGGAGCAGCGCGGTATCGGGCGCGTGGCGCTCGTACATCTCTCCGCGCCTGTCCACACTGGTAATCGCTTACCGCATCATCGATCTCGTTGCCGTTGAGGTCGACGCGCGGATCAGCCCAATCATCGTCGTGCGCGGGTAACGCGCGCGTCACGCTGTCGATAACGGATGTGGTGCGGGAACCTGGGACCGCGATCGCCTCAAGCTGCCGCGCGGTTGACTGTTGCGTCCATATGCTGGCAGCGGCGAAGAGGATCGTCATCACGATCAGCGCGAACCACAGACGTTGCACCATCACGTTTCCGTCCGCTTTGGCACAGCAGCAATCGAAATGCCACGACTGGCACACCCGTTGCGGGTGTTCGCGGCAGCTTCTATGGCGGACGTGCATCAGCAGATCGCCGCGGCGCGCAGGCGCCTCGCGCGCATGCAGCGAAGCTCATCCCGACGCGTTTCTCGCGGCGGCTGTCTTCACGTCGGTGGTCACGCTGGTGGTGTTCGCGGGATCGCTGTGGCTCGCTTATGACGTCGCGCACGATCTTCCAACCGCTGCACGCAGCTTAGCGACGTCGGCTCGATGGCACAGGCCACGACGCTGTATGACAAGGACAATCACGCCGGCGTTCACGATTTTCCAGGAGCGGCGGGTTGGAACATCGCTGTCGGAGATCTCACCGCACCTGGTGCACGCGATCGTCGCCATCGAAGACCAGCGCTTCTACGACCACGGCGGCGTCGATCTCGTGCGCATTGTCGCCGCCGCGGTGAACAATCTGCGCGTGCATCGCGCGCGCGCAGGGCGGCAGCACGCTCACCCAGCAGCTGGCGCGCCAGAGTTTCCTCACCGCCGACAAGACATTCCTCCGGAAGCTGAAAGAGACGGTGCTCGCGTGGCGGCTGGAACGCGAGTTCACCAAAGACCAGATCCTCGAGATGTACCTGAACAAGGTGTATTTCGGCGACGGCCTGTACGGCATAGAGGCCGCGTCGCTCGGCTTCTTCGGCAAGCACGCGCGCGATCTCGACGTCGCGGAATCGGCGCTGCTCGCGGGCCTGGTCAAGTCGCCCTCGACCTACGCGCCCACGATCAACCTCGATCGCGCCGTATCGCGGCGCAACGTCGTCCTGCAGGCGATGCGCGACAGCCACGCGATCGATCGCGCCGCGTGCGAGCAGCGCGGTGCGAAGCCGCCCGCGGCTGGCCGACGCGCTCCGCTCCGAAGAAGCCTACGGGCAGTATTTCAAGGAAGAGGTTCGGAAGCAGCTCGTGCAGCGCTTCGGATGGGATCGCGTCTACCAGGGCGGGTTGAAGGTCTACACGACGATCGATCTGAACATGCAGAAGGCCGCCGAAGCGGAGGTCGCACGCTCGCTGGCCGACATCGAGCAGCGGCAATTGAAGCGGCGCGGCAGGCGCGGATCCGATCCACTCCAGGCCGCCCTCGTGGCCATGGATCCGGCGACCGGCGAGGTGCGCGCGATGGTCGGCGGCCGCAAGTTCGATCAGAGCCGCTTCAATCGCGCGACGCAGGCACGGCGGCAGGCGGGTTCCGCCTTCAAACCGTTCGTCTATGCCGCGGCACTCGAGCAGGGCTTTCACGGCGGCAACGGTGATCACCGGACTTGGCAATCCAATCGCCACGCTACAGGGACAGTGGGTGCCCGACGACCACGGCGGCAACGGCGACATGACGATGCGCGCCGCGCTCAGGACGTCGAGCAACCGTGCCGCGCGTGCAGATGCTGCAGCAGGTCGGGATCCCGACGGCGGTCCGCTACGCGCAGCGCCTCGGCATCGGCGAGCCTGCCGTCGGTGCCATCGCTGCGCGCTCGGCTCCGGAGAGGTCACGCTGCTGTCGATGACCTCGGCGTACTCCGCGTTCGCAAACCAGGGAATGATCGACGCCGCCGTCGCTCATCCGGCGCGTCGACGATGCATCGGGACACGTGCTGTATGCATGTCGACACGCGGAGGAGCGCGCGGTGAGCGAGGCGACCGCCTTCATCATGACGTCGATGATGTCGGATGTGATCAACGCCGGCACGGCGTGGCAGGCGCGCAAGGTCGGCTTCACGCTGCCCGCCGCCGGCAAGACCGGGCACGACGAATGACTATCACGACGCCTGGTTCGTCGGCTTCACGCCGCACCTGGTGGCCGGTGTGTGGATCGGGCTACGACATGCCGAAGACGATCATCGCCAACGGCTATGCCGGCGAGCTTGCGGTGCCGCTGTGGGGACGCTTCATGGCGGCCGCCACGCGCGCGGACGCGCCCGATCGGTTCACGCATGCCGGCAACCGTAGTTGCCCGTGATGGTCGACAGGCTGAGCGGCCAGCTGCCCACCGACGCCTGCCGCGGCGCCGTCGTCTATGACACCAACGGCCTGCCGACCGACAGGTCGATGGTCTATACCGAGTATTTCGTGCGCGGCACGGAGCCGATCGATTATTGCCCGCTGCACTCGCGGCCGCGTTGACGCCGTCGCCACGTCAGGCGATGGAACCCGGCGCGTCGCGGCCATCGTCAGGTGACGCAGGCAGTCCGCGCTCGCACCGGCCGACCATGCACGACGCGGCCGCGCCGGGTGCCGACGCGCGCACTCGGCGACAACCCGGCCACGGCCGGGGCCCAGCCAGCATCGCCGACGCCCGCCCCAACGCCGCGGAAAGCGCGGATTCTGGGGCCGCCTTTTCGGACGCTGAGATAATGCAGTCGTGCCGTTCCGCACGATTGCGGGTCATTCCGCCTGCTGTCGCTGCTCGCCCGGTCATCGCCCGCGACTCGATGCCGCCCGCCGTGCTCATGGCGGGGCCGGCTGGTGTCGGCAAGCGACTGACGGCGATCGCGATCGCGCAGGCGGTCAACTGCCTGCAGCCGCAATCCTCCAGCGAATTCGAGCGCGACGCATGCGGCGAGTGCGCCTCGTGCCGCCGTATCGCGCGCGGCGTTCATCCCGACGTGATCGTCGTTGAACCGGGCGAGACCGGGGCGATCAAGATCGAGCAGCTTCGCGACGTCATCGATCGATCGCAGTACCGGCCGTTCGAAGGGCGGCGGCGCGTCGTCATCATCAATGAAGCGGACGCCGGCGGGCGCGCGATGCGCAGAGCGCGCTGCTCAAGACGCTGGAGGAGCCGCCGTCCGCATCGCTCTTCATCCTCGATCTCGTCGATTCCCGATGCGCTGCTGCCGACCGTGCTGTCGCGCTGTCCGCGCCTTCGCTTCGGACCGCTGACGGCCGCCGAGGTCGCCCGCGCATTGAAGCAGGATCACGGGTATCCGAAAGTGACGCCCGCGCCGCCGCGGCTGATGCCGACGGGAGCATCGGCCGTGCGCTCGAATCGCAGTCCGACGACCTGACCGAGGCGCGCGACGCGGCACAGCGGCTCCTGCAGGAAACGGCGCGCACCAACGATCCCGCCAGGCGCATCAGCCTCGCCCGTGACCTGACGGAAGGAAGGGAACGCCTGCCGAAGAGCGGAACCGTCTTGCGGTCCGCCTTCGTTCCGCTCGGATCGCTCCTGCGCGATGTCGGCATCATCGCGAGCCGGGCGGACCGAGGCATGCTCGCCAATGCGGATCTCGAGGCGCAGCTCGAGACGCTGTCCTCCTCGTTCGATGCCGAGCGCAGCCTGCGCGCGTGCACCGCCGTGGATCGTGCGCTCGCGGCGCTCGATCGCAACGCAAGCGCGAAAGTGGTGGCCGATTGGCTGTTACTGGAACTCTGAAGGTTATCGGGGACAACCTGCTGTGACGCCGATTGTCGCGATCACGGCGGGCGATCCTGCCGGCATCGGCCCCGAGATTGCGCGCAAAGCGGCCGACGATCCGCGCGTCCGGGCGGTGTGCGAGCCGGTCATCTACGGGCCGCCTGACGCGGTCGCGCTTTCGAGCCGGGCATCTTGTCGGCCGAGGCCGGGCGTGCCGCGTACGACGCGATCTGCGCAGCGGTCCGCGACGCGCTCCGACGGCCGCGTGTCGGCGATTGCCACGGCGCCAGTGAACAAGCTCGGATTTTCGCGCGCGGGAGTTGCACTGGAAGGGACACACGGATCTACTCGCCGACCTGACGCACGCTCCGCGCGTGGCGATGATGTTCTGGTCCGAGCCGTTGAAGGTTGTGCTCGCGACCGTCCATGTTCCGTTGGCGGACGTGCCTCGGCTGCTGACACGAGCGCTGCTCGGCGAAATCATCGACCTCACGGCACGGGAGCTGCCGCGGTTCGGCATCGTGCGACCGCGGCTCGCGCTGGCCGGCCTCAATCCGCACGCAGGCGAAGAAGGCCTCCTCGGATCGGAAGAGACGCAGGTCTTGCGTCCGGCGGTCGAGGATGCGCGGGGTCGCGGCATCGCGATTGACGCGCCCGTTTCCCGGTGACACGATTTTCGGCCGTGCGACGCGCGGCGAGTTCGATGCCGTCATCGCCTGCTATCACGACCAGGGACTGATTCCGGTGAAGCTGCTCGCGTTCGGGCGCGCCGTCAACGTCACGCTCGGACTGCCGATCGTGCGCACGTCGGTCGATCACGGCACCGCGTTCGATATCGCGGGCAAGGGCATCGCGGATCCGTCGAGCATGATCGAAGCAGTCTTGCTTGCCGCCCGATTGTCGAAGCCGCAGGGCCAGCGTTCCGCGCCGTAGGTCCGGTCGGCTTTCAGGTCGCGGCGGATTGCGATCGTCACGTCCGATCCTTCATGAATCGGGAAGTGGCCTGACGAAACATACTCCTGCTTCAGGTAGCGGTCGACCTCGCCATACGCATCGGTGAATTCTTTCCTGCGCGTCTCGTTGATCAGCACGATTGGAATCCGCTCGGCGCGCATACGCGCGAGCATGAGTCTCTGATCGTCCAGGCTGGTGAATGCGTCCGGCGGCAGAAACAACGCGTGACCCGCACCGAAGCGGCGCTGCGCGAAGTAGTAATACTCGGGCGCCGCCCACGTCAGCAGCACCGCCTCGTCTGGCGTCGTGCAGGGAGTTGAGATAGCGGACGGCGTCGGGGAGCTCGCCGGCCGGCCAGAAACGTGGCCACGGCCACTCGGTTCCGGTCTCCTTGATCCCGACAAGCGTCCTTCTCATGACGTCGACGCCGTCGGCGGCTCGCGTCTCCTGGACGCGCAACCCGATGTCGCCGAGATCCCACAGGCTGGCGACGCTTGCGGCCTGCGACGGCGAGTGCGAAGACCAGTGCCGGCACGCTGAGCAGCCGCGCCCGCGCCGTTCCGCTTCCCGCCTTCGCCAGGGTTAGGGCGGGCACGCGCGGACGCAGCGCGATGCGCGAGATCGCCAATGACCCACGCTGCTCAGAATCGCGAGGAGTGCCGCGAGATCCTGGATTCGCGAGTCGATGGGATGCCTGAGCACGACGATGAGATAGAGGATGAGCATCGCGCAGGCGGCGCCGATTGTCGGACTCCTCTCGGTGCGCCGTTCGCGGCGCGCGATGAGAGCACGAGCGCGGCAATCGCGAGCATGTGCGCTGCGTAAAACAACAGGACGGCCGAGTCGCCCTTGCTCCAGGCTGACAATCCACGCGGATCGCTCATGAAGGCAAATGGTGGCGGCGAGAGGAATCGCTGGTGGGCTTCGCCCTTGGCGAACTCGATCGCCTCGTGAAAGTGCTGCGGCAACCCTTCGGCCCACTGAACGAAGGCAGTATGTCGGAATCATCACGATTACGACTGCGGCTGCAAACTCGATCAGCGCTCGGAGCGCCTGTTTCCACGCTTCCTCGATGAATCCACGCGAGAGCGACGCCTGTTCCTGCCGCGGCGTCACGCCGAGGTCGTGCCGCAGCAACACCGCGATGTCCGTCCAGATGGCGAGAACGACCATTCCACGGCGGCTCGGATGACGCACGTATTGCTGAATGAGAAGCAGCGCGACGGCGGGCACGAGGATCTTCGGGTACGAATACAGCCGCGGATAGAACGCCGTTTCGAGCAACGCCGCGATGACGCCGAGGACGATCAATCCGGTGAGATCGGTGGCTGACCACGCACGTGACGGCCGCGGCGAGGCCGAGCAGGGCACAACAGATCACCGCTTCGCTGAACGGTCCTGGCGACAGCCACTGCACCGCCGCCGACAGCGTGTACATCAGCGGCATTCCAGGATCGACGAAGTCGCGTCCGGGCACTTCGCCGAACAGCACCTGCTGCGCCCAGGCGAGATGCATGTAATGGTCGTTTGATAGGTCGCGCACATCGATCAGGGCGGAACCCGAACGCGACGAGTCCTGCGAGTACGGCAACCGTCCAGACGGGCACTGCTCTCTTCACGCTAGTCCTTGCGATCGACCGGCAGCCGCACGTGGGCGCAATCAGGCTCGCCGGACGCGCCGGCGTCGAGAATCTCCCTGCACGCTCGAATCATGCCGGGTGCGTTCGTAGCAGCGCAGTACCAGCCGCTCACGTTCGTCGATTCGTGCACCCACTGCCAGGAGCATTCGAAGCGAATCGGCACGCGCCGCGCCGACGGCGGCTTCGACCGGCGTGACGAGGACGTCGTAGCCCCGTTGGTCAGCAGCCCATCGCGGACGCGCGACGGGCTGTTCGGATCGCTCCCGAGGGCGATGAGGCGCAGCGCTTCGGCGTTGTTGCGCGTCGCGACCGCTTCCGGCGAGCGTGACGTCATCGGGTGGCCACAGCCCGTGCCCGGCGAGTCCCGCGACGAACCACCATGTGCTCATCGCCGCCAGCACGACGCACGGCAGCATGACCGCCGCGCCGGCAAGCCGCACCTTCGAATCCCGAATCCCCAATCCCGAATCCAGGCTCATTCCACCCAGTACCGGTCGGCCCAGCGAGGCATGAACGACGGGCTGGCGACGCGCCTCGCGATCACTTCGTCGCGAATCGTTCGCGTGATCGCGAGCTCGCGTTCATCGCGCGGCCAGTCCTCGCGCTTGTCCGGACGCAGCACCTCGACCCAGTCGTTGCGCGTCTTGAAGGCGTCGTGCCGCAGCACGTAGTGCATCCCGGCTGCGCGGAACGCCCACAAGCCGGCGCTTGTCGCCAGGAGCACGGCGATCAACGCCCCGCCCGCCACGGTCCGGCGCGGCGTCGTGTCGAGCAGCGCGCGGACGGCGATGAACGCAGCGACCGCGTAAAGAGGCCGCCAACGCTGATGATCTCGTCCTTCATATACGCGGCGTTCAACGCGGCATTGGCGATGATGACCATGCATGAGACAAGGAAGGCGCGCTCGCTGTCGGACCAGGCAGCGCGCGAGCGCCCGATTCGCGTGGCGGCATGCCAGACGATCACGGCCGTGATCATCGGACGAGGACAGAACGTTGATGATCACGACCGGGTGCGCAACGCCCGCGCATCCGCGCGATCGCGAGGCTGTAGACGCCGTTGCGAGGCTCTGAAAATAGAATCGACAACAGCGCGCCGCCGATGTTGTGCGTAGAAGGGCAGCGGATGTGCGGCGAACCGCTGCTTCAGATCTTCGGGCGAATAGAACGGTGGCGCCAAATCCGCTGCCATGCCCGCCGATGCCGGGCGATGAGATCTCCAGCGCGTAACGCGCGAGCAGGTACGCGCCGAGCACCAGGGTCGCGGCCATGACGCTCGATCGCGTCATGCCGCGCATCCCCGCGGCGGCGCAACACACCGCGACAATCCATACCATGGCCCCGGATTCGATTACGGAGAGCGCACACGCCAGCAACAGGCAGACGAGAATGGGAAAGAACCACCGCGGCGGCTGGCGCGCGATCACGAAGACGGCGAGCGCGCACACGCCGACCTCCGCGTAGTGATTCACCGGAAACGCCTCCTGGAGCATCGCCACGAAGGTATGAATGCCCAGCAACACGAGCAGCGCCACGCTGAATGCGCGCGAGGTCGGTCCAGTTCTTGACGGGAACCGCGAGGAGAAAAAGCGCCACGAGCAGTCCCAGCAGCGCCACATGCGCCGCTCGAAAGACGGCGTTGTATGTCACGTTCGTCCGCCGCGCGGCGTCGAGCAGCCAGCGAGCCTGGAGGTGCGCATCGGACGGAGCGTCGTGGTCGAAAACCGCAGACTGTCCGAGAGCAGCTGCGACGCGGACGAGTAGCTCGCGGCGATGCCGATCGCCTCGAGGCTGTCCGAGACCTGGATGGGAACCTGGAAGACGCTTTCGGCGAGCGGAAGCGTGATCAGCGCGGCGAGCAGGAATCCAAAAGCGCCGGCTGCTTCAATCGGCTCACCGAGTGGCTAACTATACCGGTGTGGGCAGGAGCCATCAACGTGTGCGTTCGCAGGAAGTCCCGTCTCGCGATCGATCGACACATCCGGCGGCCGGCCGTGGCAGCCAGATTCGGAACCGGGAATCGATCGCCGCGACCGGATGTTCTTCAAATCCATGGCTGCGTATCCATTCACCAAGCTCGGGCCAGGAATTGACCAACACCGTGGATCCGTCGAGCATGACCGCAGCCGCGACGTGTTCGCGATTCAATCGGCCGATTGCGCGTGCGACATCCGCACGGTCGTCGTAGTACCCGGAATCCACGACGGCAAGCCGCCGGCGAACGGCCGGTGCGCGAGCGCGGGAATCTCCGGCCCGAATCCAGCGACGAAGATGCGTTCGTCCGGACGGGTGCACCGGGACAGGTAAGCGATGACAGGTGCAATCGACGGATTCGGGGTGATCTCCGGAGACACGGCACGAAGTCGCCCGGTGATCTGACCGAAGCGACCGGCGATCTCGAGTGGTGTGGGCAGCGCGTCCGATCTGCGGGCGATGTACGTGGCGCCGGCGAGAAGCATCACGAATACGGCGATGGTGGCCAGGCGATTCATCCCGCGCGAGGACAAATATCGGCCAGCAATCGCGGACGCGACGACCGCAGTCGGCGCGATCACATCGGGAATCCGCGCGGCGGGCACGTCGCGTAGATGGACGATGTCGAGCGCCAGCAGCATCGCCGATGCGGCCGCAAGGTGAGGACGACCGAGTCGCGCCCTGCCGCCCACGGTCGCAATGAGACCGGCGATAGGGATGGCGGTGAGCAGAAGGAATGCCGGTGGCAGTGGCCTCGTCGCCGTTCGCCGCCCTTCGGCGGCGACGAACCGCAGCGCCGAGGCGAAGTATTCGGGAACGCCTTCGACGAGTTGCACATACAGCAGCCACGGCGCGATCAACAGCAACGATAGGGCTACGTAGCCGACGAGCCGCTGCGTGAGTATCCGCGGTTCGTTCGCGTGGCATGTCACCAGCAGGACGCCGCATCCGACTGCCACGTACTGAGGTAGTCATGCCGCAGCAGAAAGGCGACGGCACTCCACGATGCGAGTGCCGCGAGCCGTCGACGGTCCGGCGTGTCCGCGTACCGCCACGCCAGCCAGATCGCGGTGACCGGAACAATCACCTTTGTCGCGTTGTAGAGCCGCGGGTAGATCACGATTGTTGCCGCCGCGGCGACGAGCGCGGCGGACGTATTGCCCGTCGCGCGATACGCGACAAGCCACGTGACCGAAGACGTGAGTGCGATCAGCAGCACGCACAGCACGACATTCACCAGAAGGGACGGGCCGAACAGCGCCGCGGTCACGGTCGACACGAGATAGGAGAGTGGAAAGCCCGGATCGTCGAAGTCGCGCACGGGCCAGTCGCCGTAGCAGCACCTGGAGGCCGCGGGTAAAGGTGACGAAATGATCGTTCTCGATCGCGCCGGTCAGCGCGTAGCGGGCGGAGAAGGCGATGGCGCCAACCGCAAACGCCATTGTCCCTGGCGTCAGCGTCAGCGACGAGAGGCGGGTCCGTGCCACGAAGTCGTCTGCGCGTCGAGTATAGTCGTTGAGCCGTGGCCGACAAGGACGAGCGCGAGAAGGCGCAACGGCTCATCGCCGACAATCGCAAAGCCCGCCATGACTATCACATCCTCGAGACATACGAGGCGGGCATCGCGCTGCTCGGAACGGAGGTCAAGGCCATCCGTGAAGGGCGCGTGAACCTGCGGGACAGCTACGCCAGGACGGAGCAAGGGGAAGTGTGGATGCTGAACGTGCACATCAGCCCCTACAGTCACCGCGGCTACGCTGACCACGCGGAAATGCGGCAGCGGAAGCTTCTGATGCACCGCCATGAGATCCGGAAGTTGATTGGGCGCACGGCGGAAAAAGGACTGACGCTCGTCCCTCTGCAGATGTATTTCAAGAACGGCCGCGTCAAGGTGCTCGTCGGCCTCGCGCGCGGCAAAGCAGGAGCACGACAAGCGGGAGACCATTCGGCGGCGCGAAGTGGATCGGGAAGACGCGCGCCGCGGTGAAAGCCGGACGCCGGCGATCCTGAGAGCGTTCGTGCGAGAGCTCGGGTCACCCGCGTGCTGGTGGATCCGCAATGCCCACGAGACTCTGGGTTCCGTGTTCGATCCGGCTTCCGCAGATGTTCGCGCGGCGCTCCGACAATGGCCGGTGGGCGATCTATGAAGTCCATCAGTGACTTAGACCGATACGCTAGACTGGTTCGATGGCTCGCGTGATCCGCCTCTCGCCGGTGCGCTCGCCGCGCCGATGCGTGCCGCGCGATTCCTGATTCGCGGCGAACGCCAGCTCGCCGACGGTGCGGAAGTTGCGCGATCGGCGAAGAACGCGACGGTCAACTGGCGGCGGACGTCTGCCATGTGGACGAACGGCTCCAGAAACAGTCCGATCGCTCTGAACCAGATTGAAGATCAACTCGACGCGATGCGTCGCGACAGCTCCAGAGGCGCTGCTGCGCGTCAATTTGCAGCTGAGCGCAATACTGCGCGTGCTCCCGCAATGTCCAGCGACCGGCCCGGCAATGAGTCCAGAGATGGCGGCCGGCAGAGGGCGGCTGTCCGGTCGCGTCGATTCCACTTCCGTCGAGGTCGGCCGGAACCGCAGTGGGATGCCGTCATCGGCGGCGACGTGCACCCGGATCCCAAGGGCGAGCAATGGCTGCTTCTCGACAAATGCCCGTTCTGCGGACACGCGCGAGCGCACGGTGGTCGTCGAGTGGAACAAGCTGATCATGCTGCAGAAGGCGCCGGATCGGCAGTCCGCTCGCTACGACTACAGCCTCTGTCATGCGTGCGGCGTGGTGTATGCGAGCAGGCGGCCGGTTGGTGAGCGCTTCCTGTTCCTGCTGCGTCATTTCGGAGAGGTGACGGGCAAGGCAGCCGCCGACGGAGTCATCCCAAACCCGTTGCTCAATCCGTATCCGCTCAGCGAGGCCGATGAACGAACGACTCCGCCGGATGGCATCGCGCGGCGTCTGGGTATCGGAGCACCTGGGACTGCAGTACTAGCGAAGTACGTCGAGGGCGCGCTGAAAGATCGATTCGAGAACAGCGTTCACGTCGGATGTTCTCGGCAACCTCGGTGCAGCCGACCAACGCCCGCGTGCTGGAAATCCGACCGCGGGCCGGCACCATTGCAGAGAGCCTGCGGCAGACTGTACTCACGCTGACGTTTCCGTGATGCCCATGTGGGAGAGCCAGAAGTTCCTATTGAAGGAGCTGTGCGGCTTCGATGCGAAAGGGCTGATCGACTACGGACCACTTTCAAGTCCCGTTTGAAGGACGGCTTCGATCTTGATCGTCTGCAACCACATGCTCGTTGCATGCGGTGCGGCCGTCCGATTTCCTGCGCGAGATTCACGGCCGGCTGAATCCTGGCGGGTAGTAGTATAGCTCATAAACGAGCCCGAAGACCGCGCAGGTCGCTCGGCGAAACCAGATCGATCATCGCGCATCTGAATCCGCTGCACATGCAGACGTTCGACAGGTCCGCGATGGTTCGCGCGCTTGCTGCGAACGGGTTCGAGGTGAGCTTCATCAAGGCGCGCAACTCCGAGCTTCATGGTGCTCGCCAGGGCAGCCACCGCGCCGGTGCCATGGACGCCGCATGTCGCCCCAGCAAGCTCGCCGAACGCCGCGAGGCGTACCGCTCTGGCGCGGGACCGCGCGATTCTCAGGCTGCCCGCTGATACGCGTGAGCGCCTCGGCAGCGAATGGCCGCTCGCCATCGAGCGCGGGCTCGCGAGGGGCGCGCTCGGAGTTTGACGAGAAAGGTCAGTTGCGTTTCGCGGCCGAATGAGCTGCCACGGTGAAAATGCGCAACTCTTGACGCGGGTCAGAAGGCCAAGATGCGAACGCGAATTCGACGCTTCATCTCCCGCCTGGCGGCTGCCGTAGCGCAGAGCTGCTTGGGGAGATTCGCGGCCAACGCAAACAGGTGTTAGCGCGCGCGGCGGAGAGCGACCGTAAGTTGGTCGCGGCGGATACGTGCTGTCGAAGAGCAGTCGGCCTTCGCGGCGCACGAACGCAGAAGCAGCTTGAACGCATGTTGCGCGAGCTGTCACAGCGTCAAAACGAAATGCGGTTGATGCTGCTGCAGATAACCCGGCGCGCGCCGCTCGCGAATGCGGGGGGCGCCCGCATAAGCCCGACCGCCGCAGGTCTCACGCAGCCAGCCACGGCGCCCGAGCGGCCTGCACCGGGTATCCCCACGGAGATGGTGCTTGAACTGAGCGCCTGTCCCGTTTGCGAGAGCTGCACGTATACCGGACGTCTGTGAGCGTAACAAACTTCTGTTGCTCGCTCCCTGATCTCGACCGATGACGCACACATGTATCGATACGCGATCTGCCACGCGTGCGGTGTCGTCTTCGCACGCCCGACGGCCGTCTGGTCCTCGGTATCGCTGGCTGCTGGAGCGGTTCGAGATGGCTGTTGGACGTAACCAGATTCAATCGCCAGCGCGCAACTTGGTGTTGAGTTCGCTGCCACTCAGCGACTCCGATCGGCAGACGTTACGACGACGGGCAGCTGAAGGAGTATTTGTTTCGGACCACCTCGCGGTCGATCCCGCAGACTATGTCCCAGCGCTTGCAGCCGATCGTTTGTCGAATAGCATGCACGTGGAGCTGCTCGGATCATTGCTGACGCCTTCGCGCCCCGCGTGTCCTGGAACTCCGTCGCGCCTCCGGGTCGATAGGGCGCCGGCGCTCAAGCGACTCTACAGGCGCCGACGTCTACGGGATGCCACTTTTCGAGGGGCAGCAGTTCCTGATTCGCGAAACCTACGGAATCCCGGTCGATCACATGCTCGATTACGACGATTTCACGATCCGCATACCGGAGATTTCGACCTTGTGATCGCCAATCACATGTTCACCCACGCCGTGCGGCCACGTGCGTTTTCAGCACAATCAGACAGCGCCTTCGTCCGGGCGGTCACCTGTGCTGCGCAGCGCGAACCGGACGAGCGGTCTTATCTGGAGGATGGAAAGTCAATCTTTCGCAGCCTGAATCCCTTCCATTTGCGGCGTTCGATCTGGCTTCCTCCGCGTGGACGCTACGCGCGACGGGTTTTGATGTGACGTTTGTCCGTCGCGAGGGAAGACGCTTCATGGCACTGGCGTCGCGGTGCGACGTCTCCTTCGGCATGGACTCCGATGACCGACACTGAGCGCGACCGCCGGGTATCCCAATATCATCTCGCTCGCGACCTCGCGATCCTGCGGCTGCCACAGCATGTGCGCGGCCGGTTTGCGTCCAGATGGGACGGGGGGTGGTTGAGCGCGCGGTTATTGCCGGGCTCGTCGAGGTCGACGACGTGGGCCACTTCAGGATTGCACCTGGTACGTACTCAATGACGGCGCGGACCGGGTTCTGCGGTAAGTGGTGTTTCTGACCGGATTCAAAGCCTGTCGATCGAGGCCGCTTCCGAGCGGTTGAAAACACGAGACCCGCGGCGAATACGGATGCCGATGATCACGCATGGCGCATGCGAGCTCCTTGGCTGGAAACTGCCCGGTGCCGAAGCATCCCCATTTGTGCATCTCGACCAGCGGCGCCATCGGATTGAGGCATGAAGGAAGTGAGTACTTCTGCGGAACCTGTGACGATGGATAAATCACCGGAGTCGCGTAATTCAGAACTGGTTCATGTAGCGCACCGAGTAACGGACGTCCTTGTGGCGAATTTGCGGTAGAGGTCCACAGGCCGACGGCGACCACGAAAAAGCACGTGAGGAAGACTGCGATGACCCCGCCAGCATCCCGAAGCCGACCCGCAGAGTACAAGCGATTGCGTCGCTTGATCCGGTAGACGAGACACGCGAGCAGGCAGATGAAACATACTCGCGAACTCAGCCAGCGCAGGAGCGACGGCAGCGATCGGCGCGATGATCCGCGGAAAGCACACCTTCTTGATGAGTCCCTTTTGGCAGCCTCGGGAGGCTTGGAGTCACCCACAACATCGATCGTCAGCGAAGATGCGCCAGGCACGAGGATCCGGGCGAGAAAGAACAGAAAATACGGGATCGCTCATCCGGCGGCACGCATTGAGCAGCCGTCCAAACACGATGGTGCTGATGGCGATCGGCATCAGCGGCCGCGCAAACAGCCAGAACGGACCAAGGGTCGTGCCGTCCATGCCGATCCCTTCACGCGCTGAACGGCGAAAAACCAGGGAGGATCCGGCGGTAGCGCCCAGGCTTCTTCGACCCGCGCGAAGAAGCCTTGCCGAAGTCGGCAGAATCACCCGCGTACTTGGCGCCAGTCGCGAGCTTCTTCATAACGCAACTGCTCACCGTAGCGGACGTCTGCCATCCGAACAATCGCCTAAGCGCGAGCAACATCAACCTTTTTCCGCCTTGACCGTCCACCTTCCAGCTTCGGGGCGATGAGCCCCGGTTTCCGGCAGCCGGCCGCCGCCTCTGCCATGGCCGTCGTCGTCTTCCGGGTTGAGAATAGCGATGAACGTCAGTGCGTTGTGCGCGACCAGCAGAAATTCCGTCGGTTCGTTGGCTGATACGTCAGGCTGCAGTTCACAGTCACGGAATGAGTCGACTCCGGGCCAGCAGGTTCACGCTGGAATTTTTCGCCAAGATGTCGTAGACACCCCTCTTCACATCGAATCGAGTGGACTGCCTCGGAGTCGGAGCTCCGGAACGGGAGCTGGCCTCGCGTATTCGCGTCGAGCGCGCACCAGCAGGTTGACGTGCGCTTTCAGCACGTTCAGCCTCGACCTCTGACGGAAACGTCTTCTGAGATCGGCGCGCCTCCGATCGTCACGGCCAGATCCCGACACAGAGACGGATGGCCAGGATCTCCTGGCGAAGCCGGTTTGCTCGGCGGCCTTTTTCCGGACCGCGAGGCATCCGCTGCCTGCGACCAGATCGCATTCTGATATTCGTCGACGATCAAGTCAGGTTCGCCGATCTTTCAGCCAGACCTGTCCCGGCGCGGGATCCACATCACGCGGCTGCAGAGGCGGATGATCGCCTCCATGTCGTGCGACACGAGGGCAGCACCGTCAGCCCGCCCTTCGCCGCATCGTCGGCGATCCGGCTGCAAGACATTTGTCCCGGGAACAATTGATCGCCAGAACCGCAGAGGATTTCATCCGCGAGCAGGATCTGCGGGTTCATGTTGGACGGCGACGGAGAAGGCGAAGGCCGCAGGTACATGCCGCTCGGGAGTAGTAAAGCTTCAGCGGCATGTACCTGCGCTCACTTCCGTCGCCGTCAGATAATCGCGTCATTCAGAACAAACAATCGTCTCTTTATCTGGCTGAAGCTGACGGTTGCTGACAGCAGTACCTCTTAACCGCTGTGGATCTATCGGCGAACAGCTCTTCAGGCGTTGTCAGCACGGCGATTCATAAAGATTAAGCCGCCGGTAAATGATCTGGCTGCTAATCACGTATTACAAGTCACTGTGCCCCGTGTTTGCGAAGACTGACAGCGTCAGCTTTATTACGGCAGCACCATTATGGCAGGCTCCGATTGTCCATCGGTGAAAAGTGGGCGCGAAATTCCAACCTGCTGGCCCGGCGACAGCCTGACGATCCTTCTTCGGCAGGCTTTCTGCTGGTCGCGTATTCTTTCCGACCATCTGTCTAACAACCCCGGCTAGCGCTCGGCAACCATGCCAGGCTCATCTTTGCTGGAGGTGGATGATCAAGAAAGCGGAAAGTTCAACGCCGCACTGTCAGGCTGTTTGTTTGTCATGCAATACAAAATCGATCGCGTATCGCTTTCCGAGTCGGTAGAATCACCCACTTGTACTGGCGCCAGTCGCGAGCTTCTTCCGCCTGCCTTCGCTTTCGCAGCGGACGTCTGCCATCCGAACAATCGTCTAAGCGCGAGCAACATCAACCTTTTTCCGCCTTGACATGCGTCCACCTTCCAGCTTCGGGGCGGTGAGCCCCGGTTTGGTGGCCGGCCGCCGCCTCTGCCATGGCGCCGTCGTCTTCCGGGTTGAGAATAGCGATGAACGTCGAAGTGCGTTGTACGCGACCAGCAGAAATTCCCGTCAGGTTCGTTGTGATACGTCGGAGGCTGCGGTTCGCAGTCACGGAATAAGTCGACTCCGGGCCAGCAGGTTCGCTGGGTACTCTTCGCCAAGATGTCGTAGACACCCCTCTTCACATCGAATCGATGGACCTCGGAATCGGAGCCCGGAACAGGAGCTGGCCTCGCGTATTCGCGTCGAGCGCGCACCGCAGGTTGACGTGCGCTTTCAGCACGTTCAGCCTCGACCCTTGACGGAAACGTCTTCTGAGATCGGCGCGCCTCCGATCGTCACGGCCAGATCCCGACACAGAGACGGATGGCCAGGATCTCGGCGAACCGGTTTGCTCGGCGGCCTTTTTCCGACCGCGAGGCATCCGCCTGAGACCAGATCGCATTCTGATATTCGTCGACGATCAACTCAGGTTCCCCGATCTTCATGACGCCTGTCCCGGCGTGGATCCACATCACGCGGTTGCAGAGGCGGATGATCGCCTCCATGTCGTGCGACACGAACAGCACCGTCAGCCCCTTCGCCGCATCGTCGGCGATCCGCTGCAGACATTTGTCCTGGAACAATTGATCGCCGACCGCAAGGATTTCATCCGCGAGCAGGATCTGCGGGTTCATGTTGACGGCGACGGAGAAGGCGAGCCGCAGTACATGCCGCTCGAGTAGTGCTTCAGCGGCGTGCCTTCCGAACCCGCTCGACGCCGGCAAACTCGAAAATCTCGGGAATGCGGCGGATCGCCTCTCGTGCTTCGGGATGCCGAGCATCGCCGCGTTCATCAGAATGTTCTCGTCCGCTGGCAGATCGGGATCGAATCCGGCGCCGAGCTCGAGCAGCGACACGACCCGTCCGACACCGACGACGCGGCCGGTGGTCGGCGTAATCACGCGTGCCAGGATCTTCAGAAGCGTCGTCTTGCCGGCGCCGTTGGCGCCGATGATGCCGAGAATCGATCCGGGCTGCAGACGGAATGAGACTTCCGCGCAGCGCCCAGAACTCGCGCGCGTCAGACTCCTCGCCCTCCGCGTTCTTCCAGGGCTGGAGCCGCTCGCGGAACGTGCTTGTCTGTCGCTTCATGCCGATTCCTGGAGGATGTAGCACTTCCCCAGGTTCTCGGCGACCAGACTATCCATCGATCTCCAGTGTAATCACCGTTCCACGTAACTGCCAGGGTAGGGGGCGCCGGCGCGGGCGACGGGCAGGACGATACGGCGCAGATCGACGAGCGGCGGCACGCGTCCACGAGAAACGCGGGTCGACTTCTGCGGCCCTCGTGCACCTCGGGAGCGTTCGCCAGACCCCACGTCGCAGGGTTGACGTAGATCACGCCGCGCGAATGCCACCGGATGTTGCCGTAGGGCGCCGCTTCCTTCGCGGCCTAATGCATGTGTCGCGCGATTCGGTAACTGCCAAGGTGATTGAGATGGTAGACCGGCCCGCCAATGTCGCGAATCGTCAACCCGTCGGATAGCACCTTGACCACGAAGTTGTGATCGATGCCGACGCGGGCGACGCGATTACCTCGTTGAATCCGCGCGGGGAGTCGAAGCGATGCGCGATCCAGCGGCAGGAAATCGCCGGTGCCACCGCCCATGAACGGCGGCGTGAAGGCGTTCCAGGCGGATGCTCCGGGTTGCGCGGGTCACTCGAGCATCTCCCCAATCGGCGAGCGATGAGTCGACGCGGCGATCTTCACGTCGTGGCGAACGGCGCGGTAGGACGCGCGGGTCCGAGGCGCCCTTGCTGCAGGACGTCGAGCACGACGCGGCTCGCCACGCGTCACGCCGGAGTTCGTCGTGTTGGCGCACAATACTCGCCCGCCGCGCGCGCCAGGATCGCCGGCGATTCTTCGCCAGGAACTTCGAGATATTCGAGCCGCGGATTGAGCGATAAGCGCGTCGTGGTGCCAGGCGCGATCGAGCGACGATGCCGCGGAACGTGCCGCTGTCACGGGCTCGCCGTAATGGTGTCGACAACGAGGTCGAGCGAGCAGGGGCCGCGCAGATCGGGCGCCCACTCGACGAGGTTCGACTTCGCCAAAGGGGATCCCGCGGGCGCGAGGTTCGCGTGTGTTGAAGGCGAGCTGTTGCGCAGAAAGCGCGTCTGAAAATCGGACTCCTGCATTCACGTCGTTGCGGCCCGTCAGGACGATCGGTCCGGAAACTGGGGCGCCAGACGGCCGACGGTTTCTGTGGAGGCGTCGCGTCACGCGGTGGCGAAGCACGGCTTTTGCCGCGCAGTCCGGAGATCTGGCACGTTGGCCGCGCCCTCGAGGATGTCGAGCTTCACGTCCCTCCCATCAGCGCCTCGCGCGCCACCGTGGATCTCGTTTGACCGTCTCGAGCTTCTGGCGCGACTCCGTCTGGGCGACAATTAGCAATACG
>ERZ1370068.9123-contig-7924_pt1 | contig 61922 bp, 100 predicted proteins | sample MGYA00561227_ERZ1370068 | MGnify/ENA primary metagenome ERZ1370068 (study PRJEB38410, sample SAMEA6850437) | metagenome | study: Metagenomic assessment of the ecological functions of the soil: analysis of the soil microbiota associated with the...
ATTGTACTTCGTTCAGTTACGTATTGCTAATGCATGAACGGCTGTGAGTTGATGTTCTCGTCGTCCTTCGCAAAATCGAGGCCGCCGCTGAGCGCCTCGTAGACGACGCGACCATAGTTGCGACCGGAGAGGCCGAGCTTCGGCTTCATCGTGGCGCCGAGCAGAGGCCGGCCGAAATTGTTCGAGGCGTTCCCGTTCGGAGACGATGCCGGTGCGCTGGCCCCTGAAAGGTCTTCAGGTAGTGGGGCGGGATGCGCATGTCCTCGAGGCGAAGCGCTTTGAGCGGCTTAAAGCCGAAGACGTTGCCAATGATCGAAGCCGTGAGGTTGGCAATCGAACCTTCCTCGAAGAGGTCGAGGTCATAGGCGATATGCGCGAACCACTGACCGGGCGTGCCGGGTACAGGCTCGATCTTGTAGGCCTTCGCCTCGGTAGTACTTCACTATCGGTAAGACGATCTGTCCAGACTACCGTCCAGGTAGCGGTGGAGGATTCTGCCCGCGACGGCCGCAGCTGCTTCCTCGGGATCCACGCCGCGTCTTGCGGCGTGATGCGGAAGACTGCGAGCACGTCGCTGTCCTTCGGCTCGTAGTCAGGTTCCCAATACCCCATCTGTTTGTACTTCAGAACGCCCGATTTATAACGCTCCTTCATGTTGGTAATCTTGATATCGACGGGCTTGTTCATATTCGCTTCCTTCCTGAATGTTCGGTTTCAGTTTGGTGGCTGCGCAAGGTTGGTCGGCCGACGTGAGCCACAAAGTCGGGGAGGCTTCGTTCAGCGTCCCGCACGAGCCTTCGTCGCTAGGCCGCCGGTTAACGAGCTGCGCTGAAAAACGGTGCGGTTGCCCTTGGCGTGCAGGCTTTTGGCACGCTGCGCTTTTTGGCTTACTGAGCAGTGTGCGCGACGATCCAGGCGTGACCATTGATCCACGTGCAGGCTAACGGGTCGGACATAACAAAGTAAAACAAGATATACTGTCTCGCGAATGTAAAGGTATCCCTTGTGCACTGGATTCCCCCGGACTGGGCCACGATCATGAGGAACGTCACCATCAAGGCAGCTTCAGATTTTCGCTGAAGCCGCGCAGGCTGTCCTTCGCGCGCGTCGCCGGTGCGGCTGCATCTGAGCCCGGCTGCCGCTTCCTTCCGAATCAAGCAGATCGAGAGCATGACCGGCTTCGCGCTATTCGAACGCGTCGGCAAGAAAAGATGGCTGTGACTGGAGGGCCGGCGAGGCAGCGCTGGTGGTCTCATGCCAAAATAATCCTGCAAGCTCTCCATGACGCCGACCAGGCCTCTACATGGCTCTAAGAGAGGTTTCGACGGGGGCAAGGTGACGATTGGCCCTCGTCTCGACCGCCAAATACATCGTCCCCCAAGTAATGCTCACGCGATTTTCAGGCCAGCTATCCCGCCATCGCCATCAACCTGAGGGAGGGCAACCGGCGGCAAATCATTGACATGCTCACAAAAGGCGAAGTAGATCGATCTCGCCATCATGGGGCAGCCGCCACCCGAAGGTGCGGATGTGCCGCGCTCGTTCCATTCGCTCTGCATCACCACATACCGTGCTCATTGCGGCGCCATCCCATCCCCCTCGCCGGGTTGACGGCGTTATCGGCCAAAGCGTACTTGCGGGCGAACTGTTCGCCGTTCGCGAAGAAGGATCCGGCTCCCGATCGCTGCTGGAGCGGTACTTTTCATGGGCGGCTGGCCTTTCGCCGCGTATCGCCAATGACGTCGAGCAGCAACGAAACGCTTAAAAGCGAGGCGCGTCTTGGCTGGAATGGCCCCTTGCATTGATCTCGCGCCGCACCATCGGACTCTGGAGGTTGGACTCGGCCTGGTTGCTGCATTGGCGGTCGACGGCTTTCCGTTAATGCGCTCATGGTTTGTCGCGCACCGGCGGAAGCATGCCGCTGCCACCTGTTCATTCGCGGTTGCGGGCGTTTCTCATCGAACAAGGTCAGATCGATCATCAATGATCTGAACATGATGACATTGGTATCAGAATCAGAGAGAAAACCACCCGCCGTCCTACCCAGGGCCGACCGCCAGCGTACGTAAACTCGGTCGGTCAGGGAGACCGCTTAAAGAAGCGGGCTTAAGCTGGGCTCCTGCTATTTCCAGAAATGCCGCGAACCGGATCACGACATCATCAGCATCGCGACGCAGGCTGGCGCGTTCGTCCTCTTTATCCGGCCCGGGCGGAGCCGAGCGGCGCGCCGCATCCGGCCCCGGCTTTGGGCCGCGCCGGCAGTTACCGTCGCACGCGATCATGGTGGGCGATTCCGCAAGGGATGTGCGCACCTCGAGGGCGGCACGGCCGTTCCCGTCGTTACCTGGTCGATTTCGGCTACCGGCGGTCGATTGCTACACTGAAGCTGACCACCGCATCATCGGCTCACGTTCGCCGACTGCCGACGGCAATTGCCAGGGATCGAAGCGCGGGAAACCACTTATAAAGACCGTCGGCAAGTATTTGAGCCACGGGCTGAGCCTCCTCGGCAATTCGCGCCCATGTCTGTTACATCTATATTCGCGCGGCGAATTCGTTCGCGAGCGGTTAATTGCCCAGTTGTTGGCCACCTTCTTCAGCAGTCTGCCTTTCCGGGCGCCAAACCATCGCGAACGAAGCTCTTCACCAGATGGCTGTGAATGCTCGTGGGGCAGAATTCGGAAGGCCATTTAAAACCACTTGGCGATGTAAGCTGGCCTTGTCGAGATCACATCGGGAAGTTTCTCGACCGAACGCGCGTCGCGGCCACCGTCGCGTCAACGAGGCCGCTGCGGCTGTTCGCTTAAAAGCATTGCGCGTTTCTGCGACGCCGGAGGCGCAAAGCGGAACCGGCTTAGCGGCCGCGGTGTGCCATCGACCAGCGTGGCTGACACTCGGAACGCAATGATATTGCGTGATGACCGCCGATGCTGGCGACCGGCAATGCACAATCTCGCCCCGCCGGCACGCTTAGATGTCGGCACCTCCGGTGTTCGGGCGGCCGCGGTGGTGAGCCGAGACCGTGTTGCGTTCGCCTCGTTGAATGACCCGGTCCCTTTAAAGATCGAGGCGGGTTAGTGACCCAGGACCCGCCATATATGGTGAGAGCAACAGCGCCGTCTTCCAGCGTCTGTCGCGTCGTCGAGCTTAAGGGGATTGGCGCGATAGCGAGTCACCGGAGCAATCAGGCACAATTCTCGGTGTCCATGCAAACGGACGCCCGGTTGCCCCGGCGCAGATGTATAATAGCCAAGCGTCGGCAATTTTGCGCAAAATTGCGGCGGTGGCTCCTGCTGAAACGGTCGCCCGCGGCCCCACGTCGGCATTGGCGCGTGCTATTGTCCGCAAAAAGAGCCCGGGGTAACCCGGGTGATTCATCAGGCAGACTGGATCTCGGGTCAGTTTTGCGGGGCGGTTGGCCTCACCGACGCGGAACAATGCCCTAAAAACCGGTTATGACGCGGTGACGCGGCGGTGGCCAGGTGGCTGTCAAAGCGGGCATGCGACCGGAATCTGCTCCCCACGGTCGTGCCGGCCGGCACCATTACCGGCAGGATAGGCGTTGGCGCTCCGCGCAGAGCTCGGCTTGGCAGCAGATGTCGCGATCGTTGCCCGGCACGACCGATGGCTGCGCCCGCGTTCCTGGCAGCTGGGGCGGAGACTTGCGGTCACGCTGTGACATCACTTGGCACGACCCTAGTTCTCCAGGATTCTCTCTAACCGCGCGATCTTTGCACCCAAGTTCGGCGTCTATAGTCACCGCATCGGCAATGCCTGGCTCGTTGGGGGCGCTTTCGAATAGCGGCGGCTGGCGATCACCAAGCATTTTCGTCTCGACCCGCCTTCGCGAGCTATCGAAGAGGATGGACCCAATAGTGCCAAAATTAAGATCGACTACTATCCTTTGACTGCACGCGGCGAACGATTCCCAATTTGCGATCCACACCTGGAGGCCCGATTGGAGCCAAGCGTTGATAACGAGGTCCTCTTCCTGCGGGCTCTTATGGAAGGCGTAACCGGCGTCGAAGCTCGGCTACCGCGTCATAGCTAATCTGGGCGGTCCGTCGGTTACATCGATCCGCACAGTTGGTGCTGCTACAGAATCCAGCGTGGCGCGCCATCCGCGAACGAATGCTTGACGTGCCACTAGTTGAGCCCACGGACAACGAAGCCGCGGTCGGCGCGGCGAAACTCGCGCAAAAGGACTATCCAGGTCGGATCGCCTGACAAGGCAGGCACGCTTCTGATTTGAACTGGAGATCCTGTTCTTTCCGAAAATTCGATCCAGGCTAGATTGGCATCCTAGAGCAGAATCGTCTCATCATAGGGGCGATGTTAGCGATCCTTTATGCGCTCAGAAAATTAGCCGTCGACCTGCCCCAGCTCATCACCTTCTTGTAGATTCACGCCCTTGGCGTCGTGCAGCATGATCTCTTCGTCGCAGTTATCGACTGCGGCGAGCGCTCCAGCCGAGAAGACATCGACGCCTGTGATCTTGAGGCTGGTAAATGGAGGCGCTGCGGCACACGTAGACCGCGGCATCATCGCCGGCCAGACCGTGCTGCGCATACTTTTGCCTGTTCCCAGATCGGCGCGAGCAAGCCAAACACTTGGCCGTTATGCTCGATGCATTCGCCGAGCTGCCGCTCCATCAACATAGGCATCAGATGCACAAGCGCGACCGACATGCCGCGCTGCTTCAGTCCCCACGCCGCTTCGAGCCCGAGCAGGCCGCCACCGATCACCACTGCCCGGCGATGATTTCTCGCGGCCTCGATCATTGCCTCAACCGTCGGCGATATCGCGGAAGGCGCGCACATTGGCAAAGTCAAGGCCCGGAATTGGGGGCGCCAGCGGCTTGTCGCCGAAGCAATTTGTCGTAAGGAACAGTGGCTCCATCGGCGAGCGCCACTCGCCTCTGTAACCGAGGTCAATCGCAGTGGCGTGGTTGCCGGCGATCAGAGTGAATGCTGTGCTTCTCGTACCAACTGGAAGGTTGAATGACGATTTCGGCAAGCGTCACTCTCGCCCGCCAGCACCGAGGACAGAGTATGCGGTTGTAGCTCGGGTGCGGCTCGCCGCGGAAATCACGGTGGTAATGTCGAAGCGGTCGGGAGCCCGCGCAGCGAGCTCCTCGACCGTTCGCATTCCCGCCATTCCGTTGCGGTGACCACCAACCGCGGTCGCTGCAAGCGGTTGGTGCTCATGCTCACACGCGCGCTTTGGCAAGGCTCGACGTCTTGCGCAGAGTAGTACCACCACGTGACGCGCGATGCAGGTGATGTGGGGCAGCAGGAGATTTCAAGCGCGAGATAGGGCCCACCGGTTGCGGCAATGGAGGCGCGAACCCGCGCGGGATGGGAAGCCGCCGACGGAGCCGACTGCGCCGCCGGGTGCGCACCGGCGGACGGCTCGGCGGATCGAGGCGCTGACTGTGTTCTACCGCCGTGTCGTGCGCGCCGAGGTTCTGGTTCTTCGCTCCTGCCTTCCTCCGCTCGGCGAAACGCTGCACTGGTTCACCACCGACTACCGGCTCAACTACCTTGGTTTCCGGTCGCTCGGACGCTTGCACGCATTAAATCTTTGTTCCTTAATCAGGGCATAACCCCCTTGGCTGACCTGTAAAACCTCACCAGAGGGGGCTGGAAATGGCTTTTAATTTCCCATGCCCAGTAAGCGCCGCCGCAAGCTGAACTCGGCCGCCCCAGCGCCGGAAGATGGTCAGGGGAAAAACACTTCCGGAAACTTCGTTGCCGATCTCTGGGGAACTTGCTAGAACATGGACGCTCACCCAACCGCGTTGAGCCGGTGGAGCACAGGGCATGAGTCGAGTAATGGCATTTCGTGATCCGAAAAAGCCGCGGCTCAGCTTTGCGGAGAACCGCAGAGAGCAGAAATGAGGAACAGGTTATTGGCTACGGTCGCGTGGCGGCGGTAGTCGGGTTCGGCACCAGGCTCGCCACTGCGATCGCAGATGGGCGGCAAAATCCCACCCGGCACAACGTCGAACAAGATCCAGCAGAAGAGCGGCGTGCAGCCCGTGTCCGAGGACCAGCACTCGCAGATCAGCGGTCATCGCGCGCGTGACACCCGCGAGATCGAGTGGACAGGCGCAAGGTCAACTTCAGCGTCTCCATCGGGGCTCGGGTTCGCGGAGCGTGCAGGTGGTCACGCTGCCTGATGAGATCGTGCAGATCGTTCCACGCAAAAGTATCGCGGCCTGGTTACTTCGTCATATCGTACCGCACTAAGGACATCGGCGGCGGCGACTACATGTTGGTCTGGGATCAACTCGTGATCATTGATCCGCAGACGCGAAATCGTCGCGATCTGTCGGATAGTCGCCGAGTGCGTTCGTCGGCCTCGCTCAATTCCGCCAGTGCGCCACGCCGCGAGCTTTGCTCCGAGTCTCATCTGGCGCTGAGGCATCATCGCGGCTTGATGCTGAATTTCCTCGCTCTGCCTCCAGGGCCGCCAGTTGGTGTTGCGGGCGCGCCGTGGCTATCGTAATCTCGCTCGGTGGCTTATCGGGATTTTCATTCAACTTCGATCAAGAAACAGCTCAATCGTTTCGGCCACTAAGTAAATTCCTCACTGAGAGCACCGCGGCAACATCACGCCTTGGATGCTGTGGACAGACGCCGGCCGCCATGTAACGAATAACAAACAAATTCACATTCAGCCGTAAAGCTTAACGGACCTATTGCAGGTAGATGACTAATCGGCATAGGTCATCGAACAACGGTCGTCGGCCGTTCATCATGGTCGGCAGCGGTCCGCGCCAGGTCGGCGCTATGAGAACGAGTCGTTTGAATGATCCGGGACGAGCGCAGCGTGAGGAAGGGCGAACGTCGCGGCGTGGCCTGCCGCAATCACCGCATGAAGCGGGGGTAAAACCGTGTCAACGAGATAAAGTCAGGAAATCGAAATAGATTTCAGGTCGCCGGTCATGGCGCAGACGTGAGTCGATCGCCCGCGCAACGAGCTCCTCGAGCGTTCGCATTTCCCGCCATTCCGTTGCCGACGACTACCAACCGCGGTCGTTGCAACAAGCGGTTGATGCTCATGCTCACACGCGCGCTCTGCCAAGGATCGTCGTCTTGCGCATGTAGTACCACCAGGTGAGCCAGAATGCAGGTGACGTAGAACGCGCAGGAAGATTTCGAAGCGCGAGGTAGGGCGCGCCGGTTGCGGCAATGGAGGCGCCGAAGCCGCGCGGGATGAGGTAGCCGCCGCAGGCACCGACTAGCGCCGATGAAGCCGAGCGCGGCCGCGGCTCCGAGCCGCGCTGCTTTGAGCGCGAGCGCGCGGCCGGTCTCGCCCGTGCCCTCGGCTTCGCGCAAGCTTCTCCGCGCGGAAGATCGAGGGGATCATCCGATAGGTCGAGCCGTTGCCGATGCCGGTCAGTCACGAACAGCAGCCAGAAACATGGTGAGGAAGCCGGCGAAACTCTTGATGCTCGATGAAGTACATCACGCCGACAGCGGCGACGGCACATCGCGATGGAAGTTCCAGAACGTCACGTTCCGCGCCGCCGACCTTGTCGGCGAGCAGACCACCGACTGGACGCGATAATCGAGCCAACCAGCGGGCCGAGAAAGGCAATGTCCTACGGTGATCGCCGGGAACTGCGTCTTTATCAGCAGCGGAAAGCGCCGCTGAATAACCGATGAACGAGCCGAACGTGCCGATATAGATGTAGGACATCACCCAGTTGCTGCTTGCGCTTGAGGATCACCAATTGCTCCTTCGAGGACGGCGCTCGCCGACGGTGAGGTTGTTCATGAAAAAATACGCGCCGATCACGGCAACCGATGAGCGGCAAGAGCCACATCAGATCCGGCGTTCTGGAGATAGAGGCCGTCCGCGGTGGGGGTTCCGTCAGGTACAGGACTGACAAAGCCGAAGCCCAGCAGCAGCGGGGTCAGCAACTGCACGACGCTGACGCCGATATTCCCGCCCGGCTGCGTTCAGGCCGAGCGCCCAACCCTTCATGCGGTCGGGGTAGAAGAAGGATATGTTGGCCATGCTGGAGGCGAAATTGCCGCCGCCGAGCCCGGCAGTCGCCGCTACGCGTCAACATCAGCCAGAACGGCGTCTCGGGCTGCGTGCACGAAATAGGCCAGCCGCAAGCGTGGGGATGAACAAGCGCCGCGGCGCTGAATGATGGTCCAATTGCGGCCGCCGAACGTGGCTGGAGCGAAGGCGTGCACGGGAAACGGGCCAGCGACCCGATCAGTCCTGGCAACGCTACGAGCTGAAAGAGTTGGTCTCGTGCGTGTAATGAAAGCCGGCATTTGCGGCAGCTTTCGTTACGGCGATGCTCCGAGAGCAGCCAGACCGAAAGCCGAGGATGCTCGGCGAGCGATCGACCAGATGAGAGTTGCGGCGGGCGATGTATTTACCCGTCGACTCCCAGAACTCACTCATCCTCTGGGCTCCAGTCCGAAAATCCAGCTTCCGGTTCCGTTTGCTCGTCAGCACGTTCCTTTGCGGTCACGATTTGGAGCCCGTTGTGTCGAGGCCAGCCCAACACTCTGGCCGATTTAAACCTCGGCAACGTCGATCGGTTTGTTGATTGCGCTCCCGACGCTGCGCCTGACCGCACTCCGTTTCCCGGCGATCAAGTGAATGTCGTGCTTCTCGTACCAGCTGGAAGGTTGAATGACGATTTCGGCAAGCATCCTGCCAACGGCCTGACAGTTCGGGTACCCCGCGCCAGCAAATATCTGCGACTAACTGCCACATCTCTTAGCGCACAATGGGAACGCGAATTTACCGAGCCATCAGCCGGACATCTGCGGGCGTTGGTCCCCAGCCACCGACAGCGGCCACCCGAGGAAATCGCCCGCTGCTTGCGCTCGCTGGACAGCCGCGACCTCGCCCGCCAAGCTCGAGGGACAGAAATATGCGGTTGTAACTCGGGTGCGGCTCACCGCCCCCGATCACCGGTAATGTCGAAGCGGTCAGGAGCCCCCGCGCAACGAGCTCCTCGACCGCGTTCGCATTCCACCATTCCGTTGCCGACGGCCACCAGCTGCCGGTCGTCAGAAGCGATTGTTCGCTCAGTGTTCCACGCGCTGATCTGGACAAAATCTGGTTTTGCGCATATGGTACCGCAGTTAGTGACCAATCTGAGTGTAGAACAGCAGGAAGACTACAAGCGCAAGGGCCCACCAGTTGCGGCAATGGAGGCGCCGAACCGCGCCGGGATGAGGTAGCCGCCGACAGGCACCGACTGCGCCGATGAATGCCGAGCGCGGCCGCGGCTTCGGAAGCCCCGCTGCGTTGAGCGGCGAGCGCGCAGGCCGGTCTCGCCCTGGCCCGCGGCTTCAGTGAAGCTTCTGCGCGCGCGGAAGATCGCGGGGATCGTCGCGATAGGTCGAGCCATTGCCGACGCCGGTCAGAGCGAAAAAGAGCCAGAAACATGGTGAGGAAGCCGGCAAAAGCTCGCGTGCTCCCAGGCAGTACATCACGCCTAGCGTCGCAAACACGCATCGCGATGGGAGTTCCAGAACGTCACGTTCGCGCCGCCGACCGGCATGCCATCGAGGCAGAGCCACGCGAATGGACGCGATAACCGAGCCAACCAGCCCGGGCCGAAAGGCTAGTCCCCTGCGGATACGCGGGGAATTGCGTCTTTATCAGCAAGGGGAAACGCCGCGCTGAATAACCGATGAACGAGGCGAGACGACTGGCGATATAAATGTAGGACATCGCCCGGTTTTGCTTGCTTGCGCTGGAGGATCACCATTTGCTCCCTTGAAGGACGCGCGCTCGCCGACGGTGAGATTGTTCATGAATAAATACCACGCGCCGATGCACGGCAACCGTGAGCGGCGGGATCCCACATCGGTCCGGCGTTCTGGAGATAGAGGCCGCCCGCGGTGGGGGTTGCCAGGTAAAGACTGATAACGCCGAAGCCCAGCAGCAGCGGGGCAATCAACTGCACGACGCTGACGCCGGTATTCCCGCACGGCGTGCGTTCCAAGCCGAGCGCCGCAACCCTTCAGCTGCGGGCGGGGTAAGAAGAAGGACATGTTGGCCATGCTGGCGGCAGAAAGTGCCGCCCGCCCAACCCGGCGGTCGCCGCTACCGCGAATCATCACTCAGCCAGAACGGGTCGCGGGCTGCGTCACCAAATAGGCGAGCGCAAGGCAGGGGATGTAAAGCAACGCGGTGGCGATGACGGTCAATTGCGGCCGCCGAACATGCGGCTGAGAGCGAAGGGAGTACGGGAAACGGGCCAGCGAGCCGAACAGTCCTGGTATCGCTACGAGCGTAAAGAGTTGGTCCGTGGTGTAAGAAAAGCCGGCCTGCGAAGCGGCCTCTGGGTGACGATTGCTCCAGATCAGCCAGATCTGAGGCAAAGCCGTGATGCAAGGCGAACATCAGACCAGATGAGATTGCGGAGGGCGATTTTTTACCATGATCGACTCCCAGAACTTCTCGTCCTCTGGCCTCCGGAAGTCCGAAATCTGGGTTCGGTCGTTTGTCCTGCCGACATCGACGGGCTTCACGTTTGCGACCATTTTCGTCCTCCCTATGCTTGCGCGGATGACAGCCGCGGCTGGAATCGATGGGTGAGCCCCAGGCAGCAATCGCATTCCGGCACCAGGCCAAGCAATTGCCTCGATGTCCGGGCCTCCAGACGTTTGACTGGATCCCCGGGCGAAAGGCAGAAAGTCGCAAAGATTTGGTGTGGAGACACCGATCAGCAGGGGATTTCGGCAGATCGAGAGCCTCGGCAATGACCGGTCGCCAGATCCCCGGCCATGTGCTTCTTCCTGCCAACTATATGATGAGTGATCAACAGAATCGACACGTTTCAAGCACCGCACGCTTGACCCATGCGTCGATGCGCGCGAAAGCGTCGGATCGAGGCGACAACCTCGCTTCGTTACCACGGTCCTAACAGGATCTTTATTTCGTCGCCGCCCAACGGTCAGCTGCGTGCATATCGCAGCGGCGTCGACCGCCGGGTGTGTTTATTGGACAGCGCCGCCCAACCGGCAACCTGAAGTATGAATCGGCTGCGCATTGAGCTATGAGGGCATCCCGAAAAAGACCGGCGCCATAAGCCACTGCCGATCAGCTCAGGTCAGGATTTGCGTATTCGTTGAAAATTCGACGGGAAGTAGCGCTTGGCTCATGCCCTCGCGTTTCTCCCCTCCAGTAGTCGTTCTTGATGGCTGCTCGGCGGCTTTATTCAGTCGCCAGGCAGAAAGTATATTGGGAGCGGCCGGAGCGCGGTCTATCCGCAGCGCGCGCTGCTTTTACGGGAATGTCCATAAGATGATATTACAGATAAAATTGAGCAACCTAAAGTGGTATGTCAAGTGCACCTTTATATCCTTGGCCTTTAGCGCGGCAAGTGCTGAGCTGAACAGAGCCCGCCAGCGGTTCCATTTGGTCTGTGACGATTGTAGAGGAGTGCTGGAAAGCGTCGATGATTGGCTTGATAGCCTTGGCGACCAGATCGTGGCGGTGAAGTGCATGGTCGGCTTGTCTGGGGCGAGGGTTTGCGCCGCTTGTGCGCTACATTTACAAATGCACGCCGAGCGGATGGGATTCGGCGCGGAGGTTTTGCCCGCTGCCCAGCAAGGAAGACGAGATGGCCATCGACCAGTTCATCGACAACGAAGTCAAGGGCAACGACGTGGTGCTGTTCATGAAGGGCACGCCGCAGTTCCCGATGTGCGGCTTTTCCGGCCAGGTGGTGCAGATCCTCGATCACCTCGGCGTGACCTACAAGGGTCTCAACGTGCTCGAGTACGACGATCTGCGCAACGGCATCAAGAGCCTACTCCAACTGGCCGACCATCCCGCAGCTCTACGTCAAGGGCGAGTTCGTCGGCGGCTGCGACATCGTGCGCGAGATGTTCCAGGCGGGCGAGCTGCAGACGCTGCTCAAGGACAAGGGCGTCGCCACGAAGGCGCGCGACCGCCTGAGACTTTCGCGCTTTTTTACAGCCGCGTGCCGTCGCCGCGCGGGGCTTCCAGCGCGCTTCGCGACCTTTCCGGGAGGTTGAAACGAACGACTGAGGGCATCAGCGCGAGGCGATGATCTCATGCTGTGGCAGCACCGAGCTTGCCGCGCACCTGGATGCGTTGGCGTTCCTCTGACCTCGCCAATAAAGTCACGCCCAATTTGAGCGCTTTTCGGATCAGCGCATGAATTGAATAACATTCTAAATGTGGAAGGGGCAGATTCCTCTACGAAATATCTGCGCCTCGTAGTCTTTCTCGATTCTAAGCATTTTTTGCGTGCAGGCATCCCAGACGCTGCTCCAATTTATTTGCAATCACATCATCCATTGAAAAGGGACCAGCATCTCAACGGGACTGACGAAACGTCGAAGGACGCGGGCGCCGAACCAGCGGTATTTCCCCTGGGCAGTTCGTGACCAAACTTGAGCAGAACCGAACCGTGGAAGTTTACAGCGGCGTGATTTCGTCGCCTACAGTTTGCCAGAGCGTTGGGCATCGACTGCTGCGACGGCCTGGGCAACCCGAACACTATTGCCGACTATCGAATTCCGAACGACGAATTCGGACACGAGTCGGCCGCAGACGGCCGAATTAACGCCCGGCGCACTACCTTCGATCCTGTATGTTCTACAGAAGGCTGGCTTGAGTGCTCATGCCAGAATGACTCGTACTGCGGGCAACTATCCTCATTCCACGGTGCTCAAACAAAACAAAGTATGTGACAGGACGCGAATGCTCCGCTAAGTGCTAGTGGACGCGGAACTTAAGCCCGCGACGCAGCGTTCTGGAGCGGGAGGAACTTTGGAGGACCTATGAAGAAGGCGATCACCCAGTGCTTTCTGGCCTGGCCGTGCTGGTGCAACCCTCGGCGCACGCGGACGAATACTGGGTAGTGCAGTGACGCATCGACCGGCGTTGCTCAATGTGTCATCCGCGTGGACGAAAGCACCAAGGGGGTGGTTCTTCTGGATGGCCGCTTCGCCGAACAGTCCGACCGGGCTCACCGCACAGGTCAGTCAAACACGCCAGAGTTCAAGACACGCACCACGGGGCCAGAGAGAGAAATCGATGAATGAGACCGCAAAGATCTGCGCGCTCGGGGCTGAACCGGTCAAAATCGCGAGCTCAGCGAGATCAAGCCCCTTGTGAGCCGCCTCCCAGTGCGGCGCTGCTTTTGTGCACCGCGCGCGGAGTAGCCGTTTCCGGGGCGCCGCTACCGCCGGGCGCGGATGCTTGCGAAAGGCATGCCCGGCGCGTTACTGCAGGCGGCGGCCTGCAGGGCTTCGCGCCAAGCGCTGATCAATCGCTAACCCGGCTGCGGAGATCGATGATGACAAGGAAAAAGCCGCGCGAAGATTGGATCGCCAGGGACTTGCCGTGGTCGCCGCCGAGCTGTTGCAACGCTGGCGGCTTGCCAGGCGATCATTGGCAGCTGGTCGAACGCTGATCGGCACGATCCTCGAGCATCTCGCGAGGCGGAAGAGAACCTTTCTCCGGCCCTCGATGCACGTGTTGCCGGCTGCCAGGTGTGTGCTTCCAGCACCCAATAAACCCTGATTTCTGCCAAATTGCCGCTACAACCCGATAAATTCCGCAATCTTCAGCTTGGCGCGTTGGGTTTCATAACGCCCAAACCGGAATGGCCAGTACAGTGGGGGCGATTAGCTGGAACTCGATCTGATGACTCTGGTACGCCTCCCCGGAAGTCGTCGGAGTAGCTGGATCGCCCAATTCCAACACCGCCGCGATAGCACCCCCACACCGTCTTCACTGGAAGACCTACCGACGCCGAGTCGGTCGTGGCTGACGATCGACGCCCTGCCGTTTCGCAGTGGCGTCGCCATGGGCGGCGCGGCTGATCACCGTGTGCGGCAGCGACTTGGCGGGCAGTTGCGCTCTTCACCTGGCTCGGCCATTGGCGCGGCTGCCCGTGAGAATCGAATGCCAGTCTGACGAGCCGCCTGGCCATGCAGAAGATCGGCATCATGTACGTGACGCCGGCGCTGATCGCGATGGTGCGCGGCTTCATTGGCGCCAGCGATAGATGGCGGACCCAGCGGCAGAGCGGTCGCACTCGACCTCAGGATGGCTGTGTCGCCGGACCATTTCGATCGGGTTTTCACGCCCTCCCACGCCACACATCATGGTCTCTTCTTCGTGGCGGCGCCGTTCCTGGTTCGGCCTGTTCAACGTCGCTCGTTCCGCAGCAGATCGGTGCGCGCGACGTGGCGTTCGCCCGTTCATGAACTCGGTGGCGAGCCCAGTGGCTGACCGCGTCCGGCGCCGCTTTGGTCTAAGGTAATCTCGTGGCCTCGTCATCGGCAAAAGTTTTCCACCGCTGGCTGGAGCGCTTGCCGCCCCTGACTCGGAAGCGCAGTTCAGTCCGGGCGGCTGGCGTTTGCGACTACCGCGATCCGGGCGATCCTTAGTCCAGGCGGCGTCGGCTCGATGCTGACCGGGGATCAATTTCCTCTGCCACGTTGCTCGTCACGTCGCGCGGGCGCCCGGGCATGCGGCTGATGATGCAGATGCCGCCGTTCACCCGGACGGGCGCTGTGTACCAGCATCTTGATAGTTCACCTCCCGGCACGTATTCTCATGCTGCTGCTGATCATTTCACCTCTCGACACACTCACCAGACGACGACGGCGTTTGCTTTACGGAGCGAACATCAACACGGTCGGACGTGGTATCCGAGTCCATCCTGTTTTGATTGAAAGTCGACAAAGTCGTTGGCGTTCGGTCGGCGTTTGTCGTTTGAGTCAACGAAATCGCGACGATCATCCGTTGCCTGGTCGCTGCGGTCTGGCTGCACCATTTCTTCACCCTGGGCGCGGGCGCCGATGTGAACGCCTTCTTCGGCATCGGCGGCGCCGCTCATCGCGGTGCCGACCGGCGTGACGGTGTTCGACTGGTTGTTTCACGATGTGTCGGCGGCCGGGTGCGATTTTCACCGCGCCGATGCTGTGGTACGCTCCGGCTTCATGGTCACGTTCGTCCTGGGCGGGATGACGGGCGTGCTGCTGGCGGTCGCGCGGCGGTCATTCGTGCTGCAATACAGCCTGTTCCTGGTGGCGCACTTACCACAACGTCGCTGATCCCCGGCGCGCTGTTCGGCTACTTTCGCGCGGCTACCAGTATTGGTTCCCCAAGGCGTTCGGCTTTCGGCTCCGAGGAAAAATGGGCCGGCGGTGCCTTCGGGCCTGGATCGTCGGCGTCTATCTGGCCTTCATGCCGCTTTATATTCTCGGCTTCATGGGCATGCCGCGGCGCCTCGCAGCGCTATTATGTCGCCGGCTGGCAGCCGTATCTCATCGTTGCGAATTCGGCGCCCTCTTCATCCTGTGTGGCATCACCCTCCTCGCCATTCAGCTCGCCGTCACAGCATCCGCGACCGCGCCGCGCTTGCAGTCTCGACCGGCTTGATCCGTGGAACGGCAGGACGCTGGAATGGGCGACCGGCCTCGCACGCGGCGGCGTACAATTTCGCCGTCGTGCCACATTGCACGTGCACACACGGCATCGATGCATCGGTGGAGCCGCGAAGCAGGCGGCGGGGACGGCGGGCCACTGGGCCCGCCCGCTTCCACGACATCATCTGCTGGCCGGCGACGGCGGCGCCGGCGTCGTCCTTGGAGCGATGTCGTTCGTGTTCGCCTTTGCGATGATCACGGCAAATCTGGTGGCTGGCCGCCGTCCTGGCGGGGCTCGGCATGTTCGCTGCGGTGCTGTCACAGACTTTTTCCGTGATCATGCCAAGCACCGCATTCTGGCGAACGAGAGTCGAAGCGCAATCGAGAACCGTCGCACCATGGCCCCCGCACTCGCACTCGGGGGCCGACGTGACCGACGCCGTCATCACCGCCGGTCAAGACAAAGACACCGAAGCCGAAGAAGCCGAACGTGCCATCGACGAAAGGCATGCGGCTTCTGGATCTACCTGATGAGCGACGCGATCATCTTCGCGTTGCTGTCTGCGACCTTTGTGGTGATGTCGCATAACACCGCTGACGGGCCTAGCGGGCACACGTTGTTCCGGCTCCCGCACACCTTTGCGGCAACCATGCTGCTGCTGGCAAGCAGCGCGACCTTCGGTTTCGCCAGCGTTGCGATCGCAGCCGGGCAACGCCTGCGCACTGGCCTGGCTGAGCGTGACGTTCCTGCTCGGACTCGGCTTCGTCGCCATGAAGATTTCGGAATTATACGGCATGGCCGTCGCCGGCGCCGGCCCGTGGCGCGCGGCAGTTTTCTCTCGGCGCTGCTTCACGCTGGTCGGCACGCACGGCGCTCACGTCAGCGTCGGCCTGGTCTGGATCGTCCTCTTGGGATGCGAGGTCGCGTTGCGGGCTGAACCATTCGTCGCCTCCCGCCTCTGCCGGCTAGGCCTGTTCTGGCATTTCCTGGATATTGTCTGGATTAACATCTTCTCCGTCGTTTACCTGCCGGGGATTCTCTAACATGCCGGCGCCGCCTGGTGATCTAAGATGCCGACCTCGCCGCACGGCGGGAAGTCACGTTAAGCCCTACTTGGTTGGCGTCGTTCTAGCGTTGGTGTTGACCGCGATTCCATTCGGCCTCGTCGCCGCTCGCACGCTGCGGCCGATACAGATTTTTGTCGTCATCGGCGCTGCGGCGAATCACTCAGGTCGTCGTCCACCTGCGGTATTTTCTGCACTTCGACTTGAAACCGTCGTCGCAGAACAAACTGATCGCGCTGTGCTTCGCCGCCATCGTGCTCCTCATTCTGGTCGGCGGCACCCTATGGATCATGTTCGACCCTCAATTATCGCATGATGTAGGCGGCGGGGAGGTGACGCGGCGTTAAGACCTCGTTCTCTCTAATACGCTCACAGCCCTCGCATCAATAAAAAGCGTTCCGGCGGCGCCAGCATGATCGCTTCTTCACCAATAACGAATATAGCGGGCCGAGAAAATACACAGCGACGATGCCGCCACTGATTGTGATCGGCCGGGTGCGTTCGACGCCCGAGAAATGCCGCTCGCGGCCCCATCGCGCTGCCGGGGCAGGGTTGCGATAGCGCCGCGCCAGTCCGCCCGTATGCGGTAAGCGAACGATTACGTCGCTTGGCGCTATTTGACGACGCAGCTCTCGAAGCCTTCCGTGATCAGCTTGCCCGGCAGGTTGCGGCCGATGAAAACGATCCGGCTCGTCGCGCTTCTCATCAGGTCTTCCACGGCCGCTGATGGTCGCCGTCGGGAATCATGTGCACGCCCTGAAAAACGAAGCGTTCCTCGTCGTCCTTGAACGCGAGAATGCCTTTGCAGCGCAGAATGTTCGGCCCCTCCTTCTGCACCAGGTCCTGCACCCAGGGAAAGAATTTGTCTGGATCGAGCGGCTTCTCGGTGCGCAGCGCAATCGATTGCATTTCCTCGTCGTGATAGTGCTTGAGCCCGCCATGCGCATGCGCGTGATTATCCTCGTCGCCGTGATGATGCCCATGATCATGGTCGTGGTCGTGATGATGATCGTGATTGTCGGCGCCGAGGAAGTCCGGTTCTAGGTCGAGGATACGATCGAGGTCGAAGGCGTTGCGGCCGAGCACCGCGTCGAGCGGAATTTGGGCGCGTTCGGTCCTGTGCAGCTTGGCATATGGGTTGATGCCGCGAATGCGCGCCTCCACCTCGCTTAACTGCTCGGATGAGACGAGATCGGTTTTGTTGATCAGGATCACGTCGGCAAAGGCGATCTGATTCTTGGCTTCCGGAGCATCCCTTGAGCCGCTCGTTGAGCCATTTGGCGTCGGCCACCGTCACCACGGCGTCGAGCTTGGTTCTGCGGCCGACAGTCTCGTCCATGAAGAAAGTTTGCGCGACAGGCGCCGGATCGGCTTGAGCCCCGTGGTCTCAGCGATAATCGCATCGAAATTGCCTTTTCGCCGTATCAGGCCATCGAGAATGCGAATGAGATCGCCGCGCACAGTGCAGCAAATACAGCCATTGTTCATTTCGAAAATTTCCTCGTCGGCGCCGACCACGAGATCGTTATCGATGCCGATTTCTCCGAATTCATTGACGATCACCGCGTATTTCTTCCCGTGCGGCTCGGACAGGATCCGGTTGAGCAAGGTCGTCTTGCCGGCGCCGAGATAGCCGGTCAGCACCGTCACCGGGATTTTTTCAGACGAAGATTGCTCGGGCATTCCTAATGTCCTGGCATTTGGCGCCTGGCCTCGGGCCGCTGCATGCTGGCCACGGAAGCGCAAACGCGCTCGCTCTGGCTCTTCCTGGGCCGTGCTAACGAGGTCAAGGTTAAACTGACGTGGCAAAACTGCTGGTGGCATTGTTGGCGGCTATTTCGAAACTCCCGGACACTTTATAGGCCATCACAGCCGCATAGGCCATCACAGCCGCGGCCAAAACCCCCAGGTTCGTACGCCTGGACAGCCTCGATCAGCTCTTCGACGCCGTGCGTGCGCTCGGCGTCGTTGGCCAGATCGACGCGCAGCGGATATGATCCTCAATAACTTCCGTTATGAGGCCGTTCACTGGCCCCGCGGGCGCGCAAGCAGGTATACCACGATGGCGCTACCCTTAGTCCTCGAGCACACGACCCGCCTCGACCTGGCCGCGCACGCGTAGCTTCTCCTTCTTACGTTTGGTGTGGGACACCGTTGACGCTTTTGTTTTCATGGAGTACGGGATACCCTATGTTATAGGATGGGAGGTAGGGTATGGACGAGGGCGTCAGAGTGTGAAGCTGTAATGCCTACGCTCGCACTAGCGTCCCTGCATTCCTTGCCGAGGCGGCGTCGAACCGCTCACGCGCGAACAGTGCGCACCCTATCCTCGCCGGGGTTTCCGATTGGGAACTTGACGCGACGGCACGCTGCATCAAGCGCCGCTTCCAGTTTCACGACTACCGCACCCGCCTTGGCGTTCGCCAACGTGGTGAGCGCTCTTGCAGAGGAAATCTGGCATCACCCGGAGCTCGCGTTGGGATGGGGCTTTTGCGAGGTATCGCTGACTACCCGGAAAATAGGAGGGTTGCACGAGGCCGATTTCGTGATGGCCGCTCGGATCGATGCATTGGTCTCAGGCCCACCTCGATTCGGCCTGGCTGCCGCCGCTCCCTCCACCGAGGAGAACGAAACAATAGCGGGCTAAAGCCTAAGGCAGCTGGCGCGTGCATCAAGCGATTCCTACGGCTTGACGACGCGCGCAATCAAGACCAAGGCGGCAGCGGCTGAAGCTGGCGATCGCGCGCCACATTGCGCGCTCGCATGGCGGCGACATCACGCTTGGCGATTTGGCCGCAAGGCGGATTACCGGCGGTCGTGCGCGTGCCGGTCTGAGCAAGGTTTTTATCTTCGCTGCAAATCCGCGCGGGCGAGGATGTCCGACAGGCTTTCTTCGCTATCCGCGTCCGGGTCCAGCGGCTTACTGGTGGTTCCACGGGCGCGCCGCCAGCGGCTGACGCGTTCGCCGAGCGCAGTCAGGCGGTTGAGGACGACGTCGGCGAGCTCGCGGTTCTGCTTGAGATAGGCGCGGCCGTCGTCGGTGATCGTGTAAAGCCTCGGGGGCTCGGTGGACGCGGTCACATAGCCCGCTTCCGCAAGATTGGTCAGCGTCGGATAGACGGTGCTGGGAGCTGGCGAGTGCCAGTCGGCCGTCTTCTGCTCGATCAGCTTGATGATCTCGTAGCCGTGACGGGGCCCGTCAGCGATGAGCGCGAGCGCAAACCAGACGTAGGTCGCCTTGGGCGAGACCTTTGCTGCCCTGGACCAGCTTTTCGTTGCCTTCGGCTGGCATTTTTCTCGGTCAAGATATATCTTTTCTAGCTCATTTTACGCTCATATTACGATGTAGCGCAAGAAACATGTCTCCGGGGTTACGCCAGTGTTGCACGGTGCAATGTGCACTCCATCCTTTGCTTCGGCTCTGCGCGCGAGCGGACCGGATGAACGATGTTTGCGACCTTCTTATCTCACCCTGATGGAGGCAATTGAGAAGGACCTCGCCGGTCGGCGGATCGAGGAGTTCTACTTCGCTCGCTGGTGAAGGGCGTACAGCACTGACCCCCGCGCGTCTTCCATGACACAACGCGATCGACAGGTTCAGCCATCTCACCGGCGATCAGGTGCTGCGTCTCATGAGGTCTCGATGAAGCAGAACGTCAAAGACATCACCGCCCGTTATGGCGGGGAATTCGTCATCGCGCTGCCCAACACGACCTTGCGCTCGGCGTCACCGTCGCCGACCACAACCACCGCGCGGTCATGGCCAAGGAATTGATGAAACGATCGAGCGGCGAGCGGCTCGGCCGCGTGACGATTTCCATCGGCGTTGCGCTGTTGCGTACCGACGACACCTCGCAGTCGCTGGTCGAGCGCGCCGACAACCGCCTCTACGCAGCCAAGCGCCAGTGGCGTGATCGCGTCATTTGCGAGACTGACCCCGAGGCCGAACTGCGCCAATCCTGAAGCCGCACCGCCTCGCCCGGGTGCGTAGCCATCATTGTGAGATTGCCCACGCTACGACGCTTCGCTGGCCGGCTCGAGCTGGACCGATTCGCCGCAGCCGCACGCCGCGGTCTGGTTCGGATTGTTGAAGATGAACTGCGCGGACAGTTTTTCTACCTTGTAGTCCATCTCGGTGCCGAGCAGGAACAGCACCGCTTTCGGGTCGATGAGAATGCGCACGCCCTTGTCCTCGATCACCTCGTCGAGCGGATCGACCTTTTCGGCGTATTCCATGTAGTAGCTCATGCCGGCGCAGCCGCCGTTTTTGACGCCGACGCGCACCGCCGCGATCGGGCGGTCGCGCTTCGCCATCACCGCCTTGATGCGTTCGGCCGCGGTTTCGGTGAGCCGCATCACTTGTGGTCTCGGCCGGGGGCGGCCATCGTCTCATCCTCCACGCGCCGGTCCGGTGGTGAGCGAACGCGTCAGCTGCAATTTGCAACAGCTCAAAAACCTGAACTAATACTATCTAATGCCAGGGTTGACGGCGCAATTCAATGCAACACGATATTCGTCACCACATATTGAGCACCAGCGGGCCTCGTCCGACATGCGGCTGGTGTCCCACGGCGGATCCCAGACGATATTGACCTTGGCTTTGTGCACGCCGGACACGCCCGCGACCGCGTTCTCCACCTGGCCCGGCAACTCTTCCGCCGACGGGCAGTTCGGCGTCGTCAGCGTCATGACGATCGTGACCATGCAGTCGTCATCGATGCCTACTTTGTAAATCAGACCAAGCTCGTAGAGATCGGCAGGTATTTCCGGGTCGTAGACGGTCTTGAGCGCGCGGCGACGATTTCATCGGTCAAGCGCGCTATCTCGTCGGCTGGAATGGTCCGGTGGCCGTTCCGCCGTATCGGCGGCGGCCGTGGCGCCGCCAGCCGCCAGCTCCAGTCGGGGAGCGCGTTCCGTCCCAGCTGTTTCGGCTTCGTCCATCATGGTGAAAATTTCCTGCGCTGGCGCCTGCGCCAGAATATCCACCTCGGCCGAACCGTTCGGGCCTATGATCGCGTGCACCTCGCCGGCGTTCACCTCGAGGTCGACGACCTTCAATATTTTCTTTGCCGTCGATCTCGACGTGCAGATTTTTCGATTTCAAGCAATGGCATTCCGTGTCCCGCAAGCTTGGGCAGGGATCCAAGTCGTCCGCGCTCATCCAACCGAACCTTCCAAAGAGACTGAGATCAACTTCTGCGCCTCGACCGCAAATTCCATCGGCAACTGCTGCAGCACGTCCTTGACGAAGCCATTGACCACGAGCGCGGTCGCCTCCTCCGCCGACAGCCCGCGCTGTCGGCAGTAGAACAGCATGTCCTCGGAGATCTTCGAGGTGGTCGCCTCGTGCTCGAAGACGGCCGATGGAATTCTTCGGCCTCGATATAGGGCACCGTGTGCGCGCCGCACTGGTCGCCGATCAGCAGCGAGTCGCAGTTGGTGAAATTGCGCGCGCCCGTGGCGCGGCGGTGCGCCGTGACCAGTCCGCGATAGGTGTTGTTGCGAATGGCCGGCGGCGATGCCCTTGGAGATGATGCGGCTCGTGGTGTTCTTGCCGAGATGCAGCATCTTGGTGCCGGAGTCGACCTGCTGGTAGCCGTTGGAGATGGCGATCGAATAGAACTCGCCGCGCGAATTGTCGCCGCGCAGGATGCAGCTTGGATATTTCCAGGTGATCGCCGAGCCGGTCTCGAGCTGCGTCCAGGAAATCTTCGAGTTCTGTGCCGCGGCAGTCGCCGCGCTTGGTGACGAAATTGTAGACGCCGCCCGTGCCGTTGGCGTCGCCCGGATACCAGTTCTGAATGGTCGAATATTTGATCTCGGCGTCGTCGAGCGCGATCAGCTCGACCACCGCCGCGTGCAGCTGGTTCTCGTCGCGCATCGGCGCCGTGCAGCCTTCGAGATAGCTGACGTAGGAGCCATCGATCGGCGATGATCAGCGTGCGCTCGAACTGGCCGGTATTGCGCTCATTGATCCGGAAATAGGTCGACAGCTCCATCGGGCAGCGCACGCCCGGCGGGACGTAGACAAAGGAGCCGTCGGAGAACACCGCCGAGTTGAGCGTGGCGAAGAAGTTGTCGCTGATCGGCACCACCGTGCCGAGATATTTCTTCACCAGCTCGGGATGCTGCCGAAGCGCCTCAGAGATCGGCATGAACAGCACGCCGGCTTTGGCCAATTCGGCCTTGAACGTGGTCGCCACCGAGACCGAGATCGAAGACCGCGTCGACGGCCACACGCCCGTAGCCGCCGCCCTCGCCATCCGCGGCCTCCGCGCCGTGTTCGCCTTGCGGCTTCGATCCCGAGCAGCGCTCTCGCGCTCGCGCAGCGGATACCGAGCTTCTCGTAGGTGCGCAGGATCTCGGGGTCGATGTCTTCCAGCGACTTCGGCCCATCCTTCTTCTTCGGCGCCGCATAGTAGTAGATGTTCTGATAGTCGATCGGACCGTACTGACCTTGGCCCATTTCGGCTCGTGCATGGTCTGCCAGCGCTTGAAAGCGTCGAGCCGCCACGCCAGCATCCATTCCGGCTCATTCTTTTTCGCCGAGATGAAACGCACGGTGTCTTCGGAAAGGCCCTTGGGCGCCTTTTCCGATTCAATCAGCGTCTCAAATCCGTACTTGTACTGATCGACGTCGATGCGCCGGACCTGCTCGACGGTCTCTTGCACTGCCGGCATTCGTCCCTCCGCTCACGGTTTCAAGGACCGCCGGGTGGATTTAATCGGGTATGGCGATGTTCTGGCTCTGTCAGTCACCCCATGTTGGCCGTTTGAACCATTCGAACGCCGTGAAAACGCGCGCCAATGCAGCTATTTAGGCGGCGATACTGTGCGCTCTACATGGTGCATTTGCAGTGCATTTGCAAGCCTTCTCCGAGCGGCAAGAAGGCGTTCGATATCGGCCTCTCCGGTGCTCCGACCCCGGCTCACGCGCACCGCGCCGCAAATAGACGCACGCACTGTTGGCAGGGGCCATGGCAGGCCGAAACCAGTTCGGCTGCCAAAGTGGCGCTCCGCGATCGGATAGAGCGCGTTTGGCCGCCAACCGACATGGAACTTCCGCATTGCCCCGACAATTGCGACCAGACCACATTCGCGGTGCAAAACCCCGCCGGCATCTGCCGGCATCAGTCGAACCTTTGCACGATAAACGTACCGTTGCACGATAAACATCGTATTTGATACGCATATATGATGGCTGCGCGCGGGCCGGCACCGCGCAAAACGGGCCACGATCGGGGCAGATGGATGCCTGGTATTGTTACGGTTGAGCGCGACTGCGCTAATATCTGGGATTTTGCTTGCCAGCGTCGGCGTCGCGTGGGCCGGGCTCGGCCAGCCGACCCCGTGGCAGCTCGGCCTGCGACAGGGTGCCACTCCGGTGATGGACGACATCATCTGGTTCCATGACTTGCTGCTTTGGGTGATTACCGCGATTACGCTGTTCGTATTGGCGCTGCTCGTCATCGTCATGGTGAAGTTCAACGCGCGCGCCAACCCGACTCCCTCACGCACCACACACAACACGACGATCGAGGTGCTATGGACGGTCGTGCCGGTGCTCATCCTGGTGACAATCGCCGTCCCATCGTTCCGCCTGCTGTTCTTCCAGCTCAACATGCCGAAGGCGGACCGTGACGATAAAGGCGACCGGCAAGCAGTGGTTCTGGAGCCTACGGCTATCCGGACAGCGGCAAGTTCGAAATTCGATTTCGCTGATGGTCGCAAGCCAAGGATCTCAAGCCGGGTCAGCTGCGCCTGCTCACCGTCGACAATGAGATGGTCGTGCCGGTGAACAAAGTCGTCCACGTGCTCGCGATCGGCGCCGACGTGATCCATGCATTTCGCGGTTCCGTCGTTCGGCATCAAGATCGACGCCGATCCCCGGCCGGCATCAACGAGACCTGGTTCAAAGCCGAGCGTGAGGGCACGTATCACGGCCAATGCTCGGAGCTTGTGCGGCAAGGATCACGCCTTCATGCCGATCGTCAGTACGGGTGGTGAACGACAAGGAGCTACACGGCGTGGGTCGAGGCAGGCGAAGAAGAAATATGCCGATTGACCAGGCGCGTCCGCCGACCGCAATTGCGGTGGCCGGGGCTTCGGCGCGGTGACGATCTTCTCCCGCATTCCCGCGCGGCCGCAGCAGCGGACGGGTCGGGAGGACTAGCAACGATGGCAGGGACGGACGTAGGGACTGACGATGGATACGATGACGCACGTAGCACATGGCTGACGATACACGGGCACGCCATCCCGCACGGATGGCGCCGCTATCGTCTATTCGACGAACCACAAGGACATCGGCACGATGTACCTCGTGTTCGCGCTCGTCGCCGGCGCTGATCGGCGGCGTGCTTCTCGATCGCTGATCCGCGCCGAGCTGATGTATCCCGGCCTGCAGCATCTTCCACGACGACCGCACTATATTCAACGTGTTCGTCACCGCGCACGGGCTGATCATGATCTTCTTCATGGTGATGCCGGCGATGATCGGCGGCTTCGGCAACTGGATGGTGCCGCTGATGATCGGCGCGCCGGACATGGCGTTCCCGCGCATGAACAACATTTCGTTCTGGCTGCTGCCGGCATCCGTTCGCTTTGCTGGTGGCGTCGATGTTCTTCGAGGGCGAGCCGGGCGCCACCGGCGTCGGCGCCGGCTGGACGCTCTACGCGCCGCTATCGACCTACGGCCATCCCGGCCCGGCGATGGACTTCGCCATCCTGTCGATCCATCTCGCCGGCGCCTCCTCGATCCTCGGCGCCATCAACTTCATCACCACGATCTTCAACATGCGCGCGCCCGGCATGACGCTGCACAAGATGCCGCTGTTCGTGTGGTCGATCCTGGTGACGGTGTTCCTGCTGCTGCTGTCGCTGCCGGTGCTGGCAGGCGCCATCACCATGCTGCTCACCGACCGCAATTTCGGCACCACCTTCTTCACGCCGGACGGCGGCGGCGATCCGCTGCTGTTCCAGCACCTGTTCTGGTTCTTCGGCCATCCCGAGGTCTACATCCTCATCCTGCCCGGCTTCGGCATGGTCAGCCAGATCGTCGTCGACCTTCTCGCAAGCAAGCCGGTGTTCGGCTATCTCGGCATGGCCTACGCCATGGTGGCGATCGGCGGCATCGGCTTCGTCGGTCTGGGCGCACCACATGTACACGGTCGGCATGTCGCGTCGAGCGCGCAGGCCTATTTCATCGCCGCCACGATGGTCATCGCGGTGCCGACCGGGGTGAAGATCTTCTCCTGGATCGCCACGATGTGGGGCGGCTCGATCGAGTTCAAGCACGCCGATGCTGTGGGCGGTCGGCTTCATCTTCCTGTTCACGCTCGGCGGCGTGACCGGCGTGGTCCTGGCCAATGCCGGCGTCGACCGCTCGCCTGCAGGACACCTATTACGTCGTGGCGCACTTCCACTACGTGCTGTCGCTCGGCGCCGTGTTCGCCATCTTCGGCGGCTGGTACTACTGGTTCCCGAAGATGACCGGCTATATGTACAGCGAGACCGGTCGGCAAGCTGCACTTCTGGCTGACCTTCATCGGCGTCAATCTGCGTGTTCTTCCCGCAGCACTTCCTCGGCCTTGCCGGGCATGCCGCGCCGCTATCGCCGACTATCCCGATGCGTTCGCCGGCTGGAACTACGTTTCCTCGATCGGCTCGTACATTTCCGGGCTTCGGCGTTCTCGTGTCTTCTTCTACGGCGTGGCGCAGGCCTTCATCCGCAAGCAGCGCGCCGGGCGCCAATCCGTGGGGTGCCGGCGCGACGACGCTGGAATGGACGCTGCCGTCGCCGCCGCCGTTCCATCAGTATGACACGCTGCCGCTGATCCGATGAGCGTCACTCATCGCGCGCGTCGAGCCCAGCGATTGCGGGGCGTCGGCGACTACATCGAGCTGATGAAGCCGCGGGTGATGTCGCTCGTGGTGTTCACCGCGCTTGTCGGCCTTCTGATCGCGCCGGGCCATGTGCATCCGATGAGTGGGCTTCACCGCGCTCCTTTTGCATCGCCGTCGGCGCGCGAGGCGGGCGCTCTGAACATGTGGTACGACGCCGACATCGATGCGCGGATGACAACGCACCGCGGCGCGTCCCATTCCGGCCGGGCGGGTGGCGCCCGGCGAAGCGCTCGCCTTCGGCCTGACGCTCGCGGTCGGCTCGGTGGTCGTGCTCGGCCTTCTGATCAACGTCATCGCCGCCACGCTGCTGGCGGTGCACCATCGCCTTCTACGTCGTCGTTCACACGATGTGGCTCAAGCGCCGCACCCCGCAGAACATCGTCATCGGCGGCGCAGCCGGCGCGTTGCCGCCGGTGATCGGCTGGGCGGCGGCGACCGGAAGCATCGCGGCTCGAGCCGGTCCTGCTCTTTGCCATCATCTTCTTCTGGACGCCGCCGCATTTCTGGGCGCTGTCGCTCTACCGCACCGAGGATTACGTCCGCGCCGGAATCCCGATGCTCCCGGTTGTCGCCGGCGCTCGCGAGACGCGGCGGCAGATCCTGCTTTACACGCTGCTCCTGGCGCCGCTCGGCGTCGCGCCCTGGCTCTCGGGCTACGCCGGCTTGAGCTATGGCATCGTTGCGCTCGCGACCGGCGCAATCTGATGATCGCGCTGGCGCTGCGCGTCGTGCGCCGAGGAAGACCGCGCCCAGCACCGCAAGCAAGCAGCTGTTCGGCTTCTCGATCCTTTATCTGTTCCTGCTGTTCGCCATGCTGGTGGTCGACCATGCGTCGGCAGGGCTGCTCAGCCACGGTGCGGCATGACGACAATGGACGTGAATGGTGAGCGGCGCGATGGACGAGCTGAAGCCGGAGCCTGGTATCGTGCTGACCGAGCAGCAGCAGCGTGCGCGCCGCGCCCGCTCGATCGCCATTGCCGTGTCGCTCGGCGTGCTCGTGGTTCTGTTCTACGTCATGACCCTGGTCGAAGGCCCGGGCGTGCTGGTGCGGCCGCTGTAGGAGCCACACCCGATGCGTGGACCGGCCGATCCGAGGAGAACAGACCGGCGCGAGCCACCGCGACCTGCTCGTCGGATTCCTCTGCGGCGGCATGGTCGCCGCCATGATCGGCGCGTCGTTTGCCGCGGTGCCGTTCTACAGCTGGTTCTGCCGCACCACCGGCTACGGCGGCACCACGCAGGTTTCGAAGACAGGCTCCGCGCATGACTTCTGACCGCACGATCACGGTGCGCTTCGATCTGAACGTCGCCGGGGCTGCCGTGGCGGTTCGAGCCGGAGCGCGCGGAGCATCGACGTCAAGCTCGGCCAGGTGGTCACCGTCTATTACGCGGTCACCAACGAAGCCGCACGCGCGACCATCGGCCAGGCCGGCTACAATGTCAGCCCGCCGACGGCCGGCATCTACTTCGAGAAGATCAACTGCTTCTGCTTCACCGAACAGACCATGAAGCCGGGCGAGAAACGGGACATGGCGGTCGTTTTCTATGTCGACCCCAAGCTCGCCGCCGATTCGGAGCAGGACGGTCTCAACCTCATTACCCTCCCCACACCTTCTATCCGGTGCGTCCCGCGCTCGCGCCCGCGCATGTGGACGCGGGAAAGGATCAGGCGGTGGCGGGGAGCACGGCGGCGGAGAAATCCGGCCGCATCTGAGTTAGGCAACGAAGGCGGCGCGCCAAGCGACGCCCGCGCCAGCTGGAGACGATGACGATGGCCAATGCTGCGCATGCTAAGCCGCACCACGACTATCACTTGGTCAATCCGAGCCCGTGGCCCGCGGTCGGCGCGACTTCGGCGTTCATCGCCGCGGTCGGGCTGATCCTGTGGATGCACCACATCGTCGCCACGCACCGCTCATCCTTGGCATCGGCGCCATCGGCGTCGCCTACACCATGATCGGCTGGTGGCGCGACGTCGATCTTCGAGGAGCCGAGTCGAACACGACCACACCCGCGTGGTGCAGATCTCGCACCGCTACGGGATGATCCTGTTCATCGCCTCGGAGGTGATGTTCTTCGTCGCCTGGTTCTGGGCCTATTTCAACACGGCGCTGTTTCCGCCGATGACGTGCAGCGACATCGCCGCGCATTGCACGCGACCGGCGGGGTCGTGGCCGCCCAAGGGCATCGAGACGTTCGATCCCTGGCACCTGCCGCTGCTCAATACGCTGATCCTGCTCACCTCGGGCACGACGGTCACCTGGGCGCATCACGCGCTGCTTGAAAACGACCGCAAGGGCTTGATCTGGGGCCTCGATCTGCACCATCGCGCTCGGCCTCGCCTTCACCTGCGTGCAGGCCTACGAATACGCGCATGCCGCGCTTCCACTACTCGGGCAACATCTATGGCGCCACGTTCTTCATGGCGACCGGCTTCCACGGCGCCCACGTCATCATCGGCTCGATCTTCCTGATCGTGTGCCTGTTCCGGGCGCTTGTCCGGTCACTTCACGCCGACACAGCACCTCGGCTTCGAGTTCTGCCGCCTGGTACTGGCACTTCGTCGACGTGGTGTGGCTGTTCCTCTTTGCCTGCATATGTGCGTGGGGCGCCGGCGCTCACATCGAATAGCGCCACGCGCTGAAGCTTGAGCAGATCGGACGCTGATCCGGTTCCGCTTGGCTCTCCGGCGGGTTCTCCCGCTTGCTCACGCGAACGCGTGATCAAATTCGGGCGCACGGACTCGATCACCCTGGTCAGGCGGGCAAGCGCAGTCAGCGACGGAAAAACCGGATCGACTCACTTTCGGGATCGATCCTTGCCGGGTTGGCGTGCGTGTGTCCGCGGTGCGGCAAAGGCAAAAATGTTCCAGGGATTTCTTGACTCTGCGGCCCGCGATGCGACGTCTGTGGCCTCGACTATGGCTTCGCCGATTCCGGCGACGGTCCCGCGGTCTTCGTCATGTTCCTCGCCGGCTTCATCGTCGTCGGCGCCGCGCTGGTGACCGAGGTGGTCTACAAGCCGCCCTTCTGGGTGCATGCCGTGCTGTGGCTGCCGCTGATCCTCGTTGGTGACGCTCGGCCCCTGCGGCCGATGAAAGGGCTGATGATCGCGTTGCAGTATCATCACAAGGCCGCGGAGGGGCGCTTCGGCGGCGAGCGGCCTTGAGCCCGCAGGCGGCGAAGCCGCGGGGCGTGGCGCGGCCTGCTCATCCCGGCGGCACTACTCTTCGCGGTCCTGATCGCGCTGGGGAGCTGGGCAAATTCAGCGCAGGACCTGGAAGGAAGGCGTGATCGCCGCGCTGAACGAGCGGCTCGCGGCGCTGCCGTCGGTGCTGCCGGCGCCGAGCGTATGGCCGAGCCTCGATCAGGCAAGCGATGAATACCGGCGCGTGACATTCAGCGCCGAATTCGATCCCGGCCGGGAGGCCTTGGTCTACGCGGCACCGTCGGCGTTGCGACCGGACGCATCCGGGCCGGGCTGTGGATCTTCACCCCGGCGCGCCTCGCCGGCGGCGGGGTCGTGATCGTCAATCGGGGCTTCGTACCGCAGGCCCACCGCGAAGGCGTTGCGCGCGCCCTCGGCCAAGTGGCGGGGCGCCTCGAGATCGTCGGCGCCCTGCGCTGGCCGGAGGCGCACCTGGTTTTCGCCAAGTGACGATCGCAGACGGCAATTTGTGGTTCACCCGGGACCCGCGTGGATCGCCGCCGCCAAGGGACTGGCAAGGACTTGCAACGAACTTGGCAGCGCCCTTGCCTATGTGGAGCAGGAAGGGCCGGCAGCCGCCCGGCGGATTGCCGCGGCACCGGCAAGATCGTGGCGAACCTGCGCAACGAACACCTGCAATATGCATTCACGTGGTTCGGCCTGCCGCCGTCGTCCTCCTGGTCGCGTTCTGGCGTTTGGGCGTTCAACTCGAGCCGGCGAGCGCCTCCGCCAGAACGCCCCGCAGCCGCCCTGAGAGCTATCTACGTTTCCGTGAAAGTGCGGGCTTTTCTATTAGTGTGCCTGCGTGAGGGTGCGGTGGCCGGGTGACGCTGTCCGCAAGAAATGGTCGTAAATTCAGTACCTTAGCCGGGCGTCACATCGCCGACCACGCGGACGCCGCCGGCCACAGGAAGAAGACGTGCGCCATATTTCGACCAGGGCGAGGCACCGCCGCTCGGCTTCGTCGAGGCGATGCTCGCAGGCCTCGCCCGCGACGGCGGCCTCTACGTGCCGGAGGCTGGCCGCGGCTCGAGCCGCCGCGATCCCAGGCTTCAGCCGGCATGCCTTATGCGGAAGTCGCCGTCGAGGTGATTCGGGCGTTTCGTCGGCGATGGGATCGCGAGCTGGCGATCCTCGCCCGCATGGCGCGCGAGGCCTACGGCACCTTTCCGCCATCCCGCCGTCGCGCCGATCATGCAACTCGGCGTGAGCGACCTTCGTGCTCGATCTGTTCCATGGGCCGACGCTCGCCTTCAAGGACCTGGCGATGCAGCTCCTGGCGCGGCTGATGGACCACGCGCTCGCGGCGCGCGGCGAACGCACGCACGCATCGTGGTCGCGACCTCCGGCGATACCGGCGGTGCGGCGGTCGAGGCGTTTCGCGGCCGCGCCCGCGCCGACGTCTGATCGTTCTGTTCCCGCGACGGCCGCATCTCCGACGTGCAGCGGCGCATGATGACGACGGTCGGCGACGACAACGTCCACGCGCGTCGCGATCGACGGCACCTTCGACGACTGCCAGGCGATCGTGAAGGGCATGTTCAACCACCACGCCTTCCGCGACCGGGTGGCGGCTGTCCGGCGTCAACTCGATCAACTGGGCGCGCATCGTGGCGCAGGTCGTCTACTACTTCACCGCCGCGGTCGCGCTCGGCGCGCCGCACCGCAAGATCGCCTTCACTGTGCCGACCGGCAATTTCGGCGACGTCTACGCCGGCTACGTCGCGCCGCGCATGGGGCTGCCGGTCGACCGGCTGGTGATCGCCACCAATGTCAACGACATCCTCGCCCGCACGCTCGCGACCGGCACCTACGAGCCGCGCGACGTGGTGCCGACCACCTCGCCGTCGATGGACATCCAGGTGTCGTCGAATTTCGAGCGGCTGCTGTTCGACGCCTATGGCCGCGACGGCGGCGCCGGTGCGCGACCTTGATGGCGCTCGCTCGCCCAGTCGCGGCGGTTCACGCTGTCGGCGCGCGCGCTGTCCGGACATCCGCGCGGTGTTCGCCGCCGACCGGGCCGACGAGGAGGAGGCCGCCGCGACCATCCGCACCGTGCTGCGCGAGACCGGCCGTTTCATCGATCCGCACACGCGCGGTCGGCGTCGCGGTCGCCGAGAAGGAACCGCGCGATCCGGCGGTGCCGATGGTGGTGCTGTCGGCACCGCGCATCGCGGCCAAGTTCCCCGATGCGGTGGAGGCGGCCTGCGGGTGCGGCCGCCGCTTCCCGAATGGCTCGCCGATCTCGATCGAGCGCCCGGAGCGCGTCACGTCGCTGCCGGCCGATCAGGTCGGCGGTCGAGCGCCATATCCTGGCCGACCAGCCGCGCTGCGCAGGAAGGAGCCGCCGCATGAGCGTCGAGTCACGCGTCTGCCGTCCGGCATCATGCGTGATCACCGAAGCGATGCCGCATCTGGAATCGGCCTCGCTCGGCGTCTGGGTCAATTCCGGCAGCCGCGACGAAGCGGCCGGACGAGCACGGCATCTCGCATCTTCCTCGAGCACATGGCCTTCAAAGGCACGTCGGCGGCGCACCGCGCGCCAGATCGCCGGAGGAGATCGAGGCGGTCGGCGGCGACCTCAACGCGGCGACCTCGGTCGAGAGCACCGCCTATTACGCGCGCGTGCTCAAGGCCGACGTGCCGCTCGCGCTCGATGTCCTTGCCGACATCCTCTCCGAGCCCGTCCTTCGATCCGCGACGAGCTGCAGCGCGAGCAGAACGTCATCGTGCAGGAGATCGGCGCCGTGGCCGACACCCCGGACGATCTTATTTTCGAGCATCTCCAGGGCACCGCGTTTCCCGATCAGCCGCTCGGCCGCTCGATCCTCGGGCACGCCCGACGACCGTGCGCTCGTTCGACCGCGCGAAATTGTGCGACTACCTGGCGCGGCACTACCGGGCGCCGGACATCGTGGTGGCGGCGGCCGGCGCGATCGATCACCGGGCGGTGGTCGCCGAGGTCGGAGCGGCGCTTCGCGAGCTTCAACGGTCCCGAGGCGGCCGGCGCCGGAGCCGGCGCACTTCGGTCGGCGGCACGCATGTCGAGAAGCGCGAACTCGAGCAGGTGCACATCGCACTCGCTCATGGCCGGGGTATCGCAGAACGACCCCGCGCTCTACAGCCTGCAGGTCTTCAACAACATCCTCGGCGGTGGAATGTCCTCGCGGCTGTTCCAGGAGGCGCGGGAGAAGCGCGGCCTCTGCTACTCGATCTATTCGTTCCATGTCCCCTACAGCGACGCTGGGCATGTTCGGCCTCTATGCCGGCACCGACGCCGCCGACTGCTCGGAGCTGATGCGTCTCATCGTTGACGAGGTCGCCGACTGCGCCGAGACCATTTCCCGAGCGGAGATCGCGCGCGCCAAGGCGCAGATGAAAGCCGGGCTGCTCATGGCTTTCGAGAGTTCCGGCGCCCGCGTCGAGCAGCTCGCGCGCCAGATGATTGCGTGGGGCAGGCCGATTCCGCTCGAAGAGCTGGTGGCGAAGGTCGAGGCGGTGACGGTCGACAGTGCGCGCGCAGCGGGGCGCGCGCTCATGGAACGCGGCAAGCTCGCGACCGCGGTGCTCGGGCTCGGCTCGGGCCTGGAAGCGCGGCAGCCATCGCCGAGACTCTCACCCGCCCGGCGGCATGATGATGCGGAGATCTGGATGACGGACCCTGCTCGTCAGCTGTTCGGCGGCCGCCCGGTCCATTGCGCGGCAGCCGCTCGATTCCTGCTCGCGGCGGAAGGCGCGGACAGCGGATAAAGCACGGCCGTCCATGGCGTTCTTTCGCACCATCAACTTCTCCGAGCCGCTGCCGTCGATCGTCGGGGAAGGCGTCGTGCTGCGCGCGCCGCAGATGACCGACTACGACGATTGGGCGGCGCTGCGCGAACGAAGCCGCGAATTTCTCACGCCCTGGGAGCCGACTTGGCCGGCCGACGATCTCAGCCGCAGCGCGTTCCGACGCCGGATCAGGCGCTATGCCGAAGACCTGCGCAGCGACCAGGGCTATGCCTTCCTGATCATTCGCAACTCGGACGACGCGATCGTCGGCGGGTTGACGCTCGCCAACATTCGGCGCGGGGTCGCTCAGGCGGGCAGCCTCGGCTACTGGATGGGCCTGCCATTTGCCCGCCACGGCTACATGACCGCGGCGGTGCGCGCCGTCATTCCATTTCGCCTTCAGCACGCTGCGGCTGCACCGCCTCGAAGCCGCCTGCATTCCCAGCAATGCCGGCTCGATCCGCCTTCTCGAAAACACGGGCTTCGTTCGCGAGGGTTATGCGCGCGAATATCTGTGCATCAACGGCATCTGGCAGGACCATCTGCTCTACGGCCGGTTGAAAGATGCAAGGCCGTGACCGAGCCTACCGCGGTCACGGAGTCGCAGGGGAAAAGCGGGCCTTGGGATGGCCACGGTTCGTTTGCTATAGTTTTTCGGTATCACGCGTAGTCTGGCGATGAATTCGGGGGAATGCTGGGAACCCGCCACCTGATGAGTTGGCGCGACCGTATCTCGGTCGCGGCTGTGCTGTTGCTTGCGGTCCTCGCCGGCGGATGTTCGGCCGGCGGCATCGCGCCCGGACACGGCCGGCTCGGACGAAGCTCCTTCAGGGCGCTCGGCTTCTTCCCCGAGTCCGCGGCGAAGTCGCCGCAGCCGGTGGTTGGCGCGCAATCGGACGTCATTTGCCCGCCCATCGAAGTCCGCCAGGGCGCCTCCACGCTGGCGATCGGTCCTTCAGGCGAGAACACGACGATGTCCCTGAAATATCAGGGCAGCTTTGTGCGCGTCGCGCGCGACTGTTCGGTTGCCGGCGGCGACATGGTGATCAAGGTCGGCGTGCAGGGACGCATCGTCGTCGGACCTGCCGGCGGTCCGGGAGGTCCAGGTCCCGCTGCGGATCGCCGTGGTCGAGGAAGCGCCGGGGGCTTCAAGCCGATCGTGACCAAGCTTGTCCGCATTCCGGTGACGGTCGCGCCGGGCCAGGGCAGCGTGGTGTTCAGCCATATCGAGCAGGGGATGAGTTTCCCGCCGCCGACGCCATCGTCCCAGCTCGACGACTATATCGTCTATGTCGGCTTCGATCCGCTCGCGGCCGAACCGAAGGAACCGGCGAAGCCGAAGCCGAAAGGCAAACCGGCGCCACCCAAGGCCAATCCGAGCCAGTGAGCGTAGCGCGCCGCGACGGCGGCGGCACACGTCGCCGTACGGCGAAGCGCTACCAGCCGCGCAGTTCGATGATGGTGCTGGCCAGGGCCCGCATGTCCGCGATCACGGTGCGGGCGCCGGCGGCTAGCTGAGTTCCGGCCCCATACGGCCGCCGGCATGCGGCGAGCCGATGAAGCCGATCGCTGTCATGCCTGCGGCCTTGGCCGCGGCAATTCCGGGAACCAGATCCTCGACCACGATGCAGTCGGCGGGAGCGACCTCGAGCTGAATGGCTGCGGCCAGAAACAGGTCGGGGGCCGGCTTGCCGTCGGCGACGTGGCTTGCCGAGAACAGCCGGCGATCTGAAGAAACGCACGAGGCCAGTGACTTCGAGGCTGGTGCGGATGCGGTCCGGGGCCGAGGAGGAGGCGACGGCCTTCGGCCCCTGATCCAGGTCAGCGCATGGGCGGCGTGGGGAATTGGTTGCAGCTCGTCGCGGAAACGCCGCAGTGTCTCCGCCGCAACCGTGGCTGCGAAGATTGGGCGGCAGGCTTCGCTTCGTTGTCTTCTCTACGGCGACAAAAATGTCAGCCGTCCGCCGTCCGTGAAATTCACGGGCCACCGTTTCCGGCGTCAACGTCACGCCGACCCGGCTGAAAGCCGCGGCGAGGCACCACGCTGGCAATCGGCTCACTATCGACTAGTCGAGCGTTTCCAAAGTTCAGATCTTATGGGATGCCCGAAATGGCCACATTCCGTGCATGGAAAGTCCAAGATGCAATTGAGTGGTTTCATGCAGGATCGGTCGTTCGTCTGGGAGCCTGTCCGAGTTATCCGCTGTTCAAAGCCCAGCGAGTCTGATTCAAGCTTGGACTATGAGCAAGCACTTTCGCCCCTGGAATATCGATCAGACGCTGCTTCTGCCGCCGAATGTGCGGGACTTCGTGCCCAAGGACCACGTTTCGCGGTTTATCGTTGGGCTGGTGCGGGAGAGCCTGGATCTCAAGGCGATCATGGGCAGCTATGGGAGTGGGCTGGGCCAGCCGCCGTTCGATCCGCGCATGATGGTTTCGCTTCTGCTGCATGGCTATGCAACCGGGCTGTATTCGTCGCGGCGCATTGCTAGAGCCTGCTGCGAGCGGAACGATTTCGTGATGATTGTCGCGCTCGATCCGCCGGACTTCCGAACGATCAGCGACTTCCGCAAGCGCCATTTGAAGGCGCTCGGCGATTTGTTCCTACAGGTACTGAAGTTGTGCGAGACAGCGGGGCTAGTCAAACTCGGCCACGTCGCATTGGATGGCACGAAGATCAAAGCGAATGCGTCGAAACATAAAGCGATGAGTTATGAACGCATGAAGAAACGCGAGGCGGAATTGAAAGCCGAGGTCGCTGGCATGCTGGCGGCCGCCGCGGCGGCGGATGTCCAAGAGGACGAGATTTTCGGCAAAGACAAGCGTGGTGACGAGATGCCGGACTGGGCCAGCGATAAGGAGAAACGGCTGGCGAAGATCCAGGAGGCGATGGCGGCGCTGGAGGCCGACGCCAAGCTGGCCGCGGAGGAAGAGCGTCGCATCGAGGCCGAAAAACAACAGCAGCGCAACGCTGAAGGCCGCAAGAAGCCGGGCAAACCGGCGGCACCACTACCGGACGAACCTGATCCCAAGGCGCAACGCAACTTCACCGATCCGGACAGCCGCATCATGAAGTCGAAGGAAGGCTTCGTCCAAGCCTATAACGCACAGGCAGTGGTCGACGCTCACGCCCAGATCATTGTCGCGCACGAACTCACGCAGTGCGGCAGCGATCAGGGCCAATTGGTGCCCCTGGTCGAAGCCATCGAGAACAATCTCGGCCGCAAGCCAGAGCAGGCCTCAGCGGACTCTGGCTACTGCAGCGAACCCAATCTCGAAGCGCTCGTAGCACGTGGTATCGACGGCTATGTCGCACCTGGACGCGCCAAGCACCCGGCAGCGGCAAACCGAAAAGTTGGTGGACCGCTGACGCAACTGATGCGCAAAAAGATCGACGACGGCGGCTTCGAAACGCCCTACCGATTGAGAAAGCAAGTGGTGGAACCGGTGTTTGGACAGATCAAACAGGCACGCGGCTTTCGCCAGTTCCTGTTGCGCGGCGTCAAGAAAGTACGTGCCGAGTGGGCCATGATCTGCACCACCCACAATCTTCTGAAACTTTTCACACTCGCAAAGGCCGCCTGAGACGGCTACCGTGCAACAAATGCCGGCCGCGATGCCTATCTGGACGGGCTCCCTGGAGCGACCATGCGATTCCATGCCAGAGCCACTCAATTGCATCTTGGAGGACTTTCCCATGCCACGGAATGTGGCCCATTTCGGGCATCCCCATATGATTCGAACTTTGCGGAAACCGCTCGACTGGTACGCCATTGCAATCGAAGATGACCAAGGGTCCCTCCGATGCTCCGGCCAACGTGAGGCGGGCGGTTGTCTGTTAACGAATCACGCGGCGAGAATATCGCTCGGCGGCGGTAAGCAAAGACCGCGGCCGCGATGACAGCAAATTATGCACAGGAACGGATCGGGACTCTGCGGGGCTGCGACCGGCCTGTCCGGCCGCGTCGCGCATCGGTAGAGCCGCCTTAGTTGAATCCTTTCCTGAGGTCGGCGATGCCGCGGGCGAGCAGATCGTCACCGATCTTGCCTTTCGCCGTCGTGGAAAGGATTTTCTCGGCGGCGGCGACCGCGGCATCGGCCGCCGAGGAGCGTACGTCGGCCAGCGCCTGCGCCTCGGCCTGGGCGATCTTGGTTTCCGCCATCTTGGTGCGCCGCGCGACAAAATCCTCCAGCCTCGCCTTGCCCTCGGCGGCAAGGCGCTCGGCTTCGGCATTGGCGGTGGCGATGATGGCCTCGCGCCTCACGGTCGGCGTCGTGCCGCTTGCGCTGGTATTCGACGAGCAGCGCCTGCGCCTCTTCCCGCAGCCGGCGCGCTTCCTCGAGCTCGGCCTTGATGCGCGCCTGGCGCTGATCGATCCGTCGATCACCCGGCGATGCGCGCCCACGTAAACGAGAATGCCGAGAAAGAGCACGAAAGCGACGGCAACCCAGGCTTCAGCTTCGATCATGGAGCAAACCTTATTGCTTGATCACCTGGCCCAACGGCGGCGGCGACTTCCTGCTCGGCCGGGCGCCTTGCCGATCAGGCGCTCGACGATGGCCGCCGTGGTATCCGCTGCGATGCGTGCGCACATTGCCCATGGCGGCACTGCGGGTCGCGGCGATCGATCGCTCCGCCGCCGCGAGCCGCTCGTGGAGCTGGCGCCTCGATGCGCTTCTGCGATTCCTGCGCCTCTGCGGCCTGCCGCTCACGCGTCGCGTTCGCGATCGATTGGGCGCGGGCGCGGGCGTCGGCGAGCGCCTTCTCGTAGGCGGCGACTGGCAGCCTCCGACTGCTCCTTGAGGCGCTTGCGCCGCCGTCGAGATCGTCGGCGATGCGCCGGCTTCGGCTCGGCGATGATCGAGCCGATGCGCGGCAACGCCACCCTCGACATCAGCACGTAGAGCAGGACGAAGGTCAGCGCCAGCCAAAGGAGCTGCGACGGGAAATGCTCCGACTGGAACGGCGGAAAGGCGCCGTGTCCGCCTTCGGGCGCTCCGGTATGGGCGGTCGGCTCGGCCATGACGGCGCGTCAGGAGCCTGAAGCGAAAGCAGGAGAGCGCGATCAACAGCGAGAAAATGCCGAGCGCCTCGGTGATGGCGAAGCCGAAAATCAGGTTGCCGAACTGGCCCTGCGCGGCGGACGGATTGCGCAGCGCAGCCGCCAGGTAATTGCCGAAGATGATGCCGACGCCGACGCCGGCGCCGCCCATGCCGATACAGGCAATGCCGGCTCCGATGTATTTTGCGCGCGGTCGGGTCCATGGGAACGCTCCTTTCAAGGCCCTCCTGTCTTCCGCGAGCGGGGAGCGCCGGGAGGGCCGTCAGTGGCCCGGGTGAATCGCATCGTTGAGATAGATGCAGGTGAGAATGGCGAAGACGTAGGCTTGCAGGAAAGCGACCAGCAGCTCGAGCGCCGTGAGCATGATGACGAGTATGAGCGGCAAGGCGGCGCCGAGCCAGCCAACGAACGCCGAACGCCGGCGAGCATGATGATGAAGCCGGCGAACACCTGAAGCGTGATGTGGCCGGCCAGCATGTTGGCGAACAGCCGCACGCTGTGGGAGACCGGACGCGAAAGGAACGACAGCACCTCGATGAACCACGATCAGCCGGCAGGATATAGATCGGCACGCCGCTCGGCACGAACAGCTTGAGGAAGTCGCAGTCCGTTCCTCCAGAAGCCGTAGATGACGACGATGAGGAACACCAGCAGCGCGAGCGTTGCGGTGATGATCAACGTGGCTCGTCACCGTGAAGGAATATGGGATCAGGCCGATCATGTTGGCGAACAGGACGAACATGAACAGCGTGAACACGAACGGAAAGAATTTCATGCCCTCGGTGCCGGCAGTGCTGCGCACCGTATTGGCCACGAATTCGTATGACATCTCGGCGACCGACTGCAGCCGGCCCGGGACGACGGCACGCCGGCGCCGTCGCGCCGATGAGCAGCGCCGAAACCAGGACGATAATGATCAGCATGAACAGCGCGGAATTGGTGAAATAGATCTGATATTTGCCGATCGTGATGATCGGGACGATATTGTTGATCTGAAACTGGTGGATGGGATCGACTGTCATGGGATCATCGCCGCACGGCGCCGCGCCTCAGGTCACGCCAAAGCTCACTGTTGCCGACTTGCCGACGTGTCGTTTCCTTGGGTTCCGCTCGGGCATCACCCCGCGGAGCGCATCACGTTGAAAACGCCCGCGGCAAAGCCGAGCAAGAGGAATACAATGAACCCCCAAGGCGAGATGCCGAGCAAACGATCGATGAGCCAGCCAAGACCGGCCCCGACCAGCCACGCCGCCAACGAGTTCGCTGGAGAGCCGGAAGCCCCTGGCGTAGCCTGATGCAGTCGTCGCCCGATCCACACCCTCGTCATCGGCAGGCTCCGTTGCTACCCTCGCGTGCAAGACCTTCGCCGAGACGCTGGAGTCTCGCGGAAGAGCGGCCTCATCGGTTGCTGCCTTCCCGCGCTCGCCATCCTTGCGCGTGCCGTCGCTCATCGCCTCGACACCCGCGGCATGGCCGCGAAGCGCGGCAGGGCCGCCCGCTGAAGCCGCGCGGACCATACTGATTGGGTTCCCCCAAGTCAAGAAACGGTCACCGTTCCTAATGCATTGAAACAACGATAGATATGGACCTGCCGCGCAAGCTTGTCGAGGCGCGATTGTGCACCGCGAAGCCGTTGTCCATAGATTGTCGTCACCATGGCCCTGTGCGGCACTCCGGCTTCTTACACTGCGGCCTCTCATATATGTCCGCCGAGGAGACGCCCATGATCGACAAGGTCCTTGCCACTCTCATTGCCTGCCTCTGCCTGGTGGTGCCGGTGCTGCCCGTTTGGCGCCGACGAGGGCACACCTGAAAGCGAGAGGGCCGTTACACGTTCAGCAAGATCGCGGACGGCTTCATTCGGCTCGACATGCAGACCGGCGAGGTGTCGACTTGCAGCCAGCGGACCGTCGGTTGGGCCTGTCAGGCAGTGCCAGAGGACCGCGCGGTGCTCCCGAGAATGAGATCGGGCGTCTGCGCGCCGAGAACGCCCTGCTCAAGCGGGATCTCATCTCGCGCGGGCTGCCCTTGCCAGCCGGGACGATGCCCGAGCCGCCCGGCGTGCGCGATGATGGCCGCGGGCTGCACCGAGGAGGCTCTGATTTCGACCGCATGATGGCCTTCATGGGCCGGGTCTGGCATCGGCTGGTCGAGGCGATTACCCAGGCGCAAAAACAAGTGCTGAACAAAAGCTAGCGTCCGGCGTGCCGTGACCGGCAGTCCCCCATCCACAGTACGCCCGTGGAGCAGATTGCGACCGCCGTCCTAACGGTCCGAGACTGCCGGCGAGGGCTTCTTCGAGATCACCGCGACGTTGCCGGCTTCCTGGCGAAGATCGATGCACGCGACGGCGCGCTGCTCCTCTATCTGCGGCACACGTCGGCTTCGCTCGTCATTCAGGAGAATGCCGATCCCGATGTGCGCACCGACCGCTCGTGACCGCGCTCAAGCGGCGTTGCTGCCCGGCGAACGCCGGCTGGGTTCACGAGGTGGAGGGGCCCGGACGACATGCCGGCGCACATCAAATCGATGCTCAATGGCCTTTCGCTGCATGTGCCGGTCGCCGGCGGCACGATGGCGCTCGGCACCTGGCAGGGTATCTATGTCGCCGAGCATCGGGCGCGGCCGCACCGGCGCGAGGTGGTGCTGCAATTTCTCGGGTCTTGCGCAAAAGCGTGAGACGGGCCAGCTGCGTTCCAGCAATCGGCAGGTCTTTCTCACGAGAGCATGCAATGGTGCAAGAGGTCGCGCGCTCCCCTGGCGCAACGATCGGTCCTGCTGTCCGGGCTCGGCCTCGTCTGTTAGCCTCTGCGGCGCTCGCTGAAGAGCCGAAGCTCGAGGTCGAAAGCTATCTCATTCCCTCCGCCGATCCGGGCATTCAGCTCTACATCCGCAACAAACACCCCGCCGGCGTTACCAGCTACTCTGCGGACAAAATTCTTCTTTACGTGCACGGCGCAACGTATCCCGCCGAAACGGCATTCGATCTGCCGTTGAACGGCCGCTCGATGATGGACTACATCGCGCAGCAGGGCTTCGACGTCTATCTCGTCGATGTGCGTGGCTATGGCGGCTCGACGCGGCCGCCGGAAATGGAAAAGCCGGCAGCAGAGAACGGTCCCATCGTCGACACCACCGTCGCGGTGAAGGACGTCGGCGCCGCGGTCAGCCACATTCTGCAGAAGCGCGGCGTCACCAGGATCAGCCTCATGGGCTGGTCCCTGGGGCACCGCGATCATGGGCATGTACACTACCGAGCATAACGATCGCGTGGATCGGCTGGTGCTCTATGCGCCGCTGTGGATCTTCACGACGCGGCCGCTCATCGGCGGCACCGCTCCGTTGGGCGCCTACCGGACGGTCACGAAGGAAGCGGCGAAGCAGCGCTGGCTCAACGGCGTTCCCGAGAGCAAGATGGCGGAGCTGATCCCATCCGGTTGGTTCGAGCAGTGGGCTGACGCCACCTGGCTGACCGATCCCGTCGGCTCGAAACGGACACCTCCGGTGGTGCGGGCGCCGAACGGGGTGCTGCAGGACCTTCGCACCTACTGGACGGCCGGCAAGGCGCATTACGACCCGGGAGATATCCGCGTTCCGACCCTGATCGTTCACGCCGAGTGGGACGCCGATCTGCCGAGCGATCAGGCGCAAGCCTATTTCGCCAAAATTGACCAATGCACCCTACAAGCGCTTCGTCGAAATCGGCGAGGGCACTCACTCCATCATCATGGAGAAGAACCGGATGCAGTTCTTCCGCGAAGTCACGAATTTCCTGAACGAGGCGGATGTGCTGAGCTTGAATTAGCCGGGGCGCGGCAAGCGCCCTCGATCGACGTGGGTGATACCTGAGCGAGGCTCAATCCTACCGCCTCCTGATCGCGGACGATCATCCGCTGTTCCGCGGCGCGTTGCGGGAAGCGGTCACCGGCTTGTTCAGCCAGGTCGATATCGCGCGAAGCCGGCACCTTCGAGGAGGTCGCCGAGCTTGCTCGAGCGCGGCGGCGAGGTCGATCTCATCCTGCTCGATCTCGAGCATGCCCGGCGTGCGCGGCTTCTCCGGCCTGATGTATCTGCGCGCGCAATATCCGAGCGTGCCGGTCGTGGTGGTCTCGGCCAACGACGATCCCACCGTGATCCGCCGCTGCATGGATTTCGGCGCCTCGGGCTTCATCCCGAAGACGCTCGGCATCGAGGCGATGCGCGAGCCGCGATCAGCGCGTGCTCGCAGCGGCGAGCGTGTGGACGCCGCCCGACGTCGATCTCACGCGCCGGCGCCGACGCCGAGACCGCGCGACCTGATGGCGCGGCTGGCCACGCTCACGCCGCAGCAGGTGCGCGTGCTGATGATGCTGTCGGAGGGCTCCTCAACAAGCAGATCGCCTACGAGCTCGGCGTCTCGGAGGCGACCGTGAAGGCGCACGTCTCCGCCATCCTGCAGAAGCTCGGCGTCGAGAGCCGCACCCAGGCGGTGATCGCGGCCGGCAAGATCGAGGCCGGCCAATGGCCGCAAACGCTTCCTCCCGCGCGGTAGCGGGAGGATCGGCATCACTCCGCGGCTACACGCTGCACGCGCCATTGCGTGATCAGCGCCCGCAAGCGAAGCGGGCTTGATCGGCTTGTTGAGCACGCTGGACGCCGGCGGCGCGGGCCTCCTCGCGCACGCGCGGCGCTGCGGTCGGCGGTGATCAGGATCGCCGGAAGGTCGCGTCTGCAAGCGGCGGCGCGAGGGCGGCGATGGCGCCGACGCCGTTGCCGTCGTCGAGATGGTAGTCGACGAGAAGCCCGTCGGGCTCGGTGTTGCGCGCGTCGAGCACCGCCAGCGCGCCGGGGAGGTCTGCCGCCTTGAGCACGCGGCAGCCCCAGCCGCCAAGCAGCGTCTCCATGCCGTCGAGGATGGCCGGCTCGTTGTCGATGCAGAGGCATGACGGTTCCAGCGAGACGGCCGCGATCGGCAACTCTGTCGGCGCTGCCGGTGCGCGTCGCGGCGGCCAAAGCGGCCGACGCGCGGGGCACTCGACGGAGAAGCGCGAGCCGCGGCCCATATCCGATTTCGGAGGCGACCTCGATCCTGTGGCCGAGCACGCGCGCGATGCGTTCGACGATCGAGAGTCCCGAGGCCCGACGCCGCGCGCGACGCTGGCGCCCTGGTCGAGCCGGTGGAACTCCTTGAACACGGCGCTGCCGCTTCGCGCTGCGGGATGCCGATGCCGGTATCGCAGACATCGATGCGCAGGCACGATCGCCACGGCGCCGGCAGCCGACCAGCACGCGCCCCTTGGCGTGTATTTGATCGCGTTCGAAACCAGGTTCTGGCAGCAGGCGCCGCAGCAAGGCCGCGGTCGGAGCTGCACCGCGAGCGAGCAGGGCACGAAGACGAGGTCGAGACGCTTTCTCGCTGTGCCAGCGGCGCGAACTCGACTTCGAGCCGGCGCAGCAGTTCGTCGATGCGGAAATCGGCCATTTCCGGCTTCATCGCGCCGGTATCGAGCCGCGAGATGTCGAGCAGCGCGGCGAAGATCTCCTCGACCGCGTCGAGCGAGGCGTCGATGTTGCGGACGAGCTGCAGCATCCTCGCCGCGCGCTGGCGCTCGACCAGGCTGGTGACGTAAAGCCGTGCGGCGTTGAGCGGCTGCAGGATGTCGTGGCTCGCGGCGGCGAGGAAGCGCGTCTTGGAGACGTTGGCATCGTCGGCTTCGGCCTTGGCGCGCTCAAGCTCGGTGTTGAGCCGCGTCAGCTCGCTCGGTGCGTTCGCGCACGCGACGCTCCAGCGATCGCGTTGGCGCGCTCCAGCTCCTCCGCCGCCTTCACGCTCGGCGTGATGTCGGTGAAGGTCGTGACGATGCCGCCGTCCGGCATGCGGTTGGCGCGCACCTCGATCACCAGGTCGCGCTCGGCGAAGCGTTCGAGGAACGGCTCGCTGGCCGACGACGTAGCTGCGCGATGCGGTCGGCGCACCAGCGCGTCGACGATCTCGGCGGTCGCGCGCACGTTTGCGTCGGCGATATGGCGCAGGATCTCGTCGAGCGGCGTGCCGATGCGGGTGAGCTGCGTGCGGCAGATCGAAGATCTCGCCGAACTGCCGGTTCCAGCAGATCAGCTGCAAGCTCCTTGTTGAACACGGCGATGCCCTGGCGCACGTGGTCGAGCGCGGTCTGCAGGATTTCGCGGTTGTAGTGGATCGCGGCGTTGGCATCGTCGAGCAGCTTGAGCGCGGCCTTGGTCGAGACCGTGCGCTTGCGCAGCAGCAGCGAGCAGCGACGAGCCGCGAGGACGCCGCGCCGATCGCCGAGGCGAGCAGATGCTCGGCGTAGCGCAGGAGCTGGAAGTCGGCCTCGGCCTTGCGGGTCGAGCGCTGAGCGCGCGCGCGAGGCGGCGTAGCTGTCGAACGAGGTGCGCGTGCGCTCCTCGCCGAGATAGCGGGCGACCGTGGTGGTGAGCTCCTCGATCGTCACCGAGGAGCGCCACAGCCGGAAGCTCGGCGCGATCGGCGCGAGCGTCGAGGGCACGAACAGGTCGGCCTGCACGCGCTCGATCGAGGCCGGCGCGCGCGCGAACGAGAACGCCACATAGGCGAGGATGTTGAGCGACGAGGACTCAGAACCACGCCGTGGACGAGGCGGCGGCAGGTCGAGGCCCGAACAGCGCCTGCGGCCGCAGCCAGCGCGATGCCCCACGGGCCCTCGCTGAGGATGCGCGCGCCGACGATGCCGGCGTCGGCGAAGCTCGGCAGCAGCAGCGTATAGGCCCAGACCAGGATGCCGACGCGTCATGCCGGCCATGGCGCCGCGGGCGGTGGCGCGCCGCCAGATCAGGCCGCCGAAGAAGGCCGGCGCGAGCTGCGCGATGGCGGCGAACGACAGAAGGCCGATCGAGGCCAAGCTGCGCGTCGCCGGCCGAGCGGTAGTACATGTAGGCGAGGAGCAGGATGGCGAAGATCGCGATCCGGCGCACCGTCAGCAGCAGCCAGCCGACGCTCGCTGGCGCGCCGCTTGCGACAGCGCCGCGCCGCTTGCAGCACCGAGCGGCATCACGATGTCGTTCGACACCATGATGGCGAGCGCGACCGATCTCGACGATCACCATCGCGGTCGCCGCCGACAGGCCGCCGACGAAGGCGACGAGCGTGAACAGGTCGGAGCGCGCCGCGAGCGGCAGCGCCAGCACGAACATGTCGCTGTCGACGCTGCCCGGCGGCGAACGTCAGCAGGCCCGCGAGCGCGATCGGCACCACGAACAGATTGATCAGCACGAGGTAGAGCGGGAACAGCCAGGCGGCGCGCCGGATCTCGCGCTCGCTGTTGTTCTCGACCACGGTGACGTGGAACTGCCGCGGCAGCAGCACGATGGCGAACAGCGACAGCAGCGTCATCGCGGCGAGCGTGCCGAGCGGCCGGCTCGCCGCGTGCAGCACCGCGGCGGTCTGCGGCTCGCTGCAGCGCGCGCGCAAACAGCGCCAGCGGCCCGTCGAACATCCAGAACGTCACGAAGACGCCGACGGCCGACGAAGGCGACGAGCTTGACGATCGACTCTCGGTCGCGATCGCCAGCATCAGGCCGTCCTGGTGCTCGGTGGCGTCGATGTGGCGGGTGCCGAACAGGACCGCGAAGGTCGCCATCGAGCAGCGCGACGAACAGCGAGATGTCGCCGAGCACCGGCTGGGTCGCGCCGCTTGCCGGCTCGAGCGTGGGCGAGGATGGTGCTCGAGCGACGACGACACGGCTTTGAGCTGGAGCGCGATGTAGGGGATGGTGCCGACGATCGCGATCAGCGCCACGGTCGCGGCGACGGCCTGCGCCTTGCCGTAGCGCGCGGCGATGAAGTCGGCGATCGAGGTGATGTTCTGCGCCTTGGCGAGCCGCACGATGCGCATGATCAGCGGCGAGCACGAGCCCGATCATGAGGATCGGGCCGACATAGATCGTCAGGAAGTCGTAAGCCGGTGCGCGAGGCGAGGCCGACCGAGCCGAAGAAGCGTCCAGCTGGTGCAATAGATCGCGAGCGACAGCGGATAGATCAGCATGCCGCCAGCGGCCGCTCGCGGCCGAGCTCGCGCGTGCGATCGCCATAGCTCGCCACCACGAACAGCAGGCCGATGTAGCCGAGCGCGACGGCGATGACGATCCAGCCTTGCAGCAGCATGGCGTTTCCTGATCGATCCGCGGCGCCTTTGCGGCTGTTTGCGCTGGTTTTCGCGCAAGTCACCACAGTTTGCCGGGGCTGTCCATCGGACGCCGGGTGGGCGGTGCCAGCGGCCAGAATACCGCTGCCCGCGCTGTTGCAAAAAGAACAATCTCCGATCCCGTGGCCGCCGGTTACCTCAGCCCGCGCTCCGTCGAGGTGCATCGGGCGCGCATCGTGGAGAAGCTCGGCGCCGGGCACCGCCGCCGACCTCGTGCGCATCCGTGCTGCGCGGCAGCCGCGGCCATGAGCGGGCGCCAGGAATTGCACTGCCGCGGCAGTGACGTCTGCGAGCCTGAACGGGCCGTGGTCGTTCCGGCGTCACTCGGCCGCGCAGCGCGCGCTCCTTCAGCGGCAGCCCCAGCCGCTGCCATACATCGACCAGCGCCTCGGCGAGCGCGTCGATCAGCGCGTCGTCGTGATACGGGCGTCGGTGTGATGCGCAGCCGTTCGGTGCCCCTCGGCACCGTCGGATAGTTGATCGGCTGGATGTAGATGCCGTGCTCGGCGAGCAGCAGGTCGCTCGCCTCCTTGCAGCTGCTCGGGGTCGCCGACGAACAGCGGCACGATGTGCGTTGCGCTCTGTCATCACCGGCAGGCCGGCCGCATGCAGCACCGCCTTGGTCCGCGCCGGCGCGGTCCTGATGCCGCTCGCGCTCCCAGTCCGAGGTCTTGCAGGTGCCGGATCGCCGCGGTGGCCGCGGCACACACCGCCGGCGGCAGCGCGGTGGTGAAGATGAAGCCGGGCGCGTAGGAGCGCACCGCGTCGATCAGCATGTGCGCTAGCCGGCGATATAGCCGCCGAGGCAGCCGAACGCCTTGGCGAGCGTGCCTTCGATCACGTCGATCGCGGCGCCATCGGCGCCGTCGCGCTCGCTGATGCCGCCGCCGCGCGGCCCGTACATGCCGACCGCGTGCACCTCGTCGACATAGGTCATCGCGCCGTAGCGCTCGGCGAGATCGCAGATCGCGGTTGACCGGCGCGGTGTCGCCGTCCATGGAGTAGAGGCTCTCGAACACGATCAGCTTGGGCCGGCTCGGGATCGGCGGCAGCGAGCAGCTCTTCGAGGTGCGCCATATCGTTGTGGCGGAAGATCTGCTTCTCGCAGTGCGGCCTGGCGCACGCCCTCGATCATCGAGTTGTGGTTGCAGGCGTCCGACAGGATCAGGCAGTCCGGCATCAGCTTGCGCGATGGTGGAGATGCCGGTCTCGGTTGGAGACGTAGCCCGAGGTGAAGACCAGCGCCGCTTCCTTGCGGTGCAGGTCGGCGAGTTCGCGCTCGAGCTCGACCAGCGGATGATTGGTGCCGGCGATGTTGCGGGTGCCGCCGGCGCCGGTGCCCATGCGGGTCGCGGTCTCGACCATGGCGCCGACCACCTTGGGGTGCTGGCCCATGCCGAGGTAGTCGTTGGAGCACCAGATCACGACGTTCGCGCGGGCCGTGCGGCGAATGCCATACGCGCGTGCGGAAAGCGGCCGGCGATGCGCTCGAGATCGGCGAAAACCCGGTAGCGGCGCTCGTCCCGCAGGCGGGCCAGAGCGGCGGTGAAATAACTCCTGTAGTCCATGGTTCCCGGCCTCCCGGAGATCGCAACGCCCGGGGACGCCTTTTAGAGGGGTTCCAAGCGGGTTGTCGAGGCGGTCTTTGGCGTAAAATCGTCGCGCCGTATGGTGCGGACTGACGGCGGGCAGCCGTGGTGGTAATGCACGGCTTCCGGCCTCCGCTCAAGCAGGTGGCGACGGCGCCTTCACACGCACGGTGCGGGCCGGCCGTCTGAGGTAGGTGGTGGCGAACGCGTAGAGGTACCAGCGCAGATAGGCTCGGCAGCCACCTGATGACCTGGAAGCGGTTGGTGCCGTGGGCGCGCTCGAACCACCGCGCCGGGACTCTCGCCAATACGCCAGCCGAGCCGATGGCATTTCACCAAGCAGCTCGATGCTGTAACAGAAGCCGCGGTCCGATCTCGATCGCGATGTCGTCCATCACTCGCCGCGAGAACAGACGGAAACCGTTGCTGGCGTCCCGCGTCGGCAGACGGGCGAGGTGGTAAAGAGCGAGAAATTGCCGGCGCGCACCAGTACCGCCTTGAGCCAGGGGCAGCCGGCCATGCTGCCACCGGCGATGAAGCGGCTGGCGCAGACGATGTCGCAGCCGGCCTTGCCGCTGCCGCGACCATGGCGTCAATGAATGCCGGCATTGTAGTCGTCGTCCGCCGGCAGCCACGATCGCAAACGGCGCCGTGCTGCGCGCGAAGCCGGTCAGCACAGCGCCATGGGCACCGCGCCCGCGGTTGCGTACCAATGAAATCGCCAGCGGCCCAGCGCCGCGCGATTGTCGTTGATCGCCGGCAGCGTGTCGTCGTCTTCACGGTCGTAGCAGATGCAGCACGCGCGGCGGCGTCTTTACCGCGCGCAGAATCGACTGCAGCGTCGGCAGAATGCTGGCGCCCTCGTTGTAGACCGGGATGACGATGTCGAGGCGCGGCGGCGCGTTCGAGATTCATCGGATGACGTTGGCGCCCTTGCAGATGGCCCCAGACGTCGAACACCGGCTGGCCCTTGAAGTCGGCGTCCCGGTAGGCGGCGTGCGGCGCGCACAGGATCAGGAGATCGCTCGCGGCAATCACTCTCGTCGAGCGGCCGATAGGTCGGGGTCTGTGGTCACGAACGGGTCAGTGGTCGAGCATCCGCGCGCGCCTGCCCGCTCAACACCTTCTTGAACTTGTAGCTGAGCGAAGCGCGCGATATCGTCGCTTTCCGCCTTGAACGCCATGCCGAGCAGGCCGACGCGTCGTATTGGCGAGGTCGTAGCGGCGCTTGATGTCGTCGACCACGTGCAGCACCAGCCCCTCGTTGATCAGCAGCGCGGCATGGCCGAGGCCGAACTGGTTGCGGGCGAAGGCGCTGAGCTGCATCGTATCCTTGACCAGGCACGGGCCGGCGGCGAAGCCCGGCCGCGGCATGCCTTTCAGGCGCGGATAATTGTGCTTCATCGCCTTGAGCACGCGCTGGTAATCGACGCCGGCCGACTTGGCGACCAGATAGAACTCGTTGGTGGCGGCGAATTCGATGTAGCGGTAGGCGTTGCTGAACAGCTTGGCGAATTCAGCTTCCAGCGGCGAGACCACCACCACTTCCGGCGCGATGCGCTCGAACAGCGCCGCCGCTTCTGCGCTCGGCGTCCGGCGTGGTGCCGCTGACGATCTGCGGCATGTCGCGCAGTTCCTTGAGCCCGTTGCCCTGAACCACGCGTTCCGGACAGAACGCCACCTTCAGGCTGCGGCCCTTCGCGCTGCAGATAAGACGCCGAGCCAGTCGGTGGTGCCGGGAACACGGTCGAGCGCAGCACGACGAGCTGGCCGTCGGCCAGAGCGACGGCAGCAGCGCGTCGACGCAGTCCTGCACCACCTTGCTGGACCGGATTGAGGAACTCGTCGATCGGCGTGCCGATGGTGATGATCGACCGGGCCGCTTGCCGAAGATACGGTCGGACGAATGCGTGAAGACGAGGCGCCGGTTGGTCAGCGCCTTGGTCAGAACGTCCGCGGCGCCGTGCTCGATGAACGGCAGCCGGCCGGCTCTGCAGCGCTTCGAGGCTTTCCTTGTTGATGATCGTTGACGTTGACCCGCAGGCCGGCTTCCGCCAGCGCCAGCACCAGCGGAACGCCGACATGGCCGGCGCCGCCGACAACAGTCACCTCGGCATTTTCGACGGTCGTTGGCGCGTCGGCAGCGCTGATCTTCGGCCGTACGGTCATGCGAGCTTTTCGCCGCTGGTCAGCACGAAGGGGCGGAACGGCCGCATGATCGCAAGCCCGAAGAGGGTGGCATCGATGAAATTATAGATCGGCAGCAGCGTCCGTGTCGCCGGCGAGGCGACGTAGCGATAGGCGAGCCCCGCGAGATAGTCGGTCTGCACCCGGAAACCCTCGTTGCGGAAGACTGCGGCGACCCGCGACGCCAGGATCGGCCGCTCGTTCTCGGTGACGCCTACCGGACTGTAGAATGGCGACGCGCGATCGCGATAGAGCCACATGAACGGGTTCATGCGATTGGGATCGAAGGCGACGAAACGGCCGCCTGTTTTGAGCACGCGGCGGACCTCGGCGGCGAGCCGCCGCGGATCGGGAAAATGGTGCACCAGGCCGCTGAGCAGCACGCCGTCGAAGCTCTCATTGCCGAACGGCAGGTTCTCGGCATCGCCTTCGATCAGTTCCAGGCCGGGATGTTTGCTCGCGGCCGAGCGCCACCAGTTTGGGGCTGATGTCGAGGCCGATGCTCGGAATAGCCCGCGCGCCGCAGCAGGTCGGTGAATACTCCCGATCCGCAGCCGAGATCGGCGACGCGCGCGCCGCGCGGCAGGCCGCTCAGCCGCACGAAGGCGGAAACGAGCCGCGCGCTCGCCTCGGGCGTGAACACGTCGTATTCGTCGCTCGCCGCATGGGCGTCGAAGAAGGCGATCTCCTTCTGCTTGTCCTGGACGCCGTCGATGCTCATGGCGCCGCCTGCACGACCCGCGGCACCGGCAGCGGCGTGATCATTTGGCCGCGGAAGCCCTTGGCCTTGACCTTGGGCGCGAGCTCATCGGCGATGTGCCAGGAGAAGATCACGGCGTAGTCAGGCTGGTCCGCATAGAGGCGCGCTTCGTCCACGACCGGAATCCGGGTCCCGGGCATGTACCGGCCGATCTTCAGCGAGCCGGGGATTTCGCAGACATAGTCGATGATGGCCTCGTCGAGCCCGACGTAATTGACGAGCGTGCTCGCCCGCGACGGCGCGCTGATGCCGGCAATGCGGGCGCCTTTTTCCTTGAGGTCGCGCAGCATCGACGAGAAGACGGAGCTTCGAGAGCACCACGTCGTGCCTGAACGATGCCAGGCGTCCGGCCATCGCCGCGCCGCGCGGCTCGGCGGCAAGCATGTCGCCCACGCTGTCGCTGCACCGCGTGTGTGCCGTGCCGCGCCGCATAAACGCGGATCGATCCGCCATGGCTCGGGATCGGCCGCGCATGGAACACTTCGAGGCCGTGCATTTCCAGCAGGTGCTTGAGGCTCGCCAGCGAATAGTAGCGCAGATGCTCGTGATAGATCGTGTCGTATTGCAGCGTATCGAGGAGGCCGCATGAGATAGTGCGATTCGGAGATGAATACGCCGCCGGGCTTGCAGCATTTCCACGATGGCGTCGACGATTGCGTGCACGTCCTCGATATGGGCGAAGCAGTTGGCGGCGGTGACCAAGGCTGGCCGGACCGTGCTCGCGCTTGACCTCGCGCGCCACCTCGGGCCGAAATAGCGCTTGATGGTGGGAATGCCGCGCTGGTTGGCGATGGCGCCGACGTCGGTCGGCTCGATGCCGAGCGCGCGGTGGCCGGCGTCCTTGAAATTCGACAGCAGCGTGCCGTCATTGGAGCCGATATCGACCACGAGATCGTCGCTTCCCCAGCCCCAGCATCGCCGCGGATTCGCGTGGCGAGATCGGCGAAGTTGTCGCGCAGCAGCTTCGTCGTGTCCCGCTGGTGTAAGGGATAGTCCGGCGGAAAGATGATGACGGGATCGACCGCGAGGCCGAGCTGCACCAGCTCGCAGTTGCGGCAGTGGAGCAGGTTGGTCGGGAACCACGGCTGCTGCCGCGGCACGGCGCCGATCCGCACCATCTGGTTGACCGGCGGCATGTAGCCGAGCGAGAGCACGTCATCGAGCGGGGCGTGGCCGCATACCTGACAGCACTCGACCGGGACGCTGGCGCCGGTGCCGGAGGCGCGCGCGACTTTGCTGGGACGCAAAACGTGGTCTCCGTGTCGTCGACGCGGTCAGGCTTTGGGCGCCAGGTCGGCGTTGCGCCAGTACCAGTCGAGCGTCGGCTTGAGGCCTTCGCTCGAGCGGCACGCGCGGCTTATAGCCCAGCCGGGCGAGCTTCGAAATGTCGGGACAGCGCCGCGGTGTTCCACCCGCGGCAGCCTCGCCGCGAACCAACTCGATCTCGCGTCCGGCCGCGCCCGCGACGCGGCGCGCCAGATCCGCGATCGTCACCTCCTCCATGGTGCCGACGTGATAGATGCCGAGATGCTCGCCTTTTTCGCGCATCGCCAAGATGCCGGCGACGAGATCGTCGATGAAGCAGAAGCTACGGGTTTCCGTCGCCGGTGCCCTGGATGGCGAAGCGCAGCCGACCGGACGGCTGTTGGGCCGCCAGAGCACGGAGGCGCAGCGCGAACTGCGGGATCACGTGCTCGAACCCCATGTCGGGACCATAGACGTTGTGCGGGCGGAAGATCAGCACGCGCTCGAAGATATTTGCGGCCGAAATTGATCGCCATGATCTCGCTGATGAGCTTGCCGGCGCCGTAGGAATAGCGCGGGTTGAGCGGATCGGGCACGGCGAGCGGGGCGGCCTCGTCGGTCGGGACTTTCGGCGGGGTCTGATAAACCTCCGAGCTCGAGGCCAGCAGCAAGGTGCCGATGCCGTGGCTGGCGGCAGGCGTCGATCACGTTGATCATCCCGCGCACGCCGACGTCGAGCACGAGAGTTCCGGCGCCGTGTAGAAGAATTCGGTGCCGTTGACGAAGGCGAGGTGGTGTACTTCGCTCCATGCCTTCCGCCGCGGCCGCGACGGCTTCGGCGTCGCGGATATCGCCGGCGATGAAATCGATATCCGCGGCGACCTCCTTCAGGCGGCGCGCGTTGCCGCGCGAATTGTCGTCGAGCACCCGCAAACGGTGTCCGGCAGAAGGAGCGCCTTGACCAGACTGGAGCCGATGAAGCCGCTGCCGCCGGTCACCAGGATGCGGCGACCGCTCACCGGCGCCGCTCCTCGTCGGCCGCCGCGAGGGCGACGTCTATCGCAACGCCTTGCTGGTGTGACCGCTGCGCCGCGTCGATCAACTGCTGCACGCGGTAGCCGGCGGCGAAATCCGGCCGAACAGGCGGCGCCGCCTTCGATAGCGTCGAAGAAGCGCCCGGCGAGCCGCGAAACCGGCGCGATGCGGCCGTCCGGATATTGCGCGTCGATCGGGTCATCGACCGGAATGGGGTGAGCGCCGCTGCCGGGCGCTTGCCATAGAACAATCGGAAGCCGCGCATGTAGTCGCCGCCCGGGTTGTCCAGCACCAGCGTGCCGTCCTCGCCGTAGAATTCGATGCGATGCCCGCTGCCCAGATACGATGCGCAGCTCATGGACAGGCTCGCCAGCTGCCCGGCGGCAAACTCGATCGCCATCGTGGCGCTGATTTGCAGATCGTTGTCGCCGGGCAGGCCGGAAAGCGCGCGCCGTGAGGGTGGCGATCGGCCCGCAGAACCATTCGAGATAATGGAAGCAGTGGCTGATGAAATTGCCGAGCACGCCGCCGCCGTCGTCGCTGAGCGTTTTCCAGTTGCGCATGCGCATCTGGATGGCGCGATTCTCGACGTGCCAGTGGAGCGCGACGTGACGCAGCGCGCCGATCGCGCCGTCGTCGAGCATGGACTTGGCGTGTTGCCAGCTCGCGACCTGGTGGAAATTAAAGTCGATCACGGTCGGGAGGCGGCCGCGCTCCGCCTGGCGCAGCATGGCGCGCGCGTCATCGAGCGTCGCTGGCCATGGGCTTCTCGGCGAACACCGGCTTGCCGAGTTCGAGCGCCCTGAGCGCGATCGGCGCCTGCAAGGCCGGCATGGTGGCGATGGCAACGGCCTCGACCGCGGGGTCGTCGACCAGCGCGCGCCAGTCCCCGTACGCGTTCGGCACATCGGCGGCGCGGGCAAGCTCGGCCGTGCGCGCGGCGTTGCTGCCGGCGAGCGCCGTCACCTCGCAGCGCCGGTCGGCGCGAAATGCCGGCAAGCTGCACGGTGCGTCCATAATTGCAGCCGACAATGCCTACGCGGATCACCGCTGCAAAGCCCGGAAAATAGCCGATTTTCAGTGCGCGGCGTGGATTTGAGCCAAATCGGCATGCTACGCAAGGGCCGATCTGGGCAGAGCTCGGGACACTGCATCGGGACCTTGATGATGTCGCCGCGCGAAGGGCTCCGCCTGCCGGGGCCGCCGGGGGCGCCGGGGCCGGTGGCGCAGAGCTGCCGCTCTCCGCTTTCGCCGTTGCGGCCATCGGCCTGCCGGTGAACCACATCGCCGCGTATCTGCTGCTGCTCATCGTGGCGGTGATCGTTTTCACTGGCGAGGTCAGCGGGCGCGCGAGCGCCTGGGCGGCCGCGGCCATCATCGTGGTCGCTGCGCTCGGCGGCCACATGGCTGCCGTCGCCGCCGCGCATTGCCGAGGGCCACAATGTGTTCCTGCCCGGGCGCCCGAGGTGTGCTGCAGCGAGCCGCTGCCGGCGGCCGTGTATCGGCACATGGCCGATGAATCTGACCGGCAATATCCGCCGGCGGTGCGCTGCCGTCCCGGAGCCGGAAGGCTGCTGGCAGGGCAGCGCGCCCGAGCGCGCCTTCGCGTTTTCCGCCGACAGCGTCTTTCATCCATCCGAGCTGTCACGCGCGGTGACCGGCGTCGACTTTTCCGACCCGGTGTCGCTTCGCCTCGGGTTCATCAACGAGCTGCGCTACTAATTGGTACACCCTGCCGCCCGACGTGCATCGCGCCGACCGCGACCGCCGTTTCTGGATGGGGCTCTATCGCTGGCATCTCGCCATGCCGTGGTTCGAGAGCTATCCGCTTGCCGGCAGCGTTCGCCAGGCTGGCGAATTGTGCTGGCGCGGCGACGTGATGTGGGAAAGCGCTGACGGACAACTCGCTGCGCTGCCCGCAGACGGGTGCCGCGCGATCGAAACAAGCGATGCCGGCCGGCGCATCTTCGGCATTTCCATCAAGCCCGGCACGCTGGCGATGCAGCTGACGGCGCCGTTGCCGGTGCGGCTATGGCAATACGCCGGAACCGCCGTTGCGGTCGCGGCGGTGACTGGCGCTGATCGGGGTGCTGGTGCGAGCCAAGTTGCGGCGGGCCATCGTGCCGCTGCTATTGCTCGCTCTGGCGTTGCTGGTGATTGCGATCGACGATGCGAGCTTCGTCGGCGGCGTGCGGCCTTTCGACGGCGGCGACGACGGCTTGTTCTACGACGGCGTCGGCCGCGCCATCCTGCAGAATTTTTGGCCGGCGATGTCTGCGGCGCTCTCGAAGGCGGCGAGAAGGTCTTTACTACGGCGGCCCCGGTCTGCGCTATTTCCGCGCCCTCGAGCACGCCGTCTTCGGCGAGAGCTATCTCGGCTATTTGTCGCTGGTGCTGCTGCTGCCGCTTCTGACCTTGGGGCTGGCGCGCGCGGTTCCTGCCGTCACGCTGGGCGCTGGCGCCTTCCTTCATCTTCGTGGCGATCCCCGTCGGCGAGTTGTTCGGCACGACCTTTCTCGATTACGCCAAGTGGGCGGCGCGCGGCTTCGCCGATCCGGCCGCGTACATTCTTCATTGCCGGGCTGCTGCCGCTGGCTGGAACACGCGCGCAGGTCCGAGCCGGAATTTTGCTCCGGCGTTCTTGGGTGCGCTGCTGCTCGCGCTCGCGATCGTCATGAAGCCGATCGTGCTGCCCGCCGCGGCCGTTATCCTTGGCGGAGCCAGCGTCGCGACGCTCGTGTCCCGGCAATGGCGGCGGGCGGCCGGTCTATGCATCGGCTTCGTCCCGGTCCTGTCAATGGCCCTGCACAACTGGATCTACGGCCACTGTCTTCGTGCCGCTGAGCGCGAATGCCGCCCACCCCGACGTGCTGGTGATGCCGCCCTCCGCCTATGCCCAGGCGTGCGCGCGAGCTATTCACTCTGAATTTCAGCGGCGGATATCTCCTGCGCGCCCTGCTGCAAATTCCGCGCTGGCTGTCCGGCCCCGCGGAACCTATGCGACGGCGCCGTTGAACGCCGGCGGTGTCGCCGTTCTGCTCTATGTCCTCATCCGCGGCCGCGGATTTGATCCCTGGCTGCGGCTCATAGCGGCCGCGGCGCTCGCTCAGCACGCCGTCGCGCTGTTTTACGTCGCCACGCCGCGCCTATCATTTCCTCGCTTGGTTCCTCACCCTGCTCGTAGGCGTCGTCTGGCTGCGCGAACGCGGCGTCGGCTGGTTTCAGCGCCGCTACCCGAATACTTGGCAAGCGCATCGCCGCCGCTCCGCTCTCATTGCGGCTTGTTGCCGGCCTGTCGCGGCTCGAAACAGTGTCCTCGTAGCAGAATCCGCGGCACGCTGCGCAGGCCGGTACAAGCGATTGCGCCGCGCCGGCATGATGCTCGTCGAACAGCCGTTAGGAATGTTTGATCGTCGAGCGCGCCGAAGCTGCGCTCCGGAACAGACGCTTGGGTACTGATCTTCTTCTTGACGCCGGAGCTCCGCGCCGGCGAGCCGACAGCCATTCCCTCAGCACCGCGCGCATTGTTGCGCTCGCTGTCCTTTGCCGCGAACAGCAGCGTCACCGGCTTGTTGCCGGCCGCCAGCCCGGCGCAGCGTCTCCAAGTCTTCTGATTTCGAGTCTTCCGATTTCATGTCTTCCGACTTTGTGTCTTCCGACCTGCGGCGAGCCCGCGCGGTAGCGCTTGCGAAACTCCGGCCAGCGCTCCGGGTTGTGGTTGAACCAGTGGCGGAGCTTGTCGCTTGGCGCCACGTCCTTGAGCCACAGATCGACCTTCGCGGCCTCGCGGCTGCGTGCCGCGCGGCCACAAGCGGTCCACGAGCACGCGCGTCCCGTCGTCCGGCGAAGCGTCGTCATAGACCCGTTTGAGGCGAACCTCGGCCATGCCGCGCCCGATCGCGTTGCTGACGCTCTCCTTCAGATAGGAGCACGCAAATCCGCGTTACAGCGGTGGTGCTGCCGGTCAGGATTGAACTGACGACCTCCCCTTACCAAACCCGAAGTCTAGAGTACCTAAGTACTTGATATTGCTCGATTGTACGAAAGATTTTGCACCAATTTTGCACCTCAAATTTGTGGATTTTGGCGGTTCACGGTGGCGCACCTTGACTGAATGGGAAAGCTGGAAGATGTAGGAGATCTGGCATCAGTGCGGACCCCCATGGTTGTGGGGAAAGGATACGTGCTAGTGAGCGGGCGAATACGGACATACCTCGGCACTGGATGGTATGTTCGTAAAAACCGTCGGGCCAGAGGTTTGAGATGAAGAAGATTGTTAAGTGGTTGATTGCGTTACGCGCGTTGGTCGGTGCTCGCAATCGTTACCGATACAGTATCAATACCGTTTGATTATTTAAAGAACGCATTGAAGACAAGAGCCAACACTTGGGGGTGAGGTTAAGCATCGAAGGCCCCAGGAAATTTCCCATACAAGCTGACGCTTACGCGGGTGGCTACATGGAACGTCGCTTCAGATTCAGGGACTTGCGGGGAAAGTAGACGGCGCGAATGCCGCCCGTTTTATTCCACCACACGACTTGACGTTTCAAAAAATCCGCAACGCCGAGTTGTGTGGCTTCGGCGAGCGAGATATTTCATCACGACGTGTCAGACGTCTTGACAAGGCGATGGCTCAACAACGGTGTACAAAGGGTTCTCATTTTCATACTTTTGGTGGCTCAATGACAATGGCGACACCACACAAATTGGCAAGTCGTCAAATCGCGTTTGATATAATTAGAAGGTCGCGGGTTAGTCGCCGCGAAGCGGGAATACATTGAAATATGCCAACGAAGAGCTACGAGGTGTTCTACCTCATGGACGGCGTGCGTATGAAAACGCACCGAGTCTATAAGGTCTGGCGCGCGCACGCGCGATGCGAAGCTCATCACTGCAACCTGCCGTGAGCGTATAGAGATTGTTGGGTCCGGCGAAATGGCGCACAGGTCGCTTCAAGAAGTAGTCCTATGAAACCTTACAGCGCCGCAGCCACCTCCGATTGGCGGTGCGATATGCTCCGATGAGAAAATTCAAACCGCGCCGGATACCCGCGCCGAATATTGCACGTAATGCAGCCCCAAACGAATTGCCATCTCGCTCGTCCTCATAGGAACGATAAAAGTCACCCCGCCAGAGGTAGCTAACAGCAAATCATGCACAAGCCTCCTGCCACCCGCTCGGGGCTTTCTGCCAATGGTAACGCGCGAGCGCAGGCTGTTCACAACCGAAATTTTGCACCAATTTTGCGCCAACTGGCGCGTTTTAGGGCGTGAGAGATCGGCTGATTTTCCGAGCGTAAAAATCACGTCACGTCAACTGGGAAAATAAAGGGGGTGCTCTCAAAAAGTTAGCTTGTGGAAAAGTCCTTTAGCATCAAGTAGATGGTGCTGCCGGTCAGGATTGAACTGACGACCTCCCCTTACCAAGGGGTGCTCTACCACTGAGCTACGGCAGCGGCCTCTTCGGCCGGGTGCGGCGCGCACGTCGCCGGGCCGAGGCGAAAAATGCAATGAAATCGCGGCGATTCGCTTGCCACACGGGGCATTGCCGCGCAAGCGCGTGAGGCGCGCAGCACGTCCCTGCCTGGCGGAACCGCCGTCTCGATCAGAACTCGGAGGCGAGGTTGTCCAGTCCCATCACGTGGGCAAAGGCCGCGCACTTCGGTTTTCTGCTCGTCGCTGAAGCTCATGAGCAGGGAATGGCGGCGGCCTTGAGGCCTTGCACCTCGAGGCTGTCAGGATCGAGGGAAGCGACTTGCGTCCCGCTGGCACCGTGCCGGTGTGCGGCGCCCGTCCGCGTATAGGCGATATTGTGCAACGCGGCTTCGACCGCCGGCCACATCGCCTGCTGGCCGGGCGTCAGGTGCAGCCGCTCCTTGATGCTGGCGATCTGCGCGTCGTTGAGGACGAAGCCGGGCCGGGCGGTCTGGCGATAGGCGAGCGCGGCGGGCGGAACGGCTTGGCTCGTGCGCCGTGCTGCCGCTGGGGCAGGCCGCGGCGATGGCATCCCGGCAACGGCGGCGCCGCCTCGGGAGCAGCCGTTGCCGCCAGGGGCTGCGGCGCCTTGCTCGACCGCGGCACCATCGGATCTGGATTGAGCAGCAGGAGCTGCGGATCGCCGAGCACCATGTTGCCGTTGCTGTTCATGGCGCTCGGGACGGTGTCGCGCACCGCGCTCATGGTTACGCGGACCGTCGGCGCGTTCGGGAAATCGCAGCGCGACACTCTGGGCAGGCGAAAGGTCGGTGTTGCGTGGGGTCGCGGCGTGCCATCCGCCGAGGAGGTAGCCGATGCCGCCAGCCAACGCGATCAATACCAGCCGGCCCGCGATTGAACGCTCTCTTACGCCGCATTCCGCGACGCCCCCAACCCCTTACCCGCACGCCACAACGCCTCTGTCCTTTCAAATGAAGCTTAATTTATGGCTAACCAGCGGGATTTTATCGACATAAGGGTAACCATGCCGGGGAGCACGACACAAGCAAAGGCCCGGCGTTTCCGCCGGGCCTCCACAACTTACGCCGCCTGAAAGGGTTCGCGCTACGCCGCCTGTTCCTCGACCACGGCGTCCTCTTCCACCTCCGGCTTGGGGCCGCGCGCGGCACGCCTTGGCGAGAGCCGCCTCGATCTCCTTGATCGCCTCGGTCTCGGTCAGCGCGCTGCACCGCCGCGACCTCGCGCGACAGCCGGTCGAGGGCAGCCTCATAGAGCTGGCGCTCGGAGTAGGACTGCTCGGGCTGCGTGTCCGACGCGGAAGAGGTCGCGCACGACCTCGGCGATCGGCGACGATGTCGCCGGAATTGATCTTGGCCTCGTACTCCTGGGCGCGGCGCGACCACATTGTGCGCTTGATCGCGCGCGCGGCCCTTGAGCGTCTCGAGCGCCCGGCGTGCACCATCGCGCCCTCGGCGAGCTTGCGCATGCCGACAGAGCACGATCTTCGACGGTAGGCACGCGCAGCGTCATCTTGTCCTTGACGAAGTTGATGACGAACAGCTCAAGCTCGTGCTCCGGCGACCTCCTGCTCCTCGATCGAGATGATCTCGCCCGACGCCGTGGGCCGGGTAGACGATGAACTCGTTGGTCTTGAAGCCTTGCCTTTGCGTCGTCTTCTTCGCGGTCATTCCCAAAGTTGCTCCTTCCGCCTCCGGCTTGCGCCGATGAGGGCGCGTTTGGTCGCGCTGACCCTGCTGCGGGGATCGCCCGCGTGGTCCGTGATGTCCTCCGGCTCGCGCGGGAGGAGGTCTTTCTCGTCTTGCGGCTCATGCCCGTCGTGCTTTTCTTCGAACGGTAACGCGTTTTCAGCCACTGCTCTCGCGTGGAAATCACGCCTCTCCTAAGGGTTCCTCGAAAAACGCCCCGAAAAGTCGTGCTCCGGTTACGGGCGGGGCGGTTAATTGGGGTGTTCTTCTTTGTTTCTGTAACAATAGCACATTTTGCGCCAAAATCAAAGCGTTACTGGCGCTGCCAAGCGTCGCACCGGCTGAAAAACCTTAACAAAGGTTAAGAAGCGTAAATGGCAGGCGCGCCTCAGTCGCCCGTTCCCGGGTTAGGTGAAAAATACCCGTCAAATTTGTTAGGTACCCCTCCCATTCCATGGCGTCGGTCGGCGGTTCCTTCTTCGCCGTGATGTTCAGCCAGGCCTTTGCGAATTCCGCGTTTACACTCAACCACTTCTCGGCGCCGGAGCTCGGTATCGGGCTTGATCATCCACCGGGCATTCGGTTCGCGAGACGCCGCAATCGATGCACTCGTCGGGGTGGATCACGAGCATGTTCTCGCCCTCGCCAGAAGCAATCCACGAGCGAACTTCCACGCAATCCATGTATTTGCATTTGATGCAATTGTCGTTGACGATGTAGGTCATCGGCTCACCGAACCCCCGGTTTACGCGAGGCACTTGCTCCTACCGCATGGCTGATAGGCGCGCAAGTTCGCCGCGCTCTGATTGCGCGTGCGAAGTCAACGCCTCAGACCATCTCCTCATATAGGCCGTCGCACGCCCTTGGCGAGGACCCCGGCGCTCGATAAATCCCTTCACCTTCAGCACACGCACGGTTCGATCGAGCGCGACCGTGATCACGTCCCCGATCCGCACGAAGCGGCTCGGGGCACCGATGCGCGCCCCATTAACGCGCACGTGACCTGAGCCGGCGAGCGCGGCAGCGGCGCCGCGCGTTCGCACCAGGCGGGCATGCCAGAGCCACTTTGTCGATGCGCTGGCGATCACGTTCCGCCGACACTCAGCGGCGCTCCTTTGCCTTCGGCTTCGAGCTGCGCCTTCAGCGCCGCAAGCTTGGCAAGGGAGAGTGGGGTCAGGTGCGGGCTCGCGCCGCTCGCGCCGCGCAGCATGCGGCGGCGCACGCTCCCGGATCCCGCCGCGGGTGCTCGAAGCCGGCGGTCCTGCGCGCCCTTGCGCCGGTGGCGGACATGCCGCTCCTTTCCAGTCCGCCGCGGCGACGCCGGCGAACCCTCGCTTCAGCGATTAGCACAATGCAACTGAACGAAGTA